>OIAK01000012.1_pt1 | contig 123610 bp, 120 predicted proteins | sample 1580741 | NCBI WGS metagenome assembly OIAK01 (sample SAMEA3882521, study PRJEB24775) | human gut metagenome | biome: human-associated habitat; feature: intestine environment; material: feces | place: Netherlands | collected 2009/2010
AAGCTCCGCAGGAGCGCAGCCGATTTTGCAAAAATCGTTCAAAGGGGCTTGGGGATAAATTTCCCCAACAAGCGCAAAGTGGCTCCAAGCCACCTTGCTTGCCAAGTGTGAAGCCAACAGGGTTCGCAGGTTGGCAAGCAGCAAAGTGGGTACCGCTTTGCCCTGCTTGCCAGTCCGTTTTCCGTTCTGCAAAGGCACCCTATTTTTAATCGAGGGAGCGCCCAGCAGAATACGATCAAGGACAGAACCCCGCGATTCCGTGCAACATTAAGATAGCACAACAGACAAGACGGGCAAGCACAAGCTGTGCCTGCCCGCCCTGATTCTACCATGAACAATGACAGGGTCGATTTACTCCGCATCCATTCTCAAATAATCCGTATGCACATATCCTTTTTGATTGCCCGTCCATGTGATTTCCGCCCATTTGCCCGTTATGCTCCACACGGCTACCGTCTGTCCTCTGCGTAATTTGCCGAGCTTCTTATAATTTGTACCGGGGCCGGAGCGTACATTGACCTTGCCGATGGCAATAGCGGCTCCCACAGAGCCGGGATCGGTGGAAGGAACATCCGTTTGCGAGATAGCCATCGAACTGCACACAAAGCTGATATAGTCCTTATTCACATACCCTTTGCGATTCTGCGACATAACAATTTCCGCCCAATTGCCGGACTCCGATACTATTGAAATAATTTGAGCCTTTTTTAATTTTCCAAGACGCGAATAGTTTTTGCCGGGGCCGGAACGCACATTCACATTTCCTGTTACTACAGCTTCCGCAATCGTGGGAAAATCGGTAGCCTGATTGGCAGATGGTTTTGTGAATAGCTGGACGATATAGTAGCATTTTGCTTTGGTGGAATAGTGCATATAGACACCGGTATGCGAATACATGGAAGAACTAACATTTTCTTCAAATCCCGGTGTTTTCATCCAGTATTCCACAATTTGTTCTGCCGTCGGCTTTGCTTTTGAGCGCATCCAGTTGCAGCCCGATGATGCTTGCATCGCAGAATATCCATAATCCGTGAAAATGGTATCCCATTTCTGACCATTAGGGCGATAAGCAGTCATTTTACTTTTGCCGTCCTGTTCTACGGCAAGCATGGCAGCCATAGCGCATAGCCGAGCATCGAGAACGAGATTTGTGCCATCATGATATTTGTTGCTGAATTCAAGTACGCTCTGCTGATAATCATTAAACCCGTACGATGCCGATGCATACGCCATCGGGAAAACCCCAATAACAAATATCAAAGCCATAAATATCGATATCATTTTTTTATTCATAAGTATTCCCCTTTCTCTCACAAGTCACATTATGCTGTGCGAGATTATACATTCTCGCACAGCATAGATATATCACGGAACGTAGCAGCCAAAGTAGGATGCTATATCAGTTGCTTTAGCAAAAACCGAGTAATTGACCGTTTCACCGCCGCCACTTTGAAGGCCCGCCCAAATCGGTCCCAAGTTTGTATATACAAACACAAATCCGCCGCTGTCACCAACTTTAGATGGATAGCTCGCTTTTGCTCCAACGTAATAGTGTGTCAATCCATCTCTGTTCTCAGTCCACTGATAATATACGGAGACTTCATCTACCTCTCCACTGGAGAAAGGTTTGGTTTTATGTCCCCTCATATGGACCGGAAGACCAGCTTGTATAGTATAAGTCTGTCCGGAAACGACAGCGTTTGCTCCTGTTATCTCGGGGATAGTATTTGTGACAGTATTACCGGAATTGAGAGTAACAAAACAAGCGTCCGGCCCCCGCGTTGCCATTGATGTGTTTTGCACCCTTTGTGTTACAGACCCAATTGTCTGTCTGCTACCATTTTTAATTACATCCCCAACGAGAGTTTCATGACCTTGAATTATCAAACCATTTATGCCAGAGTTCGTTGTTACCCCTACGCAGCAGCTTGATGTACTGCCACGGGTAGAGTTTTTCATTGTATTCCCGCATCCAATACTGGCTGTTGGCTGAATTGGATCTGATTCAACGATCTCTGTAACACCAGAGGGAACCCACGCTAACTTATCGGAATCAAGCAATGTCTTGTCCTCGACAGCAAGAGTAACTCTGTTCTTTTTCGGGGAAATACCAACAGAAACAAACTTCGGAATAGACGAAGCGTTCTCGACAATGATATTCCAAGCCGTCTCCAACTCAGCAAAAGTATAATCACAAGACACAATGCTTATGTCAGAATCGTTCTTGTATGCTGCTACACTTGAACCGGTTTCTCTTGAGGCATTGGTAGTGAGAAGAATAATGCGGCCATTATCATAATACATACCACCATAAGTATCTTCATATACCCCTCTCTTTGAAGCCTCAGACAATGCAGAGTGGATATCGTCCATTTTGTCAAGAATATCAATATCTACAATGTTCAGATTGGATGATGCCCCCGCAACAGGCATGAAGCATAGCACCAAGGCCACCGTCAACAAGACGGATAGAAATTTCCTGCTCATATTTTCTCCTCTCCTTTGTACCAAAGTAGTAGTTATTAAAGCTCATCCCCAAAGGTTATACTGCACTGAGCAAAGGCTTTTGTGTTCTTATTACAAGTGAACTGAACAATGTTATCAACATTTATAATACCCTTTTTTTCAGTACATTTTCACTTCGATTCCATAAAACAAAAGCGCACAAGCCGACTAATCACCAGTCCGGCCTATGCGCCAACAGAAACGATTTTGATACGACCTCTCCACAATCGGGAGCCGCACCAATACCACCAACGCGCGAAGCCGAACCGGGCATCATTGGGACGATACATGGCGTTACCTCCAATCATAGTTTGTCAGATAGGTATTCTATCTACATAATAAGTCTACCATGAATGGCCGAAAATGACAATCTCTATCTCCGATATATATTGTAAATATTTTATGAACGAAGTCCGCTCATTCCGCCCATCGGAATCTTGTTGGGGAGTGCCTTCCTCACGAAGATAGGCGGTATGCAACAGCCAGCGGGTACGCCCTGAAACGGGGCGCACCCGACTACATCTCCGGTTGAAAATCCAATATCTACAATCGCCAGAATTTGTATGGGCGGGCAGGCACAGTCTGTGCTTGCCCGCCTTGTCTGCCGAAAAGCGCGGCGGGCAGCGGCAGTCAATGGCGCGAAGCGTTCATCTTGACCATTGACGGCTGGCGGCTGCCGCGCTACTGCCTTTGCCAGTCTGCAAGCCACAGAACAATTTCGGTAGCCGCTGCCGAAATTACGCTGTCAACCGCTTCCGTTCCCGTGGTATTGACGTGCAGCCCCATCGCTGCTATAATGAAAACACAATTTCAGACACAGTACACCATGCAGACACCGCAAGCCTTGCTTGACAGCGTGTCTGCTTTTCATTTCAAAAAGGGAGCGGCTGTTCTCGGAAAGGAGAAGAAGCGAAGCGATGTCAACATTCAGCGGTCGGAAAAACAGTGGCATGGAGATCCCGGATTACGCCATTGAACGCATCGCCCGCTGCCTGTTGCCCATGATCCAAGCGTATTATGAAAGCGACGAAGGGCAGGCGGAGCTGGCGGCGTGGAATGAAAAGAAAGACGCTGAAGACACAAGAGAACACGACAGACAGACGGCATGAAAAAGTGAGGGAGTGCGCCGGGCGCACTCCCTTTTGCGTATTCAGTTTTCGTAGGGCTTGTACTCCGTGACGGCGTTCAGAAATGCTTCCGGGTTGCCATTCAAAATGAGGTCGGCATAGGCCAGCGGGTCGTTGTAGATGAGGTAGTCCAGCTCAGAGCGCTGGAAGCGGTTGTCCGCCGCCTCGTTCTCCACGGCGGTGCAATTTATGGAGTAAATACTCCCATCCGTGAAGTGAAGTTCCACGCAGGCGGTATCTATATTGAACGCACAGCTTATGAGCTTTTTCATGGGTATATCCTCCTGAATTTGATGTTATTCTATTCCGAAACTAAGCTTCAATATCCTTGATAAAAACAAGAAATCCGAACCCCTGACCGATTGGTCTAAGGTTCGGATTATCTTGCTTTGGTGGAGCATAGGGGATTCGAACCCCTGACCTCAACATTGCGAACGTTGCGCGCTACCAACTGTGCTAATGCCCCATATCATTTGTATTATACACCAGATTTAAAAAAAATCAACCCACTTTTAAAAAACTTGCCATCGGCGTTGACAAACATGTTTCGACGCGATATAATAATCAAGCACGCGATAAACGGCATATGCGCCCTTAGCCCAGCTGGATAGAGCGTCTGGCTACGGACCAGAAGGTCGGGGGTTCGAATCCCTCAGGGCGCGCCAATGTACTGCCCCAATTTAGATATGAGGCCGAAAAACCCAGACGTTGTCTGGGTTTTTTCGTTCCCAACCGCCGTTCGCGCCGCGAACGCATTCCCGTAGATATGGAACTTCTAAATTAGATACGAACCACATAAGCGAACTGAAGGGCCGTCCGGCACTCTCCTTTGAGAGTTGCCGGGCGGCCTTTTTTCGCTTCACTCCTACAATACCTGCTGTTTTCAATTTGTTATCATTTCGATTTCGGAGGAACTAACCATGGGCTCCAACACGTACAGATATAACCGTTTCAAAGGCTACACCGCAAAAGACTACGATTGCAAATACTGCCTCCACTACGGCGGCAAGAAGAAAGGCTGCCTCATCCCCGTCTGCTGCTGCCTGGAGGAACGTATCAAGGCAGGCTGTGATCTCACCAAAGGCGCGGATGGATATCGGCACATCCCCGGCAATCCTCAATCCCCCAGGATCAGCACCCCTTTGTAAAGGAACCGCATCCTGCTGATGGACTTCTCAATGTGGTAATGCCCACAGTACCATTTCGTGTAATCCAAACGCCCTTCGATCCCGCCCAGCCAGACCCCGGTGCTTTTGTCCACCCCGGAATCATCCACACCCCGGATGAACGCTTCGACAGGCTCATACCGCAGTGGACAGGTGTGGGAAAGGACATAGTCCACCCGGTAGTTGCGGGAAGCAAGTCGCTCCTCCACATACTCCTTTATCTCCTCGTTGGGCTGTTCATCCTCCCACCAGCCCCAGCCATTGGCCAGCCGTATCTCCTTATCCACGCTGTATGCGCCGCCAATGGCAATGCACTGCTTCCCATCCAGATCGTATATCTCCCCATCCTTCGCAAAGAGAAGATTGGGAAAGGCGTTCTCCCTGTAAACAACGCCGCCGTTCCACTCAACCTCCCGGTAAGATGAAATCGTGCCGGGCCGCCGTTCATGGTTCCCATGGATACAGAACAAGGTAATGGGCAGTTTCGCCAGTTTCTTTTTCAAATGCCTGTCCCGGCCCCCGCCGAAGTAGTTGATCCCGGCGTCCCCCAGGATAATGAGGATGTCCTCTTTGCTTGTCCCCACGCTGGCGCAGAAGGCTTCCACACGGCAGAAATCCCTGTGCGTATCGCCTGTTATGAAGTACATCTTTCTCCCTCCCATCATAGCATTTTCGGCATGATAGCTTACACCCCGCCGCATTGCAAATCTTGTGCGGGAAAAGCGGAGATGGGCTGTCTGGGAATTGGGGATAGCTATTTCCTGATCTTTCAGGTATGGTTTGCTGCAGAAAGGAGGTGGCAGCGTGGCAAGTATCCTTCAGGAGCTATACTACGGCAATATCACACCCAATGACCGTGAAGTTAAGCGCGGCTCGGCGTACAACAAAGCTGGCAACAAAATGACTGAGGCGCAAGATAAGCTGTATGAAGTGTTGGACAAGCCGCAAGCAGAATTACTGAAAACCTTTTCTGACGCATATTCCGAGCTCCTATCGCTGGACTCAATGGAAATGTGGGTATTAGGCTTCAAAATGGGGATTCGGATCGGAATGGAGGTAATGGAGCTCAAAACAGATAACTGCTCCCCGTATTAACACACAAGCTGGGCCTGTTCGGATCGATCCGTGCAGGCTCGTTTTCTCTTCACCAATAAAGATAGCAGGAGGCAACCCATATGAACAATTTCCCCAGCAGAGAACAGGTACAGGCGCTTCGTGAACGATACCCACCCGGTACAATGATCCAGCTTACCGCCGACATGAAAGGAGAACGCCTCCGGGCGGGGGATATCGGAAAAGTAACCCATGTTGACGATATCGGCACGATCCATACGGCCTGGCAGAGCGGCAGCTCCCTTGGCCTCATCCCCGGCGCGGATTCTTTCCGGGAGATTATTGCGGAACCTCTCGATCTTAACCCATACCTGGACAATAGAAATCTAAGGATTAACGGATATTATGTGGACGCCTGCGCAGATAACGGAATTGAAAGGGCAGACGCATTGGGAAAAAATGAGATATGCGAAGGGTACTATTGCCGAATCTATAAAACCGAAAAGGATTTATATGACGGAGCATACTACGATGATTTCTGTTTGGCAGTTGGGCATGAAATAACAGATATGAGCGATGCGGCTCTCATAAAAGGTTTGAAGGAGCATATCGGAACAAACCGCTCTGTCAGCAAGAGAAAAAAGACAAATACAAAAGGAAAACACAGCCATGAGCGATAGCAGATACACCTACGAAGAAATGGAGATCGCCCGGTTTACCGACCTCCCTGCACTCGCTGAGTCCTTCGGGCATGAAGTACAGGCCAGGGGCCGCTGGCACTTCCTCAAAGACGCCCAGCATATCGTCATCAAGAACCGTACTCGGTACTTTGACAACTACAAGCAGGAATGGGGCGACGCCATCACCTTTCTGGAGGATTATGCAGATATGTCCTTCCGGGAAGCTATGGATTTCCTGCTCAACTACAACGGATACTCCCGTGACGCCCCTGCACAAAAGCCTGAAATCAGGCTGCCAAAGAAAGAAGAAAAACAGCCCGTACCCTTCGCCCTCCCGAAACCCAATGAGGATAATCGGAGGGTGTTTTCCTATCTGCGCAAACGCGGCATCGCCTATCAGGTAATCGAGAACATCGTGAACGCAGGCTTGCTCTACGAGGACAAGCAGTATCACAACTGCGTCTTCGTTGGACGGGATGCTGCAGGAGAGGCCGTGTTTGCCCATAAACGAGGCACCCACGATAAAGATGGCGTCGGGTTCAAGGGGGATGTTGAAGGAAGCAATAAGGATATCGCTTTCCGCCTGCCTTGTGATCCCAAGAAAACAAGCGTCCATGTGTTTGAAGCGCCCATTGATATGGCCTCATACATGACCCTGCACCGGGAACTGACCAGCAATGCGGTAGCCCTATGCTGCCTCCATGACGGGGCGCTGGAAACCTATCTCAAGGAGAACCCACAAATCAAAACCATTGTATTCTGCCTGGATGCAGACCAATGGGGCCGCAAGTATATTGCCGAGGCCATCCCCAGGTATAAAGCACGGGGATATACCGTGTATAACCCGATCCCGCCCCAGGGGAAGGATTGGAACGAGTACCTGTGCCTAAAAAAGCAAAAATCCAGGGAAAGGGGTGACGCCCGCTGAAAAATGAATGACTCTCTATCCCCTCACGACTTCCATATCAGGGTAAATCAATACGGGCCACGTAACCACAATCCAAGCCAATTCATACAAAGCAAATCTATTCAAAACACAAAAAGGAGATCAAAACCCATGTTGAAAATTACCGTGATTGGAAACATCACCTCTGACTTCGAGCTTCGCACCAAGCCCAGCGATGATACCCCCTACGCTATCATCCGCATTGCCTCTGACCGCCGCTACCGTGACCGGGAGGGCAACAAGCTGACCGATTTCGTATCGGTGAAGGTGCGCGGCAACCTGGCGGAACTGTGCGTGGAACATCTCAAGAAGGGCGACAAGATCGCCGCCACCGGGGATTTTGAAACCATCTCCGCTCCTGACGAGAACGGCGTCATGCGCCAGACGGGATTCCTTATCAAAGCGAGTGACGTCCAATTTCTGTCCCCCAAGCCCGAAACGGAACCCACAGAATCCGATGAGGCCGCTGTGTAAAGCAGCATATATAAATGAAAGGACATTCGGCACATGAAGAATACCGGAACCGAATACATGAGTACGGAGCGCACCCCCACGGTGCGGCCCGATTTTGCAGAGCTGCTCCCGCCCCTGTCGGATGAGCAGCTCTCCCTTTTGGAAGCGGATATCCTGAAGAATGGCTGTTACACTCCGGTTATCGTCAACGAGGAATTGGTGATCGTGGACGGCCACAACCGGGCCAGCATCTGCGACAAGCACGGCGTACCTTACCGGATGGCCGTGTTTTCTTTTGAAGATGACCTCGAGGCCAAGCAATGGGCGCTGGATACCCAGAAATCCAGAAGAAATCTGAGCATTAACGAGCTCTGCAAGATTGCCCTGAAGCTCAGACCCGAGGTGGAGGCCAGGGCAAAGGAAAAAATGGCTATGGTTATGGCCGAAAATCGTCAGTTTAATCCCAATAATACCAATGAACAGATTTCGACACCGGTGTCAAAATCTGTTCCGGAGACTTTGGATACCCGCAAGGAGCTTGCAAAAACCGTTGGCGTTGGCGAGGTCACCATGGGCCGTGCCATGAAGATCGAGGATGAGGCGCCCCAACCCGTAAGGGATGCTGTGGATAGTGGCGAGCTCACCATCGCGCAAGGCTATACCCTCACCAAGGAACTACAGGAGCTGGATCTGCCGGACGAGGAAAAGGAGCAGGCGGCCTTGGAAGCCGTAGAACGGGAGATCGCCCGAAAGAATGAAAGCCGCAAGCGCAAGATCAACGAGAATACGCGCATCGCCAAAGGCTTCTCCTCCGCTTTTGAAGCCTCCCTGCTTATCGACCCCACAAAAGAAAATATCAGCATCTGGGTAGAGCAGGGCGGGATCACCTACGACAGCCTCGACAATATCATTGCCGAAGCGAAGCGCCTGTCTGAGCGTTACGCCATCATCGCTGACATTCTCGAAAACCACATCAAAGCAAAGCATTGGAGGAACAACGAAAATGAACAGGAAGAATACACCGAAGATTCCCCGGAAGGCGAAGATCCGGATACTGCGGGAACTGCGGGATAAGCAGCGCATCCCCACGGAGCATATGCTGGAAATCATAGCGAAGGAAACCGGCGCCGATCTCTCTGACAGGCTGGTGCGCACCTTCTGGCTGGGCAAATGCCAGCAGCTCATGGCCAGCATCCGGGATCATGACGGGCAAAGGCTGGTGTTCCACCTTTCCCGGTGGAAGTCCGTAAACAAGCGCCCGGAGTACATCATTGTGGCGGCCTGTAAAAACCAGGACGAGCTGGGTGCCATCCGCCACCGGCTGCTTCAGGATGCGATGGGGCTGGAGAACTCCATCGCCGTGGTAGAAGCTCAGATCGCATCCATCACCGCCATCCGCGCCGGTATTGACCGGATCATTTCCGGGCTCCGGGAGGACAAAGATGGAGAATAATACGCTGGAACTGAAGCTCTACAGCCCCATCACCGGGCATCTCATGGAGGACAATTGGGATGAGGACGATTTTGACGTCTCATTTTACGATTACGAAGGGACGCCTCTTTCTCCCTACGAAATGACTGCTTTTGAGGATGTTGTCCACAAGGCCATCGAAGATGAAAAAATGCCCGAAGAAGCGGAGCGGGGCCTCATGGAATACTATTGGGGCGAACCGGCCTCTGTGAACGAAAAGGTAGTCTCCGCTTTTGTAGATGCGGAGGTGTATAACAATGAGCTCTGGGGCGTATTGAAATGCACATTAAAAGAGCCTCTCACAAAAGAGGAAATCGCTGCGCTCAAAGAATATGCAACAGGCCAATACTCGGACGGGTATGGAGAGGGCTTCGAGCAGCGGGAGCGGAAAACGGAATACGGGGAACTGTATGTCCACTTCTGGCATAGCGGAGATGATTATTCCATCCTCACCGAGCAGGAACTCAAGGGGCCGCAGATCGAGCGGGCGCAAAAAAGCACAAAATCAAAGGCCAGGCATCTCAGCAGGGACGCCCGGTGAAGGAGGAATGCCGGTGGAAAATATCAATTCGGAGCAGAGAACAGACCGCAATAAGTATGTATGCCTTACCCTTTCCATGGACAATCCGCTGCATATGGCAACGCTGGAGGCCATGGAGAAAATCCCCAGAGGCAAACGCACAAAGTATATCTGTAATCAGATCGCAGGCCAGCAGTGCAATGAAAATGGAGGAACGTATATGGAAAAACACGATATGGAAACTGTGACCATCGGCATCGACCATGGGAATGCGGCTGTAAAAACCAGGAGCTTCCGCTTCCCCTCCGGAGTGGTGGAATATGAGCATGAGCCGTACACGAAAAAGGATGTGCTGGAGTACGAGGGGAGGTTCTATGTCTGCGGCACTGGCCGGCAGCCCTATCTCCGGGACAAGACTGTGAACCAGCGGTATTATCTTCTGACTCTGGCCGCCATCGCCAGGGAACTGGAGCAGAGGGGTATCTCCTCTCCCGTGGACGTCCGCATTGCGGCGGGACTCCCCCTGACCAGCTATGGCAGGGACAAGAAAAAGTTCAGGAAATACCTTCTTTCCGGCCCCGACCCAGTGCGTTTCAAATATGAGGGCAGGCAATATGAAATTCACATTCGGGATGCGTTTCTCTATCCCCAGGCATATGCCGCCATCTTCATGCACACGGAACTGTTCGAAAACGAGCCTTCGGTGATCGTGGCGGATATCGGCGGTTGGACGGTGGACGTCATGCGGCTGGATACCGGCGCACCGGATGCGGAGAGCTGCCGGAGCCTGGAGCTGGGTATGATCCGCTGCATGGACGAGATCGCGGAGCAGGTGCGCCGCTCGGTAGGCCTGTCGGTGACCCCGGCCCAGATCGAAACGGTACTCAGGGGCAAGCCCTGCACCCTGGACGGGAAGGCCAAGATGGTGATCGAGCGGGAGGGCGAAGCGTATGCCGCAAGGCTCATTGCCGCCATCACGGAGAGCGGGTTTGACCCCGGCGCCATGCCCATTATATTCATGGGCGGCGGGGCTGGACTCACGAAAGGCCGCGTGGCCCCCCGGTTCGCCTTGTCCCGCCCCATTGTCCTCAATGACATATCCTTGAACGCCAAAGGATATGAGCAGCTTTGTGGGGCGGTTCCGGGGGATTTGAAGCATTGATAAAAGACCGAGCGTCCGCATCCTGCTGACCCTGTCCCATGAAAACCCCATCCACCATGCCGCCCTGGAATGTCTTTCGGAAGTCCCGCGGAGCAAGCGCACCCTGTTCATCTGCCAGCGGATCATAGAGGGCGGCGAAAAAGAGAAGCTCAGCCCTTCAGTTCAGGAGGCCATCTACGAAAGCGTCAAACGGGCGTTCCGGGAGCAGGGGCCCATCCAGTCGCCGCAGGCGGCGAAGGAAATATCAGAACCAATACTGCAGGCTGACGAAGCCGGGGAAGCAAAACGGAACTTCCTCGGCTTTTTAGCTGCCCTGCAGCAGGACGAAGGAGAGGATGATGATTGATACGCTATTTTGATATGTTCGCTGGCGTGGGCGGCTTTCGAGCCGGACTCACGCAGGCGGGCGGATTTACCTGTATCGGGCATTGCGAGATAGACAAGTACGCCAATTCAAGCTACATGGCAGCTCACGCACCACATGAAAGCGAGGTGTACTACCAGGATGCACGAACCATCGACCCCGGCGAAATGCCGGACTTTGACCTCCTCTCGGCAGGCTTCCCCTGCCAGAGTTTTTCAATCGCTGGCAAGCGACAGGGCTTTGACGATACAAGAGGTACTCTGTTCTTTGAAATTGCCAGAATCCTTCGATGCAAAAAGCCTCCATATCTGCTGCTTGAAAATGTACCCGGCCTGCTATCGCATGATCAAGGGAAAACCTTTTCCGTCATCCTCGATACGCTTTGCGAATTGGGGTACGGCGTGGAATGGGCTGTGCTTAACAGCAAGGATTACGGAGTCCCACAATCCCGGCGCAGAGTGTTCATTGTCGGATATCTTGATCCCGGATGCGCCGGAAAAATACTACCTGACCGAGAAGCAAACCCAGCGGCTCTTATACGGATCGCAGGCCATAAGCAGGGATACACCGTCTACGACCCCCAGGGTTTAGCCTGTACCCAAACCGCCATGACCGGCGGCCTTGGGAAAGGCTGCGGCCTGTACCTTGTGGGCTTCAACCGCAAGGACGGTATCACCGGGGAGCTTACCGAGGCCCGCACCCTGCAGGCCGGGGATTTCCGGGGCCTCAACAGGAACCAGACCCAGAATGCGGTGTTTGTTGACCTTTGCGCCGGGAACCCAAGGGTGACAGAACAGGCCCGCTGCGTCACCGCCGACTATGGCAAGGCACAGATGTCCAATCGTAAAGGCGAACTTTCAGGCGTCTTTGAAGCAGACCCCAGTCAGGATGATCCCCTGCTCATAAAGGAAGCGACAAAGCGCGGATACAAGGAAGCATATGACGGGGACAGCGTGTATCTGGGCTACCCCACCACCAACAAACGCCGGGCCCGCGTGGGAACCGCCTTCGCTCATACTCTGGACACGGGCAGCTCCCAAGGTGTGGTATTAAAAGGCCGCATCCGCCGACTCATGCCCCGTGAGTGTTTCCGCTTGCAGGGCTTCCCCGAAGATATGATCGACCGGATGCTGGCCGTCACCTCGGACGCCCAGGCATATAAGCAGGCAGGCAACTCCGTAACCGTGAATGTGGTGGAAGCCATAGGCAGGCGGCTCCGGGCCGTGGATGAGGAACGGAAAGCGGGTACCGCCCATGAGTGAGATCACCATCAAAAACCAATGCTTCGGGCTGGAGGACGAGATGACCGGGATCACCCGTGAGGAAGCGGCAACGGCACTTGCCGAACATTTTGGTACGCAGGCGAGATATGAAGGCGGCGGGTATGGCAAATGGACGGTGAAAGACCAGGAGGGGAAAACCTGGACCCTCATGAGCGATTCCAGCATCCGTACCGAGAAAAGGGTAAATGGTCGGCGCATCCGCGTCGATGATTCAGCCTACCAGGTGGAGATGGTCACCCCCAAGCTCACATATGAGGAAATCCCCAAGCTGCAGGACGTGATCCGCGCCCTGTGGAATGCGGGCGCCAGAGTGAACGACAGCTGCGGCATCCATATCCACATCGACGCTGCCAACCACAATCGCCAGAGCCTCAAAAACCTCATGAGCATTATGTTCTCCAAGGAAGATATCCTTTTCAAAGCCCTGCAAGTCAATGAAGCGAGAGCGGAGCATTGGTGCCGGAAAGTGCGCCAACCCATGCTGGAAAAGGCAAGGAAGCTGTCGGCGGATGATACAAAAGACCTGACCCGGCTGGAGAGCATCTGGTACGAAGGGCAAACCGGATCATATGAGCATTACAACTGGACTCGGTATTACGCCCTCAATCTGCATTCCGTATTCTATCGCGGCACGGTGGAATTTCGCTGCTTCAACGCCACCCTCCACGCAGGGATCGTAAAGGCGTATGTCCACCTGTGCCTCGCCATGTCCGCCCAGGCCATCGCCCAGCGCAGCACGGTCATGCGCAGGACGCAGTCGGATAACGAACTGTTCACCTTCCGGGTCTGGCTGGTGCGGATGGGGCTCAACGGCGAGGAATTTAAGAATACCAGGGACCACCTTCTGAAGCACCTTGAGGGGGACAAGGCCTGGCGCCACGATAAGGACAGCTATGAAGTTAACAAAAAGAAAAAGAAGAAACGAGAGATGGAGAGGTGAGAATGTGCGGATACGCATAGAAAATGATGTGTATGAAGGGACGCCCATGGAGATCATGGAGCAGCTCTTTGAGGGTTCCTTCGATCAGGAGCAGTTCCCCAATATCGAGTCATATATCCGCTATCAGTGCAGAAACTTCACCCGCATGACGGACATCCCCTGCCAATACGAGCGGGATATCCATGCCCAGGCAAGGGCGCTCATTGCGGTCCTTGCCGAGATTGATGCGCTGGAGGTACTGGAAGATGAGTGACGAACGCCTGTATTTTGCCTATGGGAGCAACATCAACCTGACCCAAATGGAATACAGGTGCCCGGACGCCACTCCTCTCGTGCCGGTGATGCTCCACGGATATGAGTTGACCTTCCGGGGCGGCGGCGTGGCAACGGTGATCCCCAATAAAGATGCGGTTGTCCCCGGCCTCCTGTGGTCGATCACGCCGGAGTGTGAAAAGAGCCTGGACCGGTATGAAGGATACCCCAACTACTACCACAAGGCCGATATAGCGGTGACCGATCCCGAAACGGGGAAAATCTACTATCCCATGATGTATGAGATGGACGAACGGTACCGTGATCCTGCCTTGCCCTCGTTTTCCTACTTTGGCGGCATTGCGGAGGGCTACCGGCAGAACAATATGGATACCCGCCCGCTATATGACGCCCTGTATAAGACAGAGCGCCAGGTGGATGAGTTGTATGAAAAAAAGCTGCGGGAATCCTTTTTTGCGCAGGGGAAGCCTGTTAAGCAAAAGAAACAACGGCAGAAAGAAAGGTGATGAAAAACTGTATGGAATACATAGATCAAAACGGTAATGCAATCCGCGAAGGCATGATGCTGCTGTTCTCAGACGGGACATATGAAAAGGTGTATGCCACGGTCACCCCATACGGTGACGATGACCTTGGCATAAACGCCAGCAACGAAGATTATCTGCGCGCCCATGGTCTTGGGGAGATGGATCGGGAATATTATTCCCTGTCCAATTTTTCGGCAAAGGATATGCTAATAGTATCCGAGCCTGCCATTGCCCAGGAGATACCCCAAAAACACAACCGACCCCGGAAAAAGCTCTGGGGCCGGGAGCGGTGATGCAGGCGGCAAGCCTCATTTCTTGCTTTTGAAGCTGCCGTTGCCGGGGAGCCGGGACAGCAGCACGGATCGGGTCTCTTTATACTCCGGCCCAATGAATCCCAGCTTCAGAAGGAAGCAGCGCATAGCGTACTTGGGATTTTCAATGTCGGCCTGTACCTTTGCCGTGACCCGTACCTGTTCCCTCGCTGTATTGTAAAGCGCATTGAGCATGTGGGTGCAGGCAACAAGCTCTTTCTGTTCCGGCTGGCTGTCGTACAGGTCAAAAGCAAGGTATCCGTGATCTTCGGAGTATTTGAGCCTGCCCACGCCGAGGGCTGCCATGATCAGGCCGCCCTTGGCGGCAAGCAGTTTGTCCAGGTTATCCTTGATCCTCCTGTCAAAATCATGTGCGGGCACTGATACGATGTGCCTCTCTTGCTCCAATGCTTCCTGTACAGCTTCTTCCTGCTCCAGCCGGAATCCGGCATCCGTCAGCTTTTCCAGCAGCAACCCATGATCCACACCTTCTGGGATTTCCAGCACCCCGTCCTTGTCCAGCTGGCAGCCTCCCGCCTCAAAGCAGAATGTGGGAGCGCCGAGATAGCGCACTTCCGTATTCATCGCCTCGCCCAGTGCGTTGGCCAGCGGCCTGCGCTTTCCGTTTTCCAGCACGAACCTGATTTTCATATCGAATACCTCCCGAATATGTGATGTACCATTCATCCCTCTTCGTAGTGCGGATTGCAAGCGTTGTGCGGGAAAACCCCCTGACTGTCTGTGAATCGGGGGTTCCCTTGTGAGAACCGCTGGAGTATTGTTGCCTTGAAAGGAAAGGTGACAATACATGAAAAAAGCAAAAATCATCCTGATCGCCGCAAGCGCGGCAATGCTGCTGACCGGCTGCATGAGCCGGGAGGAAACGGAAGCCCTGTCCGCATGGACGGTGGAACGCTATACGACCCAGGCCATGGCTGTGCAGCAAAGGGCCTCATGGCGGGAAGAGCAGGATAAACCTGAGATCGAGGAACTCCAGATCAAAGAACTGGCCGGGCCATCCTCCGCACTTGTACTTGTATCCACACCGGCGCAGGCGGAAGCAGATCAAGAGGAAGCAGAATCAAGGGAAGCCGAACAGCAGGAACCGCTGCCGGTCATGGAAATGGCCAGCAGTAAAGCGGCGTATGAGCCAAGCCCCACGCCTGCGGCAAAGGAGGAAAGCCTCCCGACCCCGGCTGAACCAACCCCAATCCCAAAGATCGACTGGCCATACCCCCAAATCACTTGCCCACCCGAACCAACATCGGCTCCAAAGATCGACTGGCCTTATCCCGCCATCACCTGTCCGCCGGAGCCGACCCCCACGCCCCAACCGGAATGGCCGGAATCACCCGTACCCTCGGAGCCTGAACCAACGCCGGCCCCCACACCGGAGCCTGCAGAGCCAGACCCAGCACCGGCGCCGACCACGGAACCGGGGCCTGTGGAAACGCCCCCGGTCATACCTGAGCCAACGCCCACCCCGTCAGGCGGATATGCCGTCTGCTCCTGCGGGGCAACGCTCACACCGGATGAACTGGTATCCCACATGAAAGCCCACGCCATGAACGGCGAGAACCACAGCTATGTAGCCTACTAACATCAAACCCTCAAGGGCCTGCAATCCGCGGGCCCTTTCTCTTTGCCTTTTACCACAATTCAACTACAAAAAGAAAGGAAATTCTGCATGAAAACGATGTCGAAGCAAATGATCAGTTTCCTCCTTGTCATCCTTTTGTGCTTCTCTGTGCTGCCCGTGCCTGCACTGGCAACAGCGGGAGAAACGCCTACGGAGGAACCGCAGCAGACGGAAGAATTGCAGCAGGAAACAAACAGCGGCGCCCCGGAGGGTATGGAAAGCCCTGCGGTGGAATCTACACCCACGCCGGAGCCTACGCCCGACCCGGAGCCTACACCGGCGCCCACGCCTGCGCCTGACTCTGAAGGCACGGAGGAAACGCCCGTAGAATCGGAAGCCCCGGATGTGCAGGACGCGCCTGCTCCCGCAGAGCAGGAGGAAGAACTGCCTCCTGTGGATGAAACAGAGGAACCTCTCCCCATTGAGGAAAATCCCGAATTGCCGGAGCTCCTCCCCATGGAGGAACCCCAGCCGGTATCCATCGGCCTGGATATCGGGCCCATCTCATATGCGGTAGTGGACGAACCGCTGGTGACGGTAACCTTCCAGTATACGGACGCACAGGTGGCTACTCCCACCAACCTGCCCACTTCGTCCATTTCGGCCCACTCCTATCATCCCCTGACCAAGCTGGAGGGTGACCGTATGGCTATCCCCGCCAACCTGTTCCCCGGCGAAATCCAGGTGGACACGAATGCGCTCAAAGTCACTCTGGACGGAGAACTGGATATCACCGTCCAAGCCGAGTATGACGCCGCCACCGGTACGCTGTACCTGCCTGCAAGGTATTGGGGCCATGAAGTAGATGTGGACTGGTACTGCTCGTATGAAGATGTGACGAATATCACCATATCCGCACAGGTTGGCGTAAATATGGGCGGAGAGTTTCAAAAAGAAACCCATACCCTGACGCTGCCCTCCAATGCGGATGAGATCGCCATTCCTTTGGAGTATGGCAGCAACACCGTGGTCTCCCAGAACGGCATCGACCTCCCGGAGAGCGCATATTCTATTGAAGATGGCGTCCTGTATGTCCAGGCATCCCCCCTGGGCGGCGATATTACCGTCACCGCTTACGCGGAAGCGCCCCGGATGCGGCTGTTCGCCCTTCGCAATTCTTCCCGCCCCACCCAGGTGCAGCATACCCGAAGCGGTGATCAGATTTGGTACGGGTATTACACATCCATGTATACAGCCAACGGTAACACAGCATTTTGTGTCGACCCCACGGTTTCGGGGCTCAATCCCGGCACATATGACATCGACTACTGGATCACCAATACCAATGATTTCCTTTTGAAATGCTGTTACTATCTGTACGGCGGCCCCGGCTACGACTATGTCAAACAGGTATTTGCCGAACCCTACGCGGATTGGGCATACGGTATGTGCCACGCCGTGGCCAGCTACGCCTACATGGGCAGCCTGGACGCATTCAAGGGGCTCGAAGACGACCTCACCGGGCAGTTGGTACAGGTTGCGGATATTGTTCGCTCTCTGCCTGCCGCCCCTGACGGTTTTGAAGCCTTTGTCTATAACGCAGGCAGCGGCTCCAACCAGCCCCTCGTAGGCTGGCAGTATACCCCTTCCTCCTGGGAACCTGATCCCGAATCGGAGCCGGAGCCCGAACCCACCGGCAGCGTTGCGGTGCGCAAGGTGTCTGCGGATACCAGCCTGACGGACGGGAACCCCTGCTACAGCTTGGCTGGTGCTGTGTTCGATGTTTACAGCGGTTCCTCCCGCGTGGGAAGCATCACTACCAACGCCAATGGATATGGCAGCCTGTCGGGGTTGCCCGTAGGCTCCGGGTATTCCATCGTGGAGCGCACCCCGCCCACGGGCTTTGCAGGAACCAATCAGGAGTATAGCTTCACCATCTACGAGGACGATACCACCACGGTGACGGTATCCAACATTCCGCAGAACGACCCCACCACTATTATGGTGCGCAAGCAGGACGCCGACACCGGCAAAGGGGAACCCCAGGGCGGCGCCGGGCTTGAGGGTGCGCAGTTTACGGTTAAATATTACAAGGGCAGCTATTCCAGCGCCAGTGCATTGAGCGGCGCGACCCCTGCCCGGACGTGGATCATTGAAACGGACGAGGACGGTTTTGCTATGCTGCACCCCGATTACCTGGTGTCTGGCGATCCTTTCTACTACAACAGCGCGGGGACCATCGTGACACTCCCGCTGGGCACGGTGACCATCCAGGAAACCAAGGCCCCGGAGGGGTATCTCATCAATAACGAACTGTTCATCCGGCAGATCACAGCCTCCGGCAGCATGGAATCCGTTGAAACCTACAACGAACCTATCGTCAAGGAGAGCGTGATCCGCGGCGGCGTTTCCGTTGAAAAATGGGACGCTCAGCTCAACAAAAAGGGCGCTGCCCAGGGTGACGCAACCCTCGCTGGCGCTGTGCTGGAGATTATCAACCGCACGGGCAAGGATGTGGTGGTTGGCGGCAAGACCTACGGCCCAGGTGCTGTGGTGCATACCCTCACCACGGACGCAGCTGGCTCCGCTTCTACCGTCAATAATCTCCTGCCTTACGGGGAGTATGAGATCGCGGAAAAGACCGCACCTACCGGATATCTCAATACCGGCGTTGTGAGCCGCAGCTTTGAAATCCGCACCAACGGTGCAGTCGTCAATCTGACCACAGCGGATACTGCGATCAAAAACGATGTGATCCGGGGCGGCGTATCCGTTGAAAAGTGGGATGTGGAGATTGACCGCAACGATCCCCAGGGAGATGCAACCCTCTCTGGCGCTGTGTTTGAGATCTATAACCGCAGCCAGAACAGCGTAGTGGTCGGCGGCATGGAGTACGCCCCCGGTACTGTGGTGCATACCCTGACCACGGGCGAGGACGGCTCGGTTTCCACGGAGAACGACCTCCTGCCCTATGGGACATATGAGATCGTGGAGAAAACCGCACCCACGGGCTATCTGAACACCGGCGCTGTGCGCCGTACCTTTACCATCCGCGAGGATGGGGTCATTGTGGAGATGACCGGCTCGGATACCGCCATCAAAAACAATGTCATCCGCGGCGGCGTCGAGATCGAAAAGTGGGATATCGAGCGTAATGAAGCTGCGCTGAAGCAGGGCGACGCCACTCTCGCGGGTGCCGTTCTCGATATCTATAACACCAGCAAGTATCTCGTACTGGTGGGCGGCGTGGAATACGCCCCCGGCGAAATTGTCCTGACCTTGACTACCGATGAGCACGGATATGCTTCCACTGCGGCAGACGCTTTGCCCTACGGTTCCTACAAGATCGTGGAACGCACCGCTCCTGTCGGCTACCTCAACTCCGGTGTGATCCGCCAGGGCTTCCGCATCCGGGAGCATGGCGTCATCGTCAGCATGACCACCGGCGATACCGTAATCAAGAACGATATCATCCGGGGCAATGTGCTGATTGAAAAGTGGGACAACGAAATCGGTGAGCACAGGGCCCAGGGCGGCGGAACGCTGGAAGGGGCCACCTTCGAACTGGTCAACCGCAGCCTGGACAGCGTGCTGGTACAGGATGTACTGTATGCACCCGGAGAGGTGGTCTATACCACCATTACCGATGAAACCGGAACCGCTGTAACGCCTGAATATCTGTTGCCCTACGGCACCTACGAGGTACGGGAGATCGCCCCGCCCTTTGAAGGGTATCTCTCCACAGGCGTCCTTTCCCGCTTCTTCGAAATCCGTGAACATGGAAAGACCGTAGAACTGAATACGGCGGAAACCGCTATCCGCAACGACCCTCTCCGCGGCGACCTCAAGGGCATCAAGATAGCGGATGGAACTGCAGAGCGGTTGGCTGGCGTACCGTTTAGCATCACCTCCAAAACCACGGGAGAATCCCACATTGTTGTCACCGATGTAAACGGCGAGTTTTCCACAGCATCCGAATGGAACCCCCACAGCCAGAACACCAATGCCGGTCAGACCGACAGGGATGGCGTATGGTTCGGGAAACTGGATGTGTTGGATGACAGCAAAGGCGCGCTCCTCTACGATGACTACATCATTGAAGAACTGCCCTGCGAGGCCAACGAGGGCTTCGAGCTGCTCTCCTTTGAGGTGTCCGTGTATCGCCATAACACCGTGATCGATTTGGGAACCTTGACGGACGATTATATCCCCATCCCCGAAATCTTCACCACCGCGTTGGAAAAGGAAAGCATGGGCAATACGGCGTATGCCGCCGAGAAGGTAACCATCGTGGATACCGTCTACTACAGCGGGCTGAAGGCCGGAACCGAGTATACACTCAAGGGCGTTCTCATGGACAAGGCCACTGAGGAACCCCTCATGGTGGGCGAAAATCAGGTGACGGCGGAGAAAACCTTCCGTGCCACCGGGGAGTCCGGCAGCGCCACCATGGAATTCACCTTTGACGCTTCCGCTCTCAAAGGAAAGGCTGTGGTGGTTTTTGAAACCCTGCATCTCACGGACAAGGAGGTCGCCGCCCACGCCGACATCGAGGATGTGGATCAGACCATCATCTTCCTGAACCCTGAGATCGGGACCACGGCAACCGGGAAAAATGGCGAAAAGACGCTGGATGCAACGGCGGAAACCGTGATCGTGGACACCGTAGCATATATGGGCCTGCAGCCCGGCCAGGAGTACACCCTGAAGGGGCAGCTCATGGACAAGGCTACCGGCGAAGCGGTTCAGGTTGACGGCCAGCCCGTCACGGCAGAAACTACTTTCACCCCTGAATCTTCGGACGGCTCCGTCACGGTAACCTTCACCCTCAACGCCATCGCCCTGAAAGCCAAGAGCGTGGTTGTTTTCGAAAGCCTGCTGCACAACGGCAGGGAGATCGCCATCCATGCGGACATCGAGGATGAAGGTCAGACGGTCAGCTTCAATGAACCGAAGATCGGAACAACGGCAACCGGGCCGAATGGCGAGAAGGAACTCTCCCTCTCCGCAGCCGCCACCATCGTGGATACAGTGAAATATGAGAATCTCGCTGTAGGTCAGGAGTTCACCCTCAAAGGAACCCTCATGGATAAGGCCACCGGCAAGCCTGTGCTGGTAGGCGATAAGGAAGTCACCGCTCAGACAACCTTCACGCCGGATCAGCCCAGCGGCACCGTAGATGTGACCTTTACCTTTAACGCTTCCTCTTTGAAAGCAAAAGAGGTTGTGGTATTCGAGCGTCTCTATATCGGGGACGCCGAAATCGCGGTCCATGCGGATATTGAGGATAAGGATCAGACCGTCAGCTTCATCGAACCCAAGATCGGCACGAAGGCCACGGGCAAGGATGGTGAAAAGCAGCTCGCCATCTCCAAGACAGCCACCATCATCGACAAGGTGAAATATGAGGGGCTGACCGTTGGCGAGAAATACACCCTCAAGGGCACTCTCATGGACAAGGCCAGCGGCAAGGCGCTTCTCGTTAACGGCAAGGCGGTCACTGCTGAAACCACATTCACCCCTGAAAAGGCGGATGGTTCCGTAGAAGTGACCTTCACCTTCGATGCTTCCGCCCTTGCTGGCAAACAGGTGGTAGTCTTCGAGCGCCTCTATATCGGGGATGCGGAGATCGCGGCTCACGCGGATATTGAGGACAAGGGCCAGACCGTCAGCTTCACCGAGCCGAAGATCAGAACCAGCGCCTCCGGCAAGGACGGCGAGAAGCAGATCGCTATCTCCAGGACGGCCACCATTATCGACAAGGTAAAATACGAAGGGCTGACCGTTGGCGAGAAGTACACCCTCAAGGGCATCCTCATGGACAAGGCCACGGGCAAGGCGCTCCTCGTTGATGGCAAGGAGGTCGCCGCTGAAACCACATTCACCCCTGAAAAGGCGGATGGTTCCGTGGAAGTGACCTTCACCTTTGATGCTTCCGCTCTGAAAGGAAAGGAAGTGGTGGTGTTCGAGCGCCTCTATATCGGCGAGAACGAGATCGCTGCTCACACGGATATCGAGGACAAGAATCAGACCGTGAGCTTCACCGCATACGCCATGAAGCTCACCAAGATCGATAGGGCTACCAACAAGCCCCTGGACGGCGCAGAGTTTACCCTCTACGGTGAGGACGGCAAGGAGATCAAGCTCACGAAGGATAAAAATGGGGTCTATTTCCCGGACGAAAAGGGCAGCGCCATCATCTCCACGGTGGACGGCGTGGCCATCATTAAGGACCTGTCCGATCAGAAATACACCTTGCGAGAGGTCACTGTCCCCAAGGGATATGTGGGCTATACCGAACCCATCCCCTTCGAGATGGAAGCGCGGGATACCGAGGATGACCCCTTCCCGGTCACCGTCTACAATTCCCCCGAAGGCCACAAGGAGGGCAGCGGCGCAAAGACTGGGCGTGACGGCCTGCCCATGTGGGCGCTGTATGGTGGGATCGGCCTGCTGGCGCTTGCCGCAGGCGTTGGCGTACTGTATCTTCGAAAGAGAAAAATGAACTAAGCCATTGACCCAGGGGGGAGCGCAAGCTCCCCCTTTCCTATGCATAGGAGGTGATCCGAATACGAAAAATCCTGATTTTGAGTCTGGGGCTGTTTGCGGTTGCGGGCTCTCTTCTGCTCTATTTCCTCATTTCCAGTCGTGCTGCGCAGAAGGAAGCAGAAAGCTATATCGACATCCAGCAGACATACTCCGCTGTTCAGGAATACGATCCGCCCGGTCCTGAAAAGCCTCTAGAGCAGCAGGAAGCCGAACCGTCCATACAGCTTCCCTACATTTCAGCAGACTATACAGGGCTCCGGGAACTGAACGAAGATACCATCGGCTGGATCGCCATTCCCGGCACGCCCATATCCTATCCCGTCATGCAGGCGGAGAATAATCAAACATACCTGAAGCGCGACAGCTCCGGCAAGAAATCCAGCGCCGGGGCTGTTTTCATGGACGCGGGAAACAGCCTTGCTCCACTCGACCAAAACACAATCATTTACGCCCACAACATGGGCGAAGGCCGGGAAGATGAGATGTTTGCGCCTCTGCTGCTCTACAAAGAAAAAGAATACTATATGACCCATCCCTATATCCAATTCGATACCCATATCGAACCGCATTGCTGGTGGGAAGTGTTTGCGGTGCTGCATCTCGATCTTCGGGATGACGGCTTCAATTACCTCCGCCAGTCTTTTCCCGATCAGGAGGCGTTTGCCGCATGGCTGGAGAAAGCAAAGGAACTATCCCTCTACGATACCGGCGTGGCTGTTTCTCAAACCGACTCTATCCTGACTCTGTCGACCTGTGACCGTTCCCTCTACCGGGGAAACGGGCGCTTTGTCCTTCTGGCCGTACATCGCGGCCAGCTATAAAAATATGGAGGTAAACATGGAACTTAAGACGATCATAAGCATCTGCCTCGTCCTGTTCATCCTGGGCGGGCTCGTATTTCTGCACATCCGCAATAAGCGGAAGTAACTGAGGGCGGCGCTGGCCGCCCTTCATCTTTGAAAGAAAAAAGGAGAAAGTATATGAGCGAATATAAAATCCTCACGGCGGAGTCCGTGACCGAAGGCCATCCCGATAAGCTCTGCGATATCATTGCCGACAGCGTTCTGGATGCGTGTTTGGAAAGTGACCCTACTTCCCGCGTGGCTTGTGAAGTGCTGGCCACCGCCGGTAAGGTAATCGTGGCTGGCGAGATCACTACGGAGGAAATGCCAGACATCCCGTATATCGTAAGCCGTACCATCAAGCACATTGGATATGACGGCCTCGAATATGAGATCGAATGCCTCATCCACGATCAGAGCGGGGACATCGCCCAGGCCGTGGACAGGCTGGACAGCGGCATTTATATCAACAGCGAAGATGGTCAGCTTGTGGATGAAAGCTGCTCCCTTGGCGCCGGGGATCAGGGAATCATGTATGGCTACGCCACCACCGAAACCAAAGAGATGCTGCCCATGCCCGTAGTGCTGGCCCATCGCATGACCCGCCTGCTCACCGCTGCCCGGCGTTTGGGCACTATCCCCGGCATCATGCCGGACGGCAAGGCCCAGGCGTCCGTGGAATATGTGGACGGCGTTCCCAGGCGGGTGACCGCAATCGTGGTATCCACACAGCATACCGAGGACGCCGATATGGAAACCCTTCGCGCCGGGATCATGGAGCAGGTCATTTTGCCCTCTCTCGGCAAGCTGCCCTTCGATAAGGATGCCGTATATATCAACCCCTCCGGGCGATTTGTAAACGGCGGCTTTGAAGCGGATACCGGACTCACCGGGCGCAAGCTCATGGTGGATACCTACGGCGGGATCATCCCCCACGGTGGCGGGGCCCTCTCCGGCAAGGACGCCACCAAGGTGGACAGGAGCGCAGCTTACATGGCCCGCTACATAGCCAAGAACATCGTGGGCGCAAGGCTGGCAGAGGAATGCACCGTCTCTCTGGCGTATGCCATAGGGAAAGCCGAGCCTGTGGCTGTGAATGTGGATACCCATGATACAGGGATATACCATGACGAAATCCTCAAGGAAGCGGTAACCTCCGTCTTCGACCTGACCCCCTCCAGAATCATCCGCACCTTGGGGCTGACCAAACCCATCTTTGCGCCCACCGCTTGCTATGGGCACTTTACGGACGATACTTTCCCCTGGGAACAGATCAACCGGGCCCATGAGCTCAGGATAGTCTGCAACGCAATCGAAAGCGAGAAAAAGCATGACCAACGATAAATATGAGATCACCGACATCGCACACCCCGAATACCCCTGGCTGCACCGCATCCGGGCGTTGCGGGATATAGGCGAAGATGTAAAAAAGGGCGACCTTGGCGGATATGTGGAGAGCGAAAGCAATCTATCCTTTGAGCCGAAGGACAACGCCTGGCTCTTCGATGATTCCATCGCCTGCAATACTGCGTATGTCTGCCAGAGTAGCGTACTCCGTGAGAACGCCATTGCTAAAGATAAGGCGTATATTTCCCAGGGCTCCAGCATGGGCGGCAGAAGCATCGTGGAGGATGACGCCATGATCGAGGGTACCTCCCTGTACGGCAATGCGCGGATCTCCGGCACGGGCATGGCTCTCTCCAGCCGGGGCGGTTATCGGCCCACAATATCTGGGGATGTATCGGTGTATGGCCTTGTCTGCAGCAACTTCCATCTGGACGGCCAGACGGTCATACTGGAGGGCGAAAAGCTCTATAACCAGCGGGATGACCGGATCATATTGTCCAATGGTATTCGGTATGTAGAGCGCAGCCTGGGCAGGGATACTCTGCAGCAGAGCCGCTCAAGACAGGCAGCTCCCAAAGAGAAAAAGAAAGACCGGACCCATGGCATGGTTCGGTGAAGGAGGTTCGCATGAACACATTTGAAAGGGAGCTCTTCAAAATATTTACCGATTGCAAAAGCATTGAAAACCCCACCTTTGTGGGCAGCGCCTGCTACGGCGATGTAGCACCCGATCTGAAAGCAAAAATACAATTTGTTACCATGGGCGTTGCGGATAATTATGTAGGGTTGCGGATTACAATGCTCAACCGCACGGAGGGGCAAGTAGACGTCGTCACCATGCGGTTATCCGATCTCCTTGGAAAAAAACGCACCCCCAACTTCCCCGAAGGGCTGTATCCATATATCTGGAAATATCGGGATGAGGTGGAATGGTACGCCTATCAGCCTACCCCTGCCGACTACAAGATCATCCGGGAGGCCGCAGCCAGCTATCTGGATGTGTTCCGCCAGCCCCTACCTGAGATCGCAAGACCGGCCTCAAAAACCAAATCCACCTCAAAATCCCGTGGTCATGCCAGATAAAGGAGGCAATATGGACAAAAACGAAACCGTGTTATGGCTGCTGTTTAGCAACCCCCATGGGCGGATGGAAAACGTAGAGTTTCAAGACGGGGCCTGTTATGGGGACATCTCGGAGGATATAAGCGTAAAGCTCACCCTGTACCAGCCGGATGAGCCCAATATGCAGGGCATACATATCGAGGCCGTAAGCAGGCGCATGGACACGATTGACGCTGCCTCGATCACATTCCCCAGACTGACGGATGACAGCATCCAGTCGTTCTCACCCGAAAAGGAGGACGGCAAGGCATGGTGGTATCCCCGCAAAACCTCGCCTGCCGAATATGAGGCTGTGCGCAAAGCGGCCTTTGAATGGATAGACGCCCTCCGCCAGCCCCTGCCTGAGATACCGAAAGCCCCGCCCAAACAGAAAAAAACCACAAAATCGCGGGATCAGGCCCGCTGAAGGGAGGATGCATGGACGAAGAAAGAACCCTCGATTTGACGAATCTGTATGGCTTTGCCCGGCTCTACAAAACGCTGGTGCAGGACGGCGGCGGGAAGCGGAGTACCAGCGATATGCTGTACGGATGTTATCTCGCCAATATCAGCCTTTGCAATAAAGGCGGCATGGCCCTGCAGCCCGTGGAGCCGGAGATATTCTTTTATAAAATGCAGAGCAACTCCGCAAGGCCATATAAGACGGAAATCCAGACCATAAAGGCCTTGACCCTGCTGGAGTGGAATATGGAAATTGGCGGGACGAATGCAGAAGCGGTCAGCCAGCTCTGCCACGTCAAGACCGACTATGTCCAGCGTTTCTATGATGAAACCGGCTACAACTACCAGGATACCGTCACATCTTTTTCCCTTTGCGAAGAAACCCTCGACCCAGACAACGAGCCGGAAGATGAGCTGAATCTTGGCGCATTCCTGCGCAAGCATGAAACCGGCCCCAAGCTGGTCTATATATGCGCACCGCTGCGTGGGGATGTGGAAAAGAACATCGCCTTCGCAAAGGAAAAGGCCCGTGAGGTGTTCCTGGAAGGGAATATCCCGGTTTGCCCACACCTTCTGTTCCCGCCCATTGCCGATCCCCGCAATCCCGTGGAGGACAAGGCCGCCATGAGGATGTGCCTGAAGCTGATCGAGCGGTGCAGCGAGATGCGGGTGTATGGCCCTGTGTGGAGCGAAGGGATGTGGGATGAAATCCAATATGCGGAGAAGCTGAAGATACCCATCCTGACGGATCAGAAGGAAGTCCCGCGAACCCGGTGCAGGAACGAGCTTTGCCGGTGAACAAACAACACAATTCCATGCCTGGCCATTGCGCCGGGCTTCATCTTTTTGTAAAGGAGGCGATCCAATGAAAGACCGGCCCCCAATGAACCTTGTCGGGATGGACGGCAACATTTTCTTTGTTATGGGCATGGCCTCCAGGGTGTTGCAGCAACACGGCATGGAGGAAAACGCAAAGGAGATGTTCGAGCGCGTCAAGCAATCCGGCAATTATTATAAGGCGCTGGGAATCATAAGCGAATATGTGCAGACGGAGATATCCCGCCCTGACCCCGGCATTCTCGAACCGGAGGATATCGGCATAGACCCTGAATTCTTTATCGCCCCGGACGGCGTAACGGCGTATGTGGAAACCTGGTTTGATACGGCAGAACGCTTTGGCGTGCTTCTCGGCTCTGATGATTCCATCGACCTGTATACCACCTACCACCCGGAAACAGAGCAATTCTCCGCTGCCATCCATATCAGGCGGGAGCATCCCGAATCCACCGAAACCCGGCCTGTGCAGTTTCTTCCCTCCGAGCGGAACATGATACTGCGGGAGATGGAGCAATGCGCAGAAAAACAGCATACCAGCCTGAAGGAATTATATGCGGCATGGAAATCGGAACAGGGCAAAAAGCAGACCCAGAATAAGAAAAAGGAGAAGAAACATCAACATGAGCGATAACCTCACCCTCCCCAAGTGGGAGATCATCCACGGGGACGCACTGAGCCTGCTCCGGTCCTATCCGGCAGGCTCTTTTGACGCCATCATCACTGATCCGCCCTATGCATCGGGCGGCAGGACGCAGGCCGAGAAGAACAAGTCTACCGCACAGAAGTATTCCAGCATGGGCGAGAACGCCCCTCCCGCCTTTGATGGGGACGCCAAGGATCAAAGGAGCTTCACCAGCTGGTGCGCCGAATGGCTCTCCGAGTGCAGGCGGATCGCCAAGCCTGGCGCCCCCCTGTGCGTATTCATAGACTGGCGGCAGCTCCCCAGCATGACGGACGCCATCCAGTGGGCAGGCTGGATCTGGCGTGGCACCGCCGTATGGGACAAGGGGAACTCCCGGCCCCAGAAGGGCCGCTTCCGCGCCCAGGCCGAGTACATCGCCTGGGGTTCCAACGGGGATATGCCCATCTCCCGGCCCGTGCCCTGTCTGCCCGGTGTGTTCAAATACGGCAACCCCCAAAACCGCATTCACCTGACAGAAAAGCCCCTACAGCTCATGCGGGATATCGTCCGCATCACCGAACCGGGAGGCCGTATCCTTGACCCCTTCGCCGGTTCCGGCACCACGGTGCTGGCCGCTGTACAGGAGGGGTACTCCGCCACCGGCTTTGAGATGTCCGGGGAATACGCCGCCCGCGCTGTGGCGCGGATCGGCACGGCGCTTTCCGAAAGCGCTAACCTTGACTACTCCGCTCCTAAAGATAGTAATTTTACACACTAATCAGCGCTAACCTTGACTACTTCCGCATGAGGGATAGTAAAATTACATCCTTTGCGGTCAGCGAAAGGAGGATGAAATGACGGATGAAAAATACGAAGGGTACATGACCCGGCTGGAACAGGAGTACCGGGATTACTCCGTCAGGATGTGGAAGCTGCCCGGCATTTCGGTCTTTGACCGGGCGGATGAAATCCAGGCTGTAAAACTCGCCTACGAATATATCCGCTCTGCGGACATTTCCCATGAAGAACTGGAATATGCCATGACCGCAATGTACCCGCTCCAGGAAATCGCAGGCCATCACGAAGCCTTCCGCCCTGCGCTGGTGCAGGAAAACCCCGTTGCGCAGACCGTGTACGACATATGGGATAAGCGACTGTTCAGTGATGGGGATACGGAACTCTTCAACAACCGGGTACCTATCCGTTTCCACAGAAAGATGGCCAATGTATCCGAAATACTCGCCTTTCCACGAAACGGGCCCGATGATACGTTTCATATCAAAAAGGTGATCCGCCTGGGTACAAAGGATTTTTCAGCCTATGCCAATGCTCTGGATACCGAGCAGGCATTTCTCACCGACAATCGTGGCATCATGTATGTGGACAGGGGCGGAGATTGGCACTGCATCCTCGTCCAGGATGCGGCTAACCAACGCGGCCTTTTAATCTGTGCGGATGGTTACGGTTACGCCAGATATTCCGCGTATGTAGAGAACACACGGGAACTCTCCCTCGAAAACATCCCCACGGAGGATTACGCCCGGAAACAATGGAGCCGAGGCCGCAAGACCAAGCAGCCGGAACGCTGGCCCTTTCTTTTTCTTTCAAAGACTGTTCCCCATATGCTTCCAATCCAACTACCTTATGAACTGGCCCGCCGACAGCGGGCAGCCGATTCGGGGCGCACTGCGTCCCGAATCTGGGCAAGCATAGCGCCAAGATATCTCGGCGCAGCTTGCAAGGGATACCCCTGACCCCATATGCCGCCTTTGGGCGGATGTTTACGGCAGAGCCGTAACAAATCTATCAAAGAAAGGAGCAAACGCCCATGGCAAAGGACACAGTCCTCGAACTGTGCCTGCGGCTCAACGCAGCAGAGGCAAAAAGGCTTAATTCCAATGCCCGAAAATGCGGCCTGACCCGCAGCGCATATCTCAGACGGCTCATCATGGAAACCCCGGTGAAGGAGTGCCAGGCGCAGGAGATCAGGGACTTATATGCCGAGATCAATCGCATTGGAAATAACGTGAACCAGATTGCCCGGAGCGTCAATATGGGCATTGCCACGCCCGAAACCGCGGAACAGAGCCTGTTCCTCCTCCAGCGTATATATAACCTCATGTACGCACTGGCGAATAAATAATGGCCGTTACTAAGATACTGGCCCGCCATGCCCGGATAGATGTGGCAATCAAATATGTCCTCAACGGGGATAAAACAGAGGGACAAATCCTCACCGCCCATGTGAACTGCGTTGAAGGAAGGGCCCATCATCAGATGATGAAAACCAAAGAGGACTATGGGAAAAAGGGCGGCGTGGCCTGTTATCACATTGTGCAATCCTTTCGCCCCGGCGAGGTATCCCCCGAACTGGCGCTGCAGATCGCAAAGGAATTTGCCGCCGAGCATCTTGAAGGGTATGAGGCTGTGATCGGCGTCCATGTTGACAGGGAGCATATCCATGCCCACACGGTGTTCAATTCCGTCCGGGCCTCGGATGGGAGCAAATACCACAGCAATGCCCAGAGCTACTATGGGCAGATACGCGCCATATCCGACAGGTTATGCAAAGAACACGGACTCTCCGTCATTATGAAAGGCGAGTCCTCAAAGGCTATAAGCTACATCGAATGGCTCCGGGAGCGGAGCGGGCAGCCCACCTTCCGTGGAATACTGGCTATGGATTTAAAACGGGCCATCGAGGACGCCAACGACTATGGCCACTTCCTCATGCTCATGGAGCATATGGGGTATGAAGTGAAGCACGGGAACCGCCTCTCCTTTCGGCTCCGGGGGCAGGAGCAATGGATGGTTCCCTCAAGGCGCGATCCGCTGTTCACGGAGGATGGTATTCGAAAGGCCATACAGGGAAATCTGGAAGCCATTGAAGCGGGGCTCCGGCCTGTGCTGATTGCAAGGCGGCCATATGTGCCGTACAAGAAGCACCCGAAATACACCGGCTTTATGGCCCTGTATGTCCATTATCTCTATCTGCTCGGCAAGATCAAGAAACGGGAATACCCGCCGAAGATGACCCCGCACCTGAAGGCGGAGATCATGAAGTTTGAAAAGTACAAGGCCCAATTCCGCTTTCTCCATGAGAACAACATCTCCGGCCCGGAGCAGCTGGCGGCGCATAAGGCGGCCTGTGAGGAACGCCTCCCAGCCCTCACCAAGCACCGCACCATCCTCAATGCGCAAAAGAAAAAACGAAAACCCCTATATGACGCCCTTGCGGATGCGGAGGCCCTTCGCCCAGCCATGGACTTATATGCCCAAGGCATAACCGGCATGGAGGACGAGGCCGCAAGGTACATGGATGCTGTGGATATTCTGGAGAAAGCCGGAGTATCAATCGATAAGCTCAAAAACGAAAAAGCCGCAGCATATGAGGCTGTGGCCGATGTCAACCGGGATATCCGGGCAGTACGAAAGCAGATTGCTATGTGCGATGAGATCACAAAGAACATCCCCCAGATAGAAAAAGACGTCCACAGCGTGGAACGCACAAAGACCAAGGAGGTGAATCGAGATGTCAGAGAGTTCTGATGCAGCTGAACAGGTAGTGCGCATGATGCTCTCAGGCGGAGAGGTGGCCATTCGGCTCTCCGGCTCCGCACTCAAGAACGGCGCCGCTTTATTGCTGGCGCTGTCCAAGAACCATAAGAAGATTTACGGAAAAGTAAGCCTTAGAAGGATGCTCAATGAAACGCGGGATATCCGTACATTCCCCATGCAGCCGGAGGAATACCGGCAGTTTGCCACACACGCCAAACGCCTGAAGATTCTCTTCTCCGCCATTCAGGATAAGGATAATCCCCAAGCTATGGTGGATGTCCTTATCCCTACGACTGAGATCGAGCGGGTAAACATGATCTTCGAGCGGATGCAGTATGTCCCTGCGGGATCAGAGCGGCAAGCCCCGGAGAATACCCCGCAGGAGGGACACCAGCCAAAAAAAGAGTCTCGGTCGGGACCCGCCTCACGCGATACAAGGGACAGCTCCTCTACATGGAAAGACAAAGACCGCGGGAGGACGATGCATGAGCGGCCCTCCATAGAGCAAAAGCTCAAGGAGAACAAAGCGGCGCTGGAGAAAAAACGCAGTGAGCAGGTTCTGGCCAGGACGAGGACAAAATCAAAGGGGCGGGCAAAGTGATGACCCACAGCCCGCTCATCCTGAAATGGGGCGTCCTGTATGCCCCATAAGCAATCGCGCACAGGAGATATCCTCCTGTGCGTATTTTTGTATGTCCCCGTAGCATGGCTGGCGCTGGTGCTGGCACAATGTTTCGGGGAGGGCGGCTTGCCCATGCTCATCGAGAACCTGACCGTGGCTTTAAACAATCCGCTCTCTGTAAGCTGGACGGATAAAAGCCTTGTGGCCCTGCTCTTCGCCACCGGCATCTATGTCCTCTGCATTGGGCTGTATTTTACCGATCAGGCCAGACGGCGTGACGGCGAGGAACACGGTAGCGCCATATGGGGCTCAGCAAAGCAGGTTAATGCCATGTTCGCCCAGAAGCTGAACAAGCCTCTGACCCGCCATGTGAAGCTGGGGCTGGACGCTTACAAGCACAAACGGAACCTGAACGTGCTGGTGATTGGCGGCAGCGGCGCGGCCAAGACGAGAGGATTTGTAAAGCCCAACATATTGGAGGGCAACGGATGCAGCATGGTGATCACCGATCCTAAAATGGAAGTGCTGAACGCTACGGGCAGCTACCTCAAAAGCCAGGGGTACGACATTCGCGTCCTCAACCTTGTGAACCTTGCCCAGAGCGATGGATACAATCCCTTCGTGTATCTCAGGGATGACAAGGATGTGCTGAAGCTGGTCACCAATCTCATTCAGGCCACCACCCTCAAGGGCAGCCATGAAAGCGACCCCTTCTGGACGAAGGCGGAAACGGCCCTGTTCATGGCGATAATTTTGATGCTTTTCCACGAAGCCCCGGCGTATGAGCAGAACTTCTCCATGGTGCTGAAGGTGCTGGAATATGCCGAGGTAAAGGAAGAAGATGAGGATCACGTCTCGCCCCTCGATCTCCTCTTCAATTCCTTGGAGCAGGAACAGCCCGACCACATCGCCGTAAAGCAATACCATATTTTCAAGATGGCAGCTGGCAAGACCGCAAAATCGATACTTGTGGCGGCGGCGGTGCGGATCAACGCATTCTCGCTGCCCCAGGTCAAAGCCATCACCGACCATGACGATATGGATTTGTATTCCCTTGGAGAAAAGAAATGCGCCCTGTATGCCGTGATCCCGGACAACGATGGTTCCTTTAACTTCCTGGTATCTCTTCTGTATGCCCAGGCATTTCAGGCGCTGTACTATTCCGCTGACCAAATCCATCACGGGCCGCTGCCCAACCATGTCCATTTCATACTGGATGAATTTGCCGCCATGCCCTTGCCGGGATACACAAGGGAATTGGCAACCATGCGAAGCCGCAATATCTCCAGCAGCACCATCATCCAGAACATCGCCCAGATCAAGGAACTGTATAAGGACAGTTGGGAAACCATCCTCGGTAATTCGGATACCATCCTGTACCTTGGCGGCAACGAATCAAGCACCCACAAGCTCATATCCGAGATGCTGGGCAAGTCCTCAATCCTGACCCGCTCCCACGGCGAGTCCCACGGTAAGTCTGGCAGCTATTCTACAAACACCCAATCCAGCGGTAGAGAATTGCTTGCCCCGGACGAAGTGCGAATGCTGGACAACCGGTACTGCATCCTGTTCATCCGCGGCGCTCCGCCCGTCATGGACTTAAAGTACGATCTCATGCGCCACCCCAATATTCGCTTCTCCCCGGACGGCGGCGGGCCACAGTATGTCCACCGCAGGCAGCTCTATGCAGGCAATCCGTTCCTTATCCAACAACCCGCTACATCTACAATTCAACAGAAGGAGGAAAACTATCTTGAAAAAGAACCATATGACCAATAACCGGGCCTATCGCATATTCGCCATTTTCGCTGTAGTCGTCCTTTGCTTCAGCTTCACCGCCACCGCGTTCGCTGCGGACGATCCTCTCGCCGTGGTCGATAATCTGACCGAATTTATTTTCTCCCTCATCCGGGCCGTAGGTATCATCCTGCTGGGCTTCGGCATCCTGCAGATCGGCCTGTCCCTCAAATCCCACGACCCTTCCCAGCGCGCCAACGGTATGCTCACCATGGCTGGCGGCATCGTGATCACCTTTACCAAAGAAATCCTGACCCTGATTACCGGCTGATATGATCCAGAGTCTTCGACACTACCGGGAGGGAACCACCCTCCCGGCCATTCCCAACAGGAGGTGATCGAATATGGGAGATGGTAACTGGATCGTAGAGAACCTGCGTAACGCACTTGCCATGTGGAACGCAAAGCTCACCGAGATATGGGCGCTCATGAGCCAGAGCCCGGATGAGTTTAAAGGCGGCGCTGTGTGGGACGTCATGGTCAACATCAACGATGCATTGAAGGCCATAGGGTATGGTCTCTTGGTGCTGTTCTTCGTTATGGGCGTTATGAAAACCGCTGGCAGCTTTGCAGAGCTCAAGCGCCCGGAACACGCCTTTAAGGTGTTTATCCGCTTTGCTCTTGCCGAGGCCGCCATAACCTTCTGCATGGATATCCTGCTGATGCTGTTCCGCATTGCTCAGGGCGCCATATCTGTCATTATGTCCTCGTCCGGGATCATGCCCAGCGCGGCCACGGATTTACCGCAAGAGGTCATAACGGCAATAACCAATGTGGGCTTCTGGGACAGCATCCCGCTGTGGATCGTGACACTCCTCGGCAGCCTCATTATCTGGGTGCTGTCGCTGGTTATGATCCTCACGGTATACGGGAGGTTTTTCAAAATATTCATGGCCACCGCTATCGCGCCGATCCCACTCTCGGCCTTTGCCGGGGAGCCCACTGCCAATATCGGCAAATCGTTTCTCAAAACATACGCCGCCCTGTGCTTGCAGGGCTGCGTGATCGTGCTGGCCTGTGTGATATTCTCCGTGGTGGCGTCAGAGGAACCCACCCTCGGCAATGTGGCCGGGATGTCCGCCGTCACCATCACATGGCAGTACATTGGCGAGTTATTGTTCAATATGCTGGTGCTGGTGGGAACCATCAAGACCAGCGACAGGCTGATCCGGGAGCTCATGGGCTTAAGCTGATAAGGAGGCAAAAAACGGCATGACATCCCGAATATGTGTCATGCCGGTATAGCCTTTAACCGTCAGCCTTTATTTCTTTGCCACCGCGACAAAGTTGCGCAAGGTCTCCTCCGCAAGCTTCCTGTCCTTGGCGGACAGGGATGCAAGCAGCGTGTTCACCTCGGAAGCATCCTGGGGCGTCCCCGTTCCAAATACGATATAGTCGCAGGACAAATTAAGCGCCCTCGCAAGTTTGTAGAGGGTCACGGTCGTCATGTTGCTGCGGCCCGTTTCCACGTCTGCCAAAAACTGAAAGGACATCTCCGCATTCTCCGCCAGTTCTTCCCTGGTCAGGCGCAGCTCTTCCCGGCGGCTGCGGATGCGCAGCCCGATCTCCTTTGCAAGCGTATCGCTCAGTCTCATATCTTCCATACTTGAATTATAGGTATTGCTATATCAACAGTGTAGCAAGTATAATAGGCCCGATTACTATTGATATATCAATAGTTTGAACTGCTGAGAGAGCAGCAATACCTGGGAAAGTGTGGTGCAGCGGTATGGAGGAACGGGAAAAAAGCCTGTGCTTTACAGGACACAGGCCGCAGAAGCTGCCATATGGCATGGATGAAGAACACGATATGTGCAGGCGGCTCAAGGCAAGGCTCAGAACCGACATAGAGATAAAAATTCAATCCGGCGTAGAAACATTCTATTGCGGCATGGCCTGGGGAACGGATATATGGTGCGGGGAGATCGTGCGGGATTTGAAAGCGCAGTACCCTCGCATCCGGCTCATCGCCTGCATTCCCCACATCGGGCAGGAGAAGGGCTGGAACGAAGGGTATATCGCTCGGTACCACAGCCTTCTCCAATTTGCGGATGACAGCATCGTGTTCTACGATCACTATGTAAATGGCTGTATGCAGAAGCGTAACAGGTACATGGTGGACTCGGCGGCGCACATGATCGCCGTATTCAACGGAAGCCCCGGAGGAACCAAAAGCACCATCGAGTATGCCAAGCGCAAGGGTCTGGACATTATACTGCTCGACCCTGACCGCATGGTGCGAAAGCATCTGAAAAACCAATAGACAATTACACAAACAACCTCTTTCAACCCCGCCATTGGCGGGTCTTTTTCGTACACTCAAAATCCAAATCGAAAGGAGTATTTCCATGGAAGTACGCATCCCCAAAGAAGTGCGGGACTATCAGGAGGCCGTGTTTTTCGGCCTGTCCATGCGCCAGTTTATATTCTCCGTGCTGGCCATCGGCGTGTCCGTTGGCCTGTACTTTATTCTCCGAAGCATCGTGGGCGAAGCCGAGATCGGCTGGATCTGCATTCTGGCAGCCCTGCCCTTCGCCCTGTGCGGCTTTGTAAAATACAACGGCATGACCGCCGAAAAGCTGGCCCTTGCCGTGATCCGCTCCGAATACCTCATGCCCAAGCGCCTGGTGTTCAAGGCGGAGAACCTTTACGCAAGGGTATTGGAGCATTCCAGCGTAAAGGAGGCCCTTGCCCATGATTAAGTCCCTCAACAATACGCTCAAGATGGATAAGGAGAAATACAAGGTACCCCGCTCTGTGCAGGAGTGCATTCCCATCCGCCGCATCTGGAAGGATGGGATTTTTCAGGTGGGCAACAAGTTCTCAAAGTGCATTCGGTTCTCGGATATCAATTATGCCATAGCCAGCAAGAGCGATAAAACCGAGATGTTTCTGGACTACTCGGAACTGCTCAACGCCCTGGACACCGGGGCTACCCCCAAGATCACCATCAACAACAAGCGGATCAACCGGCAGGACTTCGAGGGCTCCATCCTCATCCCCCTGCGTGGGGACGATCTGGACGGATACCGCAAGGACTACAATGAGATGCTGGTATCCAAGGTCACCGGCGCTTCCAGCATCGTGCAGGAACGGTACATCACCGTCTCGGTGCATAAGAAAAACATCGAGGAAGCCCGCACCTTCTTCGCCCGGATCACCGGGGATATCTTCACACGGCTTTCCCACCTTGCGTCCCGCCCGGAGGAACTGGACGCTGTGGATCGGCTTCGTTGCCTGCATGATTTTTACCGTACCGGAGAGGAAACCCTGTTCCGCTACGAGGCAAGGAACGCCATGCGTAAGGGGCATTCCTTCCTCGATACCATCGGCCCCGACAGCATGGAGTACAAAAAGGATCACTTCATCATGGGCAATAAATATGGCCGGGTGCTGTTCCTCAAGGAGTACGCCAGCTATATCAAGGACTCCATGATCTCCGAGCTCACCGAGCTCAACCGCAACCTCATGCTCTCCATCGATGTGATCCCCGTCCCTACGGACGAGGCCGTCCGGGAGATGCAGAACAAGCTCTTAGGGGTAGAAACCAACGTGACCAATTGGCAGCGGCGGCAGAATCAGAACAACAACTACACCGCCGTGGTTCCCTACGATCTGGAGCAGCAGCGCAAGGAAACCCGTGAGATGCTGGACGATCTCACCACCCGCGACCAGCGGCTCATGTTCGCCGTGGTGACGCTGGTACATCTGGCGGATACGAAGGAAGAACTGGATAGCGATACCGAAACCCTTCAATCCATTGCCCGGAAGCACCTGTGTCAGATGGGCGTCCTGAACTGGCAGCAGCGGGAAGGGCTGGACACGGCGCTGCCCCTGGGCCTTCGCAAGATTGACGCCCTGCGCACCCTGACCACGGAAGCCCTTGCTGTCCTCATGCCCTTTAAGGCCCAGGAGATACAGGACCCCAGAGGGGTATACTATGGGCAAAACGCAATTTCCAAAAACCTGATCCTTGCCGACAGGATGAGCCTCCTGAACGGCAACGGGTTCATCCTTGGGGTATCGGGTTCCGGTAAGAGTTTTACGGCGAAAAGGGAGATCGCCAACATTGCCCTGTCGAGCAATGATGATATCATCGTTATAGACCCGGAGCGCGAATATCACTCGCTGGTGAACGGTCTGGGCGGCGAAGTGATCCATATCTCCGCCACCAGTCCCAATCATATCAATGCCATGGATATGGAGGCGGGATATGGGGACGGCGAAAACCCTGTTGTCCTCAAGTCTGAATTCCTGCTCTCTCTCTGTGAGCAGCTGGTGGGATCGGGTAAGCTCTCCGCAAAGGAAAAATCCCTGGTTGACCGCTGCACCGCAAAGGTGTATTCGGACTATATCCGCAGCGGCTACCGGGGCAATGTTCCTACTCTACAGGACTTCCATGCGGAGCTTCTTCGCCAGCCGGAACCGGAGGCCGCGGATGTGGCGTTGGCAATCGAACTCTTCACCGAGGGCAGCCTGAACACCTTCGCTAAGCCCACCAATGTGGATACCAACAGCCGCATCCTCTGTTACGATATCCGTGATCTTGGCAAGCAGCTCCTGCCCGTTGGCATGCTGGTGGTGCTGGACTCCATCTTCAACAGGATCATCCGCAACCGTACCCAGGGCCGCAGGACTTGGGTGTATGCCGATGAAATCTATATCCTGTTCCAGCATGAGTACAGCGCGAACTTTTTGTTTACGTTGTGGAAGCGGGTGCGAAAGTATAACGCTTCCTGCATGGGCATTACCCAGAATGTATCCGATCTGCTCCAGAGCCATACGGCAAGAACCATGCTGGCAAACTCTGAATTCCTTCTCATGCTGAATCAGGCGGGGACGGATCGGCTGGAGCTGGCCAAGCTCCTGAACATTTCGGACAACCAGCTCTCCTACATCACCAATGTGGATTTCGGGCGCGGGCTGTTGAAATGCGGTGCGGCCATCGTACCGTTCATGGACAATTATCCCCACGACTCCCTGTATAGGCTCATGACCACCCGGCCCAATGAGAACTTTGCGTAACCATACCACAACGGCAGAAGGCTCCCGCTTGGGGGCCTTCTTTCCGTTCCCGGAAATGAGGTGATACATTGCCTAAGCCCAAGACAAAAGACCTTGCCCGGAGGGGTACCGAAACCACGGCCCAGCGGGTGAAAATGCAGATGCGGGAAGCCGCAGGCCGGGATGTTTCCCCCGAAAGTTATGGCGGGGATACCATTGAGGACAGCGCGCAATATGTTGCAGACCGTGCGGCGGATGGTATCCGGGAGATTAGCAGCTCCGTAAAGGATAAAGCTGCCGAGCAGATCAAGGAGCGCATAGAGCGGGTACGCCAGCGGGAGGACGGGCCAAACGCCCAGGAACCGGGCAACGGCAACCCTTCGCCCCAAGAACCCCAATCTGGCCGCTCCTTTTCGGAACTCCGTACCGATGGGCCGCAGGATCGGCCTATGGACGAAAACCCCGATCCTACCCCGGACAAATCGCCCCGGCAGAGGCCGGAGGGCGCCGAGCGGATCAAGACCAAGGACAGCTATATCCACTCTCAAGGGGAAGCATCTGCTCCAAAGGAAATACAAAAAAAGAGCGTTCATGTAGAGAAAAAGCCTGCTCCTACAAAGGGGAAAGCGATAGAAGCCCCGGCAAAAGCCCCGGACGCCCCAAGGCCATCCAACTATCCCAACCGATCCGCCCGTGTTGCAAGGCATATGGAGCAATCTGCTTCCAAGTCTGTTCGGCAGGCCGGGAAGCGTACTGTGAAAACAGCCGAGAAAAGCACCGTAAAGACGATGCGCAAAGGCGCAGTAAAAACAGCGCAAAAGGGCGCGGTCAAAACATCCCGTGTTGCCGTAAAAACCGCAAGCAAGAGCGTGAAGGTAGCGGAACGGACAGCCCAGGTGACGGCAAAGGCAACCCAACGGGCAGCACAGGCTGCTGTCAGGATGGCCCAGGCTGCGGCCTGCGCAGCCCAGGCAGCCGCCAAAGCTGCGGTGGCGGCTGCCAAGGCCGCTGCAAAAGCTGCCGCCGCATTGATCAAGGCATTGATCGCCGCTGTGAAGGGGCTGATTGCGGCCATAGCCGCAGGCGGTTGGGTGGCTGTTGTGATTATATTGGCCGTGGCGCTGGTGGCCGTGATCCTCTGCGCCTGCTTTGGCGTGTTTGCCTCCAACGAAACGGAGGACGGTAATCCCATGACAGCGGCCATTTTGGAAATCGATACAGAATTCCGGGCAGGCATAGATATGGAGATCGCCCGGCTCTCCACCGGGGACTACGATGAGATTGTTGTGCGGTATGCCGGGGATATGGACGGCGATAGCGATTATCTTATCAACTGGAACGATGTGATCGCCGTGTATGCGGTGCGGGTGACCATGGACGAGGAAAACCCCATGGATGTGCTGGAAGTGACCCCGGAGAAGATAGAAAAACTCCGGGAAACCTTCCTTGCCATGAATACCATGGAATATGATACCGAAGTCATTGAAACCGAGGGCGCGGGCGCCCAGGTGGGAGATGAAGATACCGAAGAAGCGGAGCCTTATAGAAAGCTCATTATCACCGTGTCGGTGAACAGCATGGATCACCTTGCCGGGGCCGAGTATTACAGATTTACGGATGACCAGCGGGAAGCCCTTGCCGCTATGATGGAACCGCAGATGCTCCCCATGTATGCGGAGCTTGTTGGTGTGGATCTGTTGGGCGGATTTGAAGGGAGCATTACGGACATCGTTTCCGGCCTGCCCGTTGGCGAAAAAGGCACAGAGATTGTCACCGCAGCCCTGACCCGCCTCGGACATCCTTATTCCCAGGACCATCGCGGCGAGGGCAATTATGTGGATTGCTCCTCTTTGGTACAGTGGGCGTACCGGCAGGCGGGAATCTCTATCCCCGGCACCTCCGTGGCCCAGGCGCAATACTGTGCGAACAATGGCTTGAACATTGGCCACTCCGAACTGGCTCCCGGCGACCTCGTCTTTTGGTCAAAGACAACCTGTGATTGCGGGAGGTGGAATGAAATCCACCATGTGGGCGTCTATATCGGGGACAACCGGGTGATCGAGGCAAGCTCTTCCAAGGGATGCGTCATCGTCCGGGAACTGTGGGGGCTTGGCGGCGGCAAGTGGCAAGTGCATTCCTATGGGCGGGCTTATTGATCTTCCTTGAGTTTATTTCATCTCGGACGCTTAATCAAATGAAACCTACAATGGCTATCATTTGGTGCTTCGGCAACGTCTAAAAGCCAGTTGGCGAGCCTTCCTACCGACAGATAATATTCTTCATAAAAACAACACCATAAATGCAATTCATTTTGTTGCGCTGCAATACGGCAATTCAACGAAAATCCGTCTAATCCTCGGCACAATGGTTTCTCTTTAGAAAAGTCAAGGCTGCAAACCTCTTTTACAAGCTCTATCACCGTTTCATCAACGATAACTTCATTTGTAAAAAAACGGCTTTTATATGCTGCAACAAAAGATTCGCTGACAGAAATCTTTTCAACAAAATCTAAAAATGAACACCCTTCCGGTACATGATCCCTGATTAAATCGAGAAGTTCCATTGTGTCATGTGATCCTTTTAGTAGGGAGATCTGATTGTTTGCTTGCGAACAAGAGAAATAACAGAACATACTGCCGAAACAATCGCAGTATAATCTATACTGTTGTTTGATCTTTCAATTGCTTCTGCCGCGCGGTTAATTGCATCAATCATATGAATTCTCCATTTCCGCTTTGAGTCTATTTATCCTCTGCACCAGTTCAAACTTCTTCCTCGGCTGCTTCTCTCTCCGCGCCAGCTTTTCCAGCTTCTCGATCTCCCTTGCGAACTTCGCCCTGCGCTCATCCAGCTCGATCTGTTCGGCAAGGTCATTACCTTGTTCTAACTCTACACCGCCTACCTGAATGATGAAGTTCTCCCAAACCACATCCATGTTCAGACCTTCTATTTTCAGGATTAGCTCATCTTCGGGCATCCAGTCCGTGTGATAATACTTGTTTACCTTGAAAGCCGTCTTTCCGTTATCAGCCGATTCCTTATAACCCGTCCAAGCCTGAACCCTGCCTTCAAAGGAGAGGACAAACAGGAGGTGATAATACAGTTCCTTGTCTATCTGTCTAAGAACAGCTTCATCAAGCTGCGGCTGATTCAGCCTGATCTCCAAAACCTCGATCTCCGTTACAGCCTGTCCGGGAGCAATGTTGAGGGTGGTAGGCGCGAGCTTGTTGCGCCAATAGATGATCTTGATCTGTTCCACAAAGGCGCGCTTTACGGCAGGAGAAACCTCCAGCTTCTCATAAAACTTCTGTTTCGGTATTCTTCGGTTAAACTCTGTGGACTGAGGCAATCCAAGCATATTGATCCCACCTTTTACTCGTCTTCATCATCCATAAACATGAGATATTCCCATGCCCGGCCGGAAAGCCGTTGGCGCGTTTCTTCATGCTGCGCTTTCTCGCCGGTCGTTTTAGGCAAATCCTTTTCTTTGCCTATGATACCATCCACCATCTGGGTCACGATATCTCGTTTTTTCTCTTTACCGTCCATCATTTCACCACAAGGAAGCAGATCAGTTCAAAATCTTCCAAGCCCTTCACATCCGACATGAGCGCAGATGTACCTCCTGCGCGGAACAGGCTGTCAATGTCGCTTTCTGCCTTTACGTCTATGATGGAATTGATCGCATCGCCAAGCAGCTCAGAAATCTCGCCCATATTACGCCCATCGTCCGTTTCTTCGTTGAACCGCTGATACAGCTCCGGGATAGGCTCGTCCTTATCACGGCAGACATAACGCATAGTATCCAGCAGCTTCTTGGGCTGCAAGTAGTCGCAGATGACTTCGCCCTCCTCGCTGATATAAACCATATAGAAGGGGTGCAGCCGGTTCTGATTGTCGATATTGATGCTCTCGGAACGGTTTTTCAGCACATAGATGACGCCGGGCGGGCAATCCGCGCTTGCGGGTGCAACAGCATGGAGCCCCATGGGGGTACGCTCCAGTTCGGGATGTTCTTTGATATATTCAAGAAGATCTAAGCGGAACTCGTTCAAGCCCAAATCCATAATGGATATGCCGGAAGACATTTCTTCAATATCCACGACCTCTTCTTGCAAACGCTGAAGCTGCGCTTTGCGGTATTCAAGGTCATGCTTTTCTTCATCAGAAAGAATATTATCATCCCCTGTAGCAGTCATATCCACGATCTTCATGCGGGTCTCGACCTTGGATTTCAGGTTGATATACTCATCCAGCGTAATATCTGGCCAGAAGTTGACAAGCTGGATATAGGTATTGCGGCTACCGATACGGTCGATGCGCCCGAAACGCTGGATGATCCGCACGGGATTCCAATGAATATCGTAGTTGATCAGATAATCGCAGTCCTGCAAGTTCTGGCCTTCCGAGATACAGTCAGTAGCGATCAGAATATCTATATCCGCCTTGGGGAAGTCCTCAAACATATCTCTGTCCTTAGAGCGTGGAGAGAAGCAGGTAAGGACGGTATTCATATCTGCCTTTTTGAGTTTTGCTGTGGTGCGTCCATCAACCGAACCGGTGATAACGGCAGTATGCAGTTTGAACTTTTTCCAGATGTACTCGCTCACGTTTTCATAGAGATACATAGCGGTATCAGCAAAGGCCGTGAAGATAATGACCTTTTTGTTGCCCGGATTGATAGGGTTGTTGATCTTATTAGCCAAGTCCGTCAACAGCACTTGCAGCTTATTGTCGTATTCGGGGGTAATATCCGATACAAGCAGCGTCAAAAGTTCCAGGACTTCCTGATCTGCGGCAAGTGCGGCGCGCCATGAGATACGATCCATATCCCCAAGGTCAATCTGCACTTTTTTACCGAAGGCAGCGAAATCTTCGTTGTTCTGATCGTCAAGATCATATTCATCTGCATCGGAAATATCCGTGAGGCTAATCGTTTTGCCCGCGGTGCTTTCATATTCGTCTATGTTCTCGATGGTCGAGCCGATCAGCTCCTTAATGCGACGCAATGTAAGATTAAAGGAATAGACCGAGCTCTCCATACGCTTCATGAGGTTGATAGCCATCAAACGGCGAACACCAAGTTCACGACCCATGTGGTTGAAGCCTATTTTCTCGCTGCCATCGCCCCAAAGGGAAGCATACTTGTCCATGCGGCTTGGAAGAATGTAATGAGAAGGACGGTAGATGTCAAGGTTAAGCTTAGTAAGCTGTTCAAAAATCTCATTGTAGCTAATGGCGTCCTTCAAGTCCGTCAGGTGCGGCCTGTGGGATTTCGGTTTCAGCCTTTCAGGGAATTTACCTATATCGGCAGTATCATAATATTTTTCGATATGCTTGCGGGAACGGGCAATGGTCACGCTGTCCAGCACTTCAAAGAAGTCGAAGTCCAGCATTTTGAGAAGTTGATCGGTGGTGCGTTCGGTTGGTTCCCATTTGCTCCACATATTAAATGCTTTCTGCGCATTGCGGAATATATCATCGATGGAGTGCGTGGTTTTTAGCTTGCTATCGAGCAGGGAGCTGTCTCCCTCATAAGCAAGCTGCAACTGATTCTTAAGATCATTATATCACAGTTTAGGTAATCACAAATTCTCAGCAGAATGGAAAGCGAAACTTCCTCGCCTTTGTTCAGCTTGCTCATCGTTCCTGCCGAAATCCCCAAATCACGTTTTAGGGCAACCTTCGTAATATCTCTTTCAATGAGTTGTACCCATAGCTTCTTATAACTGATTTTCATTGCGCACCTCTGATAGATACATTTATGTATTAATTATAGCAGACGTTGTCTATGTTATCAATCGTTCACTCTAAGATACAGATTGAAAAATCGAGTTTATAGATATTAATATTTTCTTCTCGACACAAACAATGTAACTACAGCAGCATCTGAAAGCAAAATCCCTCTATCTGTTGGGATATCGCATTCATTGTGCGTTGTTTCCAGTTTACCAAAAATTGTGTGAGGCCACTACATTTGCAAAGCTGCTGAACTTATTGTCCGTATGAATCGCATTTAGATGAAATATGTGGTATATTCAGATAAGCTTCAATGGTTCTGATCCATGCACCAACGCTGTACAAATTGTAAGTTCCGACTTTGTGAGGGTGACGATGAGTAATTACGCGATGATCGATCTCGAAATGTGCAGAATCCCAAGGGTGTTGCAGCCTGATCATATTGAATTGCATAATGAAATCATACAGATAGGCGCTGTTTTGATCGACAACTCCTATCATATTTCCGACAGGTTTTCCACTTATGTTTGCCCACAGTTCGGGACAATTGACGATTTTATAGAAAAACTCACCGGCATTGGTGCAAATGACGTAAAAGACGCTCCATCCATACAAGAAGCGCTGCACCTGTTTTTATCCTGGCTTCCAGACGACACCACCATTATCTCCTGGAGTGAAACCGATAAACAGCAGATTGAATCCGAACTGAATTGTAAAGCGCTCCATATCCCTGCATTATCACCGCTCTTTGATACCTGGCTTGATTGCCAGGCAATGTTCAGTGAAAAAATGCAGGCCGACACCAAAGTGTATCGGTTATCTGAAGCGCTTCGAATCGCTGACATCAATTTTGACGAGAACGAACATGATGGGTTTGCGGATGCTTACAATACCGCACTCTTATTCATTAAAATGAATACCGATAAAGATTTTAAGCTGAGCAAGTATTATACCTCTGAAGATACAAAGGAAACCTCGACGACATCATTGGGAGCCCTGTTTGCAAAACTAAATCTCTCCGATCTTGAATAAATTCGATTTGAGAATTCATCCCTGCCGATACAGGCTGTTTGACCGGCATATCAACCGGAAAGGATTTTTGTTTCTATCAGTTTACCTCGCTGCTTCCACAAACCACCGCCCAAAGTGATTTCCTCGCAGGGAGGCATTGCGTTCGAAAAACAGATATCGCTGCTGACCATTGAGCCAGATTGTATACCTGTCCCCCTGACCACCCACCTTCATGGACGCGCCTGGCTGCATAGCGGATACCCGGTCGATCTTATATCTGCGTCCATCCTCCCATACGATCTCGCGGGGAAGCAAGAGGCCGTCCTCCCGGAAGGATGCAACGACCTCAACATATACTTTTCTGTATTCCATTTCCGCTCCTTATCAGACCTTCGTATTGGTCACCGGCACAATGGAATAGGGTGTCCCATCGTAAGGCAGAAACCAGCCCTTGTCCGCAATCTTGTGGACATGGGCGGCTACCGTGGATACGGAATGCAGCCCAATCCCAGCCGCTATCTTCCGCAAGCTCGGAGAGAAATGCTTCTCTTTCCTGAACGCCACCACATAGTTATAAACATCCTTTTCCCTCTTTGTCAGCTCCACATTTCCCTTCAATGTGTACACCCCTTTCCTTCAAAAATCGTTCATAACGGTATTTCTGCCAGCTCTGCTACCTTACACCGGGTAGACTACTTTGCCGTAAATCCTGTTTTCGCTGTCGGCGGAAACCCGGATCGGCTTGTATTTCTCGTTGTGGGATATGAGAAGAATGCCATCAACCGTCCGCCTGTATTCCTTCACATAGGCATTCCCGTCAATGTAGAAAATCCCGATATCCCCATCATCAAGAAAAGGCTGCTGATGTACCCAAATCAGTTCTCCATCCTCCAGCGTGGGCTCCATGCTGTCACCGCTGACATGGAGGCCGAAGGTTGCGCTGATGGGGACGTCATCCGGCACCTCTACCATCTCGTAATCGGAAGAATCCAGGAACTGGCCCGTACCGGCAGAAGCACCTATGCTGAACAGAGGCAGCGTCCTGTCGGGGAACCGAATCACCTTCCGGTCAGTCTGCACAGGCGCATATTTTCCGCTTGCAATCAAAAGCTCCTTATATTCCTCCAGCTTATCTCGACCTTCTTTATTCAATTCAAAAACAAGCTCGGAAAAGTCCTGCTCCACAAAAACCTTATAAACATCTTTCACGCCATACAGTTTGCATAGCCCAACAAACTGTTCAACTGTGGGCAGGTTGCGATTGTTTTCCCACCTGCTTACCATTGGCTGCTTTGCAACAATTCCTATGTCCGCAAGCATTCCGATCACATCTGCCTGCTGATAGCCTATGCTTTGACGTAGCTCTCGTAAGGTATTCCCGATAGGGATCATATAAAAAATCACCTCCAGTGCCTCTATTCTACAAGGGCCAACACAAAAAATCAATAAAAATATCTAAATACGAACACTTGTAGGGTGTTTTTTATGTCCTATGCAGATATATAATGATTTTCACAAAGGAGGTGAGTCTGGATGAGAGCAATTTTGCATAGCGACATGAATGCCTTTTATGCGTCCGTTGAACAGATGCTTGATCCCTCCCTGCGAGGGAAGGCAATAGCGGTGTGCGGTTCCACGGAAACCCGGCATGGCATCGTACTGGCAAAATCGGAGCTGGCCAAGCGCAGCGGCGTAAAGACCGGCATGGCAAATTGGGAGGCACGGCAATGCTGCCCCGGCTTGATTATCGTGCCGCCCCAATATGAGCAGTATGTGCGCTTCTCAGCCCTGGCCCATGAGATATACGGCAGGTATACCGATCTCATAGAGCCGCTGGGCATGGATGAGTGCTGGCTGGATATTACCGGCAGCTCCCGCTACGGAACCCCTCTCTCCATAGCGGAGGAAATCCGGCAGGCCACCAAAGAGGAATTGGGGCTGACCGTGAGCATCGGGGTGTCCTTTACCAAGATATTCGCCAAACTGGGATCAGACATGAAGAAGCCGGACGCCATCACCTGCATCACCAGGGAGAGCTACAAGACACAGGTGTGGCCTCTCAACGCAAACGAGCTATTCGGCGTAGGCCCTGCCACCACAAAGAAACTGGCCGCCCGCGGCATTACCACCATCGGCGGCATCGCCAACTGCGACCCAAAGGTACTGAAATCCTGGCTGGGCGTCCACGGCCTGAAGCTGTGTGAATTTGCCAACGGCGTAGACAGCTCCCGTGTAGCCCCGGATGGATATGTAGCCCCTATCAAATCCGTAAGCCACGGGATCACCTGTATTGCGGATTTGCTGAACAATACCGAGGTAAAAAATGTGCTGCTCACATTGGCTCCACGTGTATCGAAGCAGCTTCGGAAAGCCGGATTAAAGGCCACGGGTGTCCAGCTCTCCGTCCGGGACAACGATCTCTATTCGAGGGAGTTCCAATGTAAACTATCCTATCCCACCCAAAGCTGGAAAGAGATGGTGGACAGGGCCATGGAACTGTTTGCTGCCCGGTACACCTGGTATAAGCCCATCCGGGCAGTCAGTATCCGGGCCATCAACCTGATCGGTGAGAAGCTGCCATACCAGCTCGATCTCTTCGGGGAATATGAGCAGCATCAGAGGGTTGAGGCCCTGGAACGGACGGTAGATGATCTACACCGGCGCTTCGGCGATGAATCCATATTTATCGCTTCTACCATGAACGCCAAGCTGAAACGAAACAAAGAGCGGGAACGGATCGCCATGCCCGCAGTCATGTATGTATAACAGGAGGGAATTATGTACGCAGAAAAGAAAGTCAGTTTTGAAGGAAAGCAGCTCACATATAACGCTGAAAAATCCAGGAGGACGATAGTCCCTATCTACCAGGATGTGGACGGGCAGTTATATATGCCCCTGAACCAGCGGTTCGTCACTATCAATGAAGTGGTGGCCGTGCTGGACGCCTATATGCACCGGAAGATCTGTGCCGGATAAAGGAGGAAACCCATGTATTTATCATATCGGGATATCGAAAAAATTGCAGACACTGTCATGCATGATTTTAACGCTGAATTCTATGGCAATACAGCCGAAGCGAAGGAACCCCACCCCACGCCAATCGAACAACTTGCTGTCGATTACCTGAATCTGACAGTCAAGGCGGAGAGGTTATGCTCAGACGGAAGTATCTGTGGGATCACCGCATACAGTGAAACCGAGCTGGAAACCAGTATCTACGGATATATGGTCAGAATACCAGTAAGACAGAATGAGGTGTTTCTGGATATCAGCTTTTTCCAGCCCGGCAATATTCAAAGGTTGTGCGGAAAGCGTCGGTTCACACTGGCCCACGAATGTGCCCACCAGCTTCTGTACTACATGGAGCCGGACGAGGGCAAGGCTTCTTGCCGCAGGATGTATGCGGATAAAAAGAGCTACACCGCCAGAGAACTCAAGACCAAGGAGGACTGGAATGAGTGGCAGGCCAATGCGCTCGGCGCCGCCCTCATCATGCCCAGGCGGGATGTGTCTCTGCTGGTGGAGCCGCTACTCAGGGGCCGGAAAATATCCCTTTATTTCGATGAGTGTACCGAACAGGATGCTGCCATTATCCAATATGTGAGTGGGTTTTTCCACACATCCATAAAGGCGGCAAAAATCCGGCTGGAACGCCTGGGGTATCTGAAAGATTTAACGGTAGATATCCTATCCGAGCGGGAAATGGAGGCGATGGCCATATGAATTATGCTGTCCCTTCCCCGGAACTAATGATGAAAGTGCGCAGGGCACGGGCGGCAGTAGCTTCTCAGAAACAGAGGAAAATCCGCTGCCCCTACTGCCACCACAATACCATCGTTGTGTTTGAAGATACACGGGGCCATGTCCAGAGCAAATGCAAGCTCTGTGGGAATGAAACCGTATTTGACGTATTGAGTATGCGGAGGATGCGCAAAGCTCAATAGCGCATGAGCGGGCGCATTGCCCGTAACAACCGAATATTGAAGATAAGCTGTGCTTGGGGCCGCAGACGCGAGACTCCCGTGCCGTATGACGAACCAGATTAGCTGCCTGGTGGTCTTTCGGTACAAAAAAGTCTCAAGTCATGCGGCCCTTTTCTCGTCCTTTCCGGCTTCGCCAGCTGGGAAGGACTTTTTATGTATATTGCCACTTGGCAGGCAGCCATAGCCCGTTATCCCTGACCTCCGAGTTTCGAGTTTCCCCGCACAAAAACTCAGAAATTCGGAGGTCAGAAAAATGGAATATTGGAAAGAGAATGTCAACTATCGCCAGGAGAAAGGCCCGGAGGGGACTCGCTACCTGATTACTGTGGACGGAATGGATGTCGAAGTCGAAGAATCCCTATACCGCATATATACGAAAATGGAACGCCGGGAACGGTATCTTGTGGAAGTGGAGTCGGATATGTGCGTCTCCCTGGAAGGACTGGCAGCAGATGAAGATACCATCCCGTATTTGCCCGACAACCCAGAAAGCATTCTTATCGCTGTGGAAACGGAGAGGGAGCAGGCGTCCCTGCTGTGCCTGCTACCGGAAGCGTTGGAGCAGCTCACGGAATCCGAGCGGGAGTTCATCCGGGCGCTGTACTTTGAAGGCATTTCTTTGCGCGAGTATTGCCGAAGCAAGGGCATTCCCGTTATGACACAGCATTACCGGCTACAGCAGGTTCTAAAAAAACTCAAAAATATTTTGTCCTGATTTTCGTACACCCCCCTGTTCTTTCGGTTGGAAGGTGAAGGGGTAAATTTCCCCCTCGCGCTCCTTGACAACCGAATACCCAGCACCACAGGGGCCTCTGGCCCGGCGAGCAGTGGACGATTGCGCCATGACTCCCTTTGCGGGACGAGCGATACCGTTTCGTCCACAGGATGCGGTGACTCCTCATCCGCCACGACCCGGTCCAGATGAGATCATCCTGTATGGCCTCCACGTCAGAGAGGCGCGCACTGCCGGGGCTGTGAGCCTAAAGGTTCCGGGAGCGGCGCGATCACCGCCATTCGTCACGGCGAACCTGTGGTGTTCCCAACTACCGGGGGGCGGGCTGCAAATACGGTATGAGCAACAAAACAGGATTCTGTCGCAGGGAGGGCTTCTCCCTGCGGCATGATCGTACAACAAAAGGAAAGAGAGAACAATACTATGACAGAATATCAAAACCCCACAATCGAAAAAGCCCATAACGCCATCAACTGTGTATTTCGTGAAATACTGCCGAAATATGGCCGTGCTGTCCGGGAAGGACAGATCGACCTTTGCCATCACATTTTTGATTCCCTGTATTCCCGCAGTATTTGCCTCGGCAATGCGGCGGTAGGCGTTGGGAAAACGGACGCCTATCTCATCGCTGCGGTGATCCTGAACGAATACCGTCTCATGGAAAGCGAGGACGGAAGCAGGACGCCCTTTGTGATCGCCACCTCCAGCATTCAGCTTCAAAAGGCGATCCTGAAGGAGTACATCCCCTTTCTCAGCGCTGCCCTGCATGAAGCGGGCGTCATTTCTTCCCCCTTCACAGGCATACTCCGCAAGGGTAAAGGCAACTATGCCTGCCCCCTTCGGGTGCAGCAGCGCATTGGGAACCTGAACATGGCCTTTAAAAACTACGAAAAATCCCAATCCTTGCTGCGGCTGCTGCAGGAGCCCGATATGGATACGGTGGGAAAACTGTCCGGCTTTGACCGTGCGCACGTCTGTGTACCGGACGCCTGCCCCGGCAGATGCCCCCGCGTGGACGCCTGCCGGTATATGGACCTGTACCGGGAAAAGCAGAAAAGCAGCGCCCTGTTCCATGTGTGCAACCATAACTACTACATGGCGGACGCATTGAACCGGCACAGGGGGTATGCGCCTATGCTGCCGGATTACCGGGCGGTTATCATAGATGAGGCCCACAAGTTTGAAGAAACAGCGCGGGAGATGTGCGGATACCAATTCGGAAAAGAGGATGTGGAAGAACTCATGCGGTTACTTCAAATCCGCTTGGGGGTAAGCCCCAAAGAGCGAAAAACCTTTCAGGAACTGTTCTCCATGTTCACGGGAGAACCGGAAACCGAAGCGGCCTGCGAACCCGATGCCGAACAGAAGAAAGTGCTTCAGGCGTGTCTGGAGGCATTGCAGAAAGCCCAGGATTATATGGATCAGCACAACGACTTCTCCATGAGGTACCTGGTACATAAGATCGGGACTACGCTCAAGCCCTTCCACGACGGAAACGGCAACTATCTATGCAGCCTCCGTTTCGGTAAGGATGGTGCGCCATCCTTTTCCGCAATCCCTTTGGGCATTCAGCCGCAGATGAGGGCCCTGTTCTGGGAGCAGCCGGAGTTTGGTGTGATCATGACCTCCGGCACCCTGGCCGTCCGGGACAGCTTTGCATATGTGAAGCACCAGCTGGGCTTAAAGCGGATCGCCAAGCCGCTGGACGAAGTGATTATCCCCTCCCCGTATGATTACGGGCGGAACTGCCTTCTGTACTTTCCCCGGCAAATGCCTTCTTGCAGGGACGATGAAGGATACCGCAATGCGGCAATACAGGAAATCAAAGAATTGATAAAGGTAACCCATGGCCATACCCTGATCCTGTTCACGGCATATTCGGATATGCAGCGGGCATACGGCCTGCTGAAAGAAGCGGATCTCGGCTATCCGCTGTTTGCCCTCAACAAACGGAACGACTCCATCCTGCAGGCGTTTCGGGATTCCAGCAACGGCGTCCTCCTGGCCACCAACGCCTGGGAGGGGATGGACTTTCCGGGAGATATCGTGTCCTCTCTGATTATCTATAAGCTGCCCTTTCCTATGCGCACCCCGTTCTCGGACGCACAGCGGGGTCGGTATATGAGCCAGAAAGAATACATTGCGGCGGTATGTCTGCCTCAGATGCTGATTAAACTCCTGCAGGGATTTGGCCGTGGTATTCGCCGGGAGGACGATACCTGCGTGATCTCCATTCTGGACGGCAGAGCCGGGATCGGGCGGGGTTATCACCGGGCGGTGCGGGAAGCGCTGCCGGACATGCCGGCCACCAATAACATCGAGGTAGTTTCTTCATTCCTCAAGGACAGAAAGGACGACAACTATTACCACAGCGAAGGAGAGGAATAACATGGAGCAGGAATTGTGCTTTTATATGGTGCGCAGGTGCCTGGACCGGCTGCATGCGGCCGGAAAGCTGACAGACGATGAAATGCGCACTGCCGCCGACCTACTGATCCAGCGCCGCTTTACGGTGGGATGCATCGGTTGAATGCCACGGTTTGTCTACATTCTTTACCGTGGATATGTCAAAAACCTTATGGTATGATTGCTTCTTGAAAAAAGGGAAAGGAGGTGCGCGGATGCCGAAGATCAGGGTGATACAGGCGACAAAAGGCGCTCTGGCGGACAAAATGCCGGTAGCGGCTTACTGCCGGGTCAGCTCGGACTCGGAGGATCAGCGCAACTCCTTTGCCGCCCAGGTGAAAGAATATACCCGGCAGATCGAGAGCAACGAGCAATGGGCGCTGGCAGGTATCTATGCCGATAAGGGCATATCGGGAACCAGCGCCCATAAGCGGCCGGAATTCCTGCGGCTGATCGAGGACTGCAAGCAGGGGAAAGTCAAACGCATCCTCACCAAGTCCATATCCCGCTTTGCAAGGAATACGGTGGAATGCCTCGAATACGTCCGGGAGCTGAAAGCCCTGGGCGTTTCCATTTACTTCGAGAAAGAAGGTTTGGACACCGGCGGGCTCTCCGGCGAACTCATGCTGGCCATCTTCGGCAGCATCGCCCAAGAGGAAAGCACCTCCATATCCGGCAATATGCGCTGGAGTTATGAAAAGCGCATGAAGGCCGGGGAGTTTATTGGGACGGTTGCGCCCTATGGCTACAGGTGGAAAGATGGAAGCCTCGAGATATATGAACCGGAAGCGGAGATCATACGCTGGATTTTTGAGAGCTATCTCAATGGCGTTGGGCCAACAGAGATTACGAGCCGGTTAAAGTCCAGCATGGCCGGGCAAAGAAAATGGATCGAAAATCATGTGCGATATATTCTGTCCAATGAGCGCTATGCTGGAAATTCATTGGTTCAGAAACGATACACTTCGCAAACATTACCCACACGAAGAATAAGAAATACAGGTGAAGTCCCTCAATACTTTGTTGAAAATTCTCATCCGGCAATCATTCCGATTGCCATGTATGAAAAAGCGCAGAGATTGCGGGAACAACGCAATCTTAATGCCAGCGAATGTGCTAAAAAGACGGTGCTGCATGATCGTTTCAGATGTGCAGAATGCGGTTCATCGATGAAACGGAAAGTATCTGCAGCTGGCAATGTAAGCTGGGTTTGCAGAAAACATAACCGAAATAGCAAGGAATGCGCAACATTGCCGGTTGCTGAAACCAAAGTCCACATGGCTTTCCTGCTTGTATATCGGATAATCAAATCCAATCTTGATAGCATATTGATTCCCATGGCAAACCAGCTCCGGCTCTTGGGAGAACGTGCCATCCTCCAGAATGAGGATATCAATGCGCTGAACGCCCAGATTCTGAAATTGACCGATCAACTCCATGCCGCAAGTAAGCTGCACAGCATGAATTTCCTTGACACTGAATCCTACTATGAAAAAGCGAATGTGATGAATGCACAACTGGATGAGGTTCAAAAGAAGCGCCAGCAGCTCGTGAAGGGGATAACCAAGGACGATGGGGAAGCCCTCGAAAAAACCGAGCGGCTGATTGAAACCCTGAAGGCTGCCCCGGATAACCTTTCCTCTTTAGAAGAAGGGGATGTGTTCTCCAATATAGCAGAAAAAGTGCTGGTCAACAAAAACAAGCGCATCATATTCCGGCTGATAAACGGTCTGGAATTGACTGGATGGGAGGGTATCGAAGATGGCAAAGAATAGATACTTGCCCTTTGGATATCGCCTGCAAGATGGAGAAATTGTCCTGGATACGCAGGAAGCGGAAATCGTGAAAAGGACATTCGAGGAATATGCCGCTGGCGGCTCATATGCGAATATCGCAGGTCTGCTTCAATGCAGCGGTGTCCGCTACCATAAGGATACGCCAGTTTGGAACAAGCACATGGTGAAACGCATGCTTGAAAACAATCGGTATACCGGAACAAAAGGATACCCTGCCATCATCCCGGAAAGCCTGTTCCAGGCTGTGGACGCCAAGCGGAAAAGCAAGGCGCCCCTACAGGCTGCGACCAAGCCACGCATACCGGACAGCCCAAAGTTTTCTCTCGATATCATACAAACCGTTACCGACCTGAACGCCACCCGGTTGGAAAACCAGATCAAGCAGGAATTGGGAAAACCCGTGCTGGAGCCGGAGCGGTTGCGGAAGATGATATTCCAATGCGCCTTGGATAAATACGAAGCGATCCGGGCAGCCAACAAACCAATACAAAGCAATCAGGTGGACGCGGGAAGCGTCCATTTTGATATCTGAGCGAAAGGAGCAGCGGCAGAATGGCAAAAACGGTGAATATAATCCCGGCCAAGCCCAAGAAAACACAAACAAAAGATGGCAGCAGTAAGCCCCTGCGGGTAGCGGCCTACTGCCGGGTCAGCACGGATGATGAGGAACAACTGACCAGCTACGAAAACCAAATCCAGTATTATACCGAGCTCATCAGCGCCAACCCCAATTGGGAGATGGCCGGCATCTATGCGGATGAGGGCATATCCGGCACCAATGCAAAAAAGAGGACGGAGTTTTTGAAGCTCATGGCCCTGTGCAGACGTGGACGGGTAGACCTGATCCTGACCAAGAGTGTATCCCGCTTCGCAAGGAACACGGTGGACTGCCTCAACTATGCAAGGCTTCTCAAATCAAAGGGGATCGGGATACTCTTCGAGAAAGAGAACATCAATACGCTGGAATTATCAGGGGAACTGCTCCTGACCTTCTACAGCAGCTTCGCCCAGGCCGAGAGTGAGTCCATAAGCAAGAATGTGGCCCTTGGCCACAGGATGGCGATGAAAGCCGGGAAAGTGTACTTCCAATATAAAAAATTGTACGGATACCGGCGAGGAGCAAATGATGAGCCGGAGATCATCCCCCATGAGGCGCAGATAATACGGCAGATTTTTTATAAAATGCTGGCCGGTTACAGCATGCAACGCATCCGGGACGAACTGATTGAGCAAGGTATAGAGCCGCCAAGGGGCGATGCGGCTTGGGAAGTATCGAGAATCCGCCGCATCCTGCACAATGAAATCTATGCCGGAGATGTGCTTCGGCAAAAGACCTATGTCAGCGATTTCATAACGGGAACGGTGAAAAAGAACACCGGCGAACTGCCCCAATACTACATCATGGACAACCATGCGGCGATTGTGCCGCGGGAGATTTACAATCAGGTGCAGGCTGAATTCGCAAGGAGGAACAGCCTGATCTCATCCTCCACAAAACCTACCAAGAGCAACAGCGGGAAGTTTTCCAGCAAATACGCCCTGACGGATCTGATGCGGTGCGGGGAATGCGGCACGGCCTACCGCCGGGTAACATGGCCTGCGTTAGAAAAAGGCGGCGAGAAACGGATCGTCTGGCGGTGCATCTGCAGGCTGGAACGGGGAAAGGAAGTATGCAAAGACTCGCCAACCATCTTGGAGCGTGCCCTGCATGCGGCGATCATGGAATCGCTGAGAAAGCTGCAGATGGACTGGACCAAAGTGGATTATGAACTGCAAAGCATCCTTTCCAAAGTAACGAGGCCAGCCGATGAAGATACGGTAGAGAATTTGGACGAGATGATCCGGGAAAGCGAAAACCGCATGATCGAATTCATGCAGAAACAGATGGAAGGCGAGATTGCCGAAAAGGACTGGCATGCGGAATGCACGCTGCTGTCCCATAACATCGCAATCCTGAAGCAGAAAAAGGCGGAGCTGGAGCGTAAAGATGCAGAAGCAATAAACAGCGAGGACAGGGTCAACGACATGATGGCCTTGCTGAAAAACAGGGATTTGGATGGCGCCGAATTCGATGAGGTGCTGGTGCGTAGGAACATCCAAAGCATATCGGTGGAGGGGAAGAATATGCTGAAGATTACATTCAAAAATGGTATGGAAGTCCAACAGCCATGGAGATAAAAAGAAATTGCCTGCTGCAAACGGCAGAAGACAATTTTCTTTGTATAAGACAGGAGCGGATGAAAAATGGTGTTCTCGTTGCTGGAACCTCTAACTATAAATCTTCGCTAACATTAAAGACCGTCTGTTTTTAATAAATCGAGAAATTTTCGAATGAATCTCCTTGTTTGGTCTATGTCCGCAATAATATGGTTATCAAATCGACTATCAGCCCAAGATGTTTTACCAGTGGATCGGAATAGAAGTTTGCCACCTTTAATCAGATAATGTCGGGTTTCCCTAAAATTATCTGAATTAAAGCAAGTCATCTGGGTAAACCCTTCGTTCATTTCAAGGATTTTTGCAATTACATCTTTTGTTAAACGCATAGTGCATCTCCTCGATAAGTATCCCAATGTTTTCGGTAAAATAGAAATCGAGCAAAAGGGCGCCAAAATGTGAGCACCCCAAATGGCACAAAAAATGAGCCATTGTCAACCCCCCCAAATTATAGCTACCATTAGTTTGTGTCGAATAAACTAAGGAGGTAGCGGAAAGGTGTTAAGAATGGCTCAAGTGCAGTATATCAAAGATCTCTACGAAAATGAAGAGAAAAGTTTGCGGGAAATATCTCGCATCACAGGTCACAGCTTTGAAACTGTCCAGAAATACGCCCAGAAGGAAAACTGGAACGAGGACAATCTCCCGGATACTGAGCCAACGAGTTATCCGGTGCTGGGTGAGTTCATTCCCATTGTGGACGGCTGGCTGGAAGCAGACCGCAAGGTTCCAAGAAAGCAGCGGCATACAGCCTGGCGACTGTTCTGTCGCCTACGGGACGAGTACGGCTTTAGGGGCAGCTACTCCAGCGTGAAGCGATATGTCCGCAAGAAGAAGTATGTAATGAACGTCCAAAGCGCAGGGTTTCTTCCTTTGGAACGCACACCAGGATGCGGACAAGTGGATTTCGGGGAGTTCCTGTATTATGACGCCGGAGGGCAGGAGCAGAAGGGCTACGCTCTGACCATCTCCTTCCCGCACTCTAATATGGGTTATACGCAAGCATTCCCCTCGCAGAACCAGGAGTGCCTGCTGGAAGGTATGAAGCGCATCTTCGAGCACATGGGCGGTGTACCGCCCCGGCTTCGTTTCGATAACATGACCACCGCTGTTGCACAGGTCTTGCGAGGCACAGAGCGATTTCTCACAGAGGGTTTTAGCCGTTTTATGCTGCACTACCGTTTCCAGGCCGAGTTCTGTAATCCGGCCTCTGGCAACGAGAAGGGAAATGTGGAGAACAAGGTTGGGTACAGCCGCAGAAATGCCTTTGTGCCGGTTCCCACTATTACTTCCTTTGAGAAATTTAATGAGGAATACCTGTGGGGATGGTGCGAAAAAGATGCCCAGCGTGACCACTACATCCACAAGGTTCCGATCCTGGAACTGTGGCAGGCAGATGCGGATGCGCTGCTGAATCTGCCGGATTATCCATTCACGGTATTCCGCTATTCTACGCTGACTGTGAGCAAGACCGGTTTTGTGGTGATTGACACGAACCGGTACGGACTGTCCCCGGTACTTGCCGGGGAAGTGGTGCAGGCCAAAATCTTCTTTGACCACATTGAATTTTTCCATGACCACCATGCCGTTGGTAGTTTCCGGCGCAGTTACAAGCAGAATGATGAAATCTATGACTGGACGCAGTATGTGGCAACCCTTTGCAAAAAGCCCAGAGCAATGGAAAACACCCGGTTCTTCCACCAGATGCCGCAACAGTGGCAGACTTACTTGGCCTCCACACAAGGCAAAGAGCGCAAGAACGCCCTACAACTTCTCAGCGAAATCGTGAACGACGGCAATGCCGACCTGTGTGATGATGCACTGGAGCTGGCCGCACAGAACGGAAGAACCGACACTGACAGTCTGCGCCAGTGCTACTACATGGTGGCGAAAAAGGAATACCGTCCTGACCCATTGCAGTTGACTTCCGGCCCAATGCTGAACTACAATCCCAATCTTTCCATTTACGATGGCCTGATGGGGGGCGATGCCCATGGCTGAGCAGATTGAACTGATGATGCGGCAGGTAAAGCTGGGCGGTATGGCAAAGGGCTGGCGCTCGGTACGGTACGAGAACACCGAGCAGTACGTGACCGAGCTTCTAAAGCTGGAGTTACAGGAGCGAGAGGCCAACCGCATTAACCGTATGGTGAAAACAGCAGGGTTCCGTGTACTGAAAACCCTGGATGAGTTTGTCTGGAATTCTGCCATTCAACTTCCCAGCGGTTTAACGCAGGAATATATGACCGATCTGCACTTTCTCACTCCCAAGGAAAACCTGATCTTTATGGGAACAGTTGGTACAGGCAAGACACATCTTGCCACGGCCATTGCCCTGAAAGCTTGCCAGGAGGGGCGAAAGGTGCAGTTCTTTACCGCAGCTGGTCTTGCCAATCTCCTGCTCGAGAAGAACAACAAAGGCACTCTCAACAACTTCCTCGGCTCTCTGAAAAAGGTGGAGCTGATTGTGATTGACGAAATTGGCTTTGTACCGCTGCACAAGGACGCAGCCGAGCTGCTGTTCCAAGTGATCTCTGACTGCTACGAGCGCAAGAGCCTGATTATTACCTCCAACTTGGAGTTTTCTCAGTGGAACACCGTCTTTGGAGACAACAGGCTGACGGCAGCTTTGGTTGACCGATTGATCCACCACAGCCATATTTTGATCTTCTCCGGCGAAAGTTACCGGCTTACACAGTCCATGCACCGGCAGCGGAGCTCTTTTTGAACAAGGGCTTTGGGGCTCCAGAAGGTGAGCAAAAGAGCGTGTACATTTCGCGCACCTGACGCTCGCAAAAGAGCTCGCCCTGTTAGCGCACCAAAAGGTGAGCGTTGGGGCTCGCCACATGCAGTCCAGACATGTTTATTGGGTGTTGAAGGTGTTCACCTTTTTGACGCCCTTTTGCAAGACTTTTTTATTGACAAACACAGATATACCCAGACATACTCCGATTTCAATTCCAGCCATGCTATTTAAGACATTTATAAAAACAACGCTCCAAAGTATTGCTGCGGTTATTCCGATAGTGACTCCTATAATTATCCTTTTGTTGTTCATCAGCTTTATCCTCCATAAATTCCGATTTGTCTGCCCCTTAAAGTCCAAGTCCTTCAACTCACGCCGCAAGCTCCTGATGCCCGACGCTGCCCTGGAAGCCCTTATGCTTTAGACTATTGTATCATAAATAATCAACATTTTGAAGTGCGGACAAAAGGGACAATGAGCTTCACTGAAGGAAAAGCCGGTTATTTTAAAATTTTTATACTTGGTGGTTGGCCGAGGAATTTAAAAGCAACATACTACCATCGATTGACAAGGGCAGCACAGAGGTCGATGCCAGTGGGACCTGCAAAAACTATGCGGTTTATGTCAGCCCCGATACGGAGAGTGTTATGATAGGCTCCCTCCATGATTGACAGTTTGTTTTTCGCTGTCTCTCATAGAGGGAGCATATCACTCTTGCATAACAAGAGACTCCAGGGATTTTCTGCACAACGCCCGCCTCGCTCTCTGTTAGGGACTCCGTACAATATCTCTCTAAGCGCATAAATCTTGACCGGATCGATAAGAGCTGGGCGGTATTTCATCCGGCTAAAAAGGTTGGCCGACGGAGCCCTCTGCCGAAAAATAAAAAAAGAGAAAGCCTCCGGCATGGTGTACCTATCTTACACCACGCCGGAGGCTTGCGCGTATTACGAAAAGGGATTATGGCCGCCGCAGGCGTACGCTTCCTTTCACTGCGTGCAGCTGTTTTTCAGCGCCTCACACACCACTTCATATGTCCGCTGCGTAGAAGCCACGCTCAGGCGCTCTTTGGCGGAATGCACATCATGGAGCTCCGGCCCCATGGATACGGCATCCAGCCCGGGAATTTTCTCGATAAACAATCCGCATTCAAGGCCGCCATGGGTGGCTTCAATCCGTCCATCCTCGCTGGTCACATTTTTATAGCTTTGCAGGATTACATCCCGGAAAGCGGATTCCTTCCGGAATTGCCAGCCGGGATAATCCCCGTTGATCTCTACCGTGCCTCCGCCGGAGGTCACAATGGCAGATACCCTGCGCAGAAGGTCTTTTTTCTGGGAGGCGAGGCACGAGCGCACGGAGTAAGAAAAATGTACGCCGTCTTCCTTCATGGCAAGGGTTCCCATATTCAGCGATGTCTGCACAAGTCCGGCAAAGTCGAAGCTCATTTCCTGCACGCCCTGCGGCAGAGAAAAGAGCGTGGTCAGCACGGCCTCTGTTTTCCCACAGGACAGTGCCGGCTGTTCCGCCGCGCGGCAGCAAGTCAGGCGAAGCCTTGCATCACTGGCGGCATACTCATTTTGCAGAACACAGCAGTACTGAGCGATAAGGCTGCAGAATTTTTCTGCGCTCTCCGCCGGCACCGCCACCACGGCCTCGGCCTTCGGGCAGATTACATTGTCAAACTGGCCGCCGCAAATGCTGCACAGCCGAAGGCCGTCCATCTCCAGTGAAGCAGCGTAAAGCACACGGGCCATCAAAACATTGGCGTTCCCTCGGCCCTTGTTGATCTCACCACCGGAATGACCACCCAGCAGCCCGTCCAGCGTCACCTGGTAGCAGACTTCGTCGCACAGGCCCTCCCGGGCAGCGGGGATAAAGCAATTTGCCCGAGCACCCCCGGCACAGGAAACAGTGAAAACGCCCTCCTCTTCTGAATCCAGATTCAGGAGCTTCCTGCCCTTTATGTCGGAGCAGTCCAGCGCAGCGGCGCCGTCCATGCCGACCTCCTCATCCACCGTGAACACGGCTTCCAGAGGCGGGTGCACCAGCGTCTTGTCCGCAAGAATGGCAAAAATCATGGCAACGGCAATGCAGTTGTCCCCGCCCAGAGAGGTTTTGTCCGCCCAGACCCACTCGCCGTCCGTCCGCAGGTCCAGCCCCTCCCGGGTCATGTCCTTGGTGCAGCCGTCCTCCTTGGCGCAAACCATGTCAAGATGTCCCTGCAGGATAATAGGCTTGCTATTCTCGCAGCCGGGAGAAGCCTTTTTCCATATCACAACATTGTTGGATACATCCTGCCGCCACTCCAACCCCAGTTCCTCCGCCATGGCAATGCAGAGGTCGCTGATTTGCTTTGTGTTGCCGCTTCCATGGGGCACACTGCAGAGTCGCTCAAAATAAGAAAAAACCGCTTTTGGCTGCAATTTGGATAACGCTGACATATTATTTCTCCTAATAAATACAAGTTTTTTGGCAGCCCGAACCAGTGCGCCGGGCTGCCAAAGCTCAGTTTTTTTACAGCGACTCGCAGAATGTCTTGATCCGGGCCACAGCCTCGACCAGATCACTGTCCGAGCAAGTATAGGCAATGCGGATAAAGCCCTCCCCGCATGCGCCGAATGCGCTGCCGGGGATGCAGACCACCTTCTGCTCGTCCAGCAGACGGTTGCAGAAGTCTGCGCTACTCAGACCGAAGCTGGAGATATCTGCAAACACATAGAATGCGCCCTTGGGGTCGTTGCTCTCGATGCCCTTGATACCCTTCAGGCCGTCCAGTAGGAGCCTGCGTCGATTTTCAAACACCTTTCGCAGCTCCTCACAGAGCTCGGGGTGTGCAAGGGCCACGGTGCCGGCGTATTGGCCGGGCGCATTGGCACAGGCGTTGAAGTTCTCCTGACATTTTGTCATGGCGCTTACAAGCTCCGCCGGACCGGCCACAAAGCCGATGCGCCAGCCGGTCATGGCATAGCTCTTGGACAGGCTGTTCACCACGGCCGTCCGTTCCTTCATGCCGGGAAAAGCGGCGATGCAGGTGTTCTTTGCTCCGTCATAGAGCAGGGTGTTATACACATCATCTGAGATGACGAGGATGTCGTGCTTCACGGCAATCTCGGCGATTTGGCGCATGGTCTCCTCATCCATCACGGAGCCGGTGGGGTTATTGGGCGTGTTAATCATCAGTGCCTTGGTCTTCGGCGTGATGAGCTTTTCGATGGTCTCCGGCTGCATAATGAAATTATGTGCCTTGTCAGTGGGCACACGAACCGCCTTGCCGCCGCAGTACTCCACCTGCGCCACATAGTTCAGCCACTGGGGATCCTGAATGAGAATCTCGTCCCCTTCCTCCAGAAGCACCAGAAACAGCAGGCTCAGTGCCCCCATGCCGCCATTGGTCACGATGATTTCTCTGGCGGGGTCATAGCCGATGTCCTTGAGGTAGCTCTTGACGGCAATGGCCTTTCTGAAGTCCAGCGTCCCGGCGTTGGGCGTATAGTGAGTGATCCCCTTATGCAGCGCTTCCGTGGCTGCGTCGCAAACCAGTTGCGGCGTGGCCATGTCCGGCTCGCCAATGCCCAAGGAGATAACATTGGTCATAGTTCCTGCCCGGTCAAACATGGCACGGATGGCACCCTGCTTCAGACCCTTTGCTTTTTGACTGATAAATTCCATGTTACATTCCCTCATCTCTGCACCAAATGCACCGCAAATCCGCCGATGGATTCCTCCAGATAGATGGCGGTCAGGCGGCCGTTTTTATATTTTGCGGTCTCCGTCTTGAAGTTGAAGCCCTTGCCTTCCAAATCACTCATTGCCAAAGGAACGGAGTTTGTCAGAATGGCAATGTGGCCCTTTTCGCCCAGAAACTGCGTGTTCATTACCTCAATGCCGGCGCCGGCAAAGTTAGAGGAATTGCCCACCTTGGTTTCAAAGCCGAAAGCGTCCTTAAACCGAGCGCAGGTGGCAATGGACTGCTCTCTGCTGTCCTGATTGATCCCCATATGCCCCAGCTCGTAACCCAGCATTTTGGCGCGGGCCTCTTTGCAGAGGGCTGTAATTTTGTCAAAATTATGGGCTGCAATGTCCGCTTTTGCACAGACCCAGCTACCGCCTACGGCGTGGATAAAGGGGGCGGCGATAATCTCACCGCAATTTTTTGCGTTTACGCCGCCGGTGGGGATAAACTTTACGGTGCCGAAGGGACCGGACAGCGCCTTCATGGCATCCAGGCCGCCATAGACTCCGGCAGGGAAAAACTTCACCACATCCAGCCCCAGCTTCATGGCCGCCATGATCTCGCTGGGCGTCACGCAGCCGGGCGTAACGGCAATGTCGTTCTTCACACACCAAGCCACGGCTTCGGCATCAAAGCCGGGGCATACAATAAACTTTGCGCCGCAGGCCACGGCCTTTTTACACTGCTCCAGCGTCACAACGGTGCCGGCGCCCACGGTCATCTCCGGGCAGTTTTCCGCCACCAGAGAAATGGCTTCCGCCGCACACGCCGTGCGGAAGGTTATCTCCATCACACACAGGCCGCCGGCAAGAAGTGCCTTGGCCGTGGGAAGCGCATCGTTGGCATCTTCCAGAACTACCACGGGGACCAGGCCGGACGCTGCCAATTTATTTTGAATTTCCTTACTCATAGATTAACCTCACCTGTGCCATCTGCCGTCTGCAGGGCGGCGGAAAGCATCTGTTAAAATTTATTCATTGCCTTTAAAATCTTTTCCGGCGTCACTGGCAGATGCAGCATGGGCTTTTTAATGGCATCGTATATAGCGCCCGAAATGGCTGCGCCGGTGGTATACATAGGGTGCTCTCCGAGGCCCTTGGCGCCGAAAGGACAGTCGTCCGCTCCGTTGCCCTCCAGGAAAAGAGCCGTGTTCTTTTCGGGAATATCCATGGCGGTGGGGATCAGGTACTGCGCCAGCGACGGCGTTTCCGGGTACCCGTCCCGCATTTTGAACTCTTCCATCAGGTAGCAGCCTTGACTCATGACCGTGGCACCGAGAACCTGTCCTCTGGCGCTGGGTTCATGGACCACCTTGCCGGAATCATGGGCGTGAATGATCTGCAGGATCTTCACCTCACCGGTCTCATCGTCCACCTCCACATCGCAGACGCAAGCTATGGGCGTGACGCCATACTCAATGGCCGTTTCCTTATCGCCCCGGTCACGGGCCACAACGCTGAGATAGTCCACCTGCGCAAAGATGTATTTGGCGAATTCCTCCCAGTCCAGCACGCATTTGCCATTCTTATCATAAAATGCGTAGCCCTTGAAGGTAAGCTCCTCGTCGGTTTCAAGGTAGGTCTGCGCCTTCTTGCAGAGCGTTTCCTTCATCAGGTTGGCCGCCCGGATAATGCTGTTTCCGACACTGACCGTGGCCTGAGAAAAGCCCAGTGCGCCTGCAGGCGGCGTAACATGGGTGTCGCTCCGCAGAACGGTGATTTTGTCCTCGTCGGTGTCCATGGCCTGTGCGCAGATCCTTGTCGCAACACCTGTGACACCCTGCCCCAGCTCCTCAAAGCCCGTATGCACGGTGATAGAGCCATCCATGAACATATGCATCTGCACGGGAGAACCGGAATGCCAGTCGGTATTTCGGGTTGCGTAGGCGGCCTTGGCGGCGGAGTAGCCCCGGCCATAGTGCTTGCCGGGCTTCGGAGGCGGAAGCTTCCCCGCTTCCTTTAGACACATGTCCATTAGCTCGTCTATGGGCCAGCGGGGAGAATTCATCCGAATGAAGCAGGGCTCAGAGCAGTGCTCCACCTCGTCCTTCGTGCGCAGGAAGTTGCGCTTTCTCACCTCCAGCTGATCCATCCCCAACTTATCGGCCGCCTCCGTCAGAAGCGTTTCAAACACGGTGCAGCCGTCCATGGCACCGACGCTGCGGAAGGCACCCTGCTCGGGGCTGGTGGTGTAATACATGCTGCCCGTCAGATTAACATTGGGCGCAAGGTAGGGCCCCGCCATGCCGGCGATAACGCCGTTGCAGTTGTCGCCGCTGTTGGCCAGATAGGCACCGCCTGCTCCGTCGATATGCCCCTCCAGAGCGCAGATCTTGCCGTCCTTGTCCAGACCCAGCTTAATTCTGCCGAATGTGCCCTGTTTTTTGCAGCTAAAGGCAATGCTTTCCTCACGGGTCCATGTCAGATGGACGCTCCTTTGCAGCACTGCGCACAGCAAAACCAGATAGGGCTGCACGGTGAGCAGGTGTTTACCACCGAAGCCGCCGCCCACATAGGGAACATGGTAATGCACCTTGCTGAAGGGATAGTCCAGCGCCCGGCAGATGCTGCGCTGGTTCATGGTCTGATCCTGGGTTCCGCAGTAAACCTTGATCACGCCGCTCTCGTCTATGCAGGCATAGCCGCCCTCGGGTTCGATGTAGCTATGTTCGCCCAGGGGAATATAGTAGTCCTCCTCCACCGTCACCGCAGCTTGCGCCCAGCCTTTGGCCATGTCACCGCGCTGCACGGACCTCTCCACGCAAGGCTCGCAGTGCTCCTCCAGTGCCTGTTCGGCGGTGTGCACGCCGTGCAGCTCAGTGTAGTCCACACGTATTTTGCGTACGGCCTCCATGGCGATCTCCTCCGTGTCGGCAGCCACCAGAGCAATGGCATCCTGCACGAATTTGCACTCCTCGCCCTCGCCCACAAGCACGGGCCGGTCAAAGACAGTGAATACGCCTGTCAGATTGGGGCCGGTGATGTCTTTTCTGGTAACGATACCATATACGCCCGGAATCGCCTTTGCCTCGCTGATATCGATTTTATTGATGCGACAATGGGGAGCGGGAGCCCAGCACACCTTGGCATACAGCATGTGCGGGTCATAGTAATCTGCGCCATATTTGGCCCGGCCTGTTACCTTGTCCACCGCATCCAAGCGGAAAGCTTTCACCTCACTCATGCTGTTTCCTCCAGTTCACCGCATACTGTACGGCCTCCACAATCTGCTGATAGCCCGTACAGCGGCAGAGATTTCCGCCGATGCCCTCTTTGATCTCCTCCACCGTTGGATCGGGGTTCCTGCGCAGCAGGCCCTCCACGGAGAGGATCATGCCCGGTGTGCAGTAGCCGCACTGAATGGCTCCGACCTCCGCAAACGCGCGCTGTACGGCGCTCAGCTCGCCGCTTTTCGCAAGGCCCTCAATGGTGATGACATCGTGCCCCTCGGCTTCGCCGATAAGCATCATGCAGGAGTTCACATTTTTCCCATCGAAGAGTACCGTGCATGCGCCGCACTCACCGGTCTCACAGCCTTTTTTCACGCCGGTGAGATAAAACTCTTTTCGCAGAACCTCCAGCAGCGTCGTGTTGCAGGGACTGTGAGAAGTCACTGTTTTTCCGTTTAATGTAAATGTTACCATCTCTCAGCCCTCCATGGCCTTGTCCAGCATCCGCTTGACCATTGTGCCGGCCATATACCCACGGTACTCTGCACTGGCACGGATGTCGGAAATAGGATGCACCGAGGCCGAAACCAGCTTGCCGATTTTCGCCGCCAGCTCCGCCGTGAGCTTTTCGCCCCGCAGTATTTCCTCCGCCTGCACCATGCGAAGCGGCGTGGGCGCAACCGCTCCCACCACGATGCGGCAGTCCTCCACCACTCCGCTGCGCTGCAAAAGCGTCACCGCTCCATTCACAACGGAAATAGCCAGCGCATTACGGCGGCCCACCTTGAAGAATTCAGCAAAGGTCATCTCTTTTTTGGGTATCTCGATATAAGCCAGAAATTCGTCGTTTTTTCTCTGGGTCTTGCGGGGACCGACGATATACTCCGTCAGCGGCACTCTGCGCTGACCGGACACCGACTGTAAAACCGCCACGGCATCGGCCGCCATGGCGCCGTTGAGCCCGTCTCCCGCCGGAGATGCAGTCTGAATGTTGCCAGCCAGCGTGCCCTTGTTGCGGATCTGCACACTGCCCACCTGCCCGCAGCCTTGCGCCACGGTGGGCGCATATCTGTTCACCAGCGGGTCATCATGGATCTGCGTGAGCGTCGCGGCGCAGCCCACGCAGATGCAGTCTTTTTTCTCCGTGATGCGGCGCAGCTCGGGGATCGTCTTGATGTCGATCAGGCGCTCTGCCTGCAGCTTTTCGCTGCGCAAGTCCACTATAACATCAGTCCCGCCGCCGTAGATCACGGTTCCTGCCTTTTCCTGGGCCAGAAGACCGAGAAGCTCCTCAACCGTGGCAGGAGCGATGTACTCAAACTTCGCGAACATAGGAAATCTCCCGAAAGAAATCAGTCTTGCAAAATGGACAGCTTGGGGATCTCAGATTCCGGATAGGTGACATAGCCCACGGGTATCTTTCCACCGATAGCGTCAATGATTTTCTGCGCTCCGTCGGGGCCATAGCCGCCGCACAGCTCGATGAGGATGCAGTTCTCCTCCTCCACGATGCGCTTGGCCACCTCACAGCCTTCCTCCACGGTGTTCGTGCCGTAAATCAGGAAGCGGTTGCCGCAGTGCATCATTTCCGTATAGTCCACATCGGGGTGTGCTCCGTCACTGCGGAAGATAAAAGCCCAAGTACAAGTTTTAGCCATAATATTCAGATCCTTTCTATATCAGTCAATTATTTGTTTAGCTCAGCATACGGAACATAGTCCAGATCCGTCATGCCGTATCTCTTGGGGGTAAAAGCCGCCTTGCCGATGTCGGTATTCAAGGTCTCGCTGAGACGCCGGTCGCAGGGGGCGCCTACGAACTCAATCTCCATACCGGCCTTGATGTCCGCCGTTTGAATGGCAGCGCCGGTGTTGGCGTCCAGCATGAAAATATAGTCGGGGAACACGCAGCGTAGCTGTCCGTCCACCCAGATGACCATGGTCTCATTCTTCAGGATCAGGCGTGCCTCATGTCCCTTCCACTGATTCGTGCCGTCCACCAGCAGCTCGGTCAGATAAAAGCCGCCTTCGTCCACGCCCTTTTCGCTGCGGACTGTGCCGCGGATCAGCGTCTTGCCACCCAGCATGCTGCGCACCTGATCCACCACATTCGTGCCGCTTTCCTTGCCCTTCTTCTGCACTTTGCCCAGCTCCAAGGCCCGGGACAGGATGTTCAGGCAGGAGCTTTCCTTCATCTGCTTGCCGGTCATAAAGTAGTGGGAATTGGCTGCGCTGCCGCCGCCCTTTACCACCACCACGCGGCCGATCTCGTCGGCATAGGTGGGCTCGCTGCCGCCCATGACCACCACGCTGCTGCCGTCCTCGGCCACAACGGGCATGGGCGTCAGGGAAATGCCCTTGCCGATCCATGTGGTCATCTGCGTCTCGGGAGCCGCACGGCCCACGCCGTCGCCGTCGATGCAGGGAATACCCATCATTGCGGCGGCGGACATAATCACCGGCGTGTTGGATCCGCCAACCTCAAAAGGGATCAGATAGTCGACCTTCTTGCCCTGGATCTGCTCCATGGTGCGGATCGACTTAACCAGCATTTTAGCGGAGCTTTCCGGATCTGTAATCTCCTCGTCGGAGAGACGGCGGACACTGCCCATAATTCCGCCGGAGCAGATTACCGCATCATCGGGAACATCCATCGGATCCACTATGTTGAACACTCTGCCGTTGTCCAGCCCCGCATTCAGCAGGGCTCTGCCGGTTTCCGGATTACCTCCGCCGCCGGTGCCATAGGTGGACATACCCATCAGATATGCATCTATGTCTTCTCTATTCACATGCCAAAATGCCATTATTCTAAGCTCCTTTCAAGTAGGCGAGACGGCAGCCGGGGCATAAGCCCCGACTACCCGTTCCGCTTATTAAACTATCGATTACCCGATTTCGTTCACGTTTGCGGGAGTGACCTTAATGCCGGGGATGTATTCCACCTTGGAATCCAGGGTCTTGCCGTTCAGCAGATCCACCACTGCACGCACGCAGGTGCGAGCCATGGTGTCGGGGTCCTGAGCCATAGTGCAGATATAGTTGCAGTTCTCGCCGTCAGCCTTCATCAGAGCGTAAACATCGGGGTCACCGTCAACGCCGCAGATGAATATCTTGTCCTGCAGGCCGAACTCCTTGATGGTCTTGTAAGCGGAAATGCCCACGCCGTCGAAGACTGCGAACACGCCGCTGATGTTGTCGCCTTCCTTGGCCAGGACAGCAGAAACCTGATTCATCATGTCGGCGTCGTAGTCGGGCCAGGAGTAAACCAGGCTGTAAGCGATCTCAATGTCGGGGTACTGGTCAAACACCTTGTGGGCGGCATCCCTGCGCTTACGGGTCATGGAGCCGCTATCATCGATGATCTCAATGATTCTGCCCTTGGCACCCATTTTCTCCACCAGAGCCTCGGCGGTGTTCTTGCCCAGCAGGGGGTTATCGGACGTAACATAGAAGTCCACATAGTCGGCGGTGCCGGAGTCCATGGAGCCGATGATGATGCCCTTCTGCTTTGCCTCGAGAATGGCGGTCTCAGCCTCGGTGATGTCGCCTTCCTGCACGATGATGGCGTCAACGCCCAAAGCGATGGCGTTCTCAATGGCCTTCATACGGTCAGGGGTGTTATCCGTCACGGTGGGGATGATCTCGCAGCCCAGCTTGGTCAGCTCGTCTTCCATGGCCTCTTTGCCCACACGGCCGAAGAAGTTGGCCTGGCCCCAGTGGTTGATGGCGACCTTGAACTTCTTCTGGCCGTCATCCTTGGAACCGCTCTGTCCGCAGGCGAACAGGCTCATGCTCATTGCGAGAGCAAGGATCAGTGCAAATACTCTTTTCATGTTTTCCTCCTTTTAGTGTGGTGTTTGTCTTCCGGTCCTGCCATGGCGCTGCATGACATGACCTTTTTTATAGTAAACAGATCCCTCTGTCAACTATCAGTCCTTAACGGTCTCTTTAAAGGCAATGTACTTGGGGTCTTTCATCACTGCGGGGCTGTTCTTGGCACCGTTGCGGAGCAGCACAGCCAGATCCATGGCACGCACAGCCAACGACCTGGAGGAAACCACCGCCACACGGGCACTCTCCTCGCCGGCTGCAAACTGCTTCTCAAGGGCGTTTCTGGACTCGTCATTCAGCGTCCAGCCGCCTGCGCCCACATAGCTCTCCCACATGTCGCCCACAACGGGAACGCACCCGCTGATCAGGGCGGAGTTGATAATCTGCAGGATGGTGTTCTCCTGGCCGGAGTTGCTGTGGATGCCCTGCGAGATGCACCCGATCACCTTCATAGGCCGGGGAGTGGTCACCATGTCCTCGCCGAAGATTTTCTTATAGCGGCCGAAAGAGCTGTTGCCCAAGCGGTCCAGAAATGCCTTCAGCTGGGCGGGGACACCCATGTGATACACCGGAACGCTGTAGATGACGACATCCGCCTTCAGCCACTTTTCCTGCAGCTCGCCGAAATCGTCCTTAATGCGGCAAATGCCGTCCTGCATACAGCCCTGACACATCACGCAGCCGGCCAGCTTTTTGGCCCGGATGGTGCAGGTGTCGATCTCCACCTCTTCTCCCAGCTCTGCGGCGCGGGCCTTTACGGACTCCAGCGCCTGATTGAGCAGAAACTGACTGTTGCCGACCCGGGGGGATGCGCAAAAACCAAGAACTCGAATCATATGTTTTTCCTCCGTTTTAATGATACATGTGGCCGTTTTTACTTGGACTTTTTGCCCAGTGCAATGGACATCATGACCGCCAGAATGACGATGACGCCCTTGGTGATATATTGGAAGTAATACTGCATGCCCAGCATGGTCATGCCGTTGGTCAGCATTGTGATGATGAACACGCCTGTGATGGTGCCCTCGGGGGTGGGCTCACCCTCGCCGAACATAGTGGTGGACAGATAGACCGCTGCGATGGTGTCCATCATGAAGTCGGTGCCGGCCAAAGGCTGTCCGGAGCCAAGGCGGGAAGTTTGGATGATGGAGGCCACTGCCAGGAATACGCCGGAGAACAGGAAGCTGATCACACGGTACTTTTTCACATTGATGCCGCTGTACTGGCTGGCCACCTTGTTGCCGCCGATGGCATAGATTCGGCGGCCCAGAGGCGTTTTCTTCAGGATAAATACCACCAGGATGCAGAACACGATCATAATGAGAACGGGAATGGGGACCTCTACGCCGAGGATGTTGACCCGGCCCTGGCCGATGGAAAAGGTAAGGGAAGGCAGACCTGCGTCCTTGGGGATGGTGGTGGGTTTGCCCTTGGAGAGCAGCATTTTAATGCCCAGCGTGATGGAGCCCACCGCATAGGTAGCAATGAAGTCGGGCAGGCCGATAATGCCGGCCAGCACGCCGTTGAGCAGACCCACGCCCACGCCGATCAGCAGGCCCAGGACAATGGACAGCGGCAGGTTGCCGTAAGAGATCAGGGAGTACACAAAGATTATATTGACCAGGCCCGATGCATCGCCGATACTCATATCGAAACCGCCGGCCGCCATAACGAAGGTGAAGCCCAGCGCGCAGATGCACAGCATACTCATGCTGCGCAGCATAATCATGAGGTTGTCCCATGTGCAGAAGCTCTTACTCAGCACAGAGAATACGATGAACATGACCACGCCGAAGGCCACCGTGCCGTAGTGGCGGATCATGGTGACGGCATCAAACCTTTTCAGGCTGTTGGCATTTAGCTTACTCATTAATATTTCCTCCCAGCATAACTTTTGTAATTTGGCTCTCCAGATCGCCCTCAAAGTCGTGGGTGGAGAACTCACCTGCAATTTTGCCCTCTTTCATAACAAAGATCCTGTCGCAGGTGGTCAGGAGCTCAGGCAGATAGGACGACATTATCATCACGCCCTTGCCCTCAGAGGCCAGCTGATCGATGAGAATATAAATATCCTCTTTTGCCTTAATGTCGATTCCTTTTGTGGGCTCGTCAAAAACGCCGATTGTGAAGTCACCCGCAAGCCAACGGGCAAGAATCACCTTTTGCTGATTGCCGCCAGAGAGGTTCTTGATAAACTGCGTGGCATCCGTGGTTCGAACGGACAATCTCTTGATGTATTCGTCCGTAGTGGCCCGCTCTTTCTTATTTTGAATGACGCCCCGCTTGATCCACTTGTTCAGGAAGGCCAGCGTCACATTTTTTGTTAGTGTAAAGTCCGGAATGATGCCCTGAATCCGTCTCTCCTCCGGCACCAGCGCAACGCCTGCGGCAATGGCACCTCCGGTGGTGTGCTTATATTCCTTGCCGTCCACAAGAATCTGGCCGCCGGTAAGCTTGTCTATTCCGAAAACAGCCTGCGCCGTTTCCGATTTGCCTGCACCCACGGTGCCCGCAAAGCCGATGATCTCGCCCTTGTGCAGCTGGAAGGACACATCCTGCAGCCTGTGGGTGCTGACATTCTTGTACTCCAGGATTACTTCGTCAGTGGCATAGGACTTGTCACGCTTATAGTTGTTATAGGTTTTGTTGCCCAGCATCATCGGGACCAGGTTCTCAATCTTCATCTGATCCCGCTCCAGAAGGCCAACCTTTTCGCCATTTCTGAACACCGTGCAGCGGTCTGCGATCAGCTCCACTTCTTCCAGGTTGTGGGAGATGTAGATGATCGTCAGCCCCCGCTCCTTCAGCTTGCGGATGATCTCCAGCAGACGCTTCTGCTCATTGACACCTAAAGCCGCCGTGGGCTCGTCAAAAATAACGATCTTGGGGTCATACACCAACACGGAACAAATCTGCACCACCTTCTGCATGGTGGCGTTCAGAGCAGCCACAGAGGTTTTGGGGTCAATGTGAATGTCCATCATGGACAACACTTCCTGCGAGCGTTTGCGCATATTCTTCTTGTCGATCACTTTAATGCCGGCAATGCGCTTGGTCATTTCGGAACCGATGAAAACATTTTCATAAATGCTGAAATAGGGGACCAGATTAATCTCCTGATGCACCGTGCGGATCCCCAGCTTTTCGCTGACGGCCACATTGGTGATATCCTCTGCACTGCCCTCCAATTCAATAGAGCCGGCATCGGGGTGGTAGACGCCGGAGAGCATTTTGATAAATGTGGACTTTCCTGCGCCGTTTTCACCCACCAGAGCGTGAATTTCGCCTCTTCGCAGGTCAAAATCCACATCTTTCAGCACCCAGTTGCCGTTAAAGCTCTTTCCGAGCCCTTTTGTTTCCAAAATAATATCGTTCAAATCGTTTGCTCCCTTCAGACTCACTTCTTGAACGCAAAATACTTCAGCTCCGGATACCCGTAGCGATAAGCGCCCATGCTCTGCTGACCGATGGGCGTTTGGATAAACTCTGCGATCCTCGGGTGGCAGGGCGTCGCCACCAGCTTCAGCGCTGTGCCCTGCTGCAGTGTCACCGTGGGCACGCCCAGACCCGTGGCGGGATCCAGCATGAACAGCCGATCCGGGAACATGATCTTCAGCTCACCGTCCACCCACAGGGCCATGCTCTCATTTTTGAACACAGCCTCCGCCGTGTGTCCGGCAAAGCAGCCGTCACCCACTATGTGAATATTGGTCAGGTAGAAGCCACCCTTGTCCACGCCCTCAATCTTGTCAATGGTGCCGCAGAACAGTTCCTTGGCCTCAAAGTGCTTTATAACTTTCTCGCATGCGCTGATGCCCTGGGCCTGGCTGGCCTCGATCTTTCTGCCCAGCTCCAGTGCGTCCAGGACGGTGTCAGGCACACAGGCCTTCTTTGCCTGGGCGCCGCTCATGGGGTAATGGGCGTTTGCTCCCATGTCGCCGCCCTTGCACACGATGAATCTGCCCACCTCGTCGGCATAAGTAGAGGAGTCTGCTTTTTCCACGATCACGGTGTTGCCGTAGCGGTCGGACAAGGGCATGGGATACAGGCTGACGCCGTGACCGATGAAGCAGGTCATCTGTGTCTCCGGAGCTGCACGACCCACGCCGTCACCGTTGATCATGGGAATGCCCAGCCGGTTGCAGGCCGCCATGATAACCGGGGTGTTCAGTCCGCCGGTCTCAAAGGGGACCATGTAGTCCACCTTTTTCCCCATCAGTCGCTCCATAGTCCGCACGGCGTTCACCAGCGGGAATTTGGCTTCCCACTCGGCCACGATGTCAGAATAGGCGACATTCTCCAGAGCCTTCACGCTGCCCATGATCCCGCCGCTGCATACAAACGCATCGTCCTCCACATCCTGCAGATCAATGACTCGGCAGTCACGGCCCTGGGCGAATTCGTTGTCCAGGATCACCTGGCCGAATTCCGGCTCACCTCCGCCGCCAGTGCCGTATACAGTCAAGCCCTTCAGCAGCGGGGAAATATCTTCCTTTTTTAGTGTATAAATACCCATGATATTTTCCTATTGTTCACTGTTCAATGCTTTTTTGCTTGGGAAAAGGAACTTGGCAAACCTCCACATCCGCCGCCTTCAGGAACACATGGATCTGGGAGTCGGCCTCTTTGGGGTTCACATTCTGCAAATGAATGACCGGGCGAAAATGCCGGGTGTCAATGAGCATGTGCCCCCGAACGCATCGTCATCATAGCAGGCGTACACAATATCCGCACAAATCACTCCATGGTCGCCGGGATAGTCGATTCGGCGCACCCTGCACTCCAAATGCGCCCTGCATTCCTCGATGCACACGGGCTTCACCATTCGGGAGGACATGCGGGTAAAACCGCTCCTATCAAACTTGTTTTCTCCCAGCTTTGTTTTATAGGATGTTTCCACCAGTTTGTCCGCCAGCGACATGTCCGGCAGATTCACGACGAACTCGCCTTCCCGCTCGATGTTGACAAGGGTCTGCGACCGATGCGGCTTGCAGGCGATGGCCAGAGCCAGCATAGGTGGGTACTGAGAGATGGGCGTGCACCAGCCAAACGGCGCCACATGATCTGTTCCGTCGGCATTTTTCGTGGTACACAATATAGGTCTGGATGGCTGCAAAGCGAAGATCACTTCGCCGATGTTCTCCTGCGAAAACGGTGTTTTCATTTTTCTTACCGCTGCACCCGGCCGGACGCATTGCCGCCGGCCAGAGACTCTACTTCTGCCACGGAGCACATGTTGAAGTCGTGCTCCACGCTGTGCTTCAGGCAGGAGGCTGCCACGGCGAAGTCGATGGTCTTCTGCTGGTCGTAGCCGTTGAGCAGAGCGTAAATCAGGCCGCCGCCGAAGGAATCTCCGCCGCCCACACGGTCCACAATGTGGACCCGATAGTTGTGGGAGAAGCACGCCTTGCCGTCGCTGTAGAGCATGCCGGCCCAGTCGTTGTCGGAGGCACTGATGCTGCCCCGCAGGGTGATGGCCACCTTTTCAAAGCCGAAGCGCTCCTGCAGCTTCGTGGCCACACTGATATAGCCGTCCCGGTCAATTTTCCCGGTGTTGATGTCTGTGTTATCGGCCACAATGCCAAACACATCGCTGGCGTCCTCCTCGTTGGAGATGCATACATCCACATAGGACATCAGCTGCGTCATCACCCGGTTGGCTTCCTCCCGGGTCCACAGCTTCTTGCGGTAGTTCAGGTCGCAGGAGACCTTCACGCCCAGCTCCTTGGCCTTTTTGCAGGCGTCCAGGCAAATCTGGGGCAGCTCCCCGCCCAGAGCCGGGGTGATGCCTGTGAAGTGAAACCAGTCTGCGCCCTTGAGAATCTCGTCCCAGTCGAAATCGGAGCGGGATGCCTTGGCAATGGCGCTGTTGGCCCGGTCGTAAATCACCTTGGACGGACGCTGGGAGGCGCCCTTTTCTGCAAAGTAGATACCCAAGCGGTCGCCGCCCCGAACCATCATAGATGTATCCACGCCGTAGCGGCGCAGCTCATTGACAGCTGCTTGCCCGATCTCGTGGGTCGGTACCTTGCTCACAAAAGCGGCGTTTTCACCGTAGTTGGCCAGCGAAACCGCCACATTGGCCTCGCCGCCGGCGTAGGTCGCCTCAAACCTGTCCGCCTGGACGAACCGCAGATAGCCCTCGGGGTTCAGGCGCATCATAATCTCTCCAAAAGTAATTACTCTTTTCATTGTCCACCTCCATTTGTTTTACTGCAGCGCAGCGAAGATATCCTTTGCCGTTTGTGTCAGCGCGTCATAGTTGCCGCTCTGTATCATCTTTTTACTCACCAGGCTTCCGCCGATGCCAAAGCCGCAGCAGCCTGCCTTTGCGAACTCAGCTACATTCCCGCTGTCAATGCCGCCCACGGCTATAAGGGGAATGTGCTCCAGCGGTGCCCGAACCGCCTTGACATAGGCTGCACCAAGAATCGATGCCGGGAAAACCTTTACCAGATCTGCACCGTAGTCGTGGGCGTCGGCAATCTCTGTAGGAGTCATGGCGCCGGGCATCGATACCATGTCAAGAGCTACGGCCTTCTCGATGACGGCCCGGGAAACATTGGGAGAAATGATAAAAGATGCCCCGGCTCCCTTTGCTGCCTGCACCTGCTCTGCCGTCATCACTGTGCCGGCTCCTATATACATTCGACCCTCAAACTCCTTGCACAGCCGGCGGATCTGGCTGACCGTGCCGCCGATGGGATCGGGACCGCTTTGGTTGAATGTGACCTCCAGAAGTCTGATCCCTCCGGCGTAGAGCGCCTCTGCGGTGGGGTAGATCTTGTCATCATCTACATTTCGAAGAATGGCAACGACCTTGTTGCGCAGGATGCTGTCCAATACTTGTTCCTTCATCGCACATACTCTTTTCACATTATGGAATTATATTTTGTATTATGATATTATTATTAAGCCATCAAATTCAGCTCCTGTCAAGAAAAAAATATCCAAAATGCGGCCTGCCCGGGCCTTTTGTAACTCCTTACAATTGTTCTTTACCAGATGTTGTGAAAAATGCCGAATCATATCTCAAAATTACATTTTGTAGGTTTGTCAAACATGTTGGACAGTGAACTCTGAGGGAGAACGCCAGCCGAGGGGCCTCATAGGCAAGTTGTTGGAGCTGCGGTTGTGGATGGCGAGCTGCTTTGCAAAGTCATCCAGGGAATAAAAGCTGTGGCAGGAATAAAACCGTTTCTGGTCCTCCCGGTGACTGCGTTCCACCTTGCCGTTGTGGCGGGGTGTATAGGGGCGGATAAGCTTGTGACGGATGCCCAGCTTGGATGCCGTGACTTCAAATAGCGTGGGCAGATCCCGCTTGCTGTTGGAAAAACGATTGGTAAACTCAAAGCCATTGTCCGTCTGGACGCATTCCACCTGGATGCCCCGGCGGGCATACCACTTGAACAACCTTTTCAAAAAATCAGCAGAGGCGTAGGTCGTTTGGTCAGGATAGGCAGCCAGAAAGCGCAGCCGTGTGAACTCGTCAATGGCGGTATACTGGTACAAACGCAGCTGCGGGTCAGCGATACACCTTCGGGGTACGACCTTCACATCTACTTGGACCCGCTGACCAGGATAGGTCATCTGCTCATAGGGCTTAGGTTTGTACACTTTTTTCTTCACAATCGCAGGAAACAGTCCCAATTTGCGCATGACTCGGTATAAGCTCTCCGGACGCCGAACATATCCCCGCAACCGCAGCCGGTGCCACAGTTCCACCATGCCAAGGTTGGGGTTGCGGCGGTGCATGTCCCGGATCAATTTCAGCTCCGCTTCTGTGTGCTGGTTTGGATGGCTGTGTGGCCGCCGGGACCGGCAGGCCAAGGACTGCACCGTTCCGTCCCAGCGGGATTTCCAGAAGTAGATGTACGACCGGCTCTTGTTGTACTTCCGGCTAGCACGGCTGACGCCGTACTTCTCTGCATATTTCATCAGAGATTGCCGATACGCCATGTCCTGTGTTATACTCTTGCTCATGAAGGATATGGCCCCCCCTTTCGTCAAGTTGGCGTGTGGTAACTCAACTATAACCGATGAGGCCCTATCCTTCTTCCTCTTTTATTCAACTGTCCAATATGTATTGTACTCCTACACGAATCATATCTCAAAATTACATTTCATATTGCGGAATGAATTTGCTCCTGATATACTATAAGAAAATTATAAAATTATACTATAAATAAACTATATAATAATGGGGGAGTATTTTTCTTATGAATCGCATTGCGCCGCAGAACATTTCAGCGGCTCCTGTTCAGTCAATTGACCGTGTTTTGGACATCATCGAGCTCCTATCCGCTGCGCCGGAGGGTTTGTCGATCCAAGAGCTTTCGCAAATGACCGGACTGCACTCCAGCACCGTGCACCGCCTTTTACACTGCCTGGTAAATCGGAGCTACGCTCGAAAGGAAATGTACACGAATAAGTACTGCCTCACTCTTCGCTTTTTGGAGATCGGCGGCAGGCTGTCGGGGTCTTTCGATCTGGTGGCCATTGCCAAAGATCGTCTCAACGCCCTTTCCAATTATGTAGGCGAGGTCGTTCACCTTGTGCAGCGGGACGGCCTGTATGTTACCTATCTCTATAAGGTCGAGCCGGGCACCATGCTGATGAGCATGGGATCCCGCGTGGGCAGCTGCAACCCGCTGTATTGCACCGGTGTTGGCAAATGCATCCTCGCCTTCCTGCCCGAGCACAATGTAGACGATATATGGAACGCCAGCGACATCCGTGCCATCACCCCCAACACCATCACCGACCTAAATGTTTTGAAGCAGTCTCTGGCCGTCATTCGGGAAACGGGCTACGCCACCGACAACGAGGAAAATGAAGTGGGGGTCTACTGCATTGCCTGCCCCATTTTTAATTACGCCGGCGATCCCGTCGCTGCCGTCAGCGTGTCTACCCGAGTCTCTCGTGTGAACCCTGAGTTCAAAAAAGATACCATTGAACACCTGCTGGCGGTGACGGCGGACATCAGCCTACAGCTCGGCTACAATGGTAAACGAAAGGGGGAGTAAGGTTGAACTATTCCGAGCTCATCACAGGCTCCCGCTCCTTTATGGACCATTTTAATAAGCGTGAGTACCTCAAATACTGTCAGGCACACCAGCAGGACTGCGCACCCCTGTATGCCGAGATCTTGGCGGAGGGGACGGATACCCACACCTTGGCCCAGAGTATTCTCTCCGGCCTGCAGGCAGACTGGGCCCGCTATTCTTGGCTCAAGCGCAAAACTATGTTGGAAACGGACGCCCTGTTCTGTGTGACCTACTTTTTACCCTGCCTTGCCAGCCAGGAGGAGCCGACGCTGCGGGCGTTTGCGGAGGAATTCGCCGCCCTGTGGAACCGTTCCGGCATCAAGCGGCACACCATGCAGGTGACCACCATGGAAAATATGCAGAGCGGCTTCACTCGCAAGGTCTTCGGCTTTACCCTGAAGTCCGGTAAATAAATACGCTACCGGGTTCCCTGAATAGCACAAGGCAGATAGATTTTGAAGTCTATCTGCCTTGACAGTCTGCGGCATAGCTTAACGGCTATGCCGCTCTTTACTTTTTTGCTGGCGTTACGGACATTCTAACACGCACGCCTATCTGTCACCGAAGTGTCACGCTTCGGTAGACGGTTAGACTGTAAATCCCGGCAAGGTGCCGGTATCGTCGCCCTGCCCGAAAAATCAGCCTACATCTGTGCGTGTGTATGATGGAGAAATATAGCAGCAGAATGAACAAATATGCACAAAGCTTTTTCTGCTATATTGCCTATGCTTGTACAGGTTGACAATGTAGGCGGGGCGTTAAGCTGGAGCTAACGATTCAGCGAGGGTAAGCGCGGCACCGGCTTTTCGGCAGGCCGGAGCAGTTGGCGGCAGGCCCAAAGCCGGAGTGGCGGCTCTCGCTGGACGACCACCAAGGACCACCACGGAAAAGAAAGAGAAGAAAAGGAGAAAATTATGAAGCAACCAGAATCTTCGTCTGACGACGAAGATTCTGGCGTTTGTCCTGATCCTCGCTCTCGTATTCCCGGCATCTGCCTTTGCAAGCGTTGCAGATGTGGCAAAGGACACGCGCGTCCCCGGCAAGTCCCTGGCGAATACCTACCCCGCATATACCGACATCGACTGGCAGATCTCCCTGGCGGAGGATGCCCAGGCGATAGTCACCGTTCCTACCAACATGACGGAGGAAGAGCTGGGTACCGCTTTGAGCGGCGACCTGACCCTGTCCCTGGACCGCGACAGCACCCGGGGCTATCTGAATCCTGAAAAACTCCCCTATCCCTATCAGGGCGGCGAGCTGGACACCTAGATGACCCAGTGGAAGCAGGACCAGCAGCCCCAGCCGATGTTCACCGTTACGGAGATGGGCATTTCCGTCGATGAGACAGGCAAGGTCTCTCTGAAGCTGTGGATTCACATCAACTGCTACTTCGGTACCCGCTCCGGCAATGTGGATTACAGCGCCCCCCACAGCAACGGCGGTGCATATCTGGACCTGTGCGGCTACTACACCCTGCATGTCACCGCCGGTGAAAAGGCGGTGGGCTCCGTTCATGCCAAGGTGGTTCCCTACGACAGCTTCCGCACCGTGTATGAGCTGTATGACGACATCGATGCCCTGGCCGCCATGGATACCGACCTGTATGTGGCCAAGGAGTCCATGGGCCATACCACCGTGGACGGCTATGATATGCCCTATCTGATCGTTGCCGACTCCAAGGAGTCCGCGGACAAGTGGCTGGCATACACCGACCTGGTGGAGTCCGACCCCGACCTGGTCCTGACCAAGCTGGCCAACGGCGAGTTTGATGACCTGCGGGTTCCCATATTCGCCTCCAATGTTCACTCCAATGAGAACACCGCCGTCAACGGCATCCTGGAGTTTGCCCATCTCCTGCTGGAGCATGAGACCATCAATGTTAACACCCTGGAGGGCTTCACCGAAGCCGGCAAGGCGCTGCTGGAACAGGAGATGGCCCGGCAGGGCGTGGCCGTTCCCAAGCAGATCAAGGATTTTGCCTCTTACATCGGCTTTATCCGCGGTGAAAATGGCTATAAGGCCAACGGCAGCCTGTATTCCGGCCCGCTGAATCTGGAGGAATATTACAATGTCGAGGAAAATGAGGTCAATGTCAAGGAGCTGCTGAGTGATGTGTTCATGGTCATCGTTCCCGAGCAGAACATCGAGGGTTACGAGCACATGACCCGTACCTTTGGCCTGGGCTATGACCCGAACCGTGACGAGGCCAATCAGACCAGCTTTGAGGACTCCAACGCCATGGCCCTGGTGAATAAGTTCAACCCCATGGTGTTCACCGAGATCCACGGCCGCGTTGAGGCCATGCTCATTGAGCCCTGCACGTCTCCTCACGAGCCCAACTATGAGTACGACCTGATCGCCAAGCAGTTCATCCAGCTGGGTGAGGCCGTGGGTATGGGCGCCATCGCCAATAACCCCGGCCACAACAGCTTTGAGATGCCTTATCGTGATTTCCTGCGGATAGACGATAGCTCTCCCTCCGGTGTGGCCTGGACCGAGCCCTGGGATGACATGACCACTGCCTACGGCTCCCAGTTCCCTGTGCTGATCGGTACCGCCGGTATCACCTGGGAGCTGCCCGTTTACAGCGACATTTCCTCCGAGCTGATCGTGCCTTACGGTCTGATGACCCAGGCCATGTACATCCAGGAAAATAAGATCGACATGCTGACCATCCAGGCCAAGCTGTTCTCTCGGGGCGTCAACAACACCAACTCCAACGAGCTGGTGGGCCCCTGGTATGTGGACCAGTACGACCAGGCCGGTAAGCAGGCGGACCTGATGCGCCCTGTGTATAACGGCGAGGGCCAGAACGGCAACTTCTATCCCGAGTGCTACATCATCCCCATGGACAGCGTCAACCAGAAGAATCTGTACGATGCCGCCGCTGGGATGAAGTATCTGACCCGCAACGATGTAAAGGTCAATGTGGCCTCCAAGGCCTTCACCTACAACGGCGTGACCTATCCTGCCGGTACGATGGTGGTACCCATGTATCAGGCCAAGCGCTCCCTGGCCAACAGCCAGCTGTTCGACGGCACTTTCATCAATGTGTGGCAGGGCCTGTACTCCGAGAGCTTTGCCCAGCGCAGCAACGCCCGGGGCTATGACCGCATCATCGTGGCCGAGCCCACCGCCTATAAGACCATTATGGACGCCTGCCCCGAGACCATCAGCTATAGCGAGGCCTTGACCTAGCCGTTTGCATTTTCAGCTTATCCATTATCAACATCCTCCGTTATAGAACATTTTGTAATTTTCTCTTGCGTTTGATAGTTCGTCTGATAGACGAGCTTTTTTTGTTGCATTTTTTTCTTTTGCAATTTTCCCCTCTATCTTTTGAATTTGCTTTTCGATAGAAGGCTTATAATGGTCTAAAGCCCAACATAGTCTCCCTTGATCTTGCCAGAATATTTGGCAAGGGCATTTACAAGCAATTATATGAGTGTTAAAATGTTACAAAGAGATGAGAATATGCTGTTATTCTTTGCATTTTGGGCAATCCTTTGTTTGCTGGCTGGTTAAGTTTGAAAGTATGACCTCGAATATCTAAATTAGGGCGGTATGCCAAAGGAGAAAGGATTACCGTTAGGTAGTCCTTTTTTCATTTGTTCAATAATGCCCGAGGAACACAAAACCATTCAGCAAATGTTTTTTTATTTCCCGATCTTGTAGAGGCACTGCCCCACACATTTTTCGTAAAAATTTACTAAAACCTATTGACAGGGGCAGCGGGGGAAAGTATAATACCATCAACCTACCTAATTGGTGGTATTTAGAGCGAATTTATTTTGAAGGAGATACGGTGCTATGTCAAGGATCTTTACCTCCGCCGATCAGCTTATCGGCCATACCCCCCTCATGGAGCTTACCAACATCGAAAAGAAGCACGGCCTCAGGGCAAAGCTGCTCGCAAAGCTGGAGTACTTTAACCCCGCGGGCAGCGTAAAGGATCGCATTGCCAAGGCCATGATAGACGACGCCGAGGCAAAGGGCCTCTTAAAGCCCGGCTCCGTCATAATCGAGCCCACCTCCGGCAATACCGGCATAGGCCTGGCCTCCGTGGCCGCCGCCCGGGGCTATAGGATAATCATAGTAATGCCTGAGACAATGAGCGTTGAGCGCAGGCAGATAATGAAGGCCTACGGCGCAGAGCTGGTGCTCACCGAGGGCGCAAAGGGCATGAAGGGCGCCATTGCCAAGGCCGAAGAGCTTTCCAAGGAGATCCTCAACAGCTTTATTCCCGGCCAGTTTGTCAACCCTGCCAATCCAAAGGCCCACTTTGAAACCACCGGCCCCGAGATATTCGATGATACCGACGGCAAGGTTGACATATTCGTAGCCGGCGTAGGCACCGGCGGCACTGTAACAGGCGTTGGCCAGTATCTCAAGTCCAGGAATCCCAGTGTTAAAGTAGTCGCAGTAGAGCCAAAGAGCTCCGCGGTGCTCTCCACCGGCGTTGCAGGCCCCCACAAGATACAGGGCATAGGCGCGGGCTTCGTGCCGGACGTACTGGATACAAAGGTATACGACGAGATAATCCCTGTTACCAATGAGGACGCATTCGCTGCCGGCAAGGAGATAGGCAGGAGCGAGGGCGTACTGGTAGGCATATCCTCCGGCGCTGCGCTGTGGGCGGGAATAGATCTCGCAAAGCGGCCCGAAAACGCCGGCAAGACCATTGTGGTGCTGCTGCCGGATACCGGCGACAGGTATCTCTCTACTCCCCTGTTTGCAGACTGATAAATTTACTGTATAATAAAGTGTCCCGGAAATACCGGGGCACTTTTTCCGTACATCGAGGAGGTTTTCCATGGAAATCACCGTTCAAGAGCTTGCCGCTCTCGACCCCAAGGGATACGTGCTGCTGGATATGCGTGGTTCCGAGGCCAGGGAGTACGGGTCAATACCCGGCTCCGTTGGAGTTTCCCCGGAGGAGCTGTCCCGGTATAACGGCGATAGGGGCAAAAAGGTGATAATATACTGTGCCCGCGGACAGGTCAGCCTTGACGCAGCCATAGCCCTGCGGGAGAGAAGCTATGAGGCATACAGCCTCTCCGGCGGCTATCTCGCCTGGCTGCAGGACGAGATGGAAAAGCAGGAGGCGGCAGCGCTGTGCCGTCAGGTCGAGGAAAGCATTCGCAAGCGCTTCCACAGCAAAATCTGGTGCTGCTTCACCCGGGCCATACGGGAGTATGAGCTTGTAAAAGAGGGGGACAGGATCGCCGTGTGCATATCCGGCGGCAAGGACTCCATGCTCATGGCAAAGCTCTTTCAGGAATTAAAGCTCCACAACAAGTTCCCCTTCGAGGTGGAGTTTCTGGTGATGGATCCGGGCTACAGCCCGGAGAACCGCCGCGTAATAGAGGAAAACGCCAGAAAGCTCAGCATACCCATACACATATTCGAATCAAACATATTCGAGTCGGTTTACCATGTTGAAAAGTCCCCCTGCTACCTCTGCGCCAGAATGCGCAGGGGGTATCTCTACCGCTACGCACAGGAGCTGGGCTGCAACAAGATAGCATTGGGCCACCACTATGACGACGTTATAGAGACTATACTCATGGGTATGCTGTGGGGGGCGCAGGTGCAGACCATGATGCCCAAGCTCCACAGCACAAACTTCGAGGGCATGGAGCTTATACGCCCCCTTTACTACGTCCGGGAGGACGCCATCAAGGCGTGGCGGGACTGCAACGGCCTGCACTTTATACAGTGCGCCTGCAAGTTCACGGACACCTGTACCACCTGCACAAATAATGAGACAAAGTCCAAGCGCATGGAGGTAAAGAACCTCATACGGGAAATGAAAAAAACAAACCCCGGCGTAGAGGCCCATATATTCAGGAGCATGGAAAACGTCAGTCTGGACGCCGTCATAGCCTACAAGACAAAGGGAAGGAAAATTCATTTTTTAGATAATTACGACAACCCTGACGGAGGCATTGAAGAATAAAAAATGCGCGGCCCGAATTTTTAACCGGCCGCGCTTTTTTCTTAAGCTTATATCACATAATTGTCTGCCATTGGCGCCTTCATGAGGTCCGCCAGGGTTATATTTGAGAAGTAATCCCTTGTCATATCGTAATAGCCCTGCCATACGGGCAGCGTCTTGCACTCCGCAGCCATTTTGCAGGGAGCCGCCCCCTCCTGAAGGCAGGCCACCGGAGCAAGATCCCCCTCCGCCACTCTGAGTATATCCCACAGGGTATACCTATCCGGATCCCGGACAAGACGGTACCCCCCGCCTATGCCGTGAGAGCTTTCGATAAAACCTGCGGCCTTCAGAGGCGGCATTATCCGCTCTATGTATTTAAGTGATATATCCTGCCGGGCAGCCACGTCCTTTATGGGGATATACGCCCCTGTGTTGTGCTCCGCCAGATCTAAAAGTATGCGTATGGAATACCTTCCCCTGGTAGATATCATGGTTAATTTCTCCTTTACCATCAGTTGACAAGAGCACACAAGCCCTAAAGGCTTGTTTTGGTACGCTCCTGCGTTCTCGTCGCTTGTATTACATCCAGTAGTACTGCGCTCCTCGGCCTTGGATCGCCCTCAAAACAAGCTCTTTAGGGTCTTCGAGTTTTAGAAGCCAAAGAGTATGGCAGAACAAGGAGGACGAGTGCAGAAATACTGGTTGTATTTCAAATGAGGACGACACAGTTATGCCGTGCTGTTTGGCTTCTAAAACCTTGTGTGTCCTTGTCAACTGATGGTATAACTGAATTATACTACCGACATGCAGGTTGGGCAATGGCTTTGTGGCGCTCGTGCAAAGCCGCGTTTTCATTGGGACGGTTATGTGGTAAAATGTTTTTATCTTTCAGGGAGGATTGAGATATGGGAAATGATCTCCACAGGAAGCTTAAAAATATGAAAATGGGCAGCGCAGTATGATGACGGGAAAATGCGGCATAATATCCGGCGGAGAGCGGGATACCCTAAGCGGCATAGAGGACTGCGGTCTCATCATCGCCTGCGATAAGGGATACGAATACGCAAGGGCTGCAGGCGTGCGCCCCGGGCTGCTGGTAGGCGATTTCGACTCATATACCGGCCCATTGCCTGAGGATATCCCCCGGCTGGACCTGCCCGCAGAAAAAGACGATACGGACACCATGGCGGCGGTGCGGTACGCCATAGCTCAGGGCTATGGCGAGATAAGGATATACTGCGCCCTGGGCGGCAGGGCAGATCACCTGTTGGGCAACATACAGGCACTCTCCTTCTGTGCGGAGCGGGGCGTAAGGGCCTCCATAGTGGGAGGCGGCTGCCGCATAGACGTGATAAAAAATTCTGTTATTTCCCTTGAAGAACAAAATGGGTATTTTTCCGTAATATCCCTGAGCGACGTCAGCACCGTCACCATAGAGAACGCCAAATATGAGCTCTCTGACGCCCGCCTGACCAACTCCTTCCCCGTAGGCGTGAGCAACCGGTGGAAGAATGGCGAAGCACGGGTGAAGGTTAAGGACGGAACTGCGGCGGTGATCAGGGTAAAAGAATAGATGCCGTATATCTTTCCTGTTTTTCGTCCATACTATCCTCCGAGCCCCCTATGCGGGCAAACAAATACGGAAAATATCAAGGAGGAAACTCAGTATGATGAAGAAGACAGCGGCGATGATGCTGGCAATGGCGTTAATAGCGGCATTTGCGGGCTGCGCGCCCCAGAACAAACCTGCCCCCAGCCCCAGCCCGGCGGCGGTAGCTACCCCCGCGGCTTCCCCCGTGGTTTCGCCTGAGGTCACCAATAACGCCGAAGTAGGCCCTAATACTCAGGGCAATACCGATGGCGTTATAGAGGGCTTCAAGGAGGGCGAGGTAGTGGATGCGGACAAGCTGCCCGACAAGGTGAAGACCGCCATAAAGGAAAAATACCCTGAGGCGACCATAAAGACCGTCACCTTCGCCACCTATGAGAATCAGCAGCTCTATAAGATATTGCTGCAAAAGACTGAAAACGACACTACCGAAGAGGTGTACGTCACCGCCGACGGAGCCATAATACCCGCGAAGGCTACCGCTGCAGCAACTCCCGGCGTCTCTCCCGCAGGCACAGCGGCTCCCGCAAAGAAAAAGTAACGCGATTAAAAAGCGGCCTCGCGCCGCTTATTTTTTTGCCAATTTAGGCCGAATTGCAGACGAATTGCAAAAATACATAAAAAAAACGGAGCCTGCGGGAAATTCCCCGTAAACTCTGGTATAATAAACAAAAACGCACCGGGAGGTCTGTAATATGTACGGATATTACGGCTACGACACGCTGTTCCTTGCGGTAATAGTTGTGTTCATACTGGGCATATGGGCTCAGATAAGGGTAAAAAACACATATAAGAAGTATTCGCAGGAGTACGCCTCCTCAGGCGTTACCGCAGCCAACATGGCGGAACGTATGCTTTCGGAGCACGGAAGCTCCGTTCAGGTAACTATGATACCCGGCAGCCTTACGGACAACTACAACCCCCGGACGGGGCTGGTCAGCCTGTCACAAAGCACCTACGGCAGCACAAGCGTAGCGGCCCTCGCCGTAGCGGCCCATGAGATAGGCCACGTCATGCAGCATCAGGAGGGGTATATCCCCATAAAGATACGCAACGCCATACTGCCCGCCGCCTCCATAGGCTCCACCGCAGCCCCGTATATAGTCATACTGGGCGCGATAATGGGCTCCTATAACCTTGCCATGATAGGCGTGTATCTTTTCCTCGCCATGCTGATATTCCAGATAGTGACGCTGCCGGTGGAGCTCAACGCCTCCAGCCGGGGCCTTGAGATGCTGGAGTCCGGCGGCTATATCTCCTACGATCAGCGGGGCGATGCTAAGGCGGTGCTGAAGGCTGCCGCCATGACCTACATCGTTGCGGCGCTTTCCACCCTCGTATCCTTCCTGAGGCTGCTCATGATAGCCAACAACAGCAGGCGAAGGAATTAACGGCATAAAAGCTTGAAAAAGTGGCGTTCAGCCACTTTTTCGACAGTCATAAGGCGCGGGAACCCGCGCCTTTGGTTTACCCTCGTTTCACCTTCACATCGAACCTTACCGCCTTTTCCGCGCCGAACATGTAGCCGGTGGAAGCCTCCAGCTGCTCGAAGGAGGTCTCGGTGATGAGCAGCGTATCCCCATAGAGCCGCACGCGGTACTCCGCAGGCGCGCCGTACTCCGGTGCGCCCGGCTCCTCCAGCATGTCCCTGTCCTCGGCCACGAGGGGCAGCGGGCATATGAGGTCGAGGCCGTTGCCATAGCCCATGGTAAGGTCTATGGAGAACCTTATGTATATCCGGCAGCTTTGGCCGGGGTCCAGCTCGTTCAAAAGGGGCAGAGTAAGTACCGGGCCGTCCAGGGTATAGTAGGCCATTTCCCCATTGAGAGCTACACCGGTCACCTCCATGCATCCGGGAGCCACGGCGTTTGGATAAAGGCCGATATCAAGGGAGTATACCGTCTCCACCTGCCTGCTCACGTAGTCTATGAGCACCTGCCCTTCTGCCCGCCTGCCCTTGGTGTCTATGTATAGAGAGGCGGCGTACAGGCTGTCGGTGCGGCCGGCCGGCGCTATGTCCGGCGTTGGGGCGGCGGCAGGCTCCGGCGTAAGGTCGGGTATGAGGGGCTCCGCTGCGGCGGAGGTATTCTCCGCCTCGCCCTTAAGCGGTATGGCTCCCAGCCCCGTCCATACCAGATAGCACAGCGCGAGGAACGCCAGAACCCCCGCCGTTATGAGAATGCCGCGCTTTAAGGCGCGCTTTTTTCTTTTTCGCTTTGCCGTGTTTTCCATGTGCCTGATTATACCACATATCGCCGCAAAAGTGTTTGAACAATGGCGAATCTTGCCCCTATTGCACCAATACGCTTTCCCCGGTGGAAAGAAGGTGTATCCAGCACTCCTTTACGGGGATGCCCGTCAGCTCCTCAAGGGCGCTCTTATAGAGCCTTAGCTGCTTTGCGTGGCTCATTGCCACCTCCTTAGCCCTGCCCTTTGGAACGTAGTCCGTCTTGTAGTCTATAAGCACCCATTCGCCGCCTTCAATAAAGCAGCAGTCGATTATGCCCTGCAAAAGCAGCGTCTCATCCGTATCCGCATCGAATACGGAATTTGCCTTTACCCTGTGGTTAAAGGCAAGCTCCCGCTCCACCCTTGGCGAAGCGAGCATACGGCTGCCCAGCCCCTTTGAGAAGAAGTCCACTATGTTGGCCGCATATATGCCCTCCGCCTCCTTCTTTGTGAGTGTGCCCCTATCCGTAAGCTCCTTCAGGCAGGCATTCACGGAGGCGAAGGTATGCTTCGCTATGGGCAGATGCTCCATCAGCTTGTGGGCGGCAGTGCCCCGGCTGACTGCCCGCTCCGCCATGCTGTCCCTCATAAAGTCCGGGTACTGGCCCAGTTCGGGCAGGTTGCCTATCAGCTGGGATACGCTTATTTTGGAGGGCAGCACAGTGTCCGCCCCGTAGGGATAGCGCCAGGCGAACAGCTCCGCGTATTCCCCGGGGCCCTCTTCTACGGCCTGCCTTGTGAAGGCCAGATATTCCTCCCGCGGCAGCGCCGCGCCCAGTGCGGACGCCCGAAGCGCCGGGTGTACGGCGCAGAGTATGGTCTTATGACCGCTGAGGGGGGGCATTCCAAGGTATTCCCTGAGTGGGTTGCCGGAGGGGGAGGAAAACAGCACCGGCAATATCCAGTCGGCGAAGCGCTCCGCCCCGGAACAGGTATTTGGGGTGACTGGTATGCGCCCGGCCCCAAGGCCTTTTTCCACATCCCTGAAGGAGCAAAGCATTATGAGCTTTTCCGAGGCGCGGGTCATGGCAACGTATAAAAGGCGCATGCGCTCGGATATCTCCCTCCGCCATATGCGCTCCGCTATGGCGGACTGGTAAAGGTTCAGCTCCCGGCTGCTTCCCCTGGCGGCCTTCAGGCCTATGCCGAGGGAGGAATCCAGCACCAAAACGCTTGAGCGGCTCTTTTTGTTGAAGTTTACCGAAAGGCCGCCCAATATCACCGCCGGAAACTCAAGGCCCTTGCTCTTGTGTATGGATATGAGCCGCACAACGTTGGCCGAGGCTATCTGCGCCGCCCCCAGAGAGTCGCCGGAGCGGGCCTTTTCCATAAACCGCAGGAAGCCGCGTATGCCGTGGCCGGAGTTTGAGTATATGCCCGCGTTCTTTATGAGCGCCTCAAGGTTGGCGTGCCGGGACTGACCTCCGGGCAGCGCGGATACGTAGTTCTCAAAGCCGGTATCCTCCAGCAGCATGGCTATGAGCTCGGTTATGTCGTAAAGCTCGCCCTGGGCCCGCCACCTTTTCAGTCTGCCAAGGAATCCGCCTGCCTTATGGCCCAGAGGCGTGTCCCTATCCGCCCCGGCCTTGAGCGCCTCGTAAAACAGTCCCTCCCTGCAGTCAGCGCGGAGGGTTATGAGTTCCTCCGTGGAAAAGCCGCCTATGGGGCTCCTCAGTACGCTTATCAGGGGTATGTCCTGCAGGGGGTTGTCGATTATGGCTAGGAGATTCAGGAATATCTGCACCTCTATGGCGTTGAAATAGCCGCCTGTCAGCTCGGCGTATACCGGTATGCCCTCCCTGGACAGCGTGCGTACCCAGGCCTCCGCCACGTTCTGCGGGGAGGAATGCAGTATCACTATGTCGCTGTATTTATAGTTTCGGGTATTTCCCTTCCTGTCGGTAAAGCTCTCGCCCAGCAGCTCCCGTATGCGGCCCGCGGCGAAAAGAGCCTCCGCCTCGGCGGCGAGAAGCTGCTCCTCCGTGTTTTCGTCCGCCGCGTCACCTGTGTCCAGCGGCGCGCTCCGGGATATGACGTGGAGCTCCGCACCGCCCGGGGAAGCGTCCCTGCGGCCGTGTACGAGGCGGGCGGTTTCGTCGTAATCCACGCCGCCTGTCTTCCGGGTCATTATTGGGGTAAATATGCTGTTGACGCCCTCTATGACCTCATTGGAGCTTCTGAAATTGGCGCTCAGATGCAGCGCCGCATCCCGCCTTGTGAATTCGTCTATGCGCTCTGTGAACATGGTAGGCTCAGCCATGCGGAAGCCGTATATGGACTGCTTCACGTCCCCCACTATAAAGAGGTTGTCGGGACGGGCAAGGGCCGAAAAAAGGGCGTTTTGCAGAGGGCTGCAATCCTGATACTCGTCTATGAATACGAAGCTGAACCTGTCGCGATACTCCTTGGCCACGGCGGGGAGCCTTAGGAGCCCCAGGGCTATGTGCTCCATGTCCGCATAGTCTATTATGCCTGCCTGCTCCTTCTTTTCGGAATACAGGGCGATAAAGTCCCCGGTAAAGGAGTACAGCATATCCAGCAGCGGCTTTATGCCGGCGAGGAGCTTTGCCTGCCGCCCTATGGGCTTGCCGGACAGGGCGATGTGCTTCTGAACCTCCTTCTTCATGTCGTCCCGGGGCTTTTTGACGTACTCGCTGTAGGATTTTTCCGCCCCCCTCATGCTGAAGGTGGCGAACTCGCAGGAAGAAAGCTGGTTGGCGTAGCCCCTGAGGCTCTTTTGCAGCAGCGCCCCGCCCAGCTGCGTAAGGTCGCCGTCCAGTATGGCGGCGGTTTTAGGGTAGTCCTCCGCGATCTCGTCCCGCCGGGAGCGCAGTATGTCCATATACGCCCCAAGCCGCACCTTCAGCCCCTTCAGGTATTCCTCCGCCGCGGGGCATAGGGGCAGCGCGTCTTCGGCAATGTCGTATTTGTCTATGGCCTCCTTCAGCCACTCCATAGGCTCGGGCTGCGCCATTATGAAATCATAAAGCCTGAGGAACTGGGCGGAGAACTCCGCCTCCTCACCGAAGGCGTCCACAAGATCTGAAAAGCCCTTTTGCGCGTAGTACCGCTCCATGAGCTCATCAAGGGCCTCCTGTCTGAGGGCAAGGTTTTCCGCCTCTTCACCCGCCCGGAAGGCGGGGTCCAGGCCGGCTATGTCGAAATGCCTTCTCAGCACATGGGAGCAGAAGCCGTCTATTGTGGATATGTTGGCCCTGCCTATGCTCTCCGCCGCCCCGTAAAGCCGGGCGGCCTCGTCGCCCTGTTGTTGAGCCGCCAGGGCGGACAGCCTGTCCCCTATGCGCTTTTTCATCTCGGCCGCAGCGGCACGCGTGAAGGTCACTACCAGCAGGTCGTCCGGGCTTGCGCCCTCCAGTATGTGCCTCGCGATGCGCTCCGTAAGCACGGCGGTCTTGCCGCTGCCTGCCGCCGCGGAAACTATAAGGCTGCCGGGGGTCTCTATGGCCCGCCGCTGCTCCGCCGTCCAGTTAGTCGCCATTTCCGCCCTCCTTGCCGTTGTCACCATTCTCCTCAGCTGCGCCTATGCGCTCAAAAAAGGCCTTGTCGCTCAGGGTTCCGAGGCTGCGCTTTTTGCAGCCCGGCAGCTTTTCGTCAAAGCCGCACACGCTGCGGTTGGCGCAGTTCTTGCAGCGGTCAGAGTCGCTCCGAAGCTTTGCCGGGGATACCGCCGCCCTGCCCTCGAATATTTCCGTCAGGGTATCGGTGGATTTTTTCAGCGCGTAGCCTATGAGGCCGTCCATCCGCTCCTCAGGTATCACGGTCCTTGCCCCTGTGGATATTACGGGGCAGCCCTCTCCCGCCGTGGCCCTTACCACTACCGGGTCGCTCAGGGTGAGGCCGGAGAGCCGGAAGCTCTCCATCACCTTTTTCTTTACCGCCTCCTCGTCGGCTGCGGTATCCGCAGATTCGCTGATCACGGGCGAATCCACCTTCATATAGTACATGCCGGCGGCCCTTCGGGCCTTTTCCACCGCCCCTATTGCCGCGGCGTAAAGGGGTAATTGGAGGCTCAGGCCGTAGTAAAGCCTGGTGTAGCTGAAGTCGCCGCTGCCGGTCTTGTAGTCGATTATCCTGTAATAGTCCTGCCCCGCTATGGTGCAGCCGTCTATGCGGTCTATCCTCCCGCCTATGTAGAACCTTTCGCCGGTAGGCAGTTCAAGGGTCAGGGCGGGCAGGCCGCCCATGCCGAAGGACACCTCGGTCTGCTCCGGCACAAAGCCCCCCGACTGTACCTGCTGGACTATTGCCCGGGCCGTGGCCTTCACCTTGCGGATAAGCCTTGCGCAGAGCGCCATGTTCCGGGCGCTGGAAAGCAGTACCCCGTTGTTATGGGAAGCCATAAGAGGCGGCATTATGCCGTCTATTATCTCGTCGCACTGTGCGCCGCTGAGCGCCTTTATGTCCCTCTTCAGCGCCTCCTTTACGAAGGAGTCCAGCGCGCTGTGGCAGAAGGTGCCCTCGTCCAGCGGCCGCTCCCTGAATTCCCGCCGCTCGGCGGCCCTGAGGCCGTAGGTCACGAAGTGGTCGAAGGGGCAGGCGTTGTAGCGTTCAAGACGGGTGGCGGAGCCGAAGAGGGAATCCCCGTATAATTTAAGCGAAAGCTCGTGGCCGAAGGGCTCCGGGGAGCAGCGGTAGTACAGGGCGTCCTCAAGGCCCTCCAGTGTGTGGCGGTATTCCGGTTTCCCGGCGTACCACGCGTAAAGCCGCCCCAGCCCTTCCCAGGGCGTAAGGTCGTCGCCGTAGGCGCGCAGCTCCTTCGCAAGGCGGGCGACTCCCCCCTCAGGGCTTACGGGGGGCAGCGGCTCAAGGTCGGTATGCAGGCCCACCTTTGGAAATATCTCCCGTATCCTGTCCACCAGCGGCGCGGGCAGGGCAGCGTCCGTCCCCGCGCTCATGGTATAGGATATGTATAAAAATTCCTTTGGGGCGGCGAGGGCACAGTAAAGATCCATAAGCTCCCCCTCCGCCTTTTCCGCGCTGCGGCCCCAGGTCTTTGCGCCCATAGAGGCGAGGTGGTCAAGCTCCCTGTCGTTTATCATGCCGTCGTCGTTGAAGTAGTGCGGGAAGCTGCCCTCGTTTGCGCCTAATATGAACATGGCACGAGGGCTTTTTGCCATTGTCCTGCCCAGGGTGCCCAGGAGCAGCTGATCCGCCGTGGCGGGTATGGCGCTTATCTCGTATGCGTCGAAGCCCTCCTCCAGTATAGCGGCAAAGCGCCTTGCGGATACCGCCCCTTCTCCCATTATGGCGTGGAGCTGGTCCAGCACCGTCAGCATCAGCCGGTACACCTGGGCGTTTTCCTCCGCAAGCTGGTGGCGGCCCTCAGCCCTGAGCCGTCCCACAAGGCCGTTTATACTGTCGTAAAGCCCCATGCTTTCCATAAAGGCGAAAAGCGCCGCCGCCTTGTCCCGGGCGGTGGGTGCGTTTACGAATGCGGTGTGGAAATTATCTATTCTGGATATTATGAAGCCACGGACTTTTTCGGGTATCTCCTGATCAAAGGGCTTTTTGAAGCCTGTGCCGCCTATGCCGCAGCGCAGGGCGTAGTTTTCGAACAGATCGATGTCTCCTCCCTCTATGCCCGTGAGGCCGGTGCGGAGCATGTCCATTATATAGTTGAGATTGTATCCTCTGTTTACGCACTTCAGTGCGGATAATACCAGCCGCGGCGCGCCGTAGGCGGAGAGCTTGCGGGCCCCGTCGCTGAAGCAGGGTATGCCCCGGCGCTGCATTGAGCGCAGCAACTGCAATTCGTAGGCCGGCTCGGTGGCTATTACCGCCATGTCACGGTAGCGCATTCCCCTTTGGGCGCATCTCAATACCGCCTCCGCCGCCATTTCGCACTCCGCGCTCACGGACGTGGCGGCGGCTATGCGCAGAGATGGGGCTTCCCCGCCGTATATCTTATACGGATATGCGAATACCTCGGCCTCAAGATGGGCAAGGGCGGGGTCGGTCTGCCTCTTCGGGTTGCCGTCCGGCAGCTGTATGACCCTTATGTCGCAGCCGTTTTCCTGCGCCGCCCCGTAAAGGCGGGCATAAGCCCTGCGCTTGGGCGCAAAAAGCTTGGCGTCCCTTCCCTCCTTGGGGTCCATGCGCAGCGATATGTACATGCTCTCCGCGTGCTTCGTCATTGCCGCCATAAGATGATAAAGCTGGTCGGTGAGCAGGTCGAAGTCGTCTATGACTACCTCCGCACCCGCTATAGGTGAGGAGGGCAGGTTCTGTATCAGCGCCGCGAACATGTCCTCGCTGTCCATGTACCGGCCGGAAATGTAGCTTTCCGTCTCGCCGTAGAGCAATGCAAGCTCTGTGAGCTTGTTGGCAAGCAGGCTGTCCTCCCCCGCCTTTTCCGCCCCGTCGAGCAGGTCGCCGGGGGCTACCTCATATCGCTTGCAGGCGGTAAACAGCTCGCAGAGCCGCTCGGAAAACCCGGGGCGATCCTTTACCCGGGCGAATATCCTGAGCTTGCTGCCCTGCTCGGTTATGGTCTTGCGGACGGCCATGCGCCGCCCCTGACGGGAAAGAAAGCCTAAATAGCTCCCCTCCAGCGTCTTTTCCGCAAGGGAGGAGAAGGAGTATACCTCTATATCCATAAGGCCGCCCAGCTCTGAGGCCAGCTGCCGCTCCGTCTCGAAGGTGAACTGCTCGGGCACTATCACCACCACCCGGCGGCCCTTATCAAGGGCCTCCTTTATGCAGCGGTGCAGCCGCCTCGTCTTGCCGGAGCCGGAGCGGCCCAGCAGGAACGTCACCTGGGCCGGCATTATATTTTCTCCCTGTGAAGAGGTATGTATACCATCTCCCCCTTTTCCCGGCGGCTTTCGAACAGGGTTATGGCCTGCACGGTAAGGGAGGCGTTGGCCCTGATGCTGTTCTTAAGCTCCATGGCGGTGAGGTCGTCCTGCTCAACGCTGCGGCCAAGGGTGATATGGGGCACAAACTTCTTGCGTTCCCGGGAGAAGCCCCTGTCGTAAAGGGCGGACTCAAGGGACTCGTGCATGGCGGTAAGCTCTCCAAGATCGCCCAGCACCTCCATTACGGCGGTGCGGCCGTGGCTGCCCTTCTCCAGGCTTGTATATTTGCCAAGGTGCAGCGTAAAGGGGCGTATGCCCCGCACCGCCTCTCTCATGGCCTCTGCGGCGCCTGCGATATCGTCGCTTTCTCCTATAAAGTGCAGCGTTATGTGGAAGTTGTCCTGAGGCACGAACCTGCCGCCGCAGGATATCCCCTTCACTTCCTTCTGTATCCTCGCAAGCTCCGCCTTGAAGGAGCGGGGCAGGTCTATTGCTATGAAAAGGCGCATTATACATATCCTCCGCATGTTTTTCAGCTTAATGATAACATATTTTATGTACTAAAAAAAGGACGGCGGGGAGCCGTCCCTGAAGTCTGTCGAAAAAACTTGGGGTTGTTAAGGGGCCGCAGCCCCTTAAGTTAATTCCGGCTTTGACGACACAAGGTGAATTGCCCCGCAGGGCAAGAGAAGGCCCCCTGGGGGGTGTGCGTCAAAACGGATAAAAAACCGAAGGTTTTTCTTCTCTGCGGGTTTTGCCGCCCGGAGGCCCGCCGCAGCGGGTCAGTTCCGGCCCGTTTTCCGGGGCGGAACCTCATGTTTTTTGCAAGGCAAAACCCGAAAAAACTCGCAAAAGTGGTCTTGCCACTTTTGCGAAACTCTAATTCATACCTTATGTATAAAGTTGCCGTTTATGTGTACGTTGCTGGTGGTGATTATGAATGCCTTGGGGTCAACGCCCTTTACTATGCGCTCAAGCTGCTCCAGCTCGTAGCGGTTTATGCAGGTGCAGAGCACTGCGGTGGGCTCGTTGGTGTACGCGCCGTAGCCGTCCCAGCGGGTAACGCCGCGGCCAGTCTCCTCCATTATGCGCTGGGGTATGACGTTGTCCCGGTACTTGGTGAATATAAGCGCCTGCATGTTGATGCTCTGCTGGTGCATCCTGTCCAGTATGAGGCTTGAGAACACCATATAAAGCACGCTGTATACCACCACGGAGAAGTCATAGCGGAAGAAGCACAGCACAAAGAGCAGTATGTTCGCCAGTATGGTAAACTTGCCCACCTGAAGGCCGGTCTTTTTCGTTATGTGCATCGCCAGCATATCCAGGCCGCCCACGGTGCAGCCGCAGGTTATGACCATTCCGTCGCCCACGCCCACGCAAACGCTGCCTATCAGCACGCAGGTGAGCCTGTCGTTTATCACGGGGGCAGAGGGCACGGGTATGAAGGCGGTGGTCAGGGAGAACACCGCGGTAAATACCAGGGTGCGCAAAAAGAAGCTGCGCCCGAGGCCCTTGAAGGTGATTATGAATATGGGTATGCTCAACGCATAGTAGATCACGCCCGCGAGGTCTATATTGCTCAGCGTTATGCCGTAATCCTCCACCAGCACGGACCTTAAAAACTGGGAGTAGCCCACAAGGCCGGTGGTGTAGAAGTTCCAGGGAGTAGTGAATACGTTTATGCCTATGGACATTATGATGCAGCCCAGGGTGGCTATAAACATACGGCCGGTAAAGGTGCGCATGGTGCTGTTGTACATACGGGAATATCCTCCAAAATTTGGGCTGAGTCCGGGGTGGGGACCCCGGCAAACAGGGTACATTATAACCCTTGCCATTCTGGATTTCAATAGCCAAGCGCCCTTTCCCCATCTTTTTCTTATTAAGCTCCCCGCCGCCGCTAAACAGGCTATGCATAGCCTATTTAGCCCTGCCGCTGACAATCCCCCGCCCTTCGTGGTATAATAAAAAATACCGGCGGATGCGCCGGAAGCCTAAAAACGGAAAGGGAAGCATGGTATGTGCCATAAGGAATTACTTTCCCTGCTGAGGCAGGATAAGCTCATAGCGATATGCCGGGGGGCGGAGGGTGATACCCTTTTGAGCCTTGCCGCGGCCATACGGGATGGCGGTATACGCTTCATAGAAGTGACCTTCCAGCAGGAGCGGGATGACTGCGCCGATTTGGCCCGGAGGAACATAAAGGCCCTCTGCGGTATGCCGGGCATAATCCCCGGGGCTGGCACTGTGCTGAGCCCCGATCAGGTGCGGGCCGCATACGAGGCGGGGGCAAAATATATCGTCTCCCCAAACACCGACCCCGCCGTCATAGCGGAAACTAAGCGCTTGGGGCTTATATCCATACCCGGCGCGCTCACCCCCAGCGAGATAATGGCGGCCCACAACGCCGGGGCAGACCTGGTGAAGCTGTTCCCCACAGCCACAATGGGCCTAAAATACTTCAAGGATCTCCGTGCGCCTCTCTCCCATATAGGCCTTGTGGTCACGGCGGGCATAACGCCCGATAACCTGGGGGACTACCTGAAGGCCGGGGCCTTTGCCGCAGGCATAAGCAGCCCCCTGTGCGATAAGGAGCTCATGGCCGCAGGGGACTTTGCCGAGATAACCCGCCGGGCAAGGGCTTTCCGCGGCATCGCCAATCCAACCGTAAAGGCTTGAATATCTTTAATATAAGAAATGGAAAAAATATGCAGACCATAGCCGAGATACTTTCAAAGGAACTGAACGAGACCCTGCCCCACGTGCAGAACGTGATAGAGCTGCTGGATGGGGGCAATACGGTGCCCTTCATAGCCCGCTACCGCAAGGAGCTGCACGGCAGCATGGACGACCAGCAGATACGGAAGCTGGCGGACAGGCTTACTTATCTTAAAAACCTGGACGCGAGGCGCGGCGAGATAAAGCAGAGCATCGCCTCTCAGGAAAAGCTGACCGACGAGCTTTCGGCAAAGCTGGACGGCGCCGCCACATTGGCGGAGCTTGAGGATTTATACAGGCCCTACAAGCCAAAGCGCACCACGAGGGCTTCCATCGCAAAGGAAAAGGGCCTTATGCCCCTTGCCGCGAAGCTTCTCATGCAAGAGCCTGCCGCAGACCCCGTAAAGCTTGCGGAGAAATACGTAAACCCCGGCAAGGGCGTGAACACTCCCGACGAAGCCCTATCGGGCGCACGCGACATAATCGCCGAGCGGCTGTCGGATTCCGCCGATATCCGCCGCTATATAAAAGAGCTTGCCCACAGGTCCGGCACGCTGACCGCGTTAAAGGCGGCGGACGCGCCGGAGGATAACGGGGTATACGATATGTACTTCGACTTTTCCGAGGGCCTCTCCACCATACCCGGCTACCGTGTGCTGGCGATAAACCGGGGCGAAAAGGAGGGCTTCCTTAAAGTTTCGGTAAGCATTCCCGAGGAAGGCGCAGAGCGCATAGTCGCTCTCAGTGTTGTACGGGGGAGCTGCCCCTGCTCAAAGCAGGTGGAAGCCGCGGCAAAGGACGCGTGGAGCAGGCTTATATATCCCTCCGTTACCCGCGAGCTCCGCTCCATGCTCACCGATGAAGCCTGCGAGCAGGCCATAGCCACCTTTGCCGTGAACCTGAAGCCGCTGCTGATGCAGCCCCCGGTAAAGGGCATGGTTACCATGGGGCTGGACCCTGGCTACCGCACCGGCTGCAAGGTGGCGGTAGTGGATGAGACGGGCAAGGTGCTGGATACCGCCGTCATATACCCTGCGCCGCCCCACAATAAAATAGCCGAAGCGGAGCGCATCGTCACGGGGCTCATAAAGAAGCACAACGTGAAGGTCATATCCATAGGCAACGGCACCGCCGGCCGTGAAACGGAAAAGTTCGCTGCGGATACCGTAAAAGGCACGGATGTAAAGTACGTTATAGTCAGCGAAGCGGGGGCATCGGTGTACTCCGCCAGCAAGCTGGGCGCGGAGGAGTTCCCGGATTACGACGTATCCCTTAGGAGCGCCGTTTCCATAGCGCGAAGATTGCAGGACCCATTGGCGGAGCTTGTAAAGATAGACCCCAAGAGCATAGGCGTTGGCCAGTATCAGCACGACATGCCCCAGAAGCGGCTGGACGAAACGCTGGAGGGGGTGGTGGAGGACTGCGTGAACAGCGTAGGCGTTGACCTTAACACCGCATCGGTGTCCCTCCTTTCCCACGTTTCCGGCGTAAATTCCACCGTGGCAAAGAATATCGTAGCGTACCGCGAGGCCGAAGGGGCTTTCAGGAGCCGCAAGGAGCTTCTCAAGGTGCCTAAGCTGGGCGCAAAGGCATACGAGCAGTGCGCCGGCTTCCTCCGGGTGCCGGAAAGCGCCGAGATGCTGGACAATACCGCCGTACACCCCGAGAGCTACAGGGCGGCCAAGTCGTTGCTTCTGCTCTGCGGCAGCGACATATCAAAGCTGCCCGATGAGCTTAAAAGGATAGGCATGGACAAGGCCGCCGAGGAATGCGGCATAGGCGTGCCCACGCTGAAGGATATACTCAGGGAGCTGCAAAAGCCGGGCCGCGACCCCCGGGACGAGCTGCCCAAGCCGCTGCTGCGCAGCGACGTGATGGAGATGAGCGACCTTGTGCCCGGCATGGAGCTTACCGGCACCGTGCGCAACATAGTCGACTTCGGGGCGTTCGTGGATATAGGCGTGCATCAGGACGGCCTCGTACACATATCGAGGATATGCGATAAGTTCATACGCCACCCCAGCGAGGTACTCAAGCCCGGGGACATTGTCACCGTATGGGTGCTTGAGGTTGACCAGAAGAAAAAGCGTATAAGCCTGACGATGAAAAAGCCGCAGTAAAATAATAAAAAGGAACGGCAAAAAAATCCGTTCCTTTTGAGTTTGTTTTTTTATTGAAGCTTTTCAAGGCCGAGCCTGAGCCTTCTCAGCGTCTCCTCCCTGCCCAGCAGCACGCCTATCTCTATTGCGCCGCCGGGGGTGACTGCCTTGCCCGCCATGGCTATGCGCACAGGCCAGAGCAGGGTGCCGTTCTTCATGCCCTTTTCGGCAGCCATGCCGATGAGGGTATCGTGGAGCAGCGTCTCGCTCCAGCCCGGCAGCGCCTCCAGCACGGGTATGACCATCTCGAGTACATTTTTGGATACGGCGCTGTCCGTCTTGCTCTTTTTGTTGGTGAAAAGGGCGGCGTCGTAGCCCTCGTCCAGCCTCGTCAGGAAATCCACCATATCGGGTATCTCGTTGAATACCCGCACGCGCTGCTGGAGTATCCTGCAGAGTATATCCGTATCCATATGGGCTATGCCCGCCTTCTCGTACCAGGGCATGGCGTGCCTTGTGAACTCCTCTTTGGAGAGGGCCATTATGTACTGGGCGTTCATCCATGTGAGCTTTTCCGGGTCGAATATTGCCGGGGACTTGCTCATGCCGGAAACGTCGAAGGCCTCGCACAGCTCGGAAAGCGAGAAGATCTCCCTGTCGTCGCCGGGGTTCCAGCCAAGGAGCGCCACATAGTTCACCAGTGCCTCCTTCAGATAGCCCTTGTCCACAAAATCCGCATAGGAGGCGTCGCCGTCCCGCTTGGAGAGTTTGTGCTGCGCGTCCCTCATTATGGGGGTCATGTGGATATAGTGGGGTATCTCCCAGCCGAAGGCCTCGTAAAGAAGGTTATATTTCGGCGTGGAGGAAAGGTACTCCATGCCCCGCATTACGTGGGATATCTTCATTAGGTGGTCGTCCACCACGTTTGCGAAGTTATAGGTGGGCATGCCGTCTGCCTTTATGAGTATGTTGTCATCAAGGTCGGAGTTGTTTACCGTGATGGTGCCGAACACCATGTCGGTAAAGCTGGTGGTGCCTTCTGTGGGCACGTTCTGGCGGATGACGTAGGGAACCTCCGCGTCCAGCTTGGCCTGTATCTCCTCCTTGGAGAGGTGCAGGCAGTGCTTATCGTACTTGAAGGTCTCGCCCCTGGCGGCAGCTGCGGCGCGCCTTTGCTCCAGCTCTTCTTTAGTGCAGAAGCAGCGGTAGGCGTGGCCGCTCTTTATGAGCTGCTCCGCAAAGGGCAGATACATGCTTTTTCTTTCGCTCTGTACATAGGGGCCGTATTCGCCGCCAATGTCGGGGCCTTCGTCCCAGTTCATGCCCACGTCCTTGAGGGTGCGGTAGATAAGGTCGGTTGCGCCCTCTACAAATCTTTCCTGATCCGTATCCTCTATGCGGAGCAGGAACTTGCCGTGGTTGTGGCGGGCAAAGAGATAAGCGTAAAGGCCGCTGCGAAGATTTCCTATGTGCATATACCCCGTAGGCGATGGGGCGAAGCGTGTGCGTACTTCCATAAATGCTTCCTTTCTTATGCCTTAAAGCTGTCCTTGAGGCCGACTATCCTGTTGAACACGGGGCGCTCCCCGGTATAGTCAAGGTCGGCGCAGAAGTAGCCGGTGCGCATGAACTGGCAGCGGTAGCCCGGCTCCTTTTGGGCAAGCTCGGGCTCCACCAGAGCGTTGACGACTGTCAGCGAATTGGGATTGAGCCGCTCCGTAAATTCCTTCTCCTCGCCCTCCGCCTCGGGCAGCAGCAGATCTTCGTAAAGGCGTATCTCGGCGGGCTTCGCGTCCTTGGCGTTGAGCCAGTGTATGGTGCCCTTTATCTTTCTCTCGCACTCCCCGCCCCTTGTCGCGGGGTCGTAGGTGCAGTAGACCGTGGTGACATTGCCGTTTTCGTCGGTATCCCAATGTGAGCATTTTACGACGTATGCGCCCTTAAGGCGCACCTCGCATTCGGGCTTGAGGCGGAAATACTTCTTGGGGGCGTTGCAGTTGAAATCCTCCCGCTCTATGTAAAGCTCCCGGCCGAAGCTTACCCTGCGCTTGCCTGTGGAGCAGTCGGGCAGGTACTCCACCTCCACCTCCTCGGTTTTGCCCTCCGGCCAGTTCTCCACGATGAGCTTCAGGGGGTCGAGTATGGCCATCATGCGGGGGGCGTGGGCGTTAAGGTCCTCCCTTACGCAGTGTTCGAGCATGGCTGTCTCAACCACGGAATCCGCCTTGGCCACGCCTACCCGATTCAGGAAGTCCAGTATGGACTCCGGGGTATATCCCCTGCGCCTGAGCGCGCACAGAGTTGGCATGCGGGGGTCGTCCCAGCCGGCGACGTACTTCTCCTCCACCAGCCGGCGGAGGTAGCGCTTGCTCATTATGGTATTGGTCATGTTCAGCCGGGCGAACTCTATCTGCCTCGGCTTATGCTCAAACTCACACTGCTCTATGACCCAGTTGTAAAGCGGCCTGTGGGCCTCGTACTCAAGGGAGCAGAGGGAGTGTGTAACGCCCTCTATTGCGTCCTGTATCGGGTGGGCGAAGTCGTACATGGGGTAGATGCACCACTTGTCCCCCTGATGGTGATGGGTCATGTGTATTATCCTGTACATGGCGGGGTCGCGCATATTGAGGTTGGGCGACGCCATGTCTATCTTGGCGCGCAGCGTCCTGCTGCCGTCAGGGAATTCGCCATCCTTCATGCGCTGGAACAGGTCCAGGTTTTCTTCGACGCTCCTGTCCCGCCAGGGGGAGTTCCTGCCTGGCTCGGTAAGGGTTCCCCGGTATTCCCTCATCTCGTCCTTTGAAAGGTCGCACACGTAGGCCACGCCCTTTTTGATGAGCTTCACCGCCAGCTCATAGCACTCTTCGAAGTAGTCGCTCCCGTAAAATACGTTGTCCCAGTGGAAGCCCAGCCAGGCTATGTCCTCCTGTATGGCGTCCACGAATTCCTCGTCCTCCTTGGTGGGGTTGGTGTCGTCGTAGCGCAGGTTGCAGCTGCCGCCGAACTTTTCAGCCATGGTGAAGTCGATGGCCAGCGCCTTTGCGTGGCCTATGTGCAGGTAGCCGTTGGGCTCCGGCGGGAAGCGGGTCTGTATGTGGGTAAGTCCCTTTTCCTTTATGTCCTCTTCGATGAATTCCTCGATAAAGTTCTTTGGCGCGCGCATTTCTTCCATGGTTATACAAAAGCCCTTTCCGTAAGCATTATAATAATCGGCACTATTTGCGTATTTTAATATTATCTTGCAACAGGCGGGGGATGTCAATAAAAAACGGCGGAAAAGCTTTATTTTCCGCCGCATTGAGATTTATTGCGCCTTACGCCTTTTTCTTCATGGCATCCTTTAAGAGCCGCGCCAGCTGATCCGAGCAGGAGGTGGCCTTGTAGCCGCAGGTTATGCCGGAAAGACGGCGTATGACTTCCTCGGCGCTGGCGCCCTCGCACATTGCGCCCAGAGCCTTAAGGTTTCCGTTGCAGCCGCCGGTGTAGCTGAGATTGTGTATCTTGCCGTCGGTAACGTCAAGGTCTATCTGTGTTGAGCATACTCCCTTGGGGTAAAGCGTGTAATGCATGGCAAACGTCCTTTCTTACTACTAATTTATAATTTATTTTATATTTCCCTCAAATATCTCTTCTGCGGGGCCGGTCATATAAATATGCCCGTTTTCCGCCCATTCTATCAAAAGCTCTCCGAGAGCCAGATGTACCTTAACACTGCGCCCCGTAAAGCCCGCCATACTTGCACATACCGCGGCGGCGCAGCTGCCGGTGCCGCAGGCCAGCGTCCTGCCGCAGCCCCTTTCCCAGGTGCGGACGGAAATGCTGCCGTCGGGCTCCACATTTATGAAGTTCACGTTTACCTTGGCGGGAAAAAGCGGGTGCCTTTCCAGCGCCGGGCCGTATTTCAGTATGTCCTCCTCCGTCACTTCCCCAAACACCGCTATGTGCGGCACGCCTGTGTTTACCGCAGATATTGTGAAGCTCCTGCCCAGCGCCTCTATGGTTTCAAGGCGGCATATCCCCTCGCCCTTCATGGGTATATCCTTCTTTTCAAAGAGCGGCTCCCCCATATCCACCCTTACGGCGGTGACGATGCCATTTTCTATGGTCATCTCCGCCAGCCTTATGCCCGCCGGCGTTTCTATCCTCATGGGGTTCGACCCCGCAAGCCCCCGCTCGTATGCAAACTTTGCGAAGCAGCGTATGCCGTTTCCGCACATCTCGGCGGTGCTGCCGTCGCTGTTGAGAAGGCGCATGCGCAGATCAGCTTTTTGAGAGGGCAGCGCGAGCATCAGCCCGTCTGCCCCTATGCCGGTGCGCCTGTTGCAGAGCCGGCGTGCATCATTCGGGGTGGGAAAATATTCTTTTTCCATGGCATCTATCACTATGAAATCGTTGCCCAGGCCATGCATCTTAGTGAACCTCACGATACGCCCTCCTTTGACGGAATGAATTGTATACCTTATCAATTATACCCGCAGTGCCGCCCCTTGGCAATGCCTGCCATGATGGACGCAAATGTGAATAAACCGGGACTTTAACGGATAATTCACAGGGTATGTATGTACAATTCCGGCATTTTGGATTATTATTTAATGTGGATCATTAATGTGGAGATGTATATGGATAAATTGCATTTTATAGTAAACCCTGTTGCGGGCGGCACCAGAGCCATAGATAAGTTTGGAGCCGTCAAGGGTATGCTGGACGACATGAGGTTTCCTTATACCTATGAGTTTACCCAATGCAAGGGCCACGGCAGAGAGCTTGCCAGGGCTGCCGCGGAGCATGGGGAGAAGTACATAATAGCCGTGGGCGGCGACGGCACGGTGAACGAAGTAGCGTCCGGCCTTGTGGGTACCGATACGGTGATGGGCATACTGCCCTTCGGCACGGGGAATGACATGGTAAAGGTGCTGGGGATACCCACCGAACCCCGTGAGGCGTTAAACATCATACTGGCGGACAGGCCGAGGGCCATGGACGCGGGCTATGTGAACGACAAATTTTTCGTGAATGTATCGGGCTTCGGATTTGACGTGGACGTGCTGCTGAAGCACGAGAAGTATAAAAAGCGCTTCAAGGGGATGCTGCCATACCTTTTGGGCATAGTCGACGCGCTCACCCATCTGCGCACCCTGCACCTGACGCTGCACGATGGGGAGCGGGTATGGAAGAAGGACGCGCTGATAGTATCCGTAGGCAACGGCGCGTACATAGGCGGCGGCATGAAGGCAACGCCCTTCGCGGATCCCTTTGACGGGCTTTTTGAGGTGAGCGTGGTCAGCAGTATAAGCAGGGCAAAGTTCCTGAGGCTGCTCCCCTCATTCATCAAGGGCGAGCATACGGGGCTTCCGGAGGTGGAATACTTCCGCACAAAGGAGCTTTATGTGGAATGCCCCGAGGAGTGCTTAATAAACTACGATGGCGAACTGGGCTCCGGTATGCCGGTAAGGTATAAAATAATACCGGGCGCCGTAAAGATGCTGGTGCAGCAGGATATGACTGCGGCAAATACAGAGGAGAAGTAAACACTTTACAATGTGCGATCGTTTTTTTATAGTGAACCCGGTGTCCGGCTCCGGCAAGTCCAGGAAGCTCTTTGAGGAGCTGCTTCCCCAGATAGAAAGGAGCGGCAGGAGCTTCGAGTGGCGGTATACCACCGGCAAGGGCCACGCAAGAGAGTTGGCGGAAGAAGCCTCCGGAAAAGGCTGCCAACGGGTGATATCCGTGGGCGGCGACGGCACCGCAAACGAGGTGGCCGCGGCGCTTATAGGTTCGGATACAGAGATGGGAATACTTCCCTTTGGCACAGGCAACGACTTTGCAAAGGCGGTGGGCCTGCCCACCGATCCCGATGCGGCGCTGGAGGCGGCGCTGTACGGAGAGGCGCGCCCGGTGGACGCCGCAATGGCCAACGACAAGCCCTTTATAAACGTGGGCGGCACGGGCTTCGACGTGGACGTGATAATCAACACCGAGAAGTTTAAAAAGAGGTTCAACGGAATGCTGCCCTACATGCTGGGCATATTCCAGAGCCTTATGCACCTCAAGCCCGTCACCTTCGAGATAACGGCGGACGGGGAAAGCTTTACCGAGCGGGCGCTGCTCTTCAACGCCTGCAACGGCACCCATTTCGCCGGAGGAATGCACGTTGCGCCCATGGCGAGCCCCTATGACGGGCTGCTCGACGTATGCATACTGCGGGCCATAAGCATACCGCAGTTTCTCCTGCTGCTGCCCCGCTATACCAGGGGCTCCCACACAGCTTCAAGGCACGTGCGCTACTTCAAGGCAAAGGAAATAGCGGTAAGGTGCGACAGCGAAAACATAATCAACCTTGACGGGGAGCTGGATTCCTCTACCCCCGTAACATTTAAGGTATTGCCCGGGGCGATAAAGCTTGCGCTTCCGGGAGAAAAAGGGAACAAATGAGAAAGAAACGCTATGTTGTAAAGCAGCGCAGCCGCATGATACTGCGCATAGGTATACTGGCACTTGGAGCGCTGCTGGCCATAGGGCTGGTGTTCGGCCTCATACACCTGCTCAAAAGCACAAAGAAGGGCGCCAAGGAGCTTACGGAGCTTCCCTTTACGGATACCGCCAACTATACCTATACCGGCTCCGGCTTCCTGTATTTTCAGGAGGGCAAGCTGTACTATATGGATATAGCGGACGGCCGCAAGGATACCTCATACAAGATAAACACCGACGAGCTCAAGCTCACGGCATCCCCCGGCATATCCGTGCTGTACCACGATACGGCAGTGCAGATAGTGGGCTCAGAGGCCCCCATAGTAGTTTCCGGCAAGGTGCTGGGGGTAAAGTGCTCTCAGGCTCACGTAGCGGTGCTGAGGGAGGACAGCGCGGGCAAGACCGCCATAGTAATATACGACGGGGCGGGGACGCAGACAGACCAGATGGACTTTGACGCTGCCGACCTTATAGATTTCGGCTTTTCCAACAGGCAGGACGAGACTCTTTGGACCCTTGAGATGGACCTTTCCGCCTCCACGCCGGTATGCACCATAACCACCTACAACCTGGCCACCAAGCGCACCACCGGCGTCATAAACGTACAGAACCAGCTAACCGGGGACGTCATATTCACGGATAAAAGCCTGTTCCTTTCCGGCACCAGCGACCTCATACGCTATACGCTGGCGGGCAGCAGCGAGGCCTACAGGATATCCGTATACGGCTGGAAGCTGGCGGACAGCTCAATAGGCGAATCCCCCATACTGCTGTATAAGCAGCGCGGGGGCAGCAACAGTATACTCAAGCTGTACACCGTACCTGAAGGGGACGTTGGCAGCGCCGCCATAAGCACCGTACACCCGCCCGAGGGGGCGCTGGCGGAGTTTCTCATAAAGGGCAAGCTCATGATCTATACCCCTACCGCCGCCTACACCTACACCGCCGGAGGAAAGCTGCTCGCCGTGGAGGAGCTTCCCATAAAGATAGACGGGGCGCAAAAGCTATCCGAAAGCCACATACTGCTGAGCAGCGGGGACAGCCTTTACGTCAGCGTTACAAGGTAGCCCTGCTCCATAGCGGCGGCAGGCCCAAGAAAAGGAGGGAAAGCATTGAACATCATAGACGCGGTATCAATATGTATACTGGTGTTATTCGTGCTCTTCGGCATATACAAGGGATTTATTTCCACGCTTCTTAACATAGGCGCGTACTTTGTTTCGGTGGTGCTGAGCTTTCTGCTCAAGCCCCTTGGGGCCAGCGCCATAAAGCACAGCGACAGGATATTCAACATGATGCTGTACTACACCGAGGGCAGCGAGTTTATCGCCAATCCGGAATACGTTCGAATGGAAATATCCTCCCTCTCCACGGCCGAGATAAACGACATAATCGCCTCCTCCAATCTGCCCTTTCCCATGGGCAGGGAGATAGCCAAAAACATCGCCCGGGAGGCCTTCGCGGATCAGGGCATAGTGACGCTGGGGGACTACTTCAACCAGACCATAGTGGGCGTATTCATAAACATACTGATGTTCCTCGTATGTTTCCTTATAATACGCGCGATACTCTCGCTGGTGATAAACGGGGCGGACTATGCCGATCCCTTCCCCATGCTCAAGAGCCATGACGGCATATTCGGCGGCGCGCTGGGCCTGTTGCGGGGGATGCTGGCGCTGCTGCTGGTATTCATGCTGGTACCCATAGTGCTGACGATGCTGGGCCAGTTCGATCTTATAACCAACATGGTGGACGACTCAGCCATGGCCCGGGTGTTCTATAAGCTTAATCTGCTTATCAGCATCGCGGCGTAAGAATTTACTCATCGGAGGAAAACCATGTACCTTGCCTCAGACTGGAAGGATTACGAAATAATCGACGCTGGCGGCGGCAACAAGCACGAACGCTGGGCCGACGTCACGCTGCTTCGGCCGGATCCTCAGGCCGTGTGGCCAATGAAGGAGCCAAGAAGCGTACACGCCCGGTATATACGAAGCTCAGCGGGCGGCGGCCACTGGGAGTACGGCCGTGCGCTGCCGGAAAGCTGGAAAATACGCTATCGGGACCTTACCTTTATCGTCCGCCCCACCGGCTTCAAGCATACCGGCCTTTTCCCGGAACAGGCGGTGAATTGGGACTGGATGCGGGGCATCGCGGAAAAGAGCGGCAAGCCTTTTAGGGTGCTCAATCTCTTCGCCTACACCGGCGGCGCCACGGCGGCCCTTGCGGCCAGCGGCGCGGAGGTGGTTCACGTGGACGCGGCAAAGGGCATGGTGGCCTGGGCAAAGGACAACCTTGCAGCCAGCGGCCTTGCCTCAGCGCCGGTGCGCTTCATCGTGGACGACGTGATGAAGTTCGTATTGCGGGAGCAGCGCCGGGGCAGGACATATCACGGCATACTCATGGATCCCCCCAGCTACGGCCGCGGCCCAAACGGCGAAATGTGGAAGATCGAGGACAACCTTTACCCCCTGGTGGAGGAATGCGTGAAGCTGCTGGACGGCGAAGCCCGCTTCTTCCTTATAAATTCCTATACCACCGGCCTTGCCCCAAGCGTGCTGTCCAACGTGCTGAAGTGCTCCCTGGGCAAGCGTGGCGGAAAGATAGAATCCGACGAGGTGGGCCTGCCCATAACCCGCGGCGGCATGGTGCTGCCCTGCGGCGCTTCCGGCAGGTGGGAAATATGATACCCATATTATACGAAGACAACCACCTTCTGGCGGTAGAAAAGCCGGCCAATATGCCGGTGCAGGGGGACTCCTCCGGAGACGATGACCTTCTGACGCTGCTGAAGGGCTACATAAAGGACAAGTACAATAAGCCCGGCGAGGTATATCTCGGGCTTGTTCACCGTTTAGACAGGCCTGTGGGCGGAGCCATGGTATTCGCCCGCACCTCCAAGGCAGCCGCCCGGCTATCCGGCCAGTTCAGCTCCCACGGTGCAATTAAGACCTACCTTGCCGTGGCCGAGGGCAACGCCCCCGGCGGCGAGCTGGAGGGATTCATATTAAAGGACGAGGCTACCGGTTCCAGCGCCCTTGTGCCGGAAAACACCTGCGGCGCAAAGTCCGCCCGGCTTACCTACGCCCCCATCGCGTACAGAAAGGGCAGGACTCTGGTGCGTGTCAGCCTCCATACCGGCCGGCATCATCAGATACGGGTGCAGCTTGCCGGCGCGGGGTATCCCCTTTGGGGGGATCAGCGCTACAACAAGAACGCCCGCCCGGGGCAGCAGATAGCCCTCTGGGCCTGCTCCCTCGAGATAGAGCACCCCACGCTGCACACCCGCCTCAGGTTCACCTCTACGCCCTCCGGCGGCGTGTGGAAGGACTTTTCAGACATACTCCCCGCAGCGGTACAGGGCATAGGCATAGCGTATATCGACCATAACATAATAGCCGCCGTAAAACCCCAGGGACTGCAGACCGCCGCGGCCGACGGCGAAGGGGATTCCCTGGAGGCCCGGCTCGCCGCCGCCTATGGGGAGGCTTATCCCGCCCACCGCCTGGACGTAAACACCGAAGGGCTGGTGCTCTTCGCCCGTAACCGCAAGGCCCTGTATGGGCTGACAGAAGCCCTGGAGCAGCGCACCATAAGAAAGTTCTACCGCTGTACCGTAAAGGGCTGCCCCGAAAAGAAGGAGGATACGCTCACCGCCTACTGCGTAAAGGACGCGGATAATTCATACATGAGGGTATACGACAGGCCGGTTCAGGGCAGCAGGGACATGGTGACAAAGTACCGCGTCATAAGCCGCAGGGGAGACCGGAGCGTGCTGGAGGTGGAGCTGGTAACGGGCCGTACTCACCAGATACGCGCCCACCTTGCCCATATAGGCTGCCCCATACTTGGCGACGACAAGTACGGCGACCGTGAATTCAACAAGGCAAACAAAAAATACGCCCAGGCCCTCAGGTCGGTGCGCGTAGAGCTGCACTTCCCTGAGGAAAGCGCGCTGGGCTACCTCGAAGGAAAGGTCATAGAGAGCCTTAACTGAAAATTCCTTTGTAAATACAAAAATCCATAGTCTTTTATTTTATATTCGGCACTATCTCCTGCGCCCGCCTTATGAAGGCAGCGGCGGCGGGGGAGGCGTCGGACAGCGAGGGTATGGCTATGCCCAGCCGCCGGTACTGGCAGGGGGCCAGCTCCCGCACCGCAAGGCCCTCGCTCTTGTCCCTCAGTATCATTTCCGGCACCACGGATACGCCTATGCCATGCTGTACCATGGAAACTATGGCGTAGTCGTCCATGGAGGTGAATATGACGTTGGCCTTTATGCCGCTCCGCTGAAAAAGCCGTTCTATGTCCGTATCGAAACCCGGCGCGGGCATTATGAAGGGCTCCTTGGCAAGTATCTGCAGGGGTATCCGCGCCTCCGGCGCGAAGCGGTGCTCCTTATGCATTACCGCCATCAGCCTGTCCTTGGCCAGGGGTATCCAGTCCACGCCCTTGGGCTGTACGCTTGTGAGTATGAAGTCCGTCTCCCCCGTACTCAGCATCTCGGTGAGCTTATCTGTGCCCGCCTCCTGCACGTCTATCTGTATATCCGGGTTGTCCGCGCAGAAGCTGGCGATAACCGAGGGCAGCCACGCCACGGAAAGGCTGTTCAGCGCCCCTATTTTGAGCCTGCCTGTCTGGGCGTTCTTCAGCGCCTCCGCACGGCTCAAAAGCGCGTCCATGGCGGCGTCCGCATTGCGCACATGCTCCATAAGCGCCTCCCCCTTCTGGGTGAGCCGTACTCCCTTCTTGCCCCGAATGAGAAGCTGTATCCCCAGCTCGTCCTCAAGGGTCTTTATTATATAGCTTACCCCCGCCTGGGTGAAGCCAAGCTCTTCCCCGGCGGCGGAAAATGTGGCCGTTTCCACGGCTCTTATCAGCACTTTGAGCTTTGACGAATCCATAGATATGCCCATCCACAAGAGATTCTTATATTTACTATTATAACATCTCGTTTTACTTTTAACAATTCATATTATAAGATTTTCTTGTACAAAAAATAATTTACGGAGGAACGCAAATGGCACAGGATATCAACCTGCGTCGCCTGGTCATAAAGTCCTTCCACATCGATACCGTGGAATGGGGCGACCACAACGACGTTACCGCTGACGGCAGGATGACCGTAAGCCGTGAGCTTCTGGATGAGCTCATGGAGGAAAACAAGGATATCATCGAAAAGATAGATATTCAGATCATCAAGCCCGGGGATCACGACCGCTGGACCAACACCATAATGGACATAATCCCCGTCTCCACCAAGGTGCTGGGCATACTGGGCGAGGGTATCACCCACACTCTCACCGGCGTATATTTCATGATGACCGGCGTGGATGTGGACGGCGTGCAGACCTACGAGTTCGGCTCCTCCGAGGGCAACCTTAAGGAAAAGCTGTTCCTTGACAAGGCCGGCACCCCCGGCACCAACGACGTGATAATCAGTTTCGACTTTCTCTTCAAGTCCCATCAGGGTCAGGAGCGCGGCGCCTGCACAAGAGCGCATCAGGCCTGCGATAAATTCATGCAGACCTATCGCGATAAGATGAAGAAGTTCAAGGGCGACCTCTGCACCCATCGCAGCACCTATTACGACACTGTTCGCCCCGGTGCAAAGCGGGTGGTCATAATCAAACAGGTAGCAGGCCAGGGCGCCATGTACGATACCCACCTCTTTGGCAAGGAGCCCAGCAGCAGCGAGGGCGGCAAGAGCATAATCGACATGGGCAACATGCCCGTGATAGTCACGCCCAACGAGTACAGGGACGGCATTATCCGTTCCATGCAGTAATACAAGGAGGTAGACAGCTATGGGTATTGGGCCTTCCACAAAAGAAACTTCCCTTCATCATTTCCGCGATCCTCTCCTTGAGGTGGTATCCGCTGACCCCGAGATAGACCTCATGGGCGTAATAATAGTCGGCACACCCGACGCGGACGAGGAAAAGCACCTTGTAGGCACCCGTGCCGCCGTATGGGCGGAGTGTATGCGGGCGGACGGCGCCATAGTCTCCAGCGACGGCTGGGGCAACAGCGACGTGGACTATACCAACACCGTATACCAGCTTGGCATTCGGGGCATACCCGTCACCGGGCTTAACTTCTCCGGCACCATGGCCCAGTTTGTGGTCACCAACGAGTATCTGGACGCAATAGTGGATATATCCAAGAACCCGGAGGGTATAGAGAGCGAAAACGTGGGCGAAAACGCCGTGGACGCGCTGGACGCCCGCAAGGCGCTCGCCATGCTCAAGATAAAAATGCGTAAAAAAGAGCATCAGGGATAAGCGGTATTTCAGGGGAGCGGCCTTGCACCGCTTCTTTTTTTGCGCCCGCCCTTACTTTTTAAGGCGGCGCCGCATCCTGCCTTAACTTTCCTTGGTTAATTTATAACTTTAATAACTTTCGTTGACATGCATATACATATTTAATATAATCCCTACTTAGGCAAAGGCACACACATCTAAAATAATTTTATAATGATTTGGAGGAAAAAATGGCTATCAGGGTTGGCATCAACGGCTTCGGAAGAATAGGACGCACTGTATTCAGGATCATTTCCCAGAACCCGGACAGGTTTGAGCTTTGCGGCATAAACCTCCGCAACCTCAATATGGAATATATGGCATACACAGCCCTGTACGACTCGGTACACGGCCATTTCCCCGGCACGATTGAGGCCGGCAGCCAGCACCTTATAGTCAACGGCAAGCTGGTCAGGATATTCAGCGAGAGCGACCCTGCCAATATAGAATGGGCCTCCTGCGGCGCAGAATATATCATAGAATCCACCGGCGCGTTCAACACCACCGCCGCCTCCTCCGCCCACATGAAGGGCGGCGCTAAAAAAATCATAATCACCGCCCCCGCAAAGGACGAGGTGACGCCCACCTTCGTTTTCGGCGTGAACCATGAGGAATACGACCCCGAAAGCGCAGTCATCTCCGCCGCCTCCTGCACCACCAACTGCTTAGCGCCCCTTGCCAAGGTAGTGAACGACCGCTTCGGCATAGAACGCGGGCTCATGTCAACCATACATTCCGCCACCGCCAAGCAGAAGGCGGTAGACTCCCGGGCAGGCAGCCGTGACCTGCGCACCGGCCGCTCCGTGTTCAACAACATAATCCCCTCCACCACAGGCGCCGCAAAGGCGGTGGGCAAGGCCATACCCGAGCTGAACGGCAAGCTCACCGGCATGTCCTTCCGGGTTCCGGTGAACGACGTATCCGTGGTAGACCTCACGGCAAAGCTGGTGACAAAGACCAACTATGCGGACATAATGGAAGCCCTCGAGGAGGCAGCACACGGCTATATGAAGGGCGTGCTCACCTGTCTCGACGCGGACGTGGTATCATCCGACCTTCGTGGCGATCCCCACACCTGTATAGTCGACAAGCGGGCCGGCATAATGCTTGGGGACGACTTCGTTAAGCTCATCGCCTGGTACGACAACGAATGGGGCTACAGCTCCAAGGTGCTGGATATGGTAGAATATGTTGCGGATAAGTAAATGCGCATACAAAAAAGCGGCAGTGCGCCGCTTTTTTTAATACCACCGCCTAAAGCTCGGAGAGCGCCTGCCTGAGTCTCTTGCCCCCTGAGGGGCTATCCGCGGACTTCCCGCCTTCGTCAAAGCGGCCCATGAATACCGCGAAGGTAACGGTAGCCGCTATGCAACAGATTATATCCGCTGCGGGGGTAGCCCAGACTATGCCGTATACCGGGAACACGCCCTTGAGTATGAACATAAGGGGTATGTCCAGTATGCCCTTCCTGAGCAACGCCAGCACCAGCGAATGCATGCCGTGGCCGGTGGCCTGGAAGAAGGATATGAAGGCATAGGCGCAGGCGGAGAAGGGCGCGCCTATGCATAGTATGCGGAGGAATTTCATGCCGTAGGCCATGGACTCGCCTCCCCTGATGAATACGCTTATGAGCTCATGGGCAAAGCAGAGGTTGATTGCGGTGCAAAGCCCGGCCAGGCATGCGGATATGGCAGTGGAGGTGAGCACCGCGGAGCGCATACGCTTGTAGTCGCCTGCCGCGTAGTTGTAGGCTATCAGGGGAAGCACGCCCTGGGCCATGCCGCGCACCATGCAGTGAGCCAGCATGTTCACCTTTTTGGCCACGCCTATGCCGGCCTGAGCAGCGGTGCCGGAGAGCGCCATCAGGTTATCCAGCACGCCGTAGGAGATGTTCTCGCACAGCGTCATAAGGCAGGCAGGTATGCCGGTGCTCAAAACGTCCGAAGGTATGGCAGCCGCCAACATTGCCCTGCGGGGGGCGAAGTACAGCGCCGTATGGGGCCTGTTTTTGCCTATAACTATAATGAAGTATATTAGCGTCGCCACGTTGGAAAGGGCGGTGGCCAACGCTGCCCCTAAAGTCTCCCGTCCGGCGGGCAGTATCACGAACATGAACAACGGATCCAGGGCGATATTCAGCACGCCGCCTATGGCTATACCCGTGCTGGACTGGAGGGAACGGCCCTCAGAGCGGATAAGGTGGGCAAGCAGCGTGTTCATGGAGGTCACGACGCCTCCCGCCACCACCGTGCAGAGCAGGTACTCAACTGCGTGGCGGTGTACCTGAGAGTCGGAGCCCCCCAGAAGGTTTACGAAGGTATCCCTAAAAAGATACGCGCCGATGGAATATACTGCCGCAGCTATAAGGCAGCCCCAGAAAGCGAAGCTTGCGGTGTCCCTTGCCCGGTCCACGTTTTTGTTGCCCAATGCCCGGGCAATTACGCTTGCGCCGCCTACGCCGAAGAGATTGGCTATAGCGGAAAGGAACATGAAGGCAGGCATGCATACCGTCACGGCAGTAATCATGGCGTCGCTGCCGGTGAGGCCAACGAAAAAGGTATCCGCCATGTTGTATATCACAAGTATTATCTGGCCCATTACCGCAGGCATGGCAAGGGAAAGTATGGCCTCTGCCATTGGCGCCTCTTCAAAAAGATGCTTTTCTCTTTTAAGACCGTTCATGCTGCTCTCCTTCTATATCAGGGAAAAACCCTCAAAACCGAATTTGTTTTTACTTCAGGTCCATGACCGGCGCTTAATGCACCTCCTTGCCATGGAATGATATATATGATATGCTTTTATAAACTAAAATCAAATTATACTAATTTTGAGTACGATAAATTTAATTTATGCAGTAGAGAGGTAAAGCAATGCTAAGCGTAAAAATGGAGACGCTTTTATGCGTCGCAGAGCATAAAAATTTCACCAGAGCGGCGGAGGAGCTGTCCCTTACCCAGCCCGCCGTCAGCCATCATATAAAAGAGCTGGAGCAGGAGCTGGGTGTGCCCCTGTTTATACGCGGAAAGGGTGGGCTAAAGCTTACGGATCAGGGCGAAATAGCCGTCCGCTACGCCAGGCGCATTAAGGCGCTGGACGGCAAGCTGAGGTCTGAGCTTGCCAATTTCGAAAAAAACGTAACCAACCTTAAAATCGGGCTTACGCACACCGCGGAAAGTAACCTTACCACCGAGGCGCTGGCAAAGTGCGCAGCCCAAAACCCCGGCCTGAGCATAACAATAGCTACTGATACGATAAAAAATCTTTATGATATGCTGGGGAACTACGAGCTGGACCTGGCCATAGTGGAGGGCATGCCGGTGGGGTCGGGCTTCTCCTCGCTCATGCTTGACACAGACTATCTGGTATGCGCCATGTCCGTGAATAACCCTCTGAGCAGGCGGGCGATGGTAACGCTGAACGAGCTTAAAGGAGAGCAGATGATACTGAGACTGCCCACCTCCGCCACGCGGCAGCTTTTTGAATCCACGCTGGAGAGCATAGGCGATTCCATCAGGAACTTCAACGTGACAATAGAGGTAGATAACATCGCTACCATAAAGGACCTTATACGAAAGGATCTGGGCGTATCCATACTGCCCAAGAGCGCCTGTATGGACGAACTGCGCAAGGGCAAGATAGCGGCGCTGCCCATAGAAAACCTGAGCATGGCACGGGAGACCCGCATAGTGTACAACCGGGACTTCGACCACCCGGAGATACTTCAGGAAATAACCAAGACCTATCAGGAAGTGGCAAGGATGTACAGATAAGCGGCAAGCGATCGCAAAAAGGCCCCGCAAAACGCGGGGCCTTCTTATATGCTGTTACCTGACTATGTTGACTACGCTGCTTTCCACGCCCGCGCGCTTTGCGGCGGCAAGGGCTAACGCATCGTCCCCCACCCGGGAGGGCCAATGGGCATCGCTGCCTATTATAAAATCTGCGCCTATATCGGCAGCCTGTCTTAGCTCCTCGTCGCTCATGGTCACACGGGCGGCGTTTATCTCAAGCTTTATCCCCAGCTCCTTCGCCCCCCTGGCGAGAGTGGGTATGTCGCATTTTACATACAGCCCCGGGTGGGCGAATATGTCTATTTTATACTTTTCACCTGCTGTAAGCAGCGCCTCGGCGGTCTTCACTGGATCCGGTCCGCCTAGGTGCAGAGACTCAAGGCTGCGGGCAAAGCCGAAGCCGTCGCTGGGCCTGCCCCCCTTGTGGAAGGCCAGAAGCCGCACGTCAAACACGTCGAGAAGATCCTTTGGTATGTCTGTAAGGCCGTATCCCACAAGGTTGCTCTCAATGCCGAAAAGCACCTCTATCTTATCGGAATACTTTGCCTTCAGCCTGTCCATTTCCCGGCGGAGGTGGCCCAGTTTTCTGCCCCTTACGCCGAAGAACATATGCCCAGGGCCGTGCTCGCTTACCGCCACGGACTTTAGCCCGCAAGAAATAGCGGCAAGGACATTCTCCTCGGGAGTTCCCTTGCCGTGACTGTATAAGGTGTGTGTATGCAGGTCTTTTGTCAGCATATACTGCTTGCTTAATCCTGCTGGGGCGCGGTCTTGCGGGCCATAAGCACTATCAGAGACCCGAAGAGGGTGAGTATGGTGAGATTGCTCTCCCTGCCGGTTATGCTCTTCATGTCATCAACGCCGCTGGTGCAGAAGAAGGCATCTGCGATATTGGCTGCGGGGGAGTTGATATAGTTGCTTACGAAGGCGGTATAGGTGCCGCAGGCCTTGGCGGCCTTGAGGGCATCAAGCAGCAGCTTTGTGCGGCCGCTCCGGGAAATACCTATGAACACATCGTCCACAGTAAAGCGGGCGGACAGCACATCCATCACCATGGAATCGGATACCGCTGTGGCGTCGTAGCCCATGTAGTTGAACTGGTAGGCAATGTCCCTCGCAAGGAACTCGCTGCTGGCGGTACCGAATACGAATATGCGCTTTGCCCTTACGGCCTTTTCGGCAAGGGTGGAAAGCTTGTTCTTGGGCAATGCCTTGAGTGTGTCTTCCATGGCGCGCATGGAGGCAAGAAACATTTTTTCGATAACAGCCTCATCGTTATCTGTTGGACGGATCGGATCGCTCTTGAGGGACTCGATGGAGGAGGAGCCGCTGGCAAGGGCAACTCGGAAATCCAAAAAACCATTGTAGCCCAGCTTGCGGGCAAGACGCGTAACTGACGGGACGGATACGCCGGCGGCCTCGGCTATTTCATTTATCACCATGAGCGAGGCGCGCGCCGGGTTTTCCAAAATGAAATCAGCAACTTTGCGTTCTGCCGTGGGCAGTGTAGAGTAGGCGGACCTGATTTTCATTTTCGCGGGCATAAATTTTTACTCTCCTTTATGCATTCCTGCATATATCTTTAATATTAAGATATTATTACCAAATTACAGAAAATGCAACACTTTATCGTGTTTTTTTATAAATATTATATTTTATTATGTCTGGCGGCTTCTGTATATTATGCGTTTAGTACGCGAAGGCCTTTATTCTTTATAAAATAGCTAAATATTTAACATAATTGTTTTTCTTCAGTCATTTCACACCGTACAGCAGAGCATTTTTACCGCCTTCCTTGACACTCTCATGCCTCGCTTGTATAATCATAATGTATACATGCGGATACCATATTTTCGGGGTTCTCCCGGGCCGTCCACAGGGTATACGGCATTCCTTTTTATCTAACATAACAACTATATCAGGAGGTCACATCACAATGGCAAAAACCATGACTATCGATGGTAATACCGCTGCTGCGCACGTTGCTTATGCGTTTAGCGACGTAGCTGCGATATACCCCATCACCCCTTCCTCCCCCATGGCGGAAGTGGCAGACGATTGGGCAGCAAACGGCCGCGTTAACCTTTTTGGCCAGAAGGTTAAAATAGCCGAGATGCAGTCCGAGGCCGGTGCGGCCGGTGCAGTTCACGGCTCCCTCAAGGCAGGCGCCCTGACCACCACCTTCACCGCTTCCCAGGGCCTGCTGCTCATGATCCCCAACATGTACAAGATCGCCGGCGAGCAGCTTCCCGCTGTATTCCACGTATCCGCCCGTGCCCTCGCGTACCATGCCCTTTCCATCTTTGGCGACCACAGCGATGTTATGGGCTGCCGCCAGACCGGCTTCGCAATGCTTGCCTCCGCTTCCGTACAGGAGGTTATGGATCTGGCGCTTGTGACCCATCTGTCCGCCATCAAGTCCAGCATACCCTTCGTACACTTTTTCGACGGCTTCCGCACCTCCCACGAAGTCCAGAAGGTAGAGCTCATCGACTATGAGGATATGGATAAGCTGCTGGACAGGGACGCCGTAAAGCACTTCCGCGACCGCGCCCTCAATCCCGAGCATCCCCATCTTGCCGGCTCCGCCCAGAACCCCGATATCTACTTCCAGGGCCGCGAGGCTGCCAACAAGCTGTATCTCGACCTGCCCGACATCGTACAGGATTATATGGACAAGGTTGGCGAGCTCACCGGCCGCAAGTATAACCTCTACGATTACGTTGGCGCACCTGACGCCGAGAACATCATCGTCATAATGGGCAGCGGCGCAGACGTAGTAGAAGAGACCATCAATCACCTGAACGCCAAGGGCGCCAAGCTGGGTCTGCTGAAGGTCCGCCTGTACCGTCCTTTCCCTGCCGACAGGTTCGTAAAGGCTATACCCGCTTCCGTAAAGAAGATCGCCGTTCTGGACCGCACCAAGGAATCCGGTTCTCTGGGCGAGCCTCTGTATCAGGACGTTGTAAACGCTCTGGTAGAGTGCGGCCGCGCAGACATCAAGGTAGTAGGCGGCCGTTACGGCCTGGGCTCCAAGGAGTTCACCCCCTCCATGGCCAAGGCTGTGTATGACAACCTGGACGGCGAGATGAAGAACCACTTCACCGTGGGCATCACCGACGACGTCACCTTCACCTCCCTGCCCGTCAAGGAGCAAGTCAACGCCGCTCCCGAAGGCACCATCGCCTGCATGTTCTACGGCCTTGGTTCCGACGGTACCGTCGGCGCCAACAAGAACTCCATAAAGATCATAGGCGATCACACCGACATGTACGCACAGGGCTACTTCGCATACGACTCCAAGAAGTCCGGCGGCCTTACCGTATCCCATCTGCGCTTCGGCAAGCAGCCCATTCAGAGCCCCTACCTCATCGATGCGGCTGACTTTATCGCCTGCCATAACTCCTCCTATGTGACCAAGTACGACATGCTTGAGCACATCAAGGATCACGGCATATTCCTCCTCAACTCCCCCTGGACCCTCGCCGAGATGGAGCATGAGCTCCCCGCTTCCATGAAGAACATCATCGCCCGGAAGCATGTTAAGTTCTACAACATGGACGGCGTGAAGATCGCCCGCAGCGTTGGCATGGGCAACCGCATCAACACCGTTATGCAGGCCGCCTTCTTCGTGCTTGCCAACGTAATCCCCGCGGATCAGGCCATCGACTACATGAAGGCCGCCGCCAAGAAGTCCTACGCCAAGAAGGGCGACGAAGTGGTTCAGAAGAACTATGCCGCCATCGATGCCGGCGCCACCGGCTTCGAAGAGGTCAAGTATCCCGAGTCCTGGGCTACCACCACCGAAGGCAAGGTAGTTGAGGACGTTACCGACGATCCTTACTTCAAGGAATTCATCAAACCCGTACTGGCTCAGAACGGCGACAAGCTGCCCGTTTCCAAGCTGGCTCCCGACGGCTGCGTACCCACCGCCACCACCAGGTATGAGAAGCGCGGTATCGCCGTTGAAGTGCCCGTATGGAACGCCGAGGCCTGCGCACAGTGCAACCAGTGCGCCATGGTTTGCCCCCATGCCTGCATACGTCCCTTCCTCATCAAGGACGGCACCGAGGTTCCCTTTGAGACCAAGGCAGCTACCGGCAAGGAATTCGCAGGCTATAAGTTCCGCATGCAGGTAAGCCCCCTGGATTGCTCCGGCTGCGGCAACTGCGCGGATATATGCCCCGCAAAGGCAAAGGGCGCCCTCACCATGACCTCCCTCGCTTCCTGCGAAGAGGCTGAGAACGCCAACTGGAACTTCTGCCTCGAGCTTCCCGATCCCGATGTGGAGTTCAACCACAACACAGTAAAGAACAGCCAGTTCCTCCAGCCTCTGTTCGAGTTCTCCGGCGCCTGCGCAGGCTGCGGCGAGACCCCCTACATCAAGCTGGTGACCCAGCTCTACGGCGACAGGATGATGATCGCCAACGCCACCGGCTGCTCCTCCATCTACGGCGGCTCCGCACCTACCGTGCCTTACTCCGTAAACAAGAAGGGCTTTGGCCCTGCATGGGCAAACAGCCTCTTCGAGGACAACGCCGAGTTTGGCTTCGGTATGAACCTGGCCACCACTCAGCGCCGCGCAAAGCTTGCCGACACCGTTGAGAAGCTGATCGCCGTCGAGTACTGCGATGCCAACCTCAAGGCCGCAGGCAAAGAATGGCTGGACAACATGGACGACGCCGAGGGCTCCCGCAAGGCTGCAGATAAGCTCATCGCAGAGCTCAACGCAAGCGTTGACCCCGACCTCACCGGTACCCCCTATGAGAAGGATTGGCTTGCCAACGGCAAGAAGTGCGTATGCGAGGCCTGCACTCTGGGCCGCGAAGTTCTGGCCAATAAGGACCTGCTGATAAAGAAGAGCCAGTGGATCTTCGGCGGCGACGGCTGGGCATACGACATCGGCTACGGCGGACTGGATCACGTGCTCGCACAGGATCAGGACGTCAACGTACTGGTTCTGGATACCGAGGTATACTCCAATACCGGCGGCCAGGCCTCCAAGGCTACTCCTACCGGCCCCATCGCCAAGTTCGCAGCTGCCGGCAAGCGTACCGGTAAGAAGGATCTGGGCATGATGGCCATGAGCTACGGCTATGTATACGTAGCAAAGGTCTGCATGGGCGCCGATAAGAACCAGCTTATGAAGGCTATCACCGAGGCTGAGGCCTATAAGGGACCCTCCCTCATAATCGCCTACGCACCCTGCATCAACCACGGCATCAACATGGGCAAGAGCCAGGAAGAAGCCAAGAAGGCCGTCGAAGCCGGTTATTGGCCTCTGTACAGGTACAATCCCGATCTCGCAAAGGAAGGCAAGAACCCCTTCACTCTGGACAGCAAGCCCGCAAAGACCGATTACAAGGACTTCATCATGGGCGAGGTCCGCTACGCCTCCCTCAAGAAGCTCTTCCCCGCCGTCGCAGACCAGCTCTTCGACCGTGCCGAGAAGGAAGCCGAGAACAAGTATGAGTACTATAAGAAGCTGAGCGAGCTGGACTAATCTCCTGCTGAACAGCATAAAGCCCCCGGGAAACCGGGGGCTTTAGAGTGTCAAAAAAGTGGCGTTCAGCCACTTTTTTGAGTTCGAGAAGAGAATCTCTCGACGTTTTTTGCCCTTATTCCGACTTGACCCTTGTGAAGCACACCGTCCCCGCCTTCACTGGTATCTTTTACACCTGCCAGCCGCAGGACGGCAGCTTATCGTATTTTCCCGCTCCTTTCTCCTTATATGCCGTATATCTTCAGCAGCGCCTCGGCGTGCTCCGGAGCTTTTCTGTTTTTTCCGTCATGCGTCCTCCCTCGCCATTATCTTATCCAGCATGCCTCCATCCAGCTGGTTCACCGTTTGGAACTTTCCGCCGTAAAATACCGCCCAGTTGTTGAATACGCAGGGCAGCGCCTTTGCCTGCTCAAGCGTCGCCACCTGAACGAAGGAGGCGGGTATCGCCTTTCCTTCGCAATGCTCCTTCAGCGTTTCTACCCTCTGGAGGATATAGGGACACTGCATATCGTAATATACCATCAGTTGACAAGAGCACACAAGCCCTAAAGGCCTGTTTTGGGGTGCTCCTGCGTTCTCGTCGCTTGTATTACATCCAGTAGTACTGCG
>OIAK01000017.1_pt1 | contig 107827 bp, 113 predicted proteins | sample 1580741 | NCBI WGS metagenome assembly OIAK01 (sample SAMEA3882521, study PRJEB24775) | human gut metagenome | biome: human-associated habitat; feature: intestine environment; material: feces | place: Netherlands | collected 2009/2010
CCGAACCGAACTTTAATTAGCAAGATTTTCAAAGATCTCTCGTGCTTACAGCGTATAGCTGCTTAGCACATTATTGAATTATTAACGAACTATTGTCTAAAGGAACCTTGGCTTTAAATGCTGTTGCTAATCTTCAAAATGCAGCTGATGTGAATTTGAATATTCTTTCACATCTTAAGTATCAGAGAGTTATGAATTTGGTAGCTAAGGATGGTAAGTCATTTAAGGAAGCCAACAATCAGGCACAAGAAGAAGTCCTCAAGACTTTTGGTCTCGAAAAGTATGCCAAGACTGATGTTAATCATTTCTCGATTACTTCTGGTACTGATGAAGCTGCTGCTCTTATTGCCGTGTCATCTTTAATTCTGTATAATCGTTCTGAAGCACAAATTACTGAATATTTATCTCAACTTTCAGAAGAGTTTGCTGAGGATGGTAATTTCTCAGAAACTACCAAACTACAAATTCGTAAAGATATGTTCTCTTTGGAAAGCAAATTGCCTCAAATAGCAGAGAATATCAAGAAACGCTATCAAGAGATGGGTAAAGAGGTTGCCGTTAAGAATCTTATCTATTATTTCGATTGGGATGGAGATGGAACCGCAGGAAATGAAATTGCGCCTGAAAATCATCCTGTCAGTTTGGAAACAAATAATATCAATGTACCTATGGAAGGTGGAAGCTATGAGGTAAAGGTAAATACAACTGTACCTGTTTACTTAGAGCGACCAAGTATTCCTGGTGATGATATATACGATAATTCGACTTCTGTTTCGGGAATGGAAATTTATGAAACCGGAAGTGGAAGTGTACCTAGTATCAACTATACTAAAGAATTGAAAAATAATATCTTAAAGGTGGTTGTAAAGGCTGCCTCTTTTAGAAAGAAACAAGCAGTTTCAATTCCTTTATATGATGGTATGGGTAATGTAGTGGCTCGCTTGAACTTAACTCAGCAAGCTAATCCTAATGCAGAAATCATAGTACCTCGACTCGGAAGGGATGGCATCGCTTGTGTTTCTGAATTTATGAAGAGTTTGGCAAATGCTGTAACCCTTGAGGCTCAGATGAATTATCGTTATACAAAGATAATAAATGATCCTAGTTTTGTTGCTCCTATTCGTAGCAGTGAACCGAATATCCATAATTGTTATATAAACTCATACCAAGCGCTGAATATGATTGCAAGGTTGTATAGAGCAGATGCCATGTATAGGGCAGTATATTCTCCTTATCTGAATGTTTATCGAGATATGTGCTACTATCAAATGTTGATTTGGTGGGGTGGTGTAGTTGTGGTGCCTAATGCAGGTTTTGAAGGTTATGCAGATACTTATGTTCCAAGAACATCCGAATCTAGTATTCTACAAATGCTGGAAGAAGAACTGGTAGAAGCAATAAGAAATTTGGATGAAAAGAAATGTGTAGCTTTTGCAACCAACGCCAATGATGCTGTGTTTGTATCGAAGGATGTGGCTCGTATTCTTTTGGCGAAAGTATATATGTATCAGCAAAAATGGGCTGCAGCTAGTAATCTTCTCCAACAAGTTGTTGACAAAAATATATACTCTATGGAAAAAGTTCCAACAAAATATACATCTGAAAACAAAGATTTAATATTGGCTTTGAAGGTTGGCAATGAGTCAAGAGACTCTAGGGTAAATGTAGACGGAAGTCCTGAAAAGGTAGTACCTATTATGACTACTACGGATGTCAAGCTTTTATATGCTGAATGCGAAATTCACTTGGGTAACAATGCAAAGGCTTCAAAATATATTTCAGAAGTGGGTAATATAAATGGTATTTCCGGAACAAATGTTTCAGTTGAGGGAATTAAGCAACTGAGGAAGTCTCTTAAATTGCAAGACTATTTTGCTTTCTTGAAAAGGAATGGTTTGGCGATAAAAGAACTCGGATTAGAAAAATATCAGTTGCTTTTACCTATTCCTCAAAATGAACTAATGGTGAATCCAAATTTGACTCAAAACCCAGGGTATTGATATACAAAAATAGGGAACGTTGGTTTTTCATAACGTTCCCTTTTTTTCAAATAGACTCTGATAGTCTAGTAGTCTGTAAAGTCTAAAAGTTGAGTAAAGGTTACAAAGTGTTTCAACTCGACCCTTGTATCCTTATACGTAAAATGCCCCACCGCCTCCCACTTTGGAATTTCGTTTGCAAATGGTACGAAATTTATTTTAAATCGGGACTTCCGGTATGGGGGGAGATGTTACATGGGTAGCATTTTTATCTCATATTCTTTCTTGTTTTGTAGACAAAATGCGTTTTTATGACCTGATTTAACATTCTTAAATACAAATATGTCAATGAAATCTACTTTTTCGTGAATTTTCTAGCTCAAAAGTTTGTATTATCAATAATTATTCGTATCTTTGCAGCAACAGAATCCGCCACGCTTCCCATTTGAACAGCGAACCAGGGCGGGTCTTTTGCTTTTTATGGGTACATTAAGATTATACACTAAGCAGGCTCTTTCTATTTCGGAACAAATAGAACTACTAAAAAGTAGAGGCTTAAATATTGCTGATTCATCCAAGGCTGTAAAATTTCTTGGTGAGGTCAGCTATTTTCGTTTTGTTCAATACCTTCGTCCTATGGAGGAAGACAAGACTACGCATCAATTTAAGCCTAATAGTAGATTTAAAGATGCCGTAGCTCTCTATAACTTTGATATAGAGTTGAGAGATTTGATGTTCAAGGCTGTTCAACGATTAGAGATTGCTTTGCGCACAAAGATTATACAAGAGTTCTCTTTGGCACATGGACCATTTTGGTTCTTTGATACAAGCCTTGCTGACGATGAGCACAAGTTTATTGAGAATATGAACTCCATAGACCGAGAGCTTCAGCGTTGTAAAGAGGACTTTATCAAGGAACATAGGCGCAACTATGACAAGCCGATATTCCCTCCTGCATGGAAAACGCTTGAACTGGCATCTTTCGGTACGCTTTCAAAACTCTATTACAATTTCGGTGACAAGAAGTTGAAGAAGCGTGTAGCTCGTCAGTTCAATCTTCCACAGCATGAGGTGTTGGAAAGTTGGATGCGTAGTGTAACTGTCCTAAGAAACTGTTGCGCTCATCACTCACGACTTTGGAATCGTTATCTCTCCAATGCTCCACAAATGAATGCCTCTTTGCGTGGTGCATGGGTGAATATAGAAGGTGTTGATGCGAACAAAGTATATGCTATAGCCTGTTGTATTGCATATTGGCTTGATTCTATGGGATATGGATTGGACTTCAAGAATGAGCTCAAATCCTTACTCGTTTCTTATCCACAGGTAGATCCTGCAGCAATGGGATTCCCTGAAAATTGGATTTCCGAGCCCCTATGGAGATAACTTTATAGATAAAATACAAGTAAGCTTATGCCTAGTAAAAACTTGCAGGAAACATTATAAATGAAAAACAGCCAACTTTCAAATATGCTATTGAAGGTTGGCTGTTTTTTCTTGCTCAAAAGTTTGTATTATCAAAGATTATTCGTATCTTTGCAGCGCGAGAACCCGCCAAGCCTCTCAACGATGCTCAAATGTGCGGGTCGTTTTTTAAGGCCGTTACCGCCCCGTTTCAAGCATGTTTTGTTGAATTGTGGTTCTATTTTTGCAGTGATATATTGTTAATAATCAGAAAAATGCTTGCTTTCTGAAATATTATCTGTATCTTTGTACCTAGATTATAAAGAGTAAGATTATGGCTTCAAAGAGATATCCTTTGGGAATACAAACGTTCTCCGAAATCGTGAAGGGGAATTACTTCTATGCTGACAAGACGGCTATCGTCTATCAGTTGGCTCATTATGCCAAGTTTCATTTTCTGAGTCGCCCACGCCGATTCGGAAAATCCTTGTTTGTATCTACCCTCCAGGCTTACTTCGAGGGTAAGAAAGAACTGTTCAAGGGCCTTGCCATCGAACAGATGGAGAAGGAATGGACGGCATATCCTGTCATCCACTTGGATCTGAGCTGCGGTAAATATTATAGTTTGGAGAATACATATTCAATTCTTAACGGAATACTAGAAATAGAAGAGAAAAAATATGGTTTAAAGGTTAAGCCGATAGATGAGAAGTCTTTTGGAGGCCGTCTCAAGAACATCTTGCTGGCAGCTGCTGCTCAAACAGGTAAACAAGCAGTCGTTCTCATCGATGAATATGATGCTCCAATGCATGATTCTGTAAGTGACGAAGACTTGCAAAAGACCATCCGCAACATCATGCGAGATTTCTTCAGCCCCTTGAAGCAGCAAGAGGGAAACATCCGCTTTGTATTCATCACAGGCATTTCCAAGTTTAGTCAGCTCAGCATCTTTAGCGAGTTGAACAATCTCAAGATTCTCACGTTGAAGGATGAATACAGTAGCTGTTGTGGTATTACCAAGAGTGAATTGACTCAGTATTTCCGTGAGGGAATCGAGGAGATGGCTGAGTATAATGGACTCACTTATGAGGAGACCTTGCTGCAACTCAAGCAGCATTATGATGGCTACCACTTCAGTATCAATAGCGAGGATATCTTCAATCCTTACAGCATTATCAATGCTTTGGACGATAAGGAGTTTAATAGCTATTGGTTTACATCCGGTACGCCTACGTTCCTGGTAGAGTTGTTGCAGCTGAAGAATTTGGATATGCTCAATCTGGACGATTTATGGGTTAATGATGATCGTTTTGATACCCCTACTGAAAAACTTACAGACCCGATTCCAGTTCTTTTCCAAAGTGGTTATCTTACCATTAAAGGATATGAGCGAAGAGGAAAATTGTATCATCTCTGTTTCCCAAATCAGGAAGTAAGACAAGGCTTCTCGAAAAGTCTCGTCAGGTATTATACTGCGCAAGACATGAACAGATATGATGCCATTGTGTATGCTTATTCCAAGAATGTGCTCATCAATGACGACATGGGAGCCTTTATGCCTCACTTGAAGGCATTCTATGATAAGTTCCCATATACGATTATCAACAATAATGAGCGTCACTATCAAGCCGTGATATTCACCATCTTCACCATGCTTGGCGAAGATGTGAAGGTGGAGCATACCACTTCTGATGGAAGAATAGACCTTGTGCTCAAGACGGATAAGAGTATCTTTATCTTTGAGTTGAAATATAAGAAGTCTGCCGACATCGCCATGGCGCAAATCAGCGATAAGGACTATGCCAAGGCTTTTGCCGATGATGGGCGAAAGGTTGTGAAAGTGGGTATTAACTTCTCGGAAAACCAGCGAAGTATAGAGGATTGGGTGATAGAATAAATGAAATAGAAGAAAGTTGGTGACCTTCATCAGGTGTATGTCACCACACAATATAGATAAAAATATGCTTGAACAGGGGCGGTAACTCGATTTTTTAGGTAGTTACCGCCCCAATTCATGCATATTTTGTTCTTTTGTACAGTCGCAGAACTTAGATAATCACCGCCGTTCCGCTGCATGTAACCATCAGCATGGAACCGCTGTTGCCCACGGTTTCGTAATCCAGGTCGATGCCCACGATGGCGTTGCAGCCCAGGGATGCGGCACGGTCGGCCATCTCTCTGAGGGCTGTATCCTTAGCCTCGCGGAGGGTGCTTTCGTAAGAACCGCTTCTGCCGCCGATTACATCACGGACACTGGCAAAGAAATCCTTTACAAAGTTGGTACCGATGATGGTTTCGCCGGTTACTACGCCACGGTATTCACGGATAGGGTGGCCTTCTATGGTTGGAGTGGTACTTAAAATCATAACGTATGTTCTAAATAATTGAAAATTAAAAACTTATGCAGACTGCTTTTTCCTTGTGCAGTTTTTATTCAGGTTTTTCACGATTTCGGGCGTGAAGCCAGTTGCATAAAACTCCCCAGAGCCAAGGAGCAGCCAGTATGGGTTGATGTGGTAGTCACGGACTAAGAACTGAACCCATGACGGACGGAAACGACCGTAGTACTCGGCAGGCTCGTCTCGCAGGGACATGATGTTCCAGCGGTTGAGACCATACCGGTCGGTTATCGTCTTCAGACCGCCAATGCAACCATCAGCCTTCAGGCGGTCGATGGCAGAGAAGAAACGAACTACTATATCCACATCAGCGGACATCAGATTTTTATCTTCCATAATCTTTCTGTTTTTGATAGGCACGACTGAAAACGCTTTCCAGCCTTGCCCGATGATTATTCAATCTTTGCGACCAGTCCTGCAACTGAGCCAGCGAGGGGCGAGAAGCCAGTAGCAGGTCCACCTCGGAAGGAGTGAGCACTGGCAAATATTTCTCGTATGCGAGAAGGTAATCAATTCGGCACATTCGGCATAACTAACATTACAAAGATATATCCGAGAATAGCAGCGAAACCAAAGTATAGATAAATCTTTGCTATTTTCTCGTTTCTTGCTATAGTGTAATCATCAGCTCCAATCTCTACCTTACGCCTAGACATTTGATGTCCATCGTATCGTTCCCCTCCCTTGTAGCGACCATCAGCGACATAGACCGCCTGCGATGTATACTGCCAGCCGTAGGCGGTATGTTTATTTTTCAGCTTTCTGTAGCCAACAATCAGCAAGACAACTCCACCGATGATACTAAACACGAAACCAACGAAACCCCAAAACCAAGCAGCACCAACAGAAGGGACTATCGGCTGGATTCCCTCATCCTCTACCTTTCCAACGCTAGAAACACGACCAGCACCACCAGCGGAAACATTGCGGTGCGGTATAGAGTGAGCATCGCCATAGATGTTATTGCTGACAACACGACCAGCATCCCTTCCTACCTGATTGACAGCAGAGCGAACGAAACCCTTTGCCAGTCCATTTATGAAACTTCCCATACGCTATTTATTTAAATGATTTATATTTCTGTCGTAGAACTCATTCCAAGCCTTTTTCTTGATTGAAGACGAAGAAGAGCAGCAGCCCTAGGGCGACCATCAGCAGCTGCAACGGCTGGCGAAAAACACCGAACCCGAAAGAACGCTGGAAGTCGATGCAGAATGAAATCAGCACTCCGTAGGTAGCGAACGCTCGATGCACCCAGCAGACCCCATAGGCAAGGCTGACGATGATCCAGGCAATGAAGCCGAAGAACGAGCAGTCGAATATCCACTCCGTGAGTTTTACCCGAATGCCGAACGAGAGCAGAGTGCAGTGAACCAGCATTACAAGCGCACCCACTGGAGGGATGATGCCTATTATCAACCTGCTGGCTTTCCATAGCCAGCTTTTCCCGAGAGCGGCAAGAAGAACCTTCTCCTTCCGCTCTATGAAATCCTCATCTTTCATCGTTACTTAGAATTTTAGTTGATATTGTACCTGAAGCGAGAACTAAAGTTCACGCAACCACTTCTGACCTTTCTTTGATTTCAAGAAAATGCCGAATGCAATGGTCATTCCCAATGCCATCACGTTAAATAACAAGAATGCATCCATAATCTTTATTTTTTAAATTTCATTATATAATTTGCAAGGTACGCAAGTGATGCGCCACAAGCCACACCCGACACCAAGCAGACTTGATGAACCGCCTGCAATGGGTCACCAGTTAGTAGAGGAGACAGACCACCGACAGCAACGCTTCCGTACATCATTTTCGAGCAGTCGTACAGATACCCAGCCAAGAGCTTTCTTCTGTCCGTCTCCCTATCGTCTGTTGTTTTTTGACTAACCATACTTTATTATTTTGCAAAGTTACTAAATTATTTTTGCCCGACAATGGCAAGCAGGGTTTCAACTTGCTTTCGAAGAAAGGAATTTTCACTTTCCAAGCTTTCGACCCTAGCCTGCAGTGCAGCATCACTACCAAGCGACTGGGAAACGTTGGAGCTGTTCGAACCATTGACATTTGAACCGAAAACAGCCTCTTCCATCTCAGCAGGGAGTGGAGGGGCACATCTATCGATGATTTCCTTTATCTTTTGGATAAAATCAATTTTTATAGTTTTGCGTCCAAGACGAGCCTGCACATTCTGTGGTGTAGTACCCAGTTCTCTAGCTACATCGCTCATTGTCAAGCCCGAACGCTTAATATACTTCTTTAATTCTTCACCGCTCATAATTGTAAATCAATTTAAAACTAATTAAAAACTTATTAAAAACAACCACAAAACAATTGTTTTTCAATTTTCTTTTTGTATTTTTGCAACCGAATTACAAAGCGAGTTTAAAAACTCATTTGCAAAGATAAAGAAAATAATTTAAAATGCAAATAAAAATGGGAGAAAATTTTAATTATGATTTTCGGACACCGTTGCAGAAGCAGCAGGACGAAAGAAAGAAGAACATCATAGCGATGTTTGCAGATTTCCGAGCAAAAGCACCTGCCGAGACCTCAGACAGCAGAATAATGCTCGCAGTATCACAGCGTGTTGGTTGCACCCAGCAAAACGTGCGTGTTATCCTCATCAAGGCTGGATTGATAACACCAAAGAAGAGACGTGCAGCCGTGCGCAAGTAATCAAGTCGAACCAATTTAAACATTCAGAGCGTATGAAGAAGTTTATCGAGATTATCACAAGTGACGAAGTAATAAGCCTGGCAGTTGCCATCGTATTAGTAACTTTAATCTTTTGGAGGGCTTAGTTATGACGAACGAAGAACCAAAGGTAGCAGACGCAGGCAGATACACCATGACAGAAACCTGCAAGGTATTGGGCATCCATCGCAACACCCTGCGCAGATGGTTGCAGGCTGGTAAGATTAAGGTCAAGTTCCGCAGAATCGACAACCGCAAGGTTTTCGAGGGCAAGGAGATTAAAAAAGTCTGGAGGATTGCCCTATGAGCAAGTTATCAATCAATATGCGCAGGATGATCGTGAAGTACACAGACATCTGCTGGCTTATCACTAACTGGAAGGCGAACCGCAAGACCCGAAAGTGTTGCGAACTAAACAACAAGTGCTATTTGGAGGCAGAGCGAAGAATCCAGTACAGAGAGTTTGAAGGCAACCTTTGCGTGGCACTGGATAACATACCGCTCATACCAGTGGACGGAATTGGCGACAACGAGGTATTGAAGTCGTGCCGTGAGACCTTCCAAAGTTACATATTCAATAAGAGAGGAGGAAACGAATGAAGAAGATAATAGAGGATTGCAGGAAGAAAATGTACGATGCCATCTGGCTGGAGTTAGACCGTGAACCACAGCGACCAGCGGTTGCAAGGGTAGACATCAAGACCAAGGCAGGCGACATTTCAGTCTGGTGCGACAGAACCGGGAACACAGCGGTCGTTTCGCACAAGAATAACAACAACGACAGCGAGCGGTTGGAGGAAGCCATCGAGGGCTGCGTTAACTATCAAGACGTGATGGACGAATGGCTGGAAGAGAACAGCCAATACGCAGGCAAAGACCCGATGGACGCCTTCGAGGAAAGCAGGCTCGACAGCCTTATGGCTCAACTGGTTTGACACAGATGTTAAACAATTATTATATGGCTTTCTGCAGCGGCAGGGCAAAGGGCGCACGCAAAACTCATTTTTCAAAGGTTATCTAAAATTAGTTGTTTTTACCATGTAATATGCGGAAACGACAGCGTGCGCCCTGCAACGGAAGGGCATCCACCAGCAGGCAAGGGTGGTGTAGCAATCAACTGGGGTTCGAATCCCCAGCCTTCCACTAGAGTTAATGAACAATAAGTTGAACAATAAAAAGAACGAATTATGGAAAATGAAATTATTCAAGTGAGCGGTGGCGAAATGCTGGAAGCTATCAACCGCTCGGAGATTGACGGACAGATTGCAACAGCGCACAAGTTTCCGAGAGACATCATACAATGCAAGAAGAACATGGTAGCATTAGCAGCCATGGACGATGATGTAGCCTACAACTGCTTCTATCATCTGGAGCGCACGGACAAGAACGGAAAGACAACAGTAATCGAGGGTCCTAGCGTCAGGTTTACGGAAATCATTTCCGCCTGCTGGAAGAACCTGCGCATCGCTGGCCGCATCATCGCAAACGATGGCAAGACCATCACGGCACAAGGCGTATGCCATGACCTAGAGAGCAACGTTGCATACTCTACCGAAGTAAAGCGAAGCATTCTGACCTCGAAGGGCTACACCTACTCGCAGGATATGCAGGTGGTGGTTGGCAATGCGGCAGTTGCCATTGCTCAACGTAACGCAATCTGCAAGGTCGTGCCGCAGGTCTTAATTGCAAGCGTGGTGAAGGAAGTGCAGGCAAAGGCACTCGAGCACATCAAGCAGACTGGCGTACAGAGCCAGTGGAAGAGCTGCGTAGCCTGCTTCCAAGTGTACCAGGTAACAGACCTTATGCTGCTGGAATACCTTGGCAAGAAATCAGCCGAGGAAGTCACGGCAGAGGATATTCAGAAGCTGGCCGGTGTGTACAACGCCATCAAGGAAGGTACGACCACAGTAGAGGAGACCTTCAAGAAGCCAAAGCAGCAGGAAGCAATCGCACAGCAGGCGCAGGCAGCAGCCGATGATGCCAAGAACAAGGCGCAGAAGGCAATGAACCGCAGCCAAGGCAAGACTGGCACAGCAGCGAAAAAGTAGTTTAGTTTATAAAGTTATAACGTTTCCCAATTAGCCGCAGGGCAACCTTCAGGGTGGGAACCTGACCAGATTATAGGGAACCTGCGGCAACTATTAAACATTCAGTAAAAAATTATGGCAGAAAAAGAAAAACAATCAGAACACAAGAGCACCATCGACAAGTACTTTAGCAGAACCGCAGATGGTTACAAGGCATGGGCAGAAGAAGCCGAAGAAGAAAGATGCTATCTGCAGGCTGCAATAGAGCCGACTGGAGATGCAGATGAAGACGGAAACCAAGGATTCGATTTTCATATTGCTTACCACGGTAAAACCGCTTACCTCGCAGATGGAATTGCTCAAGCAATGCAAAGGGATAAATTCCTTCGCACGATCGTTATTACAGCAGCTAGAAAATTCTTTTTTGATAAATAAGACATTCAGACAATGAAACAGATAATAAAATACAAAAGCAGAGAGGAGTGGTTGCAGAACCGCTCAAAGGGAATAGGCGCATCAGAGGCAGGCACAGTACTGGGACTGAACCCATGGGAAACACCATACCAGCTGTGGAGACGCAAGAAGGGTATCGACCCACCAAAGGTTGAGAACTTTGCGATGGTTGCAGGACATCTGCTGGAGGATGCCGTGGCGCAGTTCTTTAAGCGGGAGAGCCACTGCCACATCATCAAGGCGAGCACGGACGACTACACCATCACGAACACCGATACTCCGTATCTGAGAGTAAGTCCAGACCGCACCTTCTGGAGAACCGGGGCAACACGCAACGAAGCGAGCAAGAGCATCCTAGAGTGCAAGACAACGCAGATGCAGATAGATGCAGACGACCTTCCGAAGCATTGGTTCTGCCAGCTACAGATGAACCTCGGAGTGGGCGAATACAAGGATGGAGCACTTGCCTGGCTGACAGCAGGTAGGGAGTTCGGCTACCGTGACATCGACTTCGACCCCGAATTCTTCGGATGGATGAGGGACGAGATAACCAAGTTCTGGCTTGACTACATCGTGGGCAACCAAGAGCCACCTGCATACAGCGCACAAGACGTTCTCCTGAAGTCGCCACTGCACAAGGCAGGAAAGGAGATTGAAGCCACAGCCGAAATCGGGGATATGCTCATCGAGTTGAAGGATATCAAGGAGAAGAGCAAGACACTGGAGAACCGACAGAAGGAAATCGAGGACAACTTGAAGCTGTTCTTTGGTGACGCTGAAAGCATCGTTGACGGAAACGGCAAGACGCTGGCAACGTGGAAAGCACCGAAGGCAAGCGAGAAGTTCGATGCCAAGGCTTTTCAGGCAGACCATCCTAAAGCGTGCGCCAAGTACATCAAGCAGGTGCAGGGAGCACGGAGATTGCTAATTAAGTAAAGGCAGGGCTTATGGCTGTTCCTATATCTAAAACCGACCTAAGGAATATAATTTCCCAGCTGGAGAATTATACTTCCCTAGGTGGGAAAGTGACAGCACCGACCGACACAAGCCAGCGGAACAAAATCCGAATGGCTACAGTGTTAAAACGGAAGCTGGAAAAGAAACTATCATTATCAGAATAAAACATCATGAGTGATTCATTTATCTTATACACATCAGACTATCAATTAATCGAGGGGCTGACGGACGAGCAACTCGGGCAACTGACCCGGGCACTCTTCATATACGCAAGGGATGGCGAGGTTATAAATCTCGAGCCAGTCGTGCGCATGGCTTTTGCTTTTATCAAAGACAAGATAGACCGAAACCAAGGTAAGTACCAAGCACGATGCGAGAAGAACCGACAAATTGCCCTGGAGCGAGAAGCACGAAAGCGAGAAGCACGAAAGAGCACGAAAGAGCACGAACGTGCACAATCGTGTACGAACGTAAACGAGCGTTTACGAAAGAGCACGAACGACCACGTTCTGCACCTAAGTGATAGTGATAGTGATAGTGATGTTTCTAAAGAAACAAATATATTAGAACCTTCTAAAGAAGCTTCTATGCAAAGTTTTTCCGGGAAAAACGTTTGCGCTGCAGAAGAACCGCAAAAAAGTTCTGAGAAAAAGAAATCCAAGAAAGGCGAAATCGACTACGCAGCCATCAAGGACTACTGGAACGAGCAGCACGACAAGACCAACAGCGCAATGCAAAGGCTTACGCTGATGACGGACAACCGCAAGGAGGCAATCAGAGGAAGGCTCAAGGACTGCAAGGGAGATATTTCCAAGATTTACCTAGCCATCGACAAGGCTATGGCTAGCGACTATCTGAACGCAGGGCATTCCTGGGCATCATACGACTGGGTAATGACAAGGAAGTATTTCCCGAAGGTGCTGGAGGGCAACTACGACAACACCAAGCCAGCCGCAAGCCAGCAGCCGCAATCGGCAGCAGCCAAGGCGCAGGATCCTGCGGCAACGGCAAGACCGAGCATCGGGGAACTATACGAGCAAGCCAAGCACCAGCAGCCAGCGAGCCAGCAGAGCCAAGACAGCAAGTTCCGGTGGGTAATCCAGCAGAACCTCGAAGATTTGAAGAAGAACCCAAGCAACAAGCCTGCAAAGGATTCGCTGACAAGATACTACGAACGTGGAGTTCTGCAGCGGCTGGGCATCGACTGGAAGCCCGAAAAATAACGGATGAGGGCAAAATCAGCCGCTCTGGGACGTTTTCACGCTTCGGGCGGTAAATTATAAGCAAACAGATTTTAAACGCTTAAAACAAAAGAATTATGGCAAAAGAAGTAATTGTAATTAATGAACCGGACGAAATAGCCAAGGATTTCGAGGAAGGTACGCTTCTGAATGTAGAAGGCAAGGTTCTCAGAGTTAAGAATGATACTCGTAATGAAAGTGGCTGCAATGTGTGTGCCCTTGATGCCGAGGAACTGGGCGAGTATTGTGCTTGCGCATTTTGCGGAGATTGTCACTTTATAGAGATTGAAAGCCATGAATGAATTATTTTTTCACGAATGCAGAGCCGCAGGGCTCGTATTCAAGACATCGAACGATTGGTTCAAGTGGCTGACCGAAAACAGCTACGACATCAAGAAGCCGGTCGCAGAGCATGAAGGCTTCAAGTACAACATCAAGGATGAGTGCATCAATCCGCACGTAATCGAGTATGCCGTAGAGGGTGCAGATAACTGGGGATGGAAGGTAATGACCGCCAACACCCAGTTCGGCTGGATATGGGGCTACAGCATTCAGAAAGGGAAGCATGGGTACGACAGCCCGGTAGCCTACCCGAGCAGATACGACACTCTCAGCATCTTCTACGGTAATGAGAAGGAAGCGGAGCACGATGCCATGACCTGCATCATCAGAGACCTCGAGAAGAATGCTGGAACCAAGAACACCAACCTCCTTCTCTGGGCGGCAAAGAAGAAGCGTGCAGACATCATTCATCCACAGCAGGAACTTTTTAAATAACGAAAAATATGAAAAAGATAGAAATCATCACAGACGAACACCGACATCACGTATACATCGGCAACACCGACTTCTGGCTCGATACTCAGGAACTGGTGGAACTATACAAAAAACTCGGGCGAGTGAAGTTGTAAACAATAAAAAACATTCAGTATGAAACGAAGAATAGCAAACAATAAAAACATTCAGACAATGGAACAGAAAGATATTGATATTTACGAGATTTTGAAGGATATGCCTTCTGACACTGAGTTATACACGCCACTTTCCGGAAAGGTTGGGCTTAGTTATATGGCATTGAACAAGGAAGCAGGGGAAGCAATCTTGGTTAAGAATAAGAACGGAGAGTATTCCTTCAACAAGAACGGCAGATGGATGGAGGGAGGAGAAATTCTGCTCTTCCCTTCTAACAAAATGAGAGACTGGAGCAAGTTCTTCAAGAAGGGAGACGTGCTGGAGTACAAGAAAGAAAACAATCAAGCCACTTGCTTATTCGACAGTTACGAGGATGATAAGACGAAATTGCGCTTTACCGGACTATACACGTTGACGAAAGGTAAAATCTGGGATACCCCTACGAGCTGGGATATACACGATTGGGTCAAGAGCGACCATCCTGCCGAATATATCAAGACCATTGAAGAGCGGCTCGGTGGAAAGCTGAACTTGGAAACACTGGAGATTGAAAAGTCTGAGTTCAAGGATGGAGATGTTTTGTTCGTGAAATGTAATGACTTTGCTTTTATTGAAATCTTTGAGTACTCTAAAAAGAATGGTGACTTATGCGACCACGCTTCACTAGACATCACAAATCAGATTTTAGATATTAGTGGTAAATACATAATACGTGAAGATCACATCACAGAACTTCGACTTGCTACAGAAGAAGAGAAAAAACAGTTCTTCTCAGCTCTCGCAAAGAAAGGCAAGGCTTGGGATGCTGAGAAGAAGCAAGTTGTTGACTTGAAGCCAGTGAAACTTACGTTTGAAATTGGCAAACTCTACGTTTTCAACGAGGACGATGAGGACGGAGAGTTAACAATCATCGGCAAACTCATCGATAAGAACGAAAGCGAGGACACGCTGACATTCGGCAACCAGTACGAAATCGAGAACGAGAAGTTCGTGACCGACCAAGCCTTCGACCTGCGTATCAGCGTTAACAAGGAACTTCGAGAAGCGACAGAGAACGAAGTCGAACTGTTCAATAAACATTACGCCATCTGGAAGAAAGAGAAGGAAGCGAAGGAACATCGAGCCTTCAAGCCTTTCGATAAGGTGCTGGTGAGGAGCGGAGATAACTGCAAGTGGCTTCCTGCGTTATTTATTCGTGACCGTGGAGTGGGGTTTGAGAGTAGACACACCGCATTGCCTATCCATAGTGGAGAACCAGCGAGCTTCGCTCAGTGTATCTCATACGATGGCAATGAGTACCTCGCCTTCACGTCAGACCCATTCTAGGACGTATGGCGAGTGAATTATGCAAGGCTTGCGATGCCGGGCGAAACTGCATAAACGGCATATACTGCCCGGCACGCAAGCAATATGTAGAACATCAGGTAATACTTGAATGCAATGAGCGATTTCGCAACAAGGGAGAAGAACAGAACGTACTACCAGGAACACCGGGAACAGATCCTCAGAGCCACGAAGGAATGGCGAAAGAGAAACCGGGAAAAATACCGGGCGTATCAAAAGGAGTACTGGAGTAAGCACTACCGGAACTACGGTACAAAGAACCGGGTAGCCGACAGAGCGATGCGTGGTGAGAGGAAGAAGCCGGACGTAGAGAAGGCTCTTTCAATGTTCAAGAATCCGCAGCAGGCAGCGCATCTGGCATGGCTGCTCGAAAACAAAAAGAATAATCGGTCGTGAGTTCAATAATAGAGTTTTTAACCAGCGAGGACAGAAGGGGATGGCTCCCTATCAAAACAAATAACTTATAACATCTTGAAATTACGATATGAGAGCCGGAAACGCATCTCCCGAAGTCTGACAACAAACAAAGAAAGCGAGGTGGTACATGAAGAAGTAAGAAAAAGAAATCGTTAGAAATTATGCTTTTATTCATTCGGCTGGCGGTGGAAGAAGGAAGACCCCTGCAAAAAATTCATTCATTAAGTTATTCATTTATTTTGCAAGCGCAGGCACAACTTCCGGAATCCCTGCCAGCTTTCTCTATCGCAACCCAAAAGAAGGGAAAGAAAGGGGTAGGGGAAAGATAGGGATAATAACGCATGTGCGCACGTATATGCGCACGTAAAGGGTGCTGGGCAATAAACTACACCAGCAAAACAAAATAAACGCTTATGCGTGAAATTTAAACAAAATAATTACTTTAAAGAAAAAATGGAAAAAGGAACAGTTATAATTGGAATCGACCCCGACAACCTGGAAAGCGGAGTTGGAGCAGTCTTTGACGACAAGAAGTTTCTCGCCTATAAAATGAATTTTCCTTCATTGATAGATTACCTCAAGGCTATGAACGAGAGTTGCAAGAAGATTAAGGTCGTTATTGAAGGCGGCTGGCTCAACAAAAGCAACTGGCATGTGCTTAATCGGTTCATGACAGCAGTCAAGGCAGCAGCAATCGGACGATCCACCGGAATGAACCATCAGACCGGAATCTTGATTGTCGAGTGCTGCAAACACTACAATATCCCCTGCGAAATCATCAAGCCACTAAAGAAGTGCTGGAAGGGTAAAGACGGAAAAATCACGCAAGACGAAATTGCTTATTTTGTAAGCGCAGGAGAGAAAATGCCGAGAATGAACCAAGACCAGAGAGACGCACTTCTCCTCGCATGGGTCTGTGCAGGATACCCGGTCAGAGTGAAGCCGAAGAAACCGCAGACAACCCTGCAGAAGACCATCAGGGCCTTTGATGGATAAAATAAAAACGAAGTGTTGGAAAAAGTTAAAAGTGTGCAAAGAACAAACAACTAAAGCAAAAAAGTCGTATCTTTGCGCCAATGTTTATCAGATAAGCAGTTTCTCGAACTTAAAACAAGAAGAAAATGAAAACAGAAGAAATCGCACTATCGAGGGTCAGCGAGAACGAAGCGAACCCGAGAACCATAACTGAGGCGAATTTCCAAAAGCTAGTAAAGAGCATCCTTGTATTTCCTAAGATGCTCCAGCTTCGCCCGATAGTCGTAGACGAGACCTACAAGGCACTGGGTGGCAATATGAGAACGAGGGCACTCTGCCACATCGTGAGCATGACACCGGAAGCCATCATGGACGTTCTCGACACAGACCAGCGGCTGACCGATGCAGAGAAGCTGGCAATCGCCAACTACTGGAACCTGTGGCAGGAGCAGCCAACTGCAACGATCGTCAAGGCATCAGACCTGACGGAGGCGCAGAAGAAAGAATTCATCATCAAGGACAATGCAGGCTTCGGAGACTGGGACACCGATGCACTGGCGAACCAGTGGAATACCGACCTCTTGAAGGACTGGGGTATTCAAGACTGGCAGCTGCAAGGGTGGATGAGTCCTGATTCATTGAAAAATGGAGAGCAGGTAGACGAGGATCAGAAGGAGGCAAAGGACGATGAGTTCGATGAGGATGCAGAGAAAATCCCACAGCGGTGCAAGGAATGCGAACTGTGGCAACTCGGAAAGCATCGCCTTATGTGTGGTGACTCCACGGATGCAGAGCAAGTCAAGTTCCTTATGGGGGGCAAGTGGTTAATCTGTATCTTACAGACCCACCGGATAATGTGACTTACGGTTATGATGGCGCAGCAACAGAAGGACATCGCAAGGATGGACTGGTCGTCTTAAATGACAAGATGGACAACGATAAATTCGAGGAATTCTTGACAAACGCATTTAACGCTGCCAATGCAAATATGGAAAAAGGTGCTTCGTTCTATATATTCCACAGCGATGGCTACTCATTTTGGTTTCGTAAAGCCCTTATCAATACGGTAGACCTGGAGCTGCGAGAGAATTTGGTATGGGTAAAGAACTCTATGGTATTAGGAAGGCAAGACTATCAATGGAGACATGAACCTTGCTTGTATGGATGGAAGAAGGGAGCAAGCCACAATTGGTTTAGCGACAGAAAACAGACGACCGTTATGGAGTTTGACCGACCGACAAAGAGTGTTGAACATCCGACCATGAAGCCTATTCCACTTTTCGCATATCTTATTCAGAACTCATCGCAGGAAGGCTGGAATGTCTACGACAGCTTCGGTGGCAGTGGTACAACGCTTATCGCAGCCGAGCAGTTAAACCGCAATGCGTTCTTGATGGAGCTCGACCCACATTATTGCGATGTTATCATTGCACGATGGGAAAAGCTGACTGGCGAGAAAGCAGTCAAGATAGACGAGTTTAAGAAGCTAGGCGAATAGTTGCGATGTGCCGGCTTTTCTCTTCAAGGTTGATAAACTACACCAGTTTGCGGAGAGAGCGGCACACACGCAAAATTCGCAGAAAATAACCTCCAAGGGAGCGGAAACGAAAAAGGCAGGAGATTAACCCCTGCCCATCGCTTTGAGAATACACTGGTTGATGAAGCCGCTGCGGTCTTTCTTATCGACCCCTGCCAAGATGTTAGCCACGTCCTCGGTAGCACCGAAATAGAATGTTGCAGCGTATTTCTTCGTTCGCCCTGCACCCTTGCGAGCACCTCCCCAAGATTTGGAGGTAGTTTCATTCGTAGTACTCATAATGTTAAAAATTTGGTGATATGAAAATTAATTCGTAAATTTGCAAACGAAATCCCAAAGTGGGGTGGTGGTTCGAGCACCACCCCTTGGAATAATCAAAACCCTCAGAGCTCAATCGTGAAGGTTATTTTGATTTTCCAAATCCTAATCGAAATGTAAGTTCTCATAAGGCTTTGGGATTTCATTTTACTTTTCCCTCATCCTCGGAGGGTTTCAGTAAATAAGGACTCTTCCCTTATTACGTTTGCAAAGATACGAAATTTATTTGAAATATGCAAGTTTTTCAAGTAGAATTTTTATAAAAAATCAAATAAATTTCAAGGAATCAAAATATGCCACAAGGTAATAATAACAAACACAGATTACAGAAAATCGACATCGAGAACCGCCTGCAGATTATCGCACCTCTATACCGCAAGGGATGGACGGAGCGAGAAATCACGGCAGAGGTTCGCAAGCGGCTCGACAGACCGAAATACAATCAAGCACACTGCGACATTCAGCGGTTATTGAAGGAGTGGAGGGAAGAGAGACTGACCGACACAGACGAAAAGATAACAAGCGAGGTGGCAAGGTTGAAGCTGGTGATACGTGAAGCCTGGGAAGCGTGGGAAAAATCCAAGGAAGACTACCACGAAAAGACAGCGACCCAGCAGGGACTGCCAATCGTAGATGAGCGAGGAAAGCAGATTTCCATCGAGACCGTCAAGGCGATAATGTACGATGCCGAGAAGCGAGGATTCGGAGAACCACGCTACCTCGACATCATCCTAAAGGCAGAGACGCAGATTTGCAAGCTGCTCGGACTGGATAAGGTCGTGCTCGACCTGAACGCAGGATTCCAAGGCGGCATCGAGGTACGCTACATCAACTCGGGACACCAGTGCGCATCAAGCGAGCAGGAAGTAATCGAGCGTGAGGGCTTAGATAAAGAATAATTTAACCATAATTTTGTTTTAAGTTTTTATTGTTTGAAAGAATGGCACTATTTGACGTTATTGGTGAACTGTATGACCCGAATGCGGACGTGAAGCCAAGGTTCCTTGTGAACCAGGGCGGCACGTCCTCGGGGAAGACATACACCATCATGCAGCGTCTTATAGTGCTTTCTTTTGAACACCCCATGGCAATTATCACGGTGTGCGGTCAAGACCTCCCGAACTTGAAAGTGGGAGCCATGCGAGACCTAGACACCATCCTGCACTCAAGGGCAGAGTTGCTGGACTGGTTTAAAAACAACAAGAGCGACAGCAGCTACCGAGGAAAGAACGGCTCCATCATCGAGTTCAAGAGTTACCAAGATGCGCAGGATGCGAAGAACGGAAAGCGAGACTATCTGTTCGTGAACGAGGCGAACGGTGTGCCATACGAAGTATTTTGGCAGCTGGCCATCCGAACACGTAAGCAGGTATTCATCGACTACAACCCAAGTGCAAGGTTTTGGGTGCACAACAACATCATCGGCAGGGATGATTGCAGATTAATCCTGAGCGACCACCGAAACAACCGATTCCTGACTGAGCAGGAACACAAGAAAATTGAAGAGATTGACGACCCCGAACTGTGGCGAGTTTACGCAAGAGGACTGACCGGAAAGATAACCGGGCTTATCTTCACCAACTGGGGCATCGTTGACAAGCTGCCACCAAGGGAGGAGTGGAAGATGGAATGCAGGGGTATGGACTTCGGATTCACCAACGACCCAACTGCGCTGGAGCACGTTATTTTGGCACACGGAGAGTTATGGGTGGACGAAGAAATCTACCAGCCTGGAATGACGAACGATGACATCGCAGACCGATGCAAGGAACAAGGACGGACGAAACGTGACCTTATCATTGCGGATTCGGCAGAGCCTAAGAGCATTCAGGAGATACACAACCGAGGGCTGTGGATAATCGGCAGCACCAAGGGAGCGGACAGTATCAACAACGGTATCGACATCTTGAAGCGTTTCCGCATCAACATAACAAGACGCAGCCACGGCATCATCGGGAACATGCAGCAATACAAGTGGAAGAAGTCAAGGGATGGAGAGACAACGAACCAGCCTATAGACGCATTTAACCACGGCATAGACGCAATACGATACGTAGCCCTTAAGAAGTTATCCGTAGCGAGCCATGGAACGGCTAGGGCGCACGTATTGAGACAAAGATAACGATAAAAAATATAAAGCGTATGGATAATAACACTACATTCAAGTACTGGCTGGCAGTGGCAAGGCACACCAGCTACAAAATCGGCAAGCAGCCACGACCATCGTTCGTTGGAGGCAAACAAGTGCCCGACAATCTCAACCAGCTATCCATCGGGCAGCTGATAGACCTTTCCCAGCTATCAGACAGCGAGGAAAGTCTGTATCAGATAGTGACAACCGTCCTCGGTCTGAGCCACAAGGAAGTGGAGCAGGCTAGGGCGGTTGATGTTGTTATGCTCATCGGTTGGGTAACATCAGAGGTCGAGCGCATCAACAAGCTCTTCGAGAGCACAGACACAGCGAAGCCAACGAGACTGGAGAAGGAGGCAGGCATCGATACCCTGCGGTTCGGACTATTCGGCATGCTGGACTGGTATGCGGTAAGGATGGGCATCAGCGACCACGACCAAGTATTGAAAACGCCATGGCTTCGCATCTACAAGTGCATGGAGATGGACAACAAGAGAAGCGTGTACGAGAGGAACCTGCAGAAGTTGCAGGCAGAAGAAATGAAACGAAAATCCAGATAATTATGGCAACAATCAGAGAAACATTAAAGCAGCTGGCAGCAGACACGCTACCAGACTACACCTACCTATTCGAGGACTGGGACACAGCGGACACCAAGCTGGAGAAGCTGAACTATCCGGCAATCGTCTGCATCATCCCAGCCAGCGGCACGACAGAGATACGCAACGGCAGGGTATACGACACCGTGAACGTTGCCCTGGCTTATCTCGACACCGTACCGAGAGCAGCGGAAGGAGAAGACAACGGAGAGTGCATCGACCGAATGAAGGTGGCAGGGGCAAGGATGATACGAGCCATCAATCAGTCGCACCAGTTCGAACCGCTGGAGGGGCAGCAGTACTACGAGACAATCATCGAGCGCTTGAGCACGATCGTGTCGGGCGTAATGTACTCCCTTCAGCTGACACAGAGCATAGGAGGGTGTGAGGTATGAGCAAGGGAGGCATTCAATTCGACCCCAAGGCGGCATCGCTCATCATGCGTGAGGAAGTGGAGCGAGCACGGCAGCTTATCATCAACCACATTCGTATCAACGGACAGAACGCATCGGGGCGCACCATAGCGAGCCTAAAGGTGGAGCAGCCCAGCGAGGAAGAAACCATCCTCTGGGGACACAAGCCATTCGGGGTGCTTGAGACCGGACGAAGGGCAGGAAAGATACCATACGGCTTCCGTAGCATCATCCGGCAGTGGATGAAGGACAAGGGGCTGCACGGTACACCTATACCCTACAAGACCGACCGGGCACACAAGTATACACCACAAGAGCGTGGCGACATGAGCATGGCAGGAGCAATCGCCCACACCATCGCCAACAAGGGTTCTAAACTGCACCGGACGGGCGGCAGGGCTGACGTATACAGCAACGTTGTGCCCGACACGATGAAACGGCTGGGGCAGCGACTTATTTCATTAATCCATCTTTCGGTGGGAAGTATCAAACTAAACAATGAGACGGTATGAGACAGACAGTGAACAACGGATATTCTTTTTTCTACCCCGATGAAGTATACTTTGCATTTTTGCCTTGCATTATCAAAGCAAGTGGAAGTAACCTTTCGTGGATTGAGGTAATAATCAGATGTGGCAACAAGGAACGAGCCTACAATGTGGAGGCGTTCAACAGTGAGTGCATAACAGACTTCAAGACATACGTGCAAGCTCTTTTTGACGGACGTATCAATGCAGCCTATGATTGGACAATAAACTATGATTCCAGCGTTCTAAACCTTCTAGTGGGCATCGAGGTCAACGTATACGATGACAGAGACGAACAGCTTGCGAGCATCGACTTCACCACGAACATGGTTTGGGGCGCACCAAAGTATGGTGAGATGTGGAACGGCTACAAACGGCTTACATGGTTTACTCATTATCCGTTCTCCTTTGGCATATACTTAAGCAAGTTGAACACTAAACTACTAATCGGTTACGAGGGAGCACCCAATAAGCTACTGGAGATTCCGACTTACGGTATGATGGACTTCAACGCAGACATATTGCCTAGTGGCGCAAAATACTGGAACATATACGATTATGATGGAGAGATTCAGCAGGGAACGTTTGACAATACTTTCGACCTTACTTTCAGATTAACCACCGGAGGTAAGCAGTCACTATTGTTACGCATCGACAGAGACGATGCTGAGAGTGGTATCTATCTGCGTTGGATTGACCGGCACGGATTCATCCGCTATTGGCTCTTTGCGGCTGGGGAGGAAACGAGGGAAATAGCCAGCGACCTGAGTTTCATACGCAACAATTTAGACGATTATCTATACGGCTACTATGGCGATAATGGAAGAAGGCAGGGATACGATCGTACGGACTCCATTAAACTTTGTGCTCCTTTGGTAGACCGAGATACGTTTGACATGCTGCAAGACTTGGCAAGCAGCCCAGTCGTTGACATGTACCTCGGTGGAGACTGGACGCAAGAGGAAGACCAGTGGATGAGCGTAACAATCAAGGCAGGAAGCTACACGAAGAGCACAGCTTGCTTGCAGGATTTCGTGTGCGAAATGATTATTAACAACATTAACGTTCAGAGACTATGATAGACCAGCAACTTTACATTGACGGTGTTTTGATGGACTTGCCGGAGAACACCGATGTGGTGCTCGACATCAAGAGCAACCTTTTTCGTGACGTCACGAAAATGACCTCGAACTACACGTACACCATCCAGTTGCCACGGACTGTTCACAACCTTTCAGTTTTGCAGCAAGCGGACAGACCGAAGAGCGGCAGCAGATACCCCTATATTTTCCATAAGTGCAGTTTTTTCCGTGGAGGTGTACAAATTATCAAGGACGGACGTTTGAACGTTCTGAGCATCGAGGAAAATATCGATGTCTCAATCTATTGGGGTATAATGCCAGCGTTCACGAAGCTACTAGAGAGCGGAATGAAACTGAACGAACTGGGAGTGACAGACAGAGTGCTTTTTGAAAAGTACAACACTCCAAACACCAGGGAGGAAGCCGTGAGCAATGGGATATTCTTTGCTTATTACAATCCATACCGAATTGAGAGCAAAGATAACTTTGGCATTAATTTGGTGCAGAGGAATAAATATACCACGACACAATACTCGCCTAGCCGTGGACGCATCAGAACAGGTACAGAGGTCGGAAAGTATATAAGCGGAAATATAGAGAGCGCATCGAACATGATCTGTGCTCTTATCCCTTTCTTGCCATCATCAACGGCAAATGTGCAAGCGCAAGGAAAGGGCGATTACAGAAGCTATGCAGTACTGGATAAGTACATGCGGGTTATATCCGTGAGCGGAGAAGATGAGACGCTGGAAGTATACACCATCAGAGGAGAGGCTAGAGCTGCATACCTCGTAGTGAATGCACCTGCCGAATATTACAGCACTCTGTCGCTATCAGTTACCGGGCTGACACCTATGCACGAAATGATAGATGGCGATAATAAGGAGGATTTCGTAGGCGATGATGTGGCGGTGGATGAATATAAAACGTCCCCAAAATTCTTGCAGCCATGTGTGACCGTGAACTGGCTATTGTCAAGGATAGCGATGAAGTCGGGCGTATCTTTCGTGTGGCAGGATGATGAAGCAAAGAAGATGTTGAACAACCTAGTTGTGCCTATAATCAACAACAAGGCAGACGACAAGACAATCATCGGTAATCTGACCGCAGACGTTAAGAGCCGTGACGGACTGGGAGCACTCACCCTTTCCATAAGCAACTCCATAACTTCCGTATCGCCAAGCACTGGCGAAGACGTGCAGAAACTGACGATAACAAAGGATTGCGAACTGGCCTTTGATGTGCAAGTGCAATACTACGTCAGACATCAGTTTGAAGACGCAGCGGAGATTCAGTTGCCTATGGGCGTGAAAATGACCGTTACAACGCCAAGCACTACTGGAGGTGAGGCATCCACGCAGGAATACGAGTTCGGAGATTTGAAGTACGAGGATGGACAGGTTAAGTACCCAGTCGTACTACGCAGATATGCTATCGATGGCTATCTTTATTTGCTTTCGGCAGGGACAAACACTATATCGCTAAAGAAGGACGATGTATTGACGTTTGAGACTATCATGCACGGAATAAATACAGTCAACATTCCTTTCGTTTATGGCGGCAAAATCACTGCGAGCGTCAAGAGTGGGGACAGCGTTCCGATTGGTGGAAGTTTCCCTATCGGCATAAACCTGCCTGAAATCGAGGTAACAAACTTCATTAAGTTTCTGGCTTTGATAACTGGCTCGTTCCCTAGGCAACTGACCAACAGCACGCAAGTGCAGTTTATCATGTTTACCAGAGTTTGGGCAAACAAGGCGAACGCCTACGACTGGAGCGGAAAACTCATTCCGTATGACCGCCAAGGTGCACCACGGAAAAGCGAGTATTCCGTTTCAGACTTTATGCAACACAACCGCTACAAGTGGAAGGAAGACGAAGAGACAACCGGGGACTATGATGCAGACCTCGTAATCAGTAACCAGACTTTGGACTATGAGCAGGACACGTGGACGCTACCTTTTGCAGCCAGCGATGACAATCGCATACCGATAAGAACACTGGATTCTTTCGGCATGAAGAATGGTGGAGAGTATAAGGGATGCAAGGAGCGAATAATGACGCTTAGGGATGACAAGGAGCAGGCGGCACTGCGATTCGACATTGACCTTCAGAACATCTTCGATACGAAGTACAAGCAGCTTGCAGCAAGCATCGCCAAGGCGCACGTAATCACAGAGCGGCTCAATCTGTCGGACTTGGATATTCTGGATTTTGACGAGACGAAGCCAGTGTACCTTGCCCAGTATGGAGCGTATTTTGCGGTTCTCGAAATCAAGACAACAAACAGCGGATATTGCGAGGTTACAATGATAGAGTTGAACAACTAAAAAGAAAGAACTATGGTAAGTGAAGACAAACAGCAGATTCTTGACATCAAGGTCAAGTACGAGGATGCAATCTATGGCATCATCAGATACAAAGAGAAGATAGACCAGTTGAAGGCAAGCATCAAGGACTTGCAGCAGCAGGAAAAAGACAAGACCATCACGACCAACGAGATGAAGGTGCAGACGGAAGCCATCAACGCAACCATCAAGGAGTATCAGTACAACGTGCGCACCTTGCGGAAGGAGATCCAGAACAACGTGCGCACAGAGAACGAGCAGGAAGGCAGCTTGAAGCAGCTTCGTGCCCAGCTTTCCAATGCCACCAAGGCTTACGATGAGATGAGCCGTGCCGAGCGTGATAGTTCCAAGGGTCAGGAGATGCAGGAGCATATCCAAGACTTGATAGAGGAGCTGAAAGAGGCTGAGGAGGCTACTGGAAGATTCCAGCGCAGTGTCGGCAGCTATTACGATTCCATGATGAAGGCGGCTGACGACCTGCAGAACACCGAGTTTTTCGGTTTTGATGTTGTTGATGATACTGGAATCGGAAAGGTTATGGAAATGGGAAAGTCCGTGGAAGACCTAAAGGTAAAGTTTGGTGCGTTGAAAAATACGGCTCTTTCCTTATTGACCAACCCTTATTTCCTCGCCATGGCAGGTGTGGCTGGTGTCGGAATGGCATTCAAGTGGTGGTATGACTACAACAAGGGATTGATGGAAGCCACACGACTGACGAAGCAGTTCACCGGATTGACCGGAAACGAGATGAAATCCGTGCGCAACGAGGTTCTAGCGGTATCCAATACATTCGGTTTGGAATTCACGGAGACAATGCAGTCTGCTAATACAATGAGCAAGGCTTTCGGCATTTCCGTTTCTGAGAGTTTGAAGATTATGCAGGACGGACTGGTGAGCGGTGCAAACGCCAACGGTGAGTTCCTCGACACGATTAAAGAATACCCTAGATACTTCAAGGAAGCCGGACTGAATGCAGAAGAAATGGTGGCAATATCAACGCAAGCGACCAAGGAAGGCATCTTCAGCGACAAGGGTGTTGATACCATCAAGGAAGGAAACCTGCGACTTCGTGAAATGACAACTGCTACGGCTGCCGCACTTGACGGAATAGGTATTTCTTCCAAGCAAGTTCAGAAGGACTTGCAGGACGGAAGCAAGACCACATTCCAGGTTATGCAAGAGGTGGCTAATAAGTTGAAGGAACTCCCACAGTCAAGTGCTGCTGTAGGTAGCGCAATTGCTGACATCTTCGGTGGTCCTGGAGAGGATGCCGGACTTGCTTATATCGAGATGCTCGGTGACATCGAACTTGATATGGACAAAGTAAAGGCAAAGTCCGGTGATCTTGCCAAGGCACAAGAAGACGAGTTGAACGCAACCAAGGACTTGCAGGACGCAATGGCTTCTTTGTTCGATTACACTGGGGGTGGATTCGAGACCATGAAGGCTCAGTTGAGCACGATTGCAAAGAAATCACTTACGGCAGTTATCAAGGGAACAGTGAAGGCGATCAACTACTTCATCGACTGGTACAACGAAAGCCTTCTTTTGCGTGGAGTTATTCAGACATTGGGGGCGGCTTTCCGTGGCGTTTGGTCGGTAGTCAAGGGCGTTGCAAACCTTATCATCGATGCAATGAAACAAGTCGGCAGAAGCCTAAAGGGTGCGCTCGATATATTGGAGGGTATCGTAACGTTCGACCTTTCCAAGGCACAGCAGGGATTCAAGGAGATATTCGACCTCTCAAAGTTCATCAAGGAAGGATGGAAGGATATCAAGCAGACTGGCGCAGACTTCGGACACGCATTCGCTGACGGATTCGAGAATACCGTGAACGGAAGATTACAGCACATAAAGCTAGCTAGCGTGAACGGTGGAGCGACCAGCAGCGAGCTAGTGAGCGGAAACAAGGGAACGACACCAGCAGCCAATGGCAGCACTGCCAAGACAAAGGCACAGAGAGCCAAGGCAGAAGCGGAAGCCAAGGCAGAAGCAGAGCGCAAAAAGAAGCAGGAAAAAGAATTGCAGGAAGCGATTGCGCTTATCCAGTACAAGTACAACGAGCAAGTAATGGACGCTAAGAAGCGATACCTTGCAGGCATGTACGACAACGAGCGAGACTACAGCAACGACCTCGAACAGCTGGAGAAGGATATGGTGGCAAGGAGCATTGACGCATACGTGGCGGCTGGAGAGATAGGAGCGGAAAAGGCGCAGGAAATGCAGGCAAAACTTCTCGACATCATGATAAAAGCAAAAGCGGACTTGAAGAACCAAGCGAAGGAGATTGTGGACGAACTCAACAAGGAGTTCGAGGAAGCGGAAAAGGCACGCAAGGATGCGGACATCATGAACGGTGGCACTGGAGAGGAAGACGATGCAGCCAAGCTGGAGAGATACAAGGCTTTCCTTCAGAGCAAGATGGACGCATACAAGGACTATGCAGCCGTGCAGAATCAGCTGCAGAAGGATTTGAGCGATGCTAACGTGGAAATACAAAAGAATGAGAATGATAAAAAGAAGCAGTTGACAGAAGAACAACTTCAAAACATGAAAAACTATATTTTGGCAGTTGGAGATGCTTTTGTCGATTTCTTTAATAGTGAAGATAAATCTTTTCATTCTTTTCTGAAATCTTTACTTAGCTCTTTGCTGGATGCCGTAGAGATAGCCATGGAGGCACAATACATTGAAATCCTAGGAAGAGGCTTAGTTAAACTCGGATGGGCAGGCGTGGCAGACGCAGCAGCGAAACTTGCATTGCTTAAGGCAGCGTTTGCAGCGGCAAAAGCACTCGTCAAGGGCTTTTCCACTGGTGGCTACGTCCAAGGCTCGGGCACTGGAACCAGCGACAGCATCCCGGCAAGGCTTTCCAATGGCGAGAGCGTAATGACCGCCAAGGCGACATCGATGTTCAGCCCTATATTATCCGCATTCAACCAGCTAGGCGGTGGCGTTCCTATCGTGGCAAACAACGGTGGCAGCAACATCGGCATGGATATGCTGGCGGCAGCTGTAGCTAGAGGGTATCAGATGGCTCCACAGCCAGTAGTGAGCGTGGAAGAGATAAACCGAACCCAGCGGAGAGTGCAGACGATAGAGAATATCGGCAGGTTCTAAGGGTTGCAGTTATTTCATCAAGATTTGCGTTCTGAGCGGTTTTCGCTTGAAGGTGGTAAAGTTACACACCCAAGGCAATAAAAGCCGCTTAGAGCGCAAAATTTTGGCTTGTTTAGAAAAATTAACTGCTTACGAGGTAAACATATAGAAAAATATCGTATCTTTGCAGCGTTTTAAAACTTAAAAAATCACGATTCAATGGCAAAACTCAGAATATACAACGACATCGACTGCCAAGACAACAAGTTCTGGTATCAATGGTGGGGAGGTGATTGCGTATGCTTTCAAGACATAGATGCTTTTGCGGCAAGCATACCGAAAGACGATGACACCATCGATATGCGCATCTTCTGTAATGGCGGCTCTGTGGTCGAAGGTTGGGCGATATACGACCGACTGCGACAGAGCGGAAAGAAGATTTCCTGCACCGTTGAGGGCAAGGCAGCATCCATGGCAACAATCATCATGCTCGCAGCACCAAAGGAGAGCCGCAAGGCATACGAGAACGCAGCCTTCCTCCTGCACAACCCATGGGTTCCTGGCTGGTGTCTGGGCGACCAGCTGAACGCAAAGGACTTGAAGAACCAGAGCGAGGAAATGCAGATGTGGCAGGATAAGATGGTGGACGCATACGTAGAGCGGTGCGAGTGCGACCGGGAAGAGATTCAAGCCTTGATGGATAAGGACATCTTCATCAGCACCAGCGAGGCTCTGCGCCTAGGTCTTATCAGCAGCACCGTTGCACCAATCAGCGCAAGCGCATCGAAACGCAATATCGAAAATTTTATTAATTCAAAACAACAAAATCCAAAAGCAATGGAGAAGAAAACAGAAGTAAAGGCTTCTCTCCTCGACAAGATTCTCGCCAAGTTGGGCGTGAAGACACTGGAGGAAGCAGAGCAGGCGGTGGCAGAGCCACAAGCCAAGGCAGAGCCAAAGGCGATGGAACTCAACACAGCAGACGGACAGACACTGACCGTTGAGCGTGAAGAGGGAGATCCACAAGTTGGCGACAAGGCAAGTCCGGACGGAACATTCGAGATGCCGGACGGTAAGACAATTGTTGTCGAGGACGGTGTAATTACCGACATTCAGACCGCAGGCAATGAAGGCAATGAAGGCAATGAAGGCGGTGAAGGCGGCAGCGCATCAAGCACCGATGACACCTTAGCCAAGTTGAAGCAGCAGGTAGCAGCACTCAAACAGCAGTTGAACGACACCAAGGCACAGCTGGCAGGCGCACAGAAACTCGCAAAGAGCAAGGAAGACATGCGCATCCTGAATGCCGTGAAGATGGCAGGCGGTGCTGAGAAGGTGTTGGCAGGCTACAGCAGCCACTACCAGCCAGCGCAGCGACAGCCAAGCGGCAAGGGCGCAGGCGACAACGTGAACGCTGTCGAGGAAGGCAAGAACGCCATCAAGGAGAGACTTGCCAAGCTCCACAAAAAGGGCAAGAAATAATCAAGTATTAACCCATTAAATAAAAAGAAAATAATGGCAGGATCTACAAAACAGCAGCTTGAGAACCTTAAACTCGAGCCAGAAAACCTCGCAAGCATCAAGGATGCCGTGCAGGAAACCTTCTACAACGATGAAGATTTCTCTTCATTCGTGAACATTCAGAAGGTCAAAGAGAAAGACCCTATCGCTCTTCTCGGAGAGATGGAAATGGTCGGTAAGAAGGGTGGCGGTTGCGACCCTACCTATGAGGAGAAGGGTATCGCAAATTCTCAGAAGCGTTGGGAACTCGGACAGTGGGAGATTCCTATTAAGATTTGCTACGAGGCATTGAAGGGAACCATCGCTGAGTATTCATTGAAGACTGGTACAGCCATTGGCGACCTCACCAGCACCGACTTCATGACAATCTATGCAGATGCACTCCAGCGAGCCATGGAGCAGATGATTTGGCGTTTCGGCTGGCTTGGCGACAAGGAAGCAGCACTGGCAAGTGAAGAAGGTGGCGGTGGCGGCAAGCTGACAGCAGGCTTAGATGTCAGTAATTTCAACGTCTGCGATGGTCTGTTCAAGCGCATCTTTACAGCCACAGCGACCAAACATACCGCCATCGCAGCCAACAGCGAGACCACGGCAGCATTGCAGATTTCTGCATTGCGCAAGAGTGGTGCGGCTACTACACTTGTAGACACCATTTTGATGGATGCAGACACACGTATCGTTGACGACAGCGATGCCGTATTGCTCATGACACGCTCGCTTGCTGACGCATTGACCTACGACCTCAAGAAGACCTACCACGACATTATGCCATGGGAGAAGTTGTTCGATGGCTTCGAAGTAGCGACCTACAACGGAGTGAAGATTGCACGTGTCGGCATCTGGGACAGAATGATTAAAGCATACGAGAAGGGCGCAACGACTGTCAACCTTCCACACCGTGCGGTATTCTGCAATCCGAAGCACCTTATGATTGGTGCAGATGCAGACAACCTCATCAGCGACCTCGACATCTGGTTCGACCAGAAGGAGCGCAGAAACTATCTCTACGCTACCGGAAAGATTGGCACGGCTCTCCTCGAAGAGGACATGATCCATGCAGCTTACTAATCGCTCCAAATTTTCAGTTTAGTATTAAGTTATTTTGACAATCCTCAACACCCACAAAACGGTGTTGGGGATATAACAATTAAAAACGAATTAATATGGCAACAACTTGCGAGAGCCTTATCGCTCAGGACATCATCATCCCTTGCGAAGACCAAGTAACAAAGGGACTGGAGGGCGATGGACTTATCATCAACCGAGACGACATCGACTTCACCAAGTCCGTTGTAGCGGGCAATATAATTAAAACATTAGTTTTGAAGACTGGCAAGAAAGCATACGCTATCCGGCAGGAAGGCAGCAAGCCATTCACTGGAACCAAGACCGAGCTGACCGTTGGCACGTACCGCAACAGCTGGAAGAACACCGTAGCAGTCGTGGTATTGGCTAACACACCTGACGTTTGCGCCAATATCATTGACGGACTGGCGAATGGAAAGTTCGTTATCATCCTTCGCAACCTCTCTAAGGGAGCGGAAGGAAAGGCAGAGTATCAGGTATTCGGATATGCGCAGGCACTGAAGGCAAGCGCAGGCGAGAACGACAAGTACTCAGACGATACCGAGGGCGGCTGGCTTATCACGCTGGAAGAGGAGAGCGTACCAAAGGCAGCTTACTTCTTCTTTGACACCGACAGCGAGACAACAGCAGCCAAGTATCAGAGCCTTCTGACGGAAGCAGCAGCGTAGCCTATGACATACAAGGAAGCAACAGCCAAGGTCGGGGAGTTGAAGGCACGTTTCGACAGTCCCTTTGATGCAACTGACAAGGCAGTTATAGAAACTCTATATTTCGAGGTAACACGCAAGCGTTTTGTTCCGACAACCTGCCAGCAGTGTTACCACGATGCTTTAATCGAAATTTATCTAAAACTCAAAAAAGAAAAGGCAATGCCAAAAACATGTAATTACGCTTTAAAGGCAGGTTTTATCATTTCCTGCCCGGATTTCTACCATGGTAAGATTTTCACTAATGAGAACCTGACCGACAAGGTAGCGCACGAATATCTGACGAAGTACCCACACATGGAAAGCTACTTTCAGAAGATACCCAGCGATGAACTCATCGAGAACAAGCAGCCGCCAGCAGGCAGCGACAGCGGTGCAGATGATACCACCGGGAAAGATCCTGCCGAAAAAGCAGCAGGCAGCGACAAGAAGAAAGACCTCGACCAAGCCGAAAAAGCAGGCAAGGAAGAAGAGTAAAACAACAAGTAAAACGACACAAGCAATATGAACGTTAAGACAGTTAAGAAGCCAAAGCGAAGAGTTGATATTGGCTACGTCAGCCGATTCAAGATGCAGGCATACGGATATGATAATCTTTATCCGCAGAACCTCGCACGCATCACGGAAGCCAGCGGTACGGCAATGCTGTGCCTTAACCGATATTCCCGATTTATTGAGGGCTACGGCTTCGATAGCGACATTCTAGCATCGTTGGCGATGAACCCGCAGGGGGACACGGCAGACGATTTGCTCCGGAACGTAGCGCAAGACCTCGCACGCTTTGGAGGCTTTGCCCTTCATGTAAACTACAACGTTCTAGGGCAGGTGTCGAGCGTGAGCCACGTACCCTTTGAAAATTGCCGCCTTGAAGAGACGGACGACAAGGGGAGCGTGGCGCACGTCTTGCTGCATCCCGACTGGGAGCAGAAAAAAACGAGGAACGGAAAGCGGTTGATGGTGAACGACAAGACTATTGAACGCATCAACATTTTCAATCCCGACCCCGACATCGTTCTTGAACAGATTGAGAACGCTGGCGGCATCGACAGCTACAAGGGGCAGGTTCTGTGGATGAGCCTAGACGGAAAGTTCATCTATCCGACAGCCAGCTACGATTCAGCCATCACGGAGATTTCGACCGATGAGGGACTGGGAAACGTGAAGATGCGAAACGTCCGCAACAACTTCCTCGTATCGTGTATGCTTGTAACAAAAAAAGGCGTTCCGAAGTTCGATGAGAATGGCGAAGAGGTGGAGAGCGGACAGATGATTTCCGATGAAGACCTTTTGCAGTTCCAAGGCGATGAGAACACAGCGAAGATTCTTGCGGTCGAGGTTGAGAACGAGGAAGACGAGCCGAAGGTTGTTGCTTTCCCAACGAAGAACTTCGACAAGGAGTTTTCCGTGACCGACAGCAGCGTTATCGAACGCATCTATGCCCAGTTTCACCAAGAACTCTTCTACTCCATCCGTATTGGCAAGCTGGGATTCAGCGGACAAGTTATGCAGGATGCTTACGAATACTATGCTGGCGAAGTGACAACCGAGCAGCGTTTCATCGAGCGAGCCTTCAAGAAGATTTTTAACAGCTGGCACGACCCAGCCATTCGGAACCTAGACCCCAAGCTACAGCCGCTAAAGTATATCAGCAGCGAGGTGGCAGGTAACAACACGATAGACTAATTGATTGAGCCTATGGGAGAACAAAGAAAACAACTTATCACGGTTGATCAGTTCCGAGAACTGGCACGACCGACCAGCACACACCTAGATGAGGATGATGTGAACGCATACATTCGGGAATGCGAAGATGCAAACATCATACCAGCCATCGGGTATGAGCGGTTCAAGGCAGCGACCGAGCAGGGAGAGTGGGGTGATTCAGTATTGCCCGATTTCCAGCCTGCGGTATTCCTGGACGGTGGCGAATACACCACCAAGAAGGAGGGCGATTGCAGCCAAGAAGAAACCAAGGTGCAGAAGTACACCAGCGGAATACGCAAAGCACTCGCTTATTTCACGTATGCGAGGCTTTTTCGTGCCGATGGCACAATTATAAGCCGAGCAGGTGGAATGCGCCACAGAGACGATTATTCAGACCATGTTCAAGACGTTTCGAGCAACAAGCAATACAACGACATCATGGACATGGCAGAAAGATATTTATCAGATGCACTCGAATATCTCAAGGCATTCACCTCGAAAGGAGAAGTGAAGGCACAGCGAGGAACAAGGGCACACATTCACGCAATAGGCAACTAAAAGCACATAAGACATGAACGAGGATATTCAAAAAATGCTCCGTATGGCAGAGCTGATACGAGATGCAACGCAGGTTGGAGAAAACACAGCGGTGCGTGTCGGCACGGAAATTTACGACATCGTTGTCGAGTTAAGCAGGATGCTTGCCATGATGGACGATAAACTGGAGAACGATGCGGTCGTTAGGATTATCAAGAGTGAACTCGCCAAGATAACAATAACGGAAGCGCAAATTGCGGATGGGGCGATAACGGCAGCGAAGCTTGCCGATGGCTCTGTAAAGAACAGACACCTAGCATCCAATTGTGTGACCTCAGATAAACTACAACCGGGAGCGGTCAAACACGACCATCTGACCGAGGACTGTATATCAACTGGAAACATCAGAGACGGCAGCGTGACAGCAAAAAAACTCGGCACGGACATCTACAAGGATATTTCAAACAGAGTGACCGACATCGTGACGAAGGACTTCCCTCCAGCAATCACGGAGGAACAGATAATAGATATTACTAGTAAATAACAATTTAAAACAATAGATTATGCAATTTTTAGACGCAATTGGACTTGCTTCCTTTTGGGAGAAGATTAAGAACTGGGTTAATATTAATTATTTATCATTAACTGGTGGTACAATTAGGGGAAGTGTGTCTTTTCTTAATGAGGCAGACGATGGTAAGTCTATAAGAATAGACCCATCCAATATTACTAATAGTAAGTATGGGGTTAATTATCTTTTTGCAAGTGGAAAAATGATTCCTATTGGTGAAGCTAATGGTGTTGCAGGACTTGATTCAAATGGCTGTGTTCCATTAGACCAATTAGGTAATCTTGATACTACAGTTGCAGAAGTAGTAACTGCTCTTCCTACAACTAATATTAAGAAGCATATTTATCTTATTAAAGATGCTAGTGGTGTTACACAGAATCAATATGAGGAATATATTTATACTGGTGATACCAGTGCAACTTATGATGCTTCAAAATGGGAGAAACTCGGAGACTTCCGTGCTACAGTAGACCTTGCAGATTATGCTAAGAAGAGTGAGGCAATGCATAGTATGGACGTTTATCATACCGCAACTGATATTCAGATATCACTTAAAGGTGTAAATGACTTTTCATTGGGTTTTATTGCCATAAATGCAGTTACAAGTCAGTCAGCTGGTGTTATGATACCATCAGATAAAACTAAGCTTAATGGAATTGCTTCTGGTGCAACTGCGGACAGCGCAATCCCAATATCGGTAATTGATGCATTAAATTAGAAAGGAGGTTTGTATGAATTTCTTAGATGAAAGTGGACTAAAGAAGCTTTGGGCGAAAATAAAAGCAAGTTTTAACACAGCTATTGTTAATGATTCTGATTATAGAAATGAACTAGACAACGAAGGACATATTAGTATTCCATTTGTTGCAAATCATCAGATTGTTAACATGGATTTGTCGTATAATATCAACGTATACGATTGGTTTCAAAAGGCATCGAAAGGAGACATCCTGGAGGTAGTCTTCGCAGGAGCGCAAGGAGGTAGCACTTTTTGCTATAACAATGGTGATAGCTACATGTATAAAATGCAAGTATCATCACATGGTCCACTTCTTAATAAGATTGCATATTTGGCAACGGCATGGGATACCTATGCACGCTTAATCAAGACAGATGAAAATAAACTTGTTGTTGCAGAGTTTGTTCAAAACAAATAAAATTGTATAAATAAAATAAATTATTATGAGAAATAAAACAGGTAGAGCAAAACCAGTAACTCCTAAAGCTGGAGTTACTAAAACCTCAAGAAGATATGCTTGTGGTGGTAAACTTGAACTCTAAGTCGCTGACTTTAGAAATTTAAAAGTAAGACAATATAAAGAAGAATAAGAAACAATTACATGAAGCACTGGCTGTGCTTCTTACTAAATTATCATCGGCAAGGGACAATCCCCTGCTGATGGATAACTACGCTGTAAAAGCCTTGCGCACGGTTCTTTTGGATTTTAAGGAATCGGGCGAGCTTCACGAAGCATACAAGGAACAGATACAATCCACGCTGGAGAGTGACAACCCCTGGGTAGCTATGATGATGAAGTCAATTGGCGCAGATCCTTCTATTAAGAAGAGCATGACCGATGAAGCCATTGATGGAATGATTGATTCTATGTTGGGCAACGATTAAAACATTTTATTATGAATGACAAGGAGAAAGAACTATGGCGAGTTATAGACAACGTAATTAAGTGTTGCGCCATCGAACTGCCGGACGGAGAATTAAGTATTACAAGAGAAGACGTTCTCGGCAAGTCGAGAGCAGAAAACCTCGTAATGACACGATGTATGGTCGTTGAGCAGATGATACACGCAGGATTCAGCATAACGACCATTGCGACCGTATTAAACCGCACCGTTCCAGCAGTGAGACATCTTTGCAGGATGGCTTACACTTATCTCAGCACGTCTCGAGTTTATCGACTTGCCACGGCACAAGCGACCCTTCTTAACAAGGACGTTGAGCCGATTTGTGTTTAATCAAAAAATAAAAAGAAAATAACCAAAAGCGTTCTTTGACAATAATTTGATAAATACCAGTGTACTAACTTTTTGGAGCGAGCCGAAAATCAGAGTAACTTTGCAGCGGATTCCAATATTTGGTTTCCGTAACGTAATTAACTCAAAATTTTATGGCAGACACAATCGAAAAAGTCTATTGCACTGGGGACGGTGGCAATGACAACCTAGCAGCAGCGTTGCTCGCTAGAGGTAGAGACAATGATCCAGCGACTATGCTGGCAGCAATGAACGGTGGTATGGGTGGAGGTTGGAACAACCCTTTCGCCTACATGATGATGCTTGGAATGTTCCGATTCATGTACGGTGATGGTTGGAACGGACAGAACGGAAACGTTCAGCGTTCCGAAATCCAGTCTCAGATAGACAGCCTTCGCACTCAGATGAGCGACAACCACAACAGCGACTTGTTGATGGGCGCAATTCAGGGCAACAACCAGGACTTGAAGACACTTGCAGCTAACTTGAACTGCGACTTCAACGCATTGCAGTCTTCTGTTTGCGGCATTCAGGCAGGCATCCAGCAGATAAGCGGACAAGTTGGTTATTCGGCAGAGCGAGTAATCAATGCCATCTCGCAGGGTAACTTGCAGATGACCATTGCACTGAAGGACTGCTGCTGCCAGACACAGCAGAACATCATCAAGATGGGCTACGACAACCAGCTGGGGCAGAAAAACATCGAGAACTCAATGCAGCGAGGGTTCGATTTCAACAACCGCAGCATAGAGCGAGGCTTCTCTGCACTAGGCTATCAGATGCAGCAGGACAAGTGCGACATCATCCGCTCGAACCAAGACAACACCCAGCGAGTTATCGATGTGCTGAACAATCACTGGCAGCAGGATTTGCAGCAGCGGTACAACGATGCACGCCTGGAGTTGAGCCAGCAGCGACAGAACGCTGAACTTATTGCAGCGTTGAAGACCACCACAACCACCACTGGAGCGTAGGAGGTCTGAACAAAATCTATCAAGGGGCAACTCGCTGTTCTATCAGTGAGACCCCTTTTTGTCTATTTATCGAATTATCTAAAAAGAGCGCATTATGGAATTCAAAAATATTCAGAGAAATCACCCGGTCTATCTGCTAGACAAGCAGACGGTGGAAGTTAAGGAAGGCAAGGTCGTAGACAACCAGCCGCACATCAACACTGGCATCGCAACCATTTCCAGCAGCGGACAGCCCATGCGAGACGTAACAATCGAGGTGGAGGGAAAGCAGACAATCTACACTATCCCCGAACACCTGGGAGTAACCTTTGCAGGCGAAACCGTACTGGCAACCGACAAGGCAGACCTTTTGCCCGAAGTCGGGAAATTGGTAAATGAAGCCGATGAGATAATCAAGGCATACGAGCCAAGCAAGGAGCGGAAAGCGAAGGGCGAAGAACTTCTTGCAGCTTTGAACCCGGCAATCAAGGAGAAGCAGGAAACCGAAAAGCGTTTCAAGGCACTTGAGGGCGATATAAGCGGCATTCGTGGCATGGTTAAACAGTTACTCGACAAACTAGGATAGGAGGGCGCACAATGAAGAAAATTATCGTTTTGCGCCATTCCTGCGATAGCGAGGAAGAGCGACACCAGCACCAAGAGAGCGACATCATCCACAGCTTACCATACGAGAAGGCAGCAAAGGCACTCATGGGAGCCAGTGGGTACGCGGCATACGTTGCCAAGCACGGCTACCACTTCACGAAACAGCTAGCAATCAAGGCAAGCGAGCAGATGAAGAACGTAGACGGAACGAGCCACCGTTGGACGGTAGACGAAATCCGGCTGGCGACAAACAACGAGATAATCTCAAAGGGCACGACCCTCGGGGATATTCTCTATTTGGCAAATATGGCTTATGCGGACTTCTACCCGAAGGTAATCAAGACCGAGAGCGACTGCGTACAGTATGCTATTGCCGTAGCCAGTGATCCGGACGGATACGAGGGTATGGCATTCTGCAGGTGGACGGCAGACATCATCGGGAAGGGCGTGACCATCGACTGGGAGAAATTGGAATAACCAAAAAAAATAAATTGATATGAGCGAAGTATTTCACGATTTTCAGGTGCACCACCTTTATTTGTGCGCCCTAGTAATTTTTATCTGTTTCGCCACAATATTGATAGCGATGACAATTGACCTGATAGCAGGCATACAGAAGGCGAAGGAACTGCATGTTGCAAGAACTTCAACCGGATTGAAGAAGACGTGCGACAAGGCGAAGAAGTATTTCCCGACATTCGGTATCGCTTCGCTTATGGACGTGTCTACGTGTATTATCTCTCCATTCCCTCTGTTCGCCATCGCCTGGACGGTGTATCTGCTTCTGTGCGAGTTCAAGAGTATCCGGGAAAAAGCATACGAGAAGGCTGAGATACGCAAGCAAGACCGCACTATGCAGGTGATCCTCGAAAATAAGGATGAAATTGCAAAGGCGGTTGTCGAGATAATGAAGGAAGAACGGAAGAAAGGAGGAGACAATGAGGATAACTAGAACGCAACTAATAAAGGTGATGCCGAATGCAGGCAGCAGGGCAGACACCTACCTTCCAATCATCAACGGATGGGCAGAGCATTTCCACATCAATACTCCTTTGCGTATGGCGCACTATCTCGCACAGATTGCCCACGAAAGCGGAGAGTTGAGATACACAAAAGAACTGGCAAGCGGCAGAGCCTACGAGGGCAGGAAAGACCTCGGTAACACCCAGCAGGGCGATGGCGTGAAGTATAAGGGTAGGGGATTGATACAGATTACCGGGCGAGCCAACTATCGGAAGTATGCCAATTATTGCGGCTTCGATGTTGTGGGAAGTCCCGAACTTCTGGAGCGTTCTCTGGGAGCGACAAAATCCTCGATGTGGGTATTCGACACCTTCGGCTGCAATGAACTGGCAGACAAAGACGACTTGAAGGCTATCCGCAGGAAGATAAACGGAGGGTACAATGGACTGGCAGCCTGCGAGAAGTATTTGAAGCGAGCCAAGGAAGCCCTGGAAATCAAGGTGCTTGCACAATAAACACATCAATCAAACATTTCAAAGTATGGAAAATTCAAGAAAAGGGCGAAATTTGCGTTCTGTGGCGTTATTTCTCGCCATGCTTATAATTACCCCACTTTTGATTTTGGGCTGTTCCTGCGCAAAAACAGCGCAAAATAACACGGTTTATCACGACAGCACACACACCAGTGTAAGACGTGACAGCGTGAACCAGCGACAGATCCACTGGCAGGACACCCAGCAGCACGACAGCATATACAAGCATGACAGCGTGCTGGTGTACATCAAGGGCGATACCATCATAAAGGAGCGGTGGCATAATCTTACGACTACCAGATGGAAGACGACAACCAAGACGGACACCATCGTGGGCGACATTTACAAATTCGTGACCGACACCGTAAAGGTAAGGTATTACGTGACCCGATACAAGACCAAGGAGGCAGAGAAGCCAGCGAGTACATGGCATAAGATAAGATTATTCGCTGGCGATTGCGTATTGCTGTTCCTGGCAATCCTTGCAGTTTGCTGGATAAAGGAGCGCATCAAGAAGAGAGTTCAGTAGGTTCAATCATAATATCAATTTCAAGAAGGGCAGGAAGCGCAGGAGAGCGTTTTTCTGCCCATTTTTGTGCGAAGAACACTTTTCATTGAGAGAAAAGGGGTAGGGGATATGAGAGTTAGATTATATTCATTCTAGCTAATGCGTGCAGGTTATTATTATATAGAGTGTGGAAAACTACCCTAGAACGACCGGAAACGACCGAAAACGACCGAAAATAGCCGTGCTTACGACATAAACAGCCAATAAAAGTTAAAATATTAATATCTTTCGGGAAAAGTTTTGGTGGAACCGAAAAATATTAATATCTTTGCATCGTGTTTAGGAGATAAGCACATTAAACATTCAGTAACTAAGCCCTAGGCAACACGGTTAAGCCAAAGAAAAATGAAAAAGTCAAATTCAAACATTTTAGAGTTCACAACAAAGTTCATCAACGCCAACTTCCGTATTAAGGTCTTCGGACGCACAGAGGATGGCAAGAAGATAAACACACTCGTAGGTGTAAGCGGTATCTTGAAGCTCATCGGAGCAGAACTCTTCAATAAGTTTATCAAGCGAGCATTGAAGGCTGGTATGGACGCTTGCCGCTGCGCTTTGAGACGTGGACTTGTAGTTACATTGTATGCTAAGTAATCAAGGGAGGACAGAGAAATGGCAAGAGCAAAATATTACATCAAGAGCCAGATAGAAGGCGAGAAAATCGAGGAGTTGGCAAACTTTACACGCAAGGACAAGGCAGAGCAATTCTTGAACGGCTTGTTTAGGGAATATAGAAAAACCGATAATTTTTATCCTCACTGGGTACGCCAAGGTTATTTCAAGACTGAATTTGCATGCTTAGGATTGAATCACACAACAGAGTATTGGATTGAAAAGTATTAACCAGCAGGGCGCAAGCCCTGCACAATATATCAAGATATGAAACAATACATTTTGAACGGCAAAAATAGCCTTGGGCAAGTTGATAGTCACATCGAAGACTACAGAACCAAGGAGATAATGGAGGAAAGGTTTTCTCGAATTAAGGAAACCTTCAGGAACAACCCATTTGCAGAAATGCTGGAAGAAGGCGACCGACACTTCAAGGTCAAGATGGGTGGAGTGACATACAAGTATTACATCACTGAAAGAGAAATTTAAATTTGGCAAGATATGAAGGAATACGACAAGATACCAGCACAAGCAGTGGTCGAGGTAACGACCAGCTGGGGAAGAACCTGCCTGCGAGAGATTGGGCGAGACCTAAAGGAAGGCACGGTGCTCGATGGCTATTATTATCCGGTAAGCAAGGCTTTCGACTTTAATTGGAAGGGAGAGGGAGCAATGCTGTGGATCGGGGACAACGGAAGGCTTGTCAGTCTTGGAGAAGGGCAGGAGCATAAATACATGATGCTTGGTCGTATGCTATCCGATTGCAAGTACTTCCTTCGCAACCCATACGAGCGACACCTCTATTTCCCGAGCATCGCCCGGCATTGCAAGGAAATGCGCCAGTACTGGCTTGCGTTGAATATCAAGCCGGAGTGGTTATCTTATAAGCAGATCGGCAGGCTTGAGCACAAGATGAACCGAATGAAAACGAAGTTAGATAGGCAATTTAAAAAAGACAGAAGACAATGACAAAACAAGAGTACAGAGAAGCCTTGCACGAAATCAACGTGAAGGCTGAGAACGAAAGAAGAGTACTGGCAAGAGCATTTGCTACCGAGCACAGCCCAGTTAATGTTGGCGATTATATCAGCGACCACTGCGACACGATAAGGGTTGAAAGCTGGGATGTTGTGAATGGAACCTACGAATACCCCTTGCCTTGCCTCGTATATCGAGGTATGACCTGCAAGAAGGATGGCACGCCACGAAAGAACCCGAAGAGGTGTAGCATCTATCAGAGCAACCTTTTGCGAGTAAATGGAGAACCAGTAAAGAATCACGGATATGGAGAATAATAAAAGAAACATCAAGAGAACGAAGAAGGGTGCAGGCGCAACGGTCAAGCTAGTTGGCATACAGATAGACAACGACCTGCTGCCTTTCCTCAACGCATTGCCCAACAAGTCACGATTTATCAATGATTTGTTGAGAAAGAAATTTTTTGGTAAATAATTTGGTGTTTTCAAAGGAAAAGCGTACCTTTGCATCACTGAATGTTTAAAGTGGTCTCCACTTATTACCCCAGCGACTCGACTTTTTCACCGCTGGGGTATTTTTGTGCTCTTTTTCCGATTTACCCCGAAATTTGCGTTCTGTGGCGTTTACGTGGTAAGCACGTAAAACTATCCCCAAAAACAATTTGAGCCGTTTCTGCGGCAAATTCGCAAGAAATAAGGCTATTTTTTGTTGTATAGCACGTAATCAATAACCCTGCGGTTTGCTTCATCTACTCTCGATAGGTCTGCATTGATGTAGGTATCAGTTACCCGGACACCGAACGAGTGACCCAGCGCAAGCGACACCACGTCCTTTTGTATACCAATGTTGAAGGCTATAGATGCCCACGTATGGCGAGCGTAGTACGTAGTAAGCCCTGGGCGCACCTTTGCGAGTTTCTTATTAATCATGACCGTTGCAACATCAACGTTCCTGAAATGCTCCGAGAAACGAAGCAGCTTCTTTTCCCCTTTGTACTTCTCGATGATTCGGAGAGCTTCTGGATGAAGAAGGATGGAGTAATGCCTGCCAGTCTTAGCCCGGTCGTATTCCAGTCTACCACGGACGATATTCTCCTTTGTCAAGGCGAACAAGTCACTCACATTGATACCAATCAGCAGGAACATCAGCAGGAACATGTCGACCAGCTCATCGCCACCAGCTTCGAAAACAGACCGGATTTCCTCAACAGACAAGTCTCGCTTTTTCGTTGTCTCAAGCCGTAGACTATACCTGCGGAATGGGTAGTTTTTCGTCTGCTCATTATCTATCGCCAAGTTGAAGACAGCAGCGACACAGAGCATCCTGCTGGCTCTGGTATTCCTAGACAAGCCTTCCTTTGCCATGAACGCATCGAAGTCTTCAAGCCAAGAGCGGTTAATCTCATCGTATGTAAGCAGAGCCGCTTTTTCCTTCCCAAGGAAAGCTTCAATCTTTGCCCAAGTATATTTATATCTGTTTATCGTGTTCTTTTTCAGATTCCTGCCCTCGTAGGCAATGAAGCCATCACGAAGCAGGGCGACTTTCTCCCTTGCAGGCTCGGCTTCAAGCATGATTAAGTCCCGGAGTTCCCTAGCCGTAATATCGCCACGGTAAGAATCCCTGCATTGCGCCTTCATCATCATTCTATTATAAAAATTCAGACGGTCAAGCAGGAAGTCGTTGATAGCATCACGATCCGGACGCTTGCGCACCTTGCAAGCCCTTTTATCCCATTCATCCTTCTTGCAGTATTGATTGAGGGATATGAAGGCGGTCCCACCGTGATGGTTAACGGCAAGCCGGATGGAAAACGTACCATCCTGCCTTTTTACCCTTGTATCTAAATATAGTCTAAGTGTTGCCATAATTCCGTGCAGTTTTTGTTCAGTTTATTTTCAGCGTTAAGAGCCGCAATTGTGCAACATGGTGCATGATTGCGGCATTTTCAAGTTATCAGAGCATCAGAGAACCCCTTTAAACACTGAGAAACACAGTAAAGTTGTACTTAAAATCATAATCTTTTCCTTTCTTTTTTATGTTATTATCAATGTTATTTATAGCTTAGACGATAAAAGTAGAGAAAAGGTTGCAGAAAATCCAAAAATAATTGTTACTTTTGCATCTGAAATATAAATATTTATAGGTTATATGAACAAGAGATTGATGTTTTCGGCAGCACTCGTGATGGCGCTGCTTTCGGCAAACGCTCAGAAAAGGGCGTTTACCATCGAGGATTTGTACAGGGTGAAGGGCCTATCTTCGGTGAGCCTTTCGCCTGATGGTAAGACGGTTTGCTATACCGCCAGTTCTTCTGACCTGAAGAGCCAGAAGTCTGGCTCCGACATCTACATCATGAATGCGGATGGCTCTTACACCAAGGCTCTTACCGAGGATGGAAAGAGCAGTTCTGCCGTGTGGAGCAAGGATGGAAAGAGTATCTTCTTTACTAATAATGAGAAAGGGACAGCTCAGATCTTTCGCATGGATCTGACTACCTGCGAGACGGAACAGGTAACTGATTATGAGTTGGGTATCGGTAGTCCTGTCATCTCTCCGGATGAGCGATACATTGCCTTTACCGCAGAAGTATATCCCGACCTGGGAGCTGATGCCAAGGCTAACAAGGCCCGGATGGAGAAAAAGGAGCAGGGACCTGTACAGGCGCATATCGCCGACAAGTTGCTCTACCGTCATTGGACGAGCTATAATGATGGCAGATGCAATCACCTTATCCTTTTCGATACACAGACGAAGACTTACAAGGATCTGACTCCGGGCAATTATTCGCTGATATTCGTGGTTGGGGGTGGAATCACCTATCAATTCTCTCCTGACAGCAAGGAGATCTGTTTCGTATCCAATCATGATGAGCATCAGGAGGCTAGCACCAATGCCGACCTGTGGACGGTATCTGTGAATGGGGGAGAACCGGTCTGCATCACGAAGGAGAACAAGGCTTGGGATGGTACTCCTGCTTATTCGCCTGACGGCAAGTATATCGCTTACCGCTTGCAGCAAGTGCCTGGTTATGAGTCTGATCGCTTCCGTCTTGCTATCTACGACCGGGCTGCAAAGAAGTCTACCGTCCTGACAGAGAAGTTTGACAACTGGGTAGATGATTACAAATGGGCTCCCGACAGCAAGAGTATCTTCTTCCTCGGTCAGGTACAGGGCGCTCAGCCGCTCTACAAGCTCGATATAGCCAGAAAAACCATCTCGCCGGTATTGACGGGCAAGGCCATCTCGGAGTTTGATTTCGACAATAAGGGTATGGTATATTATACCTATAGCACGACAGGTAAGCCATCGGCTCTCTATCGCCAGCAGATGAAAAAGTGGAATGGAACTCCTGTAGCCAGCGGCAAGGAACAGCAGATTACCTTCCTTAACCAGAAGTTGGAGAATGAGGTGGATATCCGTCCATCTGAGAGTATCTGGGTAGATGGCGCTGGTGGCGACAAGGTACAGGTATTCATCGTGAAGCCACACAACTTTGATGCCAGCAAGAAATATCCGCTTATCATCAATGTGCATGGCGGACCACAGATGCAATGGATGAATTCCTTCCGTGGCGACTGGCAGGTTTATCCTGCTGCCGGTTATGTGGTGGCTTATCCTAATCCTCATGGCTCTACGGGATATGGTCAGGCCTTTACCCGTGCCATTTCCGGTGATTGGGGCGGAAAGGTATTTGAGGATGTGATGAAGGTTACCGATAAATTGGCAACCCTGGAATATGTTGACTCCACGAGGATGGGAGCGATGGGATGGTCGTATGGCGGTTACATGATGAACTGGCTGCAGGGACATACCAAGCGATTCAAGTGTCTGGCTTCCATGATGGGCGTATATGACTTGCGCTCTATGTGGGGCAGTACTGAGGAAGTATGGTTTCCTAACTTTGAGTTAGAGGGACAGCCTTATAATTCCGATCTCTACGAGAAGTGGTCACCATCCTCATACATCAAGAACTTCTCAACACCAACCCTCGTGATGACGGGCGAGCTAGACTATCGTGTACCGTATACCCAGAGTTTGCAGTATTTCACAGCTTTGCAGACCCTGAACATTCCTTCTCGACTGATAGTCTTGAAGTATGATGGTCACTGGCCAAGCAACCTGAAGTCGATGCCGCTCTATTACAACGCGCACCTCGACTGGTTCCATCGTTATCTCGGCGGTGCTCCTGCACCTTGGGATACAGAGAAGATGGTGAATAATGAGATAGAGTACTGAAATGCCCTATATATAATAAGGTGTAGAAAAACAAAATAAAAAAGCTCCATTCGCAATCAGATGCGAATGGAGCTTTTTTTCTGATAATTAAAAACTTACTTTGTTTCCTGTTCTTCCTGCATGTCCAGATACTGGTTGTCCTTGTCGTAGAATTCGTACTGGAGGAACGCCAGTTTCTGTGAAGGAATCACATTGAAGCCGAAACCATACTTAAACTGCCATCTGCGCTTCAGGGAAATGAAACCCTTGTTGATGAAGGCAGCCACGTAAGGATTCACATACAAAGTGAATTTCTTGACGCCAATCTTGTTGACTAGGCGGTCGATTTTTCTTTCCAACTGGTCGGTAAAGAGGATGCTAGACTTAATCTTGCCCGTACCGAAACAGGTAGGGCAGGTTTCATCTACATTCACATCCATAGCCGGACGTACACGCTGGCGTGTAATCTGCATCAGTCCGAACTTGCTCAATGGCAGGATGTTGTGCTTGGCACGGTCCTTCTGCATGTTCTTGCACATGCGTTCATAGAGCAACTGTCGGTCTTCGGCAAGATTCATGTCGATGAAGTCGACAACAATGATACCTCCCATATCTCGGAGGCGCAATTGTCTTGCCAACTCATCAGCAGCGCCGAGGTTAACATCCAGTGCATTTGCTTCCTGACCTTTCTCACGAGTTCTGTTACCACTATTTACATCGACAACGTGCAAGGCCTCGGTGTGCTCGATGATGAGATAAGCACCGTGCTTGTAGTTAACAACACGACCAAAGCCAGCTTTAATCTGCTTGGTAATGCTGAAATTGTCGAAGATAGGCACCTTACCGGTGTAGAGCTTAACTATGCCCGCCTTTTCAGGGGCTATTAGAGAAACATAGTTCTTCACCTCGTTCATCACATCTTCGTTGTTCACGTAGATGTTCTCATAAGATGGGTTAAACAAGTCACGCAAGAGAGCAACGGCTCTTCCGGTCTCCTCGAATGCAAGTTGCGGGCGCTGCTGGGTCTTCTGTACCTTGGCGATAGCATCCTCCCATCGCTTCACCAGGACTTTCAGCTCAGCATCGAGCTCAGCGACCTTCTTACCCTCAGCCACAGTGCGGACGATAACGCCGCAATTCTTTGGTTTGATGCTGTGAATGAGTTGTTTGAGTCGGGAGCGTTCTTCACCGCTTTTAATTTTCGACGAGACAGAAACTTTATCACCGAATGGCATGAGTACCAGGTATCGGCCCGCGAATGAGATTTCGCCTGTGAGTCGAGGTCCCTTGGTAGAGATTGGTTCCTTTACGATTTGTACCAGCACTTCCTGTCCTGCTTTGAGTACATTCTGTATGCTGCCGTCCTTTTCCAATTCAGGCATTTTGCTGGCTTTAGAGAATGGGAAAAGTTTCTTTCTGTCGCTCTGTACTTGTTTAAGATACTTCTGGTAGGAATTAAAATGACTTCCTAGGTCAAGATAATGAAGAAAGGCGTCGCGTTCATAACCTACATCCACGAAGCAGGCGTTAAGACCCGGCATCAGTTTTTTTACCTTTGCGATGTAGATGTTGCCCACAGAGAACGATGCCTCACGAGGTTCGTTCTGGTATTCCACCAGCTGCTTGTCCTCCATGAGTGCGATAGAGATGTCTTTCTGTTGGACATCAATTACAACTTCGCTTGTCATATCTTCAATAATCTTTTAACTTTAAATTAATACAAAAAAAGGGTATGCCATTCCATATCAGAACTGACACACCCCCTCAGTCACGAACTGACCGAGAGCTATAGTAAACTAGCTACACTGCTAGCTTACTTGCTCTTATGTCTGTTCTTACGTAATCTTTTTTTACGCTTGTGAGTAGCCATCTTGTGGCCCTTCTTTTTCTTTCCGTTTGGCATGATTTTAAAATTTTAAAATATTGTTATTATAAAAAATGATATTTCTCTCTTCCTGTCCAGCAGTATTACTGAGCGTTCTGCATCTCCTCGATGAAGCTCTTTGATGGCTTGAAGCTTGGTAAGTCGTGAGCTGGAATGGTGATGGTTGTATTCTTAGAGATGTTACGGGCAGTCTTAGCAGCACGATGCTTGATGTTGAAGCTGCCGAAGCCACGCAAGTATACATTGTCCTTCTTTTCGATGAGGCACTTCTTAACCTCTTCCATAAAAGCCTCTACTACAGTACCTACTTCTTTCTTAGGCATACCAGTAGCGATAGCTACCTCATTAATGATATCTGCTTTGGTCATTTCTTTATTTTTTACTAATTTTACTTGTTAATCTTTATTTCGGTGTGCAAAGATACAAGTTTTTTATGATATAACAAAATACTTAAGGCTTTTTTTGCAAAAATAATGCTCTAAGTATTTGCATATAAGGTTTTTATTGCGTATTTTTGCACCAAAATAGAGAAATTATGAGATTTAAGAGATATTTTTTGGCTTTGATGATGGTTGCCTTTCATGCATTGGCGTTGACGGCTGGGGAGGTCTGGACGGCGAAAAATGTACCGATTCCTTTCCTCAGGGATTCTACGCAATATGTTTCCGACCCGGATGGATATGTTGATAAGGCTCAGAAGGATTCTGCCAATTTCTATCTTCAGAAACTGAAGTTGGAGTGTGGCGTACAGAATGTGCTCATCATTGTGGGAAAGGTTGATAACCAGGATGCCTTCCGGATGGCGCAGGATGTGGGCAACCAATATGGTATCGGTTACAAGAAGAGTCGGAGAGGACTGGTTATTGTCATCGCGGTGGAGGACCATAAGTACTTTATTGCTCCAGGAAGCGGACTGGAGGGTGAGTTGACCGATGTAGACTGCGATGATATTGCCCGAGCTTGCATCGTGAAGTATATGCGCGAAGGCAATCCGGGCGAGGCAGTAGCATCTGTAAGCCGTGCTATATATAATAAGGTGAAAAGTGGACGGACGGGAATTGCGGATGTTGATGAAGGTTCGGTTAATGACGAAGAGGACTGGTTCCTGGTCATTATCCTGTTCCTTATCTTCTTCGGTATTCCTATCTATCTGTTTATCAGGTATATTCTGGAGATGCTCGGCATTGTGAAGCCAAGACCGAAGAGCAATCAGAGAAACCAGTCTCGTAGGAGAAACAATGACGATGACTGGATACCTCCTTTCTTTATGGGAGGTGGCGGTTCTTCCGGCGGCGGTTTCTCGGGCGGTTCTTTTGGCGGAGGTACCTTTAGCGGAGGTGGCTCTGGCGGAGGATGGTGATGCCTTTGATAGTTAATAGTTTATAGTTTAGAATTAATAATTAATAATAATGACAATGGAACAGACAATGAATTCAAACATGCAACCGGCAAAGAGAGGTATAAAGAAAAGCTGGATTATTCTGGGCATCGTAGTTGTGCTGGTACTATGGATGTTCAGTGGTTATAACGGATTGGTAGAGAAACAGGAGTTGGCTACCACAGAGTTGGCTAATGTTCAGACTCAGTATCAGCGTCGTGCTGATATGATGCCACAGTTGGCTAAGATTGTAAAGGCTTATGCCAAGCATGAGAAAGAAACCTTCGCCGAGGTGACCAAGGCTCGTGCTGCTGTAGGTCAGGTAAAACTGGATGCCAATAATCTTACTGAGGCTAGCCTGAAGAAATATACTGCTGCACAGGGCGAGTTGGCGAATGCATTCTCCAAACTGATGGTAGTAGCCGAGAAATATCCTGAGTTGAAAGCCAGCGAGAACTTCAAGGCTCTTCAGGTTCAGGAAGAGGGTACGGAAAACCGTATCAGCGAGGCACGCCGCAAGTATAATGAAGCCGTTCAGAACTATAACCAGACGGTTAGAAAAATGCCTAGTGCCCTTATCGCCGGCCTCTTCAATTTCAATGTGATGCCTAAGTTTGAGGCAGCAGCAGGAGCTGAGAAGGCGCCAGATTTGGATATCTAATTTAGAATTGATCATTAAGAATCCTGTTTTTCAATGGGATTAATAGATTTGTTATCTAGTCAATGGGAATGAGAAGTGTCCCATTGGCTAGATTTTCTGTTTTATGCGCTTTCAATTTGAAAGTTACTCAATATTTTATATATATTTTGTATTTCAGATGTTTTTTATTTCAGAAATTCTTTGTATCTTTGCACGCAATTTAAGAAATATGGTAGAAATACCGCAAACATTGAAATTTCAATAAGGTAAATTACAAATATGAAACAAACAAAGATTGTCGCTTCCATCAGTGATCGTAGATGTGATCAGGATTTTATCCGAAAACTGTTTTTCGCCGGTATGAACGTTGTTCGTATGAATACTGCTCATGCCACAGAAGAGGGTATACGCACCATCGTAAAGAATGTAAGAGCCGTGTCTCCACATATTGGTATTATGATTGATACCAAAGGTCCTGAGGTGCGAACTACAGGTGTGAAGGAACCTATCCACTACAATGTTGGTGATGTAGTGAAAATCTTTGGACGTCCGGAAATGGAGTCTTCTCATGATATTGTGAATGTGAGTTATCCTGATATCGCAGCCGATGTAAAGGTAGGTGATGATTTGCTCTTCGATGATGGTGAACTCGATATGAAGATTATCGACAGCCAGGGGCCTATGCTGGTTGCCGAGGTTCAGAACGAGGGAGTGCTCGGGGCTCACAAGAGCGTGAATGTGCCGGGAGAGCATATCGACCTGCCTGCACTGACAGAGAAAGACCGCCGAAATATTGAACTCGCTATCGAGTTGGATATTGATTTCATCGCTCACTCTTTTGTGCGCAATGCAGCCGATGTGAAGGCAGTTCAGGATATCTTGGACGCTCACAACAGTGATATCAAGATTATCTCTAAGATTGAAAATCAGGAAGGTGTTGATAATATTGACGAGATTATTGATGCCTGCTATGGTATCATGGTTGCCCGTGGTGATCTGGGTATCGAGGTGCCAATCGAGAGAATTCCAGGCATCCAGCGCCGCATCATCTCTAAGTGTGTGAAGGCGCAGAAACCGGTAATCGTAGCAACACAGATGTTGCATACCATGATTAAAAATCCACGTCCTACTCGTGCTGAGGTAACTGATATTGCCAATGCTATCTTCTATCGCACCGATGCGCTGATGCTTTCTGGTGAGACAGCAAGCGGAAAGTATCCTGTAGAGGCTGTGCAGACCATGGCCCGTATTGCTGAGCAGGCAGAGAAGGATAAGTCTCCACTGAATGATATTGATCCAATGGAAGATGGTAAGATTGACCAGAAGCTCTTCCTGGCTCATGCTGCCATTGAGGCTACAAAGAAGTTGGGTGTTGCTGGTATTATTACCGATGGCGAGACCGGTCAGACTGCACGCGACCTGGCAGCCTTCCGTGGTCCAAATCCGGTATTGGCAATCTGCTATAAGGAGAAACTCCAGCGCTGGTTGAATCTGAGCTATGGTATTATTCCAATTCATCAGAAGGATCAGGTTTCTACCAAGGCTATGTTTACCGCAGCGGTACGTATGCTTCGCCAGAAAGGCTACTTAGGTGAGGAGGATAAGATTGCTTATCTGAGCGGTAGCTTTGGAGAGGGTGGAGGCACAACCTTCGTTGAGATTAATAAAGTGAAGAAGATTTTCGATAACAGTTATAGCTTTAATTTGCCATCAAATGGCATCGAAGATAAGTAAAAAAGGCTATTATTTCAAAAAAAAATAGACGTAAATAGAATTATTGGTGCAAAAATTTGCAGTATTCAAAAAAATACCGTAATTTTGCACCAATATTTTAAAACGAAAATTTTAGAAAATGAAAAAACTCGTTAGTTCAGTTTTAGTCGCTTTGACTATGCTCTTAGTACTTGGCAGTTGTGGAAGTACTAAGAATGTAGCTTATTTCCAAAATGCAGATTCTATCAGTTTGGCTGCTTCAAGAATGCTTTATGAAGCTAAGATTATGCCTAAGGACGAACTTACCATTACCGTAATTACGACAGATCCAAAGGCTGCCATGCCTTTCAACCTTTCTGTTTCTCAAACTTTGGGAAACAGCGGGCAGTTGAGTTCTGGTACTGGTTCTTTGCAAGGTTATCTGGTTGACAATTCCGGTAACATCGAGTTTCCTGTTGTTGGAACATTGCATGTAGGTGGTTTGACCAAGAAACAGGCAGAAGATCTTATCAAGAAAAAGGTAAAGCCTTACTTGGCTGCAAAGGAAAATCCAATCGTTACAGTTCGTATGGCAAGTTATCATGTTTCTGTATTAGGTGAAGTTACCAAGCCGGGCATCATTTCAGTACCTCAGGAGAAAATGAGTATTCTCGAGGCTTTGGCTCAGGCAGGCGACCTTACTATCTATGGTAAGCGCGACAATGTGTTGCTGATTCGTCAGGATGCTGCAGGAGAGAAGCATACCTATCGTATGAACTTGAATGATGCAAATATCATTAATTCACCTTTCTATTATCTGCAGCAGAATGATATCATCTATGTAGAGCCAAATAAGGTGAAAGCTCAAAACTCAGCCATCGGTTCATCTACCACATTGTGGTTCTCTGCCGTTGGTACATTGATTTCTATCGCATCGTTGATTGTCAATATCTTGCGATAACAGATCATCGAAGAGGATAAAATCAGGATACTATATAATAAAATTAAAGTATATATATGTGTGGCATAGTAGGATATTTAGGTAAGGGCGAGGCTTATCCCGCTCTTATCAAGGGTTTAAAGCGCTTGGAATATCGTGGATACGATAGTGCAGGCGTGGCTCTAATCAGTAATGATGGAGCTTTGAACGTTTACAAAGCAAAGGGTAAAGTGGCAGATCTCGAAGCGTTCTGCTCTGATAAGGATATTTCGGGACATGTGGGTATTGCTCATACTCGTTGGGCTACCCATGGAGAGCCTTCTGCTGTGAATGCTCACCCGCATTATTCTTCTAGCAAGAACCTTGCCATGATTCATAATGGAATCATTGAAAACTATGCCGATATCAAGAAGAATCTCATTGCCAAGGGAGTAGAGTTCAGAAGCGAGACAGATACAGAGGTTCTTGTCCAGCTGATTGAATATATTCAGGTTAAGAAAAAACTTGACCTGCTGACTGCCGTTCAGGTGGCTCTCCGTCAGGTAATCGGAGCTTACGCTATCGCAATTCTTGATAAGCGTAACCCTAATCAGATCATTGCTGCCCGTAAACAGAGTCCATTGGTTGTAGGTATCGGAAAGGATGGAGAGTTTTATCTCGGTTCTGATGCCAGTCCTATCATCGAATATACAGATAAGGTGGTTTATCTGGAGGATGGTAACATCGCTGTGATGCGCCTCGGTGAGGAATTGCAGGTGGTGAACATCCAGAACGTTAAACTCAACCCTGAGGTACAGACCGTAGACATTGATCTCGGTCAGATAGAGAAGGGCGGTTTCCCTCACTTTATGTTGAAGGAAATTTTTGAGCAGCCAGAGTGCCTTCGTAACTGTATGCGTGGCCGTGTAGTTAGCCGCACAGTGGAAACTCGCGTAATGACTGATGGCAACGATACAACCAGCAAGAAGGAGACTGAGATGGGTGTCGTGCTCAGCTCCATTACCGACCATCGCCAGCAGCTTCTCAATGCCAAGCGAATCATCATCGTGGCTTGTGGTACATCATGGCATGCCGGACTTATTGGCAAGCAGATGATAGAGAACTATTGCCGCATCCCTGTAGAAGTAGAATATGCATCAGAGTTCCGTTATCGCAATCCTGTGGTAACGAAGGACGATGTTGTCATCGCCATTTCCCAGAGTGGTGAAACCGCTGATACCCTGGCTGCCATCAAGCTTGCCAAGGAGAGCGGTGCGTTTATCTATGGTATCTGTAACTCCATCGGTTCTTCCATCGCACGAGAGACAGATACAGGTACCTATATTCACGTAGGTCCGGAGATTGGTGTTGCCTCTACCAAGGCGTTCACTGGTCAGGTTACCGTCCTTATCCTCCTGGCACTTGCCATCGGTAAGGAGAGGGGAACCATCAGCGAAAATGAATATCAGAAGATTACAGAACAGCTTTGGAACATTCCTGCCAAGATGAAGGAAGTGTTGAAGCTCAACAATAAGATAGCTGACTTGAGCCGTACGTTTACATACGCTCGCAATTTCATCTATCTGGGTCGTGGATTCCAGTATCCTGTGGCCCTTGAGGGTGCATTGAAGTTGAAGGAGATTAGCTACATCCACGCTGAGGGTTATCCTGCAGCGGAGATGAAGCATGGCCCTATCGCATTGATTGACAGCGATATGCCAGTGGTAGTTATTGCTACCCACAACTTCATGTACGAGAAGGTCTTGTCTAATATCCAGGAGATTAAAGCCCGTCAGGGTCGTGTTATTGCTATTGTCAGCAATGGCGATGAAACCATTTCCAAGATTGCCGACGAAGTGATTGAACTCCCTGAGACCTTGGAGTGCCTGGAGCCATTATTGGCTACCATTCCTTTGCAGCTCTTGGCTTACCATGTAGCTGTATGTAAGGGCAAGGACGTTGACCAACCTAGAAACTTGGCCAAGTCAGTTACTGTAGAATAATATATAAAGGGATTCGTCATTTCTTGACGTTTCCCTTTTTTTGGAGGGGGATCCCTCGGATAGGTATATTCAAATTAAACTAAATAAGATAAGGATAATAGAGAGATGGAACCATTGAAACATGAGTGTGGTGTAGCAATGATCAGATTGCTCAAGCCACTGGAGTATTACCAGCAGAAGTATGGTACTTGGATGTACGCACTCAACAAACTCTATCTGATGATGGAGAAGCAGCACAACCGTGGCCAGGAGGGTGCTGGTATGGCTTGTGTCAAACTGGGCGGTAAGCCTGGTCATGAGTATATGTTCCGTGAGCGTGCAGAGGGCAAGAATGCCGTGACCGAAATCTTCGGCAAGGCGAATGCCAACTTCAAGAGCCTGACTCCCGAGCAGCTTGCTGATGCAAAGTTCGCTAAAGAGGAACTGCCTTTTGCAGGCGAACTTTATATGGGACACCTGCGCTACAGTACCACCGGAAAGAGTGGCATTCAGTATGTGCACCCATTCCTGCGACGTAACAACTGGAAGGCGAAGAACCTCTGCCTTTGTGGTAACTTCAACATGACCAACGTAGATGAAATCTTCGAGGAACTTACCAAGCAGGGCCAGAGTCCTCGCATCTACAGCGACACCTACATCATGCTTGAACTGATGGGCCACCGTCTGGACAGAGAGGTGGAGCGCAACTTCGTAGCTGCAAAGGCGATGGAGATGCAGAATACCGATATCACCAACTATATAGAAGACCACGTGAAGATGAGCAATGTACTCAAGACCACGATGAAGAACTTTGATGGCGGTTATGTGGTTTGCGGTATCACCGGTTCGGGTGAAATGTTCTCTATGCGCGACCCTTGGGGCATCCGTCCTGCGTTCTATTACAAGAACGATGAAATCGTGGTAGTAGCCAGCGAGCGCCCTGTACTTCAGACCACCTTCGACCTGGAGGCAGAGGAAGTGCAGGAACTGATGCCGGGCACGGCGCTTCTTGTGAAGAAGAACGGAGAGTGCAGCATCGAGCGCATCATGGAGCAGAAGGGCGATTCAGCCTGCTCATTCGAGCGCATCTACTTCAGTCGTGGTTCCGACAAGGATATCTATAAGGAGCGTAAGCAGTTGGGCGAGCAGTTGACCCAGCCTATCCTGAAGGCTGTGGATTATGATGTAGACCACACCGTGTTCAGCTATATCCCGAACACTGCCGAGGTGGCTTACTATGGCATGTTGAGCGGTTTCAAGAAGTATCTTAATGAGACCAAGATTGAGCAGATTGCCAACCTCGACCATGTTCCATCAAAAGAAGAATTATACGAAATCCTCGGCGACTTCGTCCGCTCAGAAAAGATAGCATGGAAGGATATCAAACTCCGTACCTTCATTACTGAGGGCAACAGCCGTAACGACCTGGCGAGCCACGTGTATGATGTAACCTACGGAAGCATCGAGCCGAATGTGGATAATCTTGTCATTATCGATGATAGTATCGTGCGTGGTACTACCCTGAAGGAGAGTATTCTCCGCATCCTCGACCGTCTGCATCCTAAGAAGATTGTAGTGGTTTCCAGTGCCCCTCAGATCCGATATCCGGATTACTACGGCATCGATATGGCAAGACTGGAAGAGTTCTGCGTGTTCCGTGCTGCCATCCAGCTTTTGAAAGAGCGCAAGATGGAAGACCTTATCGAGCAGACCTATGAGGCTTGCAAGGCAGAATTGGCAAAGCCAAAGGAGGAGCAGATCAATCCGGTACGCTCCATCTACAAGCCATTCAGCACCGAGGAAATCAACGAGAAGATTGTTGAGATGCTTCGCCCAGAGGGCATGACCACTCCTATCCAGCTTGTATTCCAGAGCATCGAGGGCTTGCGCGAGGCGATTCCAAACCACAAGGGCGACTGGTATTTCACCGGTCATTATCCAACCCCAGGCGGCACGAAGCTCTGTAACCAGTCGTTTGTAAACTACATCGAAAACGTTTATCATAAATAAGTGAATAGAGAAGAACGAAGAGTGAAGAATTCATTTGCTCTTATAAGTATGAAATAAAAGAATCAAATGTCAGATATGAAAAAAGTAACCTTAGTTTTGAGCGATGGAACTAAGTTCCATGGCAAATCTTTTGGATATGACGCTCCTGTAGCGGGCGAGGTTGTGTTCAACACAGCCATGATGGGATATCCAGAGAGTTTGACCGACCCTTCTTACGCCGGTCAGTTGATGACACTTACATTCCCTCTCGTGGGCAACTATGGTGTGCCACCATTTACTTTTGAGGAGAATGGTTTGCCAACCTTCATGGAGAGTGACAAGATTTATGCTTCTGCCATCATCGTGAATGATTACAGCGAGCAGTACAGCCACTGGAATGCAGTGGAGAGTCTTGCCGACTGGTTGAAGCGCGAAAAGGTGCCAGGAATCACAGGCATCGACACCCGTGAGTTGACTAAGGTGCTTCGTGAGCATGGTGTGATGATGGGTAAGATTCTCTTTGATGATGAGCCTGACAACATTCCTGAGGCTAACTATGAGGGTGTAAACTTTGTTGACCAGGTAAGCTGCAAGGAAATTATCCGTTATAACGAGGGTGCCGGCAAGAAGGTGGTTCTCGTTGACTGCGGTGTGAAGGCAAACATCATCCGTTGCCTCATCAACAGAGGCGTAGAGGTGATCCGTGTGCCATGGAATTACGATTACACCGATATGGACTTCGACGGATTGTTCCTGGCCAATGGTCCTGGTGATCCAGATATGTGCGAGGATGCAGTAAACATTATTCGCAAGCAGATTAGCCAGAGCCGCAAGCCTATCTGCGGTATCTGTATGGGTAACCAGTTGCTTTCTAAGGCAGCCGGTGCTACTATCTACAAGTTGAAGTATGGTCACCGTTCACACAACCAGCCAGTGCGCATGGTAGGAACCAACAATTGCTACATCACCTCTCAGAACCACGGTTATGCCGTTGATGCCAAGACATTGGGCAACGATTGGGAGGAACTCTTTGTAAATATGAATGATGGCTCTAACGAGGGTATTCGCCACAAGGTGAACCCTTGGTTCTCAAGCCAGTTCCACCCAGAGGCTTGCTCAGGCCCTGTGGATACAGAGTTCATGTTTGATAAGTTTGTAGAAACACTTAAATAATTAGGAAAAAAGATGAAAGACGAAAATATAAAGAAGGTGCTCCTCTTAGGTTCTGGAGCCTTGAAGATCGGTGAAGCAGGTGAGTTCGACTACTCAGGTTCGCAGGCCCTGAAGGCATTGCGCGAGGAAGGTATCGAGACTGTGCTCATCAACCCGAATATCGCAACCGTACAGACATCAGAAGGTGTTGCCGACCAGATTTACTTCCTGCCAGTGCAGCCTTACTTCGTAGAGCGTGTCATCCAGAAGGAGAATCCAGACGGTATCCTCCTCAGCTTCGGTGGTCAGACTGCCCTCAACTGTGGTGTGGAACTCTATCGCCAGGGCATCCTGGAGAAATATAATGTCAAGGTATTGGGTACTCCAGTTCAGGCTATCATGGACACTGAGGACCGTGAACTCTTCGTAGAGAAGTTGGATGAAATCAATGTGAAGACCATCAAGAGTGAGGCTTGCGAGAACATCGAGCAGGCCCGCAAGGCTGCTGCCGAGCTCGGCTATCCTGTCATCATCCGTGCTGCTTACGCCTTGGGTGGTCTCGGTTCTGGTTTCGCAGACAACGAGGAGGAGCTGAACAAACTCGCAGAGAAGGCTTTCTCTTTCTCTCCACAGGTATTGGTAGAGAAGAGTTTGAAGGGCTGGAAAGAGATTGAGTATGAGGTAGTTCGCGACCGTTACGACAACTGTATCACAGTTTGTAACATGGAGAACTTCGACCCACTGGGAATCCATACTGGTGAGAGTATCGTCATCGCTCCATCTCAGACCCTGAGCAATTCTGAGTATCATAAGCTCCGTGCCCTCGCCATCAAGATTATCCGTCACATCGGAATCGTGGGTGAGTGTAACGTGCAGTATGCATTCGACCCTAAGAGCGAGGATTATCGTGTAATCGAGGTGAATGCCCGTTTGAGCCGTTCTTCTGCCTTGGCATCTAAGGCTACTGGTTATCCTCTTGCCTTCGTTGCAGCCAAGCTCGGTATGGGCTATGGTCTGTTCGAGTTGAAGAACTCGGTAACCAAGACTACATCTGCCTTCTTCGAGCCAGCATTGGACTACGTGGTATGTAAGATTCCTCGTTGGGACTTGTCTAAGTTCCGTGGCGTAGATAAGGAGTTGGGTTCATCTATGAAGTCAGTAGGTGAGGTAATGGCCATCGGCCGCAACTTCGAGGAGGCCATCCAGAAGGGTCTTCGTATGATTGGTCAGGGCATGCACGGTTTCGTAGAGAACAAGGAACTTGAAATCGACGATATCGATGCAGCTTTGCGCGAGCCAACAGATAAGCGTGTGTTCGTGATTTCAAAGGCTATGCACAAGGGCTATACCGTAGATCAGATTCACGACTTGACCAAGATTGACAAGTGGTTCCTTGAGAAGTTGAAGCACATCATCGACATCGACGAGGCGATGAAGAAGTGCAACATCAATACTCTTGACCAGGATTTGCTCCGCACCGCTAAGGTTTACGGTTTTACCGACTTCCAGGTAGCCCGTGCCGTGGGCTTGGAGCAGGAGTTGGGCAACATGCACAAGGCAGCCCTCCTGGTTCGCAACAAGCGCAAGAGCTATGGCATCCTGCCTGTAGTAAAGCAGATTGATACCCTGGCAGCAGAGTATCCTGCTCAGACCAACTACCTCTATGTAACTTACGCTGGCGTGAAGAGCGACATCACCTTTGAGAACGACCACCGTTCTATCATCGTACTCGGTTCAGGTGCTTACCGCATCGGTTCTTCTGTAGAGTTCGACTGGTGTGGCGTTCAGGCATTGAACACCATCCGCAAGGAAGGCTGGCGTTCTGTGATGATCAACTACAACCCAGAGACCGTATCTACCGACTACGATATGTGCGACCGTCTCTACTTCGACGAGTTGACCTTCGAGCGTGTGATGGATATCATCGAGATGGAGCAGCCTCATGGTGTCATCGTATCTACCGGTGGTCAGATTCCAAACAACCTGGCTATGCACCTCGATGCACAGAACGTGCCAATCCTGGGTACTGCTGCCAAGGACATCGATAACGCTGAGGACCGTGCCAAGTTCTCTCAGATGTTGACCAACAACGGCATCAACCAGCCAGAGTGGAGCGCCCTGACCTCTATGGAGGATATCGACAACTTCATCGAGCGTGTAGGTTTCCCAGTATTGGTTCGTCCTAGCTACGTGCTTTCTGGTGCTGCGATGAACGTATGTTCTAACGAGGATGAGCTGAAGCGATTCCTGCAGTTGGCTGCCAATGTAAGTGAGGATCACCCAGTGGTAGTAAGTAAGTTTATCGAACATGCCAAGGAGATTGAGATGGATGCAGTGGCAAAGAATGGCGAGGTGATTGCCTATGCGATTTCCGAGCACATCGAGTTTGCCGGTGTTCACTCAGGTGATGCTACCATCCAGTTCCCTCCTCAGAAGTTGTATGTTGAGACAGTTCGTCGTGTAAAGCGAGTTGGTCGTCAGATTGCCAAGGAGTTGCACATCAATGGTCCGTTCAACATTCAGTTCATGGCTCGTGACAATGATATTCTCGTTATCGAGTGTAACCTTCGTGCCAGCCGTTCGTTCCCATTCGTGAGCAAGGTATTGAAGATCAACCTCATCGAGTTGGCTACCCGCGTAATGCTCGGTTTGCCAGTAGAGAAGCCACACAAGAATCTCTTCGATCTCGATTATGTAGGTATCAAGGCATCTCAGTTCAGCTTCAACCGTTTGCAGAAGGCAGACCCAGTATTGGGTGTGGACATGAGCAGTACCGGTGAGGTAGGTTGCTTGGGCGACGATACATCTACCGCACTTCTGAAGAGTATGCTTTCTGTGGGTCATCGCATTCCAGCCAAGAACATCCTGCTTTCTACAGGTTCTGCCAAGCAGAAGGTAGATTTGCTCGATGCAGCCCAGATGTTGGTTAAGCATGGCTACAAGCTGTATGCAACCGGTGGTAGTAGCAAGTTCCTCACCGAGAATGGCATTGAGAACACCCGTGTGCTTTGGCCATCAGAGGAGGCAGAAGGCGGTGCGCCTAAGGCTTTGGAGATGCTCCACAACCATGAGATTGATATGGTAGTGAATATTCCAAAGAACTTGACCAGCAGCGAGTTGAGCAATGGTTACAAAATTCGTCGTGCAGCCATCGACCTGAATGTGCCATTGATTACCAACAGCCGTCTGGCGAGTGCATTCATCTATGCATTCTGCACCACCAAGCTGGAGGATATTGATATCAAGGCTTGGGGAGAATATAAATAATGTTTAGTGATTATTTATTAGTGTTTAAGAATTGACAGTTAAGTCATTCTTGATGATTCTCAATAGAAAAATCCCTGCTGTAGGAAAGGCTTCCTATGGCAGGGATTTTTATTTGAACAAAAAAGCCGTGAAAACTTTGGTTGTTTCAAAAATAAAGCCGTAACTTTGCACATGTAAACTGGTTAAATTTCATTGCATGATGAAAATGTGGTGTTCTTGTGAATTTTAACACAGATAATCTTGATTAGAATGGCTCGTATGAGTCTGATAACTCTATCTTTTATCACAAAACATGTCTTTATAACTCTATATTTTAGCAAAGTTAACATAAAATAATTGCTTATCTCGCTAATAATCAGTATATTTGCGCATAATCTTTTAAAGGATCAAAAAAACTGAGAATATGGCTAGAGCAACAGGTTCAATCAATTATTTGGAGCATCGCACGCCCTTGAAGGACGAAAGCGGTAAGTATCAGATACATCCGATGTTCGTGAAACAGGATGTCGTTGACAGGGAGAAGATGGAAAAGCGTGTTCGCGATCATTGTGCGATGAACGTTTCGTCCTTTATCTCCGCATTGGAAACGCTGGAGGATGAAACGCTTTACGCCCTGGCGGATGGCAACGAGGTGAGGGTAGGCGATATGTTTATCGTCAAGCCTAAGCTGGGGATGGTGAAGCATAAGGACAAGAATGGAATCGAATGGAAAAGGACCTATCATGAGGGTGATCTGATTCCAGCCAATGAGGTGGATATCTGCGGCTTGGAAATTCAGCCCACGAAGGAGTTCCTGGAAAGGCTAAAGCGCCACTCTAATGGCTGCAGCCGACAGTATTGGAGTGTGAAATCTACTCCAAAAGAGGCGGATAAGGAGTTTGCTGATATTGTAGAGATTTGTCAGCAGCAGGGTTATATCACGGTGAAGGATATGATTCGTGAATTCGGTGTCACCCGCTATCATGCCAATAAGGTATTGAATGATCTCTGTGAGGAACCGGCTGCCAGAATGTATGCTATCAAGGAAGGTCCTATAACGCTCTATCGTTTGTGGAAGAAGGAGTAACTAAGACGTAGTTGTTGAAACGGCTCTTTAGGTTGACGGAATCGTTTCCTTAACTTGAATGAAGCGTCTCTTCTCGTTGAAGGAAGCGTCTCCTTAACTTGAATGAAGCGTCTCCTTAACTTGAATGAAGTGTCTCTTCTCGTTGAAGGATACGTCTCCGAGAGTTAAAAGAAGCGTTTCCTGGAGTCAGAACAAGCGTCTTTTAGAGTACAAGCATAAACCTTCTCAGACATTGCCACTAGGTTCAGCAGCTCTGCCGAGCCTAGTCAGCAAGTCTGCTGACTGCAGTCAGCACCTCTGCTGAGCCTAGTGACAACACCTTTTAGTCGTACAGCTATAACCTGTTTAGTTGTACAACTGTATACCCTATAGTCGTACAACTATAACCTCTTTAGTTGTACAACTATACACTTTTTAGTTGTACAATCGTAAAATGATGATACTTCTATGATATATTGGGTGCTCTCATTCAATCCAAACATACAGCATCTTCCTTTTATAACGTTCGTTTGCTTTTGTTCTATTCAACGAACGAAATGAGGAAAAGCAGCTTCTCCTAATTCTGGCTCATATTCAAAACCTTCGTAACTGAAGCCTGCCAGTTCCTCTGGAGTAAGAAGCTGATTATTCAGAATATATCTCACCATGGCTCCACGGCAAGATTTAGCCCATACAGCCTGCATCTTCAATCTGCCGTCTTTCTGGCGGACATAAAAGAGTGGCTGAATGACCTTTATCTCCTTACATACTCTCTTCCAATCGAACAGATGTTCATATTCCTCTGTAGAAAGATGGATGAGTATACCATCATCAGCTTTCACACTATCGATGAGAACATCTGTCAGTTTGTCTTTCCAGAACTGATTGATAGGCTTGTCGTTTGTAGCTTCGAGCGATACGCAATGCTCCATACGATAAGGTACGATGCCATCCAACGGTCGAAGCAATCCATAAAGGAAGCAGGTAATCCAGAGATGTTTCTGGGCATACTCTAACGACTCCTCGCTCAAAGAACTGGCACGCAAATGTTTGTATGCCTGACCATTGTAAGCCAGGATAGCAGGCATCTTTTCGGTTGCCATAAAATCATGATATCGCTTCCAGTTCGTCATTGCAATCTTGCTGCTGCAATCCAGTTGCTTAGCCAATTCCTCTACATTCATCATTGCCATTTCTTTGGCCAAGTCATTGGCAACTGATTGGAATAGTGGCACGGAGATAGGCTTCCTGTCTGCCTTCTCAAACATGATTTTGGCATTTGCCAATAATATCTGCATAATAATCAATCTTTTGAATTGTACCTGCAAAGATAAAAAAAAATCAATATACAATGCTAAATAGCCAAGAAAAATCCCATAAAATTAAAATTTTTTATAAAACGAGCATTATATAGTACTTTTTCTTGTGTAATCTATAAATATTTGTTACCTTTGCCCCATGAAAACATTATTAGACGTTCATACACATACAATAGCATCAGGTCATGCCTTTAGCAGTTTGCAGGAAATGGCCTTGACAGCAAAGGAGAAAGGGTTGGATATCTTGGGAATCACAGAGCACGGTCCCAATATCCCGGGTACCTGTGATCCTATTTATTTCAGAAACCTTCATTGTGTTCCACGCCAGCTCTATGGAATCAAACTGATGCTTGGAGCAGAACTCAACATCCTCAATACGAAGGGAGATATCGATCTCGACGAGGATTACTGGCGTATGCTGGATATCCGAATAGCAGGCATCCATAGCCTTTGCTGGCAGGGAGGAAGTAAGGAGGAGAATACGCAGGGTGTCATCAATGCCATGCGCAATCCCTTCGTGCAGATTATCTCTCATCCCGGCGATGGTACGGCAGAACTGGATTTCGAGGAACTCATGAAAGTTTCCAGGGAGACGCATACCTTGCTTGAAATCAACAACCATTCCATGGCTCCCATCCGCCACAAGACTGTGGCTGCTCCCAATAATCTGGAACTGCTGGAACTTGCCAAGAAGTATGAAACTCCAGTCATCTTCGGAAGTGATGCCCACTTTTCTACGATGATTGCCGACTACAGCAACATTATGCCACTGGTAGAAAAAGCAGAGTTCCCGGATGAGCTGGTTCTCAACTATCAGCCAGAGAAATTCATGGCTTACCTCAAGCCAACCCCTGAGAAATAGGAAAATTTAGTTTCACATTTCAATTTACATGACTATGATTATAGAAGAAATCATCAAGTATAATGAAAACTTCGTAGCCAGTAAGGCTTACGAAAAGTATCTTACGAGTAAATATCCAGACAAGAAACTTGCCATTCTTTCCTGTATGGACACCCGCCTCACTGAGCTTCTACCAGCAGCTTTGGGCCTGAAGAACGGAGATGCCAAGCTCATCAAGAACGCCGGTGGACTGGTTATCAGTCCTTTCGACTCAGCCATGCGTAGTCTCCTTGTAGCCATCTACGAATTGGGTGTAGAGGAAATCATGGTCATTGCCCACTCCAACTGCGGTGCATGCCACATGAACGGACAGCAGATGAAGAAATTGATGCTCAAACGTGGCATCCATCAGAATGTTATCGATACCATCGGGCTTTGCGGCATCGACCTCGACCATTGGCTGGAGGGATTCCACGACACAGAGGATTCTGTAAGGAATACCATCAATACAATCCGTACACACCCTCTCGTACCAAAAGACGTCAATCTTCATGGCTATATCATTGACTCACAGACGGGTAAACTGACAGAAGTGAAATAGAATAAAGGTATTATTTTAATTAAAACACATAACAGCAGTTTGTTGTACTTTCACCTTCCCTCTATGATGCTCTTTCCAAGAAAGTAGCTTTCGTTACAGCCCCCACATATCATTCAGCATACTGATTGCTGACTCCGAGCGGAAGACATGATTGCGGAAGGTGATGATGCCTTCAAGAGCAAGGTGGTCTTCGAAGGAATTGACCAGAAAATCTGCCTCGAGCAGAATGCGGTGGTCGAGGCTGTTAACATCTTGATAAGTATGATGATGGGCAATGAGCCAGCAGATTCTTTCTATCTGTGCGGCTGTGAATCCATCTACTTCTGACAGTACTTTTCTTGCCTCGTTAGGACCCAGTTCTTCCTGATGCTTGCCATTGCAGTTGCCGTATCTGGCTTCTGAAACGTGAATGCCTACATCGTGAAGAATGGCTGCTGCTTCGAGCACGAAGAGGTCTTCTCCGGTCATTCCCTCTGCTATTGCAATCATACGGGCAAAATCGTGTACCTTTACGAAATGCTGGATGCGAGGCGCATCGCCACCATCGTATTTTATCATCGCCCTCATCAGATTGGCGAGTATCAATTCCTTGTTTGTCATCATTTTATCTGATTCTGTCAATATTGTTTTTTATTGATGGATATAATCCAGAATCTGCTCGGCATGAATCTTGGTCTTAATCTCTTTAGGAGTGAAGATCTTCTCAATGACGCCTTCTTCGTTGACGAGATAGGTGGTGCGGAGGATGCCGATGGTCTTTCTGCCGCAGGTTACCTTCTCGCCCCAGCAGCCGAGTTCCTGCAGTAAGGTGGTTTCGGTATCTGCGATAAGAGGGAACTGCAAACCCTTGGTTTCGGCAAACTTCTTCTGCAGAGCTTGCTTGTCCTTGCTCACGCCGATAATCTCATAACCGGCTGCTGCCAGCTCCTCCTTATGTGCTTGCAGGGAGCAAGCCTCGGCAGTGCATCCGCTGGTGTTAGCCTTCGGATAACTGTAGAGTACTATCTTGCGACCACGGTAGTCGCTTGCCTTTATCTCACGTCCGTCCTGGTCAATGCCAAGAATCTCTGGTATTCTATCTCCTACATTCATAATTCTATATTTATTTATTATATGTCTTGTTATGATGCAAAGATAATAAAAATAATGCGAACCGATGTGATTCTTATGATTTTTAACACAAATAATCGTTGTTTATCTTTCTATCTGGAAGTTTAAACGAATCTTTCTTTTGGATAAAAAAAGAAAAATATAGGGAGGATATTTGGTAATATGCTGATATTTACTTACTTTTGTGTGATGAACGTTCATGGTATGAAACAGGGAGCGTGATACTAAACAGGTAAAAAAGGAAGAAAATGAAAAAGATATTTTTGTTTATATTATTCTGTCTTTCCGTATGCAGCATGTCGGCTTACGACTTTCTGCGAGCTGTGAAAGATGAGATTCCGGGAGGTTACAACTTCTGGGTTTATACGCCGGTAGATTATTTCTATTCGCAAGAGCAGACACCGGTCATCATCTTTCTGCATGGTGCCAGTCTTTGTGGAAGAAATCTGAATAAGGTGAGAAGATACGGACCGCTTGATGCCATCGTCAAGGGGCGCGATATTGATGCGCTGACCATCGTTCCGCAGAATCCGGGAGGAGCCTGGAATCCGAAGAAAATCATGGATATGCTAGACTGGGTGAAGAAGAATTACCCATGCGATTCTAATAGAGTTTATGTCTTGGGTATGAGTTTGGGCGGTTATGGCACCATGGATGTCTGCGCCACTTATCCCGACAGGATAGCTGCCGGCATGGCGCTGTGTGGCGGCTGTTCGTATAAGGATGTGAGTGGATTGGGCGATTTGCCTTTCTGGATTATCCATGGCACAGCAGATAGGGCAGTACCGGTCAAGCAATCGAAGGTTGTGGTAGATAAACTTGTGAAGGATGGCAAGGATACCCGATTGATATACGACTGGTGGAAGGGTGCCAATCACGGTACCCCTGCTCGCGTGTTTTATTTGAAGAAAACCTATCAGTGGCTCTTCTCGCACAGTCTATTAAATAAAGATAGACCCGTGAACCGCAACATCAGTATTACGATGAGTGATCTGGGCAGAGCATATGGTGATGTGAACAGAAATGCCCCTCAGCCTGAACTCATCGATGGTCCGAGTGTGATCAAGCAAGAGGGAAATGAATATTAAGGAATCTTTTATAATAAGATGTTCTGCCATGATGTCTTTTTATTTGATTAAATCCCTTTATGCGAATGATTTTTATGCCTTGCAAAGATACTGTTTTTTCTAAAATTAGGGACTTAGAATGGGTTAAATCTTCTAAAATTAGGGGCTAAGAATAGGTTAGCCTGACTTAAACAAGATATTTTTCAGGTCTTTTTCTATGTTATCTGGCGTTTTTTTATTAATTTTGCAATCGAAATCATAAAAACAAACTATAATGAATACAAAAACTATTTTAATGGCTATGACTTGCCTTTGTGCATTCAACAGCCTTCAGGGAAATGCTCAGGTAGCAGGAGGGAATACTTTGGTTGCTACTGCCATTGAGCAGCGAAGAGTCACTCTTCGTGACAGTATCTTGAACCATATTTCTGGTGCAAAGATTGCAGCGAAATCATTACAGATTAAGAACTTTGGAGCCAAGAACGATGGTAAGACCGATTGTCGCGCAGCTTTTGCCAAGGCCATCAAGAAGGCTTCGGCGATGAAGGGTGCCAAGATTGTGGTGCCTGCGGGTACCTATTATATTAAGGGACCTATCGTACTGGCAAGCAATATCTGTCTGGAACTGCAGAAGGGAGCTACCCTGAAGTTTGCGCCAGAAGAGAAGTACTATCCTATCGTTAATACCAGTTGGGAGGGAACTTTCCTCTACAACTATTCTCCTCTCATCTATGCCTATGGCTGTAAGAATGTTTCTATCATTGGCGAGGGAACCATTGACGGCAACGCCATGACTACCTTTGCCAAGTGGAAGCCTAATCAGAAGAAAGCGCAGCAGTTGAGCCGCAAGATGAATCACGAGGAAGTGCCTGTAAGTGAGCGCAAGTTTGGAGATGGCTACTGGCTTCGTCCTCAGCTCGTTCAGCTCTACAACTGCCAGGGAATTACCCTGGAAGGCGTGAAGATCACCAATTCTCCATTCTGGTGCATCCATCTCTTGAAGAGTGAGAATATCATCTGTCGTAATTTGCGATATGATGCCAAGCTTATCAATAACGACGGTCTTGATCCAGAGTGTTCCCGAAACATCCTGATAGAGGGCATTGCTTTTAATAATGGTGACGACAACGTGGCAATTAAGAGCGGACGTGACAATGATGGCTGGAATGCCAAGATGCCATCAGAGAACATCATCATCCGCAACTGTCATTTCAAGGGCTTGCATGCGGTGGTTATCGGCAGCGAAATGTCTTCTGGTGTAAGAAACGTAATCGTAGAGAACTGTGATTATGCTGGCTACTGCAAGCGTGGAATCTTTATCAAGACCAACCCTGATCGTGGCGGTTTTGTGGAGAATGTATTTGTAAAAAACTGTACGTTTGGTGATGTGGAGGATCTCTTCTACGTAACCAGCCGTTATGCAGGTGAGGGACAGACAAACCATCATTTCTCTACCGTGAAGAATATCTTCGTGGATGGTTTGAAGTGTAACAACGTGAGTGCTGCAGCCTTGGTTTTGCAGGGTACAGAGGCTAAGCCTGTTACTCATGTTTCTTTCGATAATATTGAGGTGAAGAATGCCAAGACTGGCATCAGCTTCGAGAATGTAATGGGGGTAAACATGGGTGAATGCAGCATTGGCGGCAAGGTGGGAACTCCTACCCAGGTTACTTCAAAGGATAAAGTTTTCGAAAGAAATAACAAGTAAGTTATTTGTTTTTCAATCTTTTTTTGTACTTTTGCATCATCAATTTAAATGAAGAAAATCCAGTTTTTTAAATGAAGTAAGAAAATGGCTGATAAAGATATGAAATGGAAGACGCTCTCGCAGAAATATCTGATAGAGAAGCCATGGCTCACGGCACGAGTGGATAAGGTGGAATTGCCTACGGGGGCCATTATCGATGAATATTACGTGCTGGAATATCCTGATTGGGTGAACACCATCGCCATCACGAAGGAGGGAGAGTTCGTCTTCGTTCGCCAGTATCGCTATGCGATAGGTAAGACGGTGAATGAGCTCTGTGCCGGAGTGATAGAGAAGGGCGAAGACCCGATGGTTGCTGCCAAGCGAGAGCTGATGGAAGAGACTGGATTCGGAGGCGGAAACTGGCAGAAGTGGATGACGATTTCGGCTAATCCGAGCACTCATACCAATCTTACCCATTGCTATTTGGCTACGGATGTGGAGCGCATGGATGTTCAGCATCTTGACCAGGCTGAGGATATCGAGATTCGCCTCTTCTCCAGGGATGAAGTGATGGAAATGCTGGAGAAGGGAGAAATCTGGCAAAGCCTGATGGCGGCTCCGCTATGGAAGTATTTTGCGAAAGCAAAGTAAGCTGCAGGGCTTCATCTGCGAAAGCAAACAGCAGAACTTCGTTTGCTCGAGCAAAGTAAATATTAAACAATAAACATTATAAAGATGGTAATAGATTTCGAAAAAATTGCTGAGGCTCACTTGGAGGGCTTCAAGGGTGGACAGGGTAAACTCGATACTCGTAACTATGTGGATGACAAGGTGAAGATTATGTATTCTACCTTGCGTCCGGGTGCATCAACTGGTCTTCATACTCACGAGGGCAACTGTGAGATTATCTATGTGGTAAGCGGCACTGCTACTTTCCATTATGATGATACCGTAGAAGAGGTTCGACAGGGACAGGTGCATTATTGCCCGATGAACCACGCTCATTATATGGAGAATCTCACCGACCATGATCTGGTGTATCTCGCCATTGTGCCTGAGCATCATTAATATCCTTGAAGTATCAGGGAAAAACATATCATATTCCTCCTGAGGAAAATATAAAAAGAAAGTCCAACTCGGATGCCTCTATCAAAAAGGCTCCAAGCTGGACTTTCATCATTCTTATCTCTCTCTTATGTTGCTATAGTCATCTGTTTTTTATCTAAAAGAATATGCTGCTGATTATAGTTTCTCGCAGAACTCGATTTTCTCCTTGTTTGGACCTTCAATGGTGAAGAACTTTACGCCGTTTTCCCAGAAAGGAAGACCATTTACCTGCTGATCCAGCATCTTGAAGGTTCCTGCTTCCTTCACTACCAGGAAGAGATTCTCTATGTTCTTTACATCGATGGCGATGTGGTCGATGGCCCCATATTCCATCTTTGCCTGATGGTTCTGATAGGTCTCGATGATGAGATTGTGGAGCTGGAGAAAGGCTACTTCCTCGGTGCCGTTCACTGTGCGGAGGGCTGTCTCGAAGCCCAGGGCATGATAAAACTCAATGGTTTTGTTGATGTCGTTGGTAGGAATGCCGATGTGCTGCACGCCTGTTGTAAAATCTTTGATTTTCATAATGAATCTGTGTTTAGATGATTGTTATGATAAAACTTTTTGTGTATTGAAGATTTAGAAGCGGATGATTTCTGCTCCAATCTGGAAATAGCTCTCGTTGCTCTGAGGATTCCACATGCCCTTGGCATAAACCGGAATGGTGTAGTTGCCGAGCTTGAGGTCGTGGGAGGCTTGCAGCGATACGTGAACGATGCCTGCCGTGGTTCCGAAGAAGTGGGCATCCTCGCCAGCTCTGTTCAGGGCGAAGGCTCCACCAACTTCTGCATCTACCTTCCAGCCATCCTTCTGGTAGATAGGGTATTCCGCATAGGCGAAGGTGGAATATTTCTGCTTCGTGTTGTTGCTGTTGCGGTCGCGTCCGAAGACTACCGTTGACCAGCTCAGGAGCAGTGGAAACTTCTCGTCCTGAAACCGGTAGCTTAATGTAGCATCGAGGAATCGGCCGGTGGTATGAGCAGAGTAGTTCCAGTATTCCTTATTATTATAGGTGGCGCCAGGGGAGAAGTTGTAGGTGTCCCACAGGGCGAATCCCCATCCGCCAGCCTTCAGATTCAGATAATGATTAAACTCCTTGTAGGAGCCTTCCGAGTTGCAGCCACCCCAAAGTCCCACGGTAACGTGGTCATTGGCCATCGTATAGCTCAGGTCGGTGAGGAGGACGATGCCGTCGGAAACTTCCATGCCACGCCACAGATGATTGTTCTGCACGTTGGCTTTCAGATGGAGCTGTGCCTGGGCATTTCCCAGGCAAGCAGCCATCATCAAAACAATAACTACAATTCTTTTCATGGTTTTACTACAAAATAAACTTTTTGAACCTAACTAACTATGAACCTTATAAACGTTAACTAATTACTTAAACCATATATTACAGATAATTATAATTTGCATATAATTTGGGCAAATAAGGGCTTATCTTGTAAATTCCTTTGGCAAGACCGGCATGGCTCCATTCTGTGTACAGACGAATGCCGAAACCTTTACTGCCAATTCATGAGCTTCCTTTACGCTCTTACCCTTCAAGATGCTTGCCACGAATGCGCCTGTGAATGAATCACCGGCACCCACTGTGTCTGCCACTTCCACTTTCGGTGTCTCGATAAAAGAAACCTCGCCAGGGGTGAATACATAGCTGCCGTTTACGCCGCAGGTAAGAATGAGCATCTTCAGATTGTACTTGCCCAAGAGGAGCCAGCATTTATTCTCCAAGTCGATGCCCGGATAGCCGAAGATGCGGCTTACGGTGATCAATTCCTCGTCGTTGATTTTGAGGATGTTGCATCGCTTGATGCTCTCGGTGATAATCTCCTTGGTATAGAAGCCTTGACGGAGATTGATGTCGAAGATTTTGAGGATTCCTTCTCCCTCAGGCATGTGGTCGAGGAAGCGGTAGATAGTGTTACGGGAAACCTCGTTGCGCTGAGCCAGTGAACCGAAGCAGGCTGCGGTGCAGTTCTTTGCCAAATCCTCCAGGGCTGGGGTGTAAGGAATGTTGTCCCAGGCTGCTCCCTCCTTGATGTCGTAGCAAGGAATGCCGTTGGCATCGAGTGAAACCTGGACGGTGCCTGTAGGGTAGGCTACCTTATCTATCTGATAGTTGAGATGGTGATCGTTGAGCTCCTTCTCCAGCTCCTTGCCCAGCTCATCATCGCCCATTGCGCTGACCGCACAGCTATTGAGTCCGAACTGCGAAACGTGGTAAGCAAAGTTGGCTGGAGCGCCACCTAGCTTCTTTCCTTCTGGAAGCACATCGAAGAGTGCCTCGCCGATACCTATCACTGATTGTTTCTTTTCCATTGTCATTTTTACTTTAAGAATGTTAGAGATGTTACTTGATTTCTGTTGCAAAGGTAGCATTTTTCAGCTACCTTCACAAAGAAAAATCATCTAAACTTTCTGCAAACGTTCCCGCAATCGTTTCCAATTTCTGCAATCGTTTGCAGTATGTTTCTTCTCTTCTATCTCTTTACTTCTTCTCTCCAGGTTTCTGTTCGAAATCGATGAGAACCTTCATGCTGGTTTCGCGATGAGTGTCGATAAACTTGTAGGCATCATCGTATTCTTCGAAGGCAAAACGGTTGCTTACGAGTGGCTTGAGGTTGACGATGCCCTTGCTTACGTAATCGATGGCTGTGAGATAATCTTCGTGGCGATACATCATTGAACCGATGAGTCTCAACTCATGCTCGCCCAGATAGAACATGCTGAGGGCTGGGTCCTTGGCAAAGACTGCCACAACCACGATGTCGCTACCTTTCTCGATGGTCTCCATCAGCGAACGGATGGAAACTTCTACACCTGCTACCTCGAAACCTACCTGATAGCCTTCCTCACCGAAAAGTTCCTGGGCTGCCTCCTTCAAGGTCTTCTTGGTGATGTTGAGGGTGTGCTTGATGCCGCATTCGCGAGCCTTAGCCAGGCGAAGGTCGCTTACATCGGTAATGAGTACATTCTTGGCGCCACGGGCAATGCAGAACTGGGCTATGAGGTTGCCGATGGTTCCTGCACCGCTCACTACTACATTCTTACCCTTCACATCGGTGCGGTTGCTGGCATGGGCACCAACGGCTGAAGGCTCAATCATGGCACCATAGTCGAGGCTCATGCCTTCCGGCAACTTAGCCACACGGTCGTCATCTACTACAAAGAAATCCTGTGCTGCACCATCTGCCTGGAAAGCCTGAACACGCAGGTGCTCACAAACATTATACTGTCCGCGCTTGCAAGGGTTGCACTTGCCGCAAACCAACTGTGGGCGAGCGGTGATGTGGTCGCCAGGTTTGCAGACGGTAACTTCGCTGCCTACAGCCATAACCACTCCTGAGTACTCATGTCCCTGAACCACTGGGTAGAAGGTAGCTGGGTGAAGACCGTGGTACGAGTGAATCTCGCTACCGCAGATGCCGATGCGCTTGATGTTGACGAGAACCTGATGAGCAGTTAAGTCTGCTGCCTTTGGTTCTGCTACTTCCTTGAATTCGATATGCTTTGGTTCTACCAATATTGCCTGTCTCATAATTATAATGTTTTGAAATTGTTATTGTTATGTTGGTGGGATAAAAGATCCCGTTTTATCTTTGTATTCTTTTCTGAACCCACTTTTTAAGTGGGCTCTTTTTTATTTCTTCTTATTCTCCAGATCGGTCATGATCTGCTTGTATTGCTTCTTGTTGAGCTTGTAGAAGCAGAGACATCCTGCGGTGATAATCCACAATACTCCAGGAATGGTGCTGAAGGCGTGGTGCATGATGCTCAATACTTCTGGATTCTGCATGGCGTTGCTTACGTATCCTGCATTGCCCAGAGCAATGGCGAGGAGCGATGTGCCGAGTGCCATTCCTATCTTGTTGCCCAGCGAGATGAAGGCGTATTGGAATCCGTCGTTTCTGATGCCCGTCTTCCACTCGCCATACTCCACACAGTCGGGGATGATGGCATAGATGGCTGTATTGAAGCCTGAGAAGAAGAACCATGACAAAGCAGAGAACAGATAGAACATGATGGCGCTGCCGTTAGGGCTGAAGAAGTACAGACCTATCATCGTAATACCGGTGAGGAAAGCGAAGATGGCTGCCGTGAAACCCTTGTTGCCCGTTTTTCTGAATACCAGAGGGAAGCAGGCTGCACCTATGATGCTTGGCACGATGATGGCCATGGAATAGTAGGAGAAGAGCGTTGCCGAACCTTCTACATAAGTGAAATAGTAGAGCATGTCGGCGTTGCGTCCGTAGTGGATGAAACCGAAGAGCAACTGTCCTAAGAGGGCGAGCAGATAGGGCTTGTTCTTCATCACGGAGCGAAGCTGCACCTTTAATGGGAGCTTCTGTCCCACAGGAACTTCTACCACTTCCTTGGTCTTGTGGAAGCAGAACAGATGGCAGGCAGCGAAGATGATGCCGTAGAGTACAGCCACAGCCAGATAACCATATTTGGTATCGCCTGCGCCAAACCAGCTGATGAGCGGAACGGTTACGATGTTGATTACTCCGATGGCCATCATGGCACTCACCGAACGGCTGGTGTTGAGCTTGGCTCTCTCATCAATGTCTTGTGTCATGGCTCCGCAGAGTGTGCCGTAAGGCAGGTTCACGCAGGTATATCCCAGCACCAGGATGCAGTAGGTTACTGCCATATAGATAATTTTGGCGGTCTGGCTCCATTCCGGATGTGCCCAGAAGGTGAGTATCAGTACCAGTGCCGTGATAGGAGCTCCGAAGAGCAGCCATGGGCGGAATCGTCCCCATCGGGTGTGGGTCTTGTCGGTAAGTGTGCCGATGATGGGGTCGTTGATGGCATCCCAGAATCGGGAAACAAGCATCAGGGTTGCTACGGCACTCATGCTGATTCCGAACACATCGGTGTAGAAAATCATGAGGAAGTTGCCCACGAACATCCAACTGAAGTTGCAGCCCACATCGCCCATGCCATAGGCGAGCTTACTGATGAAGGGAACCTTTCCCTGTGAATTGTTCTCTAGCGAACAGTTCGCTTGAAATTTAGAATCTTGTTCCATATCCTTTTTTTAGGTTTGATTGTGATACTTAATGTTGTTTATTCTTTGTTTTGTGTAGGAATAGAGCGATTTGAGAAATCGTTTTTCCTTTTCACGTTGCAAAGATAGAACGATTTTGCAGAAGAAACAAGAAAAAAAACGACTCTTTTTTCGCAACCGTTCCCGCAACCGTTCCCATTTTCCGCAACCGTTCCCAAAAAGATTTCTCAGTTTTTTGTTGTTGCTTTCATAGAAAATAAGTATCTTTGCGGGCACATTTAACAAGAAAGAAAAAGAGATATGGCAAAATATGTAACCATCATGGACATTGCAAGGGAGTTGGGGATTTCCAAGTCCACCGTTTCGCGTGCTCTTTCGGGAGATACGGGTAATGTGAAGACGGAAACCTTGCAGAAGATATTGGCAACTGCCGAGCGGATGGGCTATCATCGCAACGAACTGGCTGTGAACTTTCGCCAGCAGAGTACTCATAACATCGGCATCATCATCCCCGAAATCGTAACAACGTTCTATATGACCTTTATCAATGATGCTCAAGCCATCTTGCGCAAGCAGGGGTATAAGGTGATGATTGCCATCTCTAACGAGAATCCTGAACAGGAGAGAGAGAACATCCTGATGATGGAGCAGCTGCGTGTGGATGGCATCCTGATGAGTGCATGCGATAAGGAGCATAATGTGGACCTATATAATAAGGTGATAGAAAGGGGCATTCCCATTGTGTTTTTCGATAGAACGGTGGAGAAGGTAAAGGCTTCACAGGTGCACATGGACGATTACATCATGTCGTTTTTCATGGTGGAGGCTTTGTTGCGCAAGGGGTATAAGCATATTATTCATATCCCGGGACCTGCTTATATCCGAAACAGCTATGAACGATTGAGGGGCTATAGGGAGGCGCTGGAAAAGTTTCATATAGAGTATCAGGCGCAGGATGTCTTGTCGCCAGCCTTGTCGGCTGAAGAGGGTAGTTGGGTGATGGAGCGTTTCCTGGAGAAGAATGTGCCCTTTGATGCGGTATTTGGCTTTACGGAGACTGCTGTATTGGGAGCCAAGAGTGCTATCCAGAAGCGTGGCTTGCGCATTCCGGAGGATGTGGCGCTTTGCTGCATGTCGGGCACAGCCTTGGCTACCTTGGTTCATCCTCAGTTGACGGTAGTGGAACAGCCTATAGAGAAAATGGCGCAGGAAAGTTGCCGACTGCTGCTGGAGCATATTGCCGATGGTTATAGAAGGATAGAGGAAATTGCATTGAGAGGTGAAACTGTGATAAGGGAATCTACTTAATAAAGGTATCGACTTCTGGAATCTGCATAAAAGAAGCTGTTTTCAGAAAACAGTGTAAAAGAAACGGGTGTATCATCTATATTATTGAATGATACACCCGTTTTCTATTTCTTTATCTTAAGCTTTTAAACTTAATCTATTTCCTTATCTTAATCTTCCTCTTCTTCTTCATTCTCCAGCAAGTCGGTGCCGAGGTGAGTGGTCTGTTCACGCTTCAAACGATCGCGCACTTCCTTAGGCTTGGTGGCGTAGGTAATCATTCGGATAGAATCGTTATAGCTTACGTACTTCCAGAGCCAGTTGAGCATTACCATTACTTTGTTCTTTACGCCAAGGATAGAGCGGAGGTGAACTACCAGCCACAATACCCAGGCAAAGAAGCCCTGGCTGTGGAACTTGCCTAGTTCTACTACAGCCTTGTGTCTTCCGATGGTAGCCATAGAACCCAGGTTCTTGTAGCGGAAAGGCTTGAGCTGGGAATCAGTGGCTCCCTCGGCAATCTTCTGGATATTCTTTGCCAGGAGTGCTGCCTGCTGAATGGCTACCTGTGCCAACTGTGGATGACCGCCAGAATAAGCTGGGTCTGTGGTTTGGATACACTGGTCGCCGATGGCGAAGAGACCGTCCATGCCAGGGATGCGGTTGAACTCATCTACCACGATGCGGAAACCACGACCCAGATGGTCGCCATCAATACCCGTGATAGGCTGTGCCTTTACACCTGATACCCAGAGGAAGGTGCGGGTAGGAATCTCCTGACCATCCTTCATCAGAACCTTATGGTCCTTGTAGTCGGTTACCATTTTGCCAAACTGCACATCCACACCCATGCTTGTGAGGAAATCGTATGCTTTCTTAGAAGAGTCCTGTGACATTCCGGCGAGCAGTCTGTCGCCCGCTTCCAGAAGATAGATGTGCATCAGAGATGAGTCCATATCCGGATAATCGTAAGGAATCACGTAGCGCTTCATTTCAGAGAGGGCTCCGGCTATCTCCACACCTGTGGCACCACCGCCCACAATGACCACGTTCAGGAGTTCCTGTCGCTCCTCTTCTGTGGCACAGGTCAATGCACGCTCCAGGTTACTCAGTACGGCGTTGCGCAATCCCATTGCCTCAGAAACGGTCTTCATCGGAATAGCCCACTTCTCGATGTTGGCATTGCCATAGAAATTGGTAGTGGTTCCTGCTGCGAACACCAGGTAATCGTACTCAATCTTACCGATGGAAGTCTGGAGAATCTTCTTGTCTGGGAATACGGCTCTCGCCTCTGCCATGCGGAAGTAGAAGTTCTTGCGCTTGCGGAAAATCTGGCGGAAAGGGAAGGAGATGGAGCTTGGGTCGATACCTGCTGAGGCTATCTGATAGATAAGCGGAGGGAACTGATGGAAATTGTTCTTATCGATCAACACCACCTGCAGGTTTGAATTGCAGAGGTCTTCTGCCAAACGAAGACCACCGAGTCCGCCACCTACGATAACTACTCTCTTCAACTGATTTCTCTTGATATTAATGCTCATAACTACTGCTGTTTTTACATATTAATTACATATATTTGCTGAAAATTCTGTTCTCTATAAGGCGTAATGCCTGGTTCTTGCTGAAAAATCGATTGCAAAGGTACAACTTTTTAATGAGGCGGCAAAAGAAGATGAGAAGAAATATGGGATTGAAGATTGTTGCAATCGTTCTCTTTTTAGATTCAGGAAAATGAAGTTGTAAAATGTAATATTCAGATAGCATTTTATGAGCACTTTTTTTGAGAAATGTTGTCGGTTTAAAGGAAAAGTTGTATATTTGCATCGACAATTTTAAAAGACGAACGAATTTTTATAAAAACATCATGATGAAACATGTAACAATTAAGGATATAGCCCGTTCGCTCTGCATCTCGGTTTCTACCGTTTCCAGGGCGTTGACGGATGACAAGAACATTCGCAAGGAGACGCGCGAGATGGTGATTGAGGAGGCAAAACGACTCGGCTACAAGCGCAATCCGGTGGCGATGAACCTGAAGATGGGGCGTACGAACACCATTGGTGTCATCGTGCCGGAGATGCATACTCCTTATGCTTCGCAGGTGATTAACGGAATACAGGAGGTACTTTACAAGAAGAACCAGAAGGTGATGATTGCCGAGAGCGATGAGAAACCGGAGCGGGAGTTGGAGAACCTGAAGATGATGGAGCAGTTTATGGTGGATGGTCTGATTGTGAGCCTCTGCAGCTACCGCAAGAATATCGAAATGTATCAGCAGTTGGCAGCAGATGGTATGGCGATAGTCTTCTACGACCGCATTCCATACGGATTGAAAATGCCGCAGGTGATGGTGGATGATAATGTAGATTCTTATTTCATGGTGGAGCATCTGATTCGCCTGGGCAGGAAGCGCATCGTCTATCTGCAGGGACCCGACGACATTTATAATGCCTATCAGCGAGGCTTGGGTTATCGTGAGGCGATGGAGAAATTTCATCTTTTCGACCCGGAGCTGATTGTAAAGACGGGAATGACCTTCAAGAATGGAGCTGATGCCATCGACCGTCTTATATATAATAAGGTGGAATTTGATGCCGTCTTCGCCTTTACTGATACTTTGGCGATAGGTGCGCAGAATCGACTCCGTGCCTTGGGTAGACGGGTGCCGGAAGAGATTTTCGTGGCTGGTTTTTCGGGTACCGAACTATCTACCATCGTATCTCCTCAGATTACTACTATGGAGCCTCCGTTGGAGGAGATGGGCAGAAAGGCGGCAGAACTGGTGATGGAGAAAATCAATAATCCGGAGATGGAAGATAGACAGGTGGTGCTGAAGACCACGATGAAATGTAGAGAATCTACGGGAGAATAATCAAACTTCGTGGTTTCCGGTAATCCCTAGAAAGTGGTTCCCGGTAATCGCCTGAAAGTATTTAAAACGTTTGCAGAAATTGGGAACGTTTGCGGGAACGTTTGCAAGTTTTTTTCGAAAAAAACATCTTTTTATCTCGAAAAAACGCAATATCTTTGCCATCGGAAACGGGAGATAAGATAGCTGAGGAAACTCCTCGGCTACTTGCTTCCCCAAAAATGAATAAACAATTAATATTTACAGCTAACAATAAAAGAATTATGGCAAATTTAGTGAATGCAAACGCAGCAAATGCAGCTCAGGTAGTAAAAGGTTATGCTTATAACCGCAGTTTGGTAAAGGCAGGTATCCTGCACTTCGGAGTAGGTAACTTCCATCGTGCTCACCTGGAGTTTATGACCAATAAGCTCCTCGAGAACAATACCCAGCAGAACTGGGGCATCTGTGGAGCAATGATACTCCCTGGTGATGAACGTCTCTACCATGCCCTGAAGAAGCAGGATGGTGAATACACCCTTACCGTATGTGGACGTGATGACAGCATCCAGGTTTATCAGTTGGGTGCGCTCGTTGAACTCTATTGGGGCATTGAGGAGCAGGAACAGATTCTGAATAAGATTGCGTCTAAGGATATCAAGATCATCACCCTCACCATCACCGAGGGCGGATACAATATCTCTCGTCAGAGTGGCGAATTCATGCTCGACAATGCGCAGGTGGTTCACGATATCGAGAATCCTGCCAAGCCGGTTACAGCCTTCGGATATGTAGCCGAGGGATTGCGCCGCCGCAAGGCAGCAGGCAATGGTCCTATCACTATCCTTTCCTGCGATAATCTGCAGCACAATGGCAATACAGCCCGCAAGGCTTTCATGACTTTCGTGGAAGCTCAGGACAAGGAACTCGCTGCCTGGATGGAGGAGAACGTTACCTTCCCTAACTCAATGGTTGACCGCATTACTCCAGCTACCCGTCCTGCCGACATCGAGCGACTGAATGCTCAGAACGGCACTTGCGATGAGGCTCCTGTTTATTGCGAGGATTTCATCCAGTGGGTAGTAGAGGATAATTTTGCAGCCGGTCGCCCAGCATGGGAAACCGTGGGCGCTCAGATGACCGACGATGTGACTGCCTTCGAGAATATGAAGCTTTCTCTCTTGAATGCTTCTCATACATTGCTCTCTTATCCATCTTTCCTCGGCGGTTACCGCAAGGTAGATGCAGCCATGCACGATGAGAGAATCCGTAAGTTTGTACGTGCCTTCATGGACGATGACATTACTCCTTACGTGCCAGCTCCAAAGGATACTGATCTCGAGGCATACAAGCAGTGCCTGGTTGAGCGCTTCGGCAACCGCATGGTCAGCGACCAGGTGGCTCGTCTCTGCTTCGATGGCGCCAGCAAGTTCCCGGTTTACGTAATGCCGAACCTGGAGAAGATGATTGCAGATGATGCTTCTGACAAGCGTCAGGATGTGGAGTTCAAGCGTGTGGCTTACCTCTTTGCTGCTTACCGTCATTATCTGAAGTATCAGGTAGATGACAACGGTGATGCATTCGAAGTGGCAGATCCATGGCTTACCGTTGATGACCATAAGGCCATCGATAGCGATGATGCGCTCGATTTTCTCGGCATTTCAGCCTTTACAAGTACCGATCTCAAGGCTGCTCCTCATTTCGTAGAGCTTTACTTGAAGATGGTAGAAGACATCAAGGCAAAGGGTGCCATGAAGGTTTTGGAAGATGAAATCTTATAATATAGAGAGAAACTCTTGAAAATAAGAGTCAGGTGTTTTTATGGATTGTTTAATTCGTCGAAACACCTGACGATAGCGTAACTTTCTCTCATTTAAACCTAGATAAACATGAAACAATCGATAACGCTTAGGAGTGCTGGACCATTTCTACTCCTGACATTCATCTATTTTATAGTGGGCTTCCTTACTACCGTCAACGGTCAGTGTCAGGGTCCCTTGAAGATAGCCTTCCTCTCGGAGGTTACCACTACCAAGAACTCCCTGGCAACGCTCATCTCCTTCGCTTTCTTCCTGGGCTATCTGCTCAATAGTGCGCAGACGGGACGCTTGCTCAACAAAGTGGGCTATAAGAAGACGCTCATCCGTTCGATGCTGGTAATGGTGCTGGGACTTGCCTTCTATCTTGCTTCGGCGCTGATTGCTGAATATTGGGGTGGGGCAGGCGTGCATCTCTCGCAGGATTTCGTACCATTCGGATATTTCGTTTTCCTTTTCGGATCTTATCTGATGGGTACGTCAGCGGCAATGCTTCAGGTGGTGATCAATCCTTACATTGCTGCCTATCCTTTGCCGGGAACCCAACCGGTGCAGCGCATGAACTTCACCTGTGCGGTGAATTCTTTCGGTACTACCATCGCTCCTTTCTTCGTAACGGGCGTGATGTTTGCAGGTGTGTCCCTGGATTGTGTTTCTGCCGACCAGCTCACCATTCCATTCCTGGTAATGATGCTCATCATTGCCTTTACAACATGGAGCACTTCCAAGGCGAATCTTCCAGACATTGAGGGTACGAGAGAGGAGACTCAAAATGTGGAATCTGAAGGAAAGACAACTCCTTCTGATGATTCCAGAAATGCGAAGAAACGCAGCATCTGGTCGTTTCGTCATCTGAAATATGGCGTGATAACCATCTTCTTCTATGTGGGAACCGAGGTGGGAATCGGCAACAATATGAATCTCCATGCAATGGATCTGATGGGGCATGGTTACGATCTTTCTCCAGCTCTTCTTGCCACGCTCTATTGGGGTGGATTCATGATTGGCAGAATGGTTTCTGCCGGTTTGAAGAACGTGGCGCCTCGCCCTATGCTCCTCGTCGTTACGGTGGCGGCAATTGTATTGATGTCAATCTCCATGTTTACTGAGAACCTGTGGCTGATGGCGGCTGTGGGATTATTTCATAGTGTGATGTGGAGCTGCATCTTTACACTGGCAGTTGATGGCTTGAAGGAATATACTTCCAAGGCTTCGGGCGTGTTTATGATGGGTGTTTTCGGTGGTGCAGTATTCCCTGTGCTTCAGGGTTTGCTTGCCGATTATATCGGTTCGTGGCAGTTCACCTGGTTCGTTCCTCTCTTCTGCGAGTTCGTTATCCTCTGGTACGGACTTGTGGGGTATAAGAAGCAGGAAACATAAAAGGCAATAGTTATAATAAACATAAAAACCGGGATGTTTTTTATTCGAAGCATCCCGGTTTTTCTATCTCTTCAATTTCTCTTTTTTATCATTCTGCAATCTGATGAATCACATAGGTAACCACGCCCCAGATCATGAAGCGGTTGTTTTCATCTACCCGGATAGGGGAGAAGTTCTTGTTCCATGGAATGAGCCAGCCGAAGGTGCCGCTCTCATCCATCTTGAATTGCTTGATGGTGAATTCGCCATCTACGAAGGCGATGACGAAATTGCCGTTTGAGGGTTCTATCTGCCGGTCAACTACAGCGAGATCACCGTCCAGAATGCCTGCATCCTGCATACTGTCGCCAGATATGCGCACGTAGAAGGTGGCCTCACGATGGCGAACCAGAATATCGTTGAGGTCTATCTCTCCCTCCATATAGTCTTGTGCCGGCGAAGGGAAGCCTGCTTTTACGCTTTGCTCTGCCAGCGGAATAGGCATCTTGGCTCCGAATTCCGCAGGGTGAAATGTCAGTTTTATCTTGTTATCGTTATTCTTATTCATCTTGTATTTCTTATTTTATGGAGCTCATTTTTAGAATGGGCTTATTCTGCTTTAGAATGGGCTTATTCTGCCTCTCATTGAGTTTTTACTTTCAGAATATCATGGATGTTCGTGGTAAACTGCTTCGACATGTACTCGCGTTTCAGGTCGAATCGGCAGTCTGTGCCTTGTATGGCCTGGCGTATGGTGCCATAACCATTCTTCCGGTTGATGGCGTCGATAGCCTCCATCAACTTTTTTTGCTTGCTTCGGTCGATGGGGTCGAAGAGATCTTGCTGGCGAGGATGGTCGGGTGAGATTTGCCACAGGATAACGCCAGCTTTCTTGAAGTGAAACGACATGTCGGAGCGATCGGGCCTGCTGTCTGCCATCGGTTTCGGGTATTTAGCCCGGAGAATGCTGAGGGCAGCAGCTACTATTTCTTCCTGCGCATTGGTGGCGATGGGCAGGGTGAGGGAATCGTGGATGGTGTATTCAGGCACATGCTCGTTAAAACGGGAAGTCCATGCGAACACCGTGATGCCCTGACATACGCTACCTTGTCTCCTTAATTTTTCTGTACAACGTACAGCGAAATTAGCCACGGCTTCTTCTATCACATTTTTGTCGGTAATGCCCTCGTTGGCAAAACTTCTGCTGGTGCAGATGCTCTTCTTCTGCGGCAATTCCTCGATGCTGATGCAGCTTTCGCCATTCAGTTCTTTCCATGTTCTTAGGGTGGTGATATTGAAATGGCTGCGGACCCAACTTTCTTTCTTGTCGGCAAACTGAGCGGCGGTTCTGATGCCCATATAATCGAGCTTTCGGGCTATCTGTCTGCCTATTCCCCATACATCTTCTACGGGGAAGAGAGACAGCGCCTTGTGTCTCCGTTCATCCGTGTCGATGAGGCAGCAGCCTTGGAAGCCCTTGTATTTCTTGGCGAATTTAGAGCCGATTTTCGCCAATGTCTTCGTTTCTGCAATGCCTACGGATAGCGGGATTCCAACAGCCCGAAGTACATCTGCCGATATTTTGGAGCCATAGCGATGGAGCAGGCTATCGGGCTTTTCTGACAGTTCGTCTATTGTCATTTTATTGAACAAAGTAGGATGGTCTTCCGCATGCTCCCGAAAGAAAACTTTCGCCATTGATTCGTCTGTCTCGAAGAAACTCTCATCGATAGAGTATTGGTCGATGCGTGGGGAATAATGGGATAGCATCGACATCACGCGGTTGGAGAGCGAACCGTAGAGCGTATAGTTGCTCGAGAAGATAGCCACTCCTTCAGCCTCCAGTTTTTCCTTCACCTGATAGAAGGGGTCGCCCATCTTATAGCCCAATGCCTTGGCTTCTTCAGAGCGTGCGATGACGCACCCGTCGTTGTTGCTCAATACAACCACGGGCTTTCCTGTCAGGTCGGGGCGAAACACTCGCTCGCACGAACAGTAGAAGTTGTTGCAGTCTGCCAGTCCTATCATATCTTATCATTAACATCTCTTGTTATCACCAGAAATCCTGGTATGATGTGCAAAAATACAAAAAATAATCCGAAAACGATAGTTTTTCATTCAAGTTTTTTGTCGTTTCGTGATTTATTCTTACCTTTGTGGTCATAAGCTAGTATTGAAACATCATAAAACTGAACGATATGAATGATAAGAATAACATGTTGGCATTGAGCCAGGAGCGTTTTTCGGCTCGCAAGTTTACTCCGGAGGCGGTGAGCCAGGAGGATCTGGACTATATCATGGAGTGTGTGCGCCTGGCACCATCGGCAGTGAACAGGCAGCCTTGGCGCTGGCTCATTGTGCGCTCGGAAGAGGCGAAGAAGAAACTGCAGGAGTGCTACGACCGCGAATGGTTCAAGACGGCTCCTATATATATTATAGGTATGAAAAACGTGAATGAGAACTGGGTGCGCAGATATGATGAGAAACCGCATGGCGATATTGATGTGGCGATAGCGGCAGAGCATCTCTGTCTGGCTGCCACCGAAAAGGGACTGGGCACCTGCTGGGTCTGCAATTACGATACGGCGAAGATGCAGCAGTTCTTTGCTCGCGAGGGCTATGAGGCGGTGGTAATCATTCCTGTAGGTCATATTGCCGAAGACTGTCCACGCGCTGAGAAGAAGCGCAAGGAGATGAGCGAAATCACGGAAGAAATCTAGTTCTGATATAAGAAGAAATTTAGTTCTGATATAAAATCTGGTACAAAAAAGAAGCTGTATGGAAATGAACGAAGAATCCATCCTGGCATGGAATATCATAGAAAAGACAAATGCCAACCTCTTCCTTACCGGAAAGGCGGGCACAGGTAAGACGACCTTCCTCAAGCGATTGAAAGAACTGTCACCCAAACGAATGATTGTGCTTGCTCCTACGGGCATTGCAGCCATCAACGCCGGAGGAATGACCATCCATTCGTTCTTCCAGCTTCCCTTCTCGCCATACGTGCCGGGCACGACCTTTGGCAGCGGCGAACAGAAACGCTATCAGTTCAGCAAGCTCAAGCGCAATATCATCCGCAGTATCGACCTGCTCGTTATCGACGAAATCAGTATGGTGCGCAGCGATCTGCTCGATGCTGTAGATTCTGTGCTTCGCCAGTATCGCAAGCGCCACGATTTGCCTTTCGGTGGTGTGCAGCTCCTGATGATAGGCGATTTGCAGCAGCTGGCACCCGTGGTTACGCCACAGGAAGAGCATCTGCTGGGGCAGCATTATGATACTCCTTTTTTCTTCAGCAGCAACGCTCTGAAGCAGGTGGGTTATCTCACCATCGAACTTAAAAAGGTGTACAGGCAGCAGGATGAACAGTTTATCTCGCTGCTCAACCAGATTAGGGAGAACAAGGCTTCTGAAGCTACGCTGCAGGCTCTGAACCAGCGCTATATTCCAAATTTTGTACCACCTAAGGAGGGCAATTATATCAGGCTTACCACCCATAATGCACCTGCCCAGTATATCAACGAACAGCAGCTTGCTGCCTTGCCTGCGCAGTCATTTTCTTTTACAGCAGATATAGAGGGCGATTTCCCTGAAACATCTTATCCGGCCGATTTCAAGCTCACATTGAAGCCGGGAGCACAGGTGATGTTCATCAAGAACGACCCGCAGCACCGTTTTTATAATGGTATGATAGGCGAGGTGATAGGGGTTAGGACCGATGAAGATGGCAGCAAGATTACCGTTCGCAGTAAGGATTCGGGCGAGGAGTTTGACCTGGAGAAAATGGAGTGGACCAATGCGAAATATACGCTGAACGAGAAAACCAAGGAGATAGAGGAGACGGTGGAAGGAAAATTCATGCAGTATCCTCTGCGTCTGGCGTGGGCGATAACTATCCACAAGAGTCAGGGACTTACTTTCGAACATGCCATCATCGATGCTTCTCATTCTTTTACCCATGGTCAGACCTATGTGGCGCTGAGCCGCTGCAAGACTTTGGAGGGCATGGTGCTCAGTCAGCCGCTTTCTCGCGGAGCCATTATCAGCAGTCAGACGGTGGATGCATTCACCAGCCAGCTTGCTGCGCCTAGTCAGGAGCAAATTAGCAGTCTGGAGCTGCAATACATCATTTATTGCATCAGCGAACTCTTCGATTTTTATTCCATCAGAGCCAGCTATGAGCATCTGATGCGCTGCCTGGTAGAGTTTTTTAATGGTAAATATCCGCGCGTGGTAAGCGAGTATCAGAAGCTGCAGGTGGTGCTGAAGAGTCTGATAGCCGTATCGGATAAATTTCGTGTGCAGTATACGGGTATGCTTGCCCGGAATCCTGATGTAAGACAGGCTGAACTGCAAGACCGTATTCATAAGGGAGCTATGTATTTTCTTGACAAAATCGGCATTCTGAGTGATTTAATCAGAAAGTCGAATCTTGATACAGACAACAAGGTGGCTAGGAAGCAGTTTGAAGACCGCTTCTCTGTTTTCTCAGAGGATGTAAAATTAAAAGAACGGCTTTTGAAGTATGAATGTAGTGCAGAATTCACGGTAACAGATTATCTGAAAAAGAAGGCGCAGTTCTTGCTGTTGGATGCAGATGCCTCATCAGATAGCGGTTCGGGCAGAAAGTCAAGGAGACAGAAGAAACCGAATGAACCGAAGGAACCGAAGGTGCCGAAAGTCGCTTCGAAGGAGGTAAGTTATGATTTCTATATGCAGGGAATGACGGTAGATCAGATTGCTGCTAAGCGGGGTTATACAAAAGGCACCATTATTGGTCATCTTACTCCTTATGTGAAAGAGGGAAAGATTGGTTTGCGGGCGCTGATTTCAAGTGCCCATGAAAAGAAAATCCGTGATTTCATGAAGGCTCATCCTGAATTGGAGCATTTTAGCGAAATAAAGGAAGCTTTGGGAGCTGGTATTGATTATTACGAAATCAAACTGGTTCATGAATTGATGGAGGGGGAATAAAGCATTCTTCCACCATATTATAATAGCCGTAACTATATTTGCAGTAGTTACGGCTATTTTTTTTAAAATTATCTAGAGTTGGCTCACAGCCTCTTCCAGCTGCTGCAAAGCCTGTTTGATAATACTTCTTGGTGCAGCTACATTCAATCGCATGAATCCTTCTCCGCCAGGACCGAACATCTCTCCATCATTCAATGCCAGATGCGCCTTGTCGATGAATAGGTCGAGAAGTGCATCGTGAGAAAGATGCAGATCACGGCAGTTGAGCCATACGAGGAAGGAAGCCTGTGGACGCAAAGGGCGAATGCCCGGAATATGTTCACGGCAGTAATCTTCTACGAACCGGATATTGTCCTCAATATAGGCAAGCATCGCCTTGCGCCATTCTTCTCCCTTGCGGAAGGCTGCGATAGTGGCGATAGGAGCAAAGAGGGTTGGCTCATCCAACTCGTTTGCGCTTAACCATTTGTAAAATCTATTCCGAATATCTTCGTTTGGAATAATGGCGTAGCTGCTCACGATTCCTGCAATATTAAAGGTTTTGGAAGGAGCCTGGAAGGTGATGCTGATGTTGCGTGCCTTGTCTGAAACCGAAGCAAACGGGATGTGCTTGTGCCCGAAGAGCGCCATATCCGCATGAATCTCATCGCTGATAACGAGCAGATGGTGCTCATAGCAGAAGTCGGCAAGCTGCTGCAGGGTTTCCTTGCTCCAGGTAATACCGCCCGGATTATGAGGATTGCAGAGAATGAGAATCTTGCATTTCTCATCGCAAACCTTCTCGAGATTTTCGAAATCCATCTCGTAATATCCGTCTTCCCTCATCTTCAGCGGATTGAAGACCACCTCTCTGCCATTACCCTCTGGGGTGAGGCGGAATGGGTGATAAACGGGTGGCTGGATGATGACTTTTTCATCAGGCTGGGTGAAGACATTCACCACGAGTCCGATGCCTTTAACAATACCAGGAATGAATCTTATCCACTCTCGCTTCACATCCCACTGGTGGTGGTCGCGAACCCAGTCGATGATGCTAGGCAGGTAATCTTCCGGCTCCATCGTGTAGCCGAAAAGAGAGTGTTCCAGACGTGCCTTGAGGGCATCTGTAATGAAAGATGGGGTCTCGAAATCCATATCAGCTACCCAGAGTGGCAGCAGATCATCTCGCCCCCAACGAGGCAACAGGGCGCCATGCTTCAGGTCGTCGCTGCCCGAACGGTCTATGATTTTATCGAAATTGTACATTTTACTTTGAGTCTATTAACTATAAACTGTCAATTATAAACTATCAACCGCCTGCTTGATGTCTTCGAAGAGATCATCCACATCCTCCAGGCCTACGCTGAGGCGGATAGTGGTGTCTTTCACGTCCATCGACTTGCGCATGTTCTCAGAGAATGCTCCGAAGATGGTGCTTGCCGGATGAATGGCGAGCGAACGGTTGTCGAAGAGGTTGGTGGCGCGATGGATGAGCTTCAGATTGTTCAGAAAACTGAAGCAGGCTTCCTTGCTCTCCAGGTCGATGCAAATCATGGCTCCCGCAGTTTTTCCAAATTGGCGCTGCGCCAACTCGTGATAAGGATTATCCTCCAGACCCACATAGTTTACATATTTTATCTGAGGCAGAGAGCGCAACTTCTTGGCAAGCTCCAGGGCATTGCTGCTCTGCACACGATAGCGAGCATCGAGCGTTTCAAGTCCGATGGTTTGCATATAAGCTACCTGTGGGGTCATATAGGCTCCGAAATTAAAGAGCATTTCTCCATAGAGACGCTTGGCGAAATCGCCGTTGTAAGGAGTACCGTAGTCGATAACCAGACCACCGAGCGAAGTAGCACCGCCGCTTACATATTTAGAACTGGAAACCACCTCAATATCTACTCCCAGACTCTTAGCCGAGAATTGTGTGAAAGGAATCACGGTAGAATCCACCACCAAAGGTACATTTTTTTCATGTGCCACTTCAGAGATGGCTTTCAGATCGGCAACCTCCAGCTGTGGGTTGGTCAGGATTTCGAGAAATACGCAGCAGGTGTCATCATCAATGGCTTCGCGCACGGCTTCGATATTGGTTAAATCGCGCAAACGCACCTTTACACCAAAACGACGCAGAGTGGCAACGAGCAGCGCATAAGTATTGCCGAAGAGATGCTTGGATGTAACAATATTTTTGCCTTGTGCTGCCAGCGCCATGAGGGTGTTGCTGATGGCCGCCATTCCTGAATTGAAGGCGGTGGCATGAGCAGCATCGGTAAGGGCTGCCACACGGCGCTCCAGGTTGGTCACCGTAGGGTTCTCTACGCGCGAATAATCTGGAGCCTTAATCTTGTCAGTGAATGCTTCTGCCATGACGGCAGCATTGTCGAATTCGTAGGCAAGGGTGTTATATACTGGCACGCTCAGCGAGTCGTATGCATCGCGGCGCTCATATTCCAAATGAATAGCTTGAGTCTGTTTCTTCATCATTCTGTTATTTTATGTGATATTTTGCGTGCAAAAGTACAAAAAAGAAATCAAATAGACAATAAATCGCATAAAAAAAACGAGTTGCGAATGCTTTTTATGCATTGCAACTCGTTGGAGAGGGGTTTAACCCAACAATAACCTATTGGTTCATCCGATTAACTTAAAGATAACATTTGTAAGGCAAAAATGCAGCAAAAAGAGCAAATTGTAACAGAAATATTCGTTTATCTCGAATTTTATTTGTAATTTCGCGCCAAAAACAAAAATAAGGATATTTATGAATAAACTGATTCTGAAAACAACAAAAAGCGGACTGCTGGCAGCTGCCCTGATGGCTTCAATCTCTGCCAGTGCCGAAACTATAGAGGTGAAAACGCTGAAATATGCAGGCCCCTATGCCGTAGCACAGCCTTGGATGGCTGACAGTGTGAACATCAAGGGTGAAGCGTTCGACCTTAAGCAGTTGCTCGATTCGCCACTGTCTTTCACCTTATTAAATAAGGGCAAGGAGGTGACTGCAGCCCAACTCCTTGCCGACAAGCAGGATGCGCTCCATCTGGCTTCTTTCTGCGTTTCTAACACCCAGCGCACCAAAGCAACCATCGCGGTAGAAGGATTGGAGCAATACCGCCTGTTTGTTGACGGCGAACAGGTAGCGGTGAACGGCGATAAGGCTGAAACCATCCTGACTCCTTCGCAGCATACGGTTGTCATCAAATATCTTACCCGGAAGAATGCATCTTCTGATAAGAAATCTATCAAGTTGACCGTAACCGCAGCCAACGGTGCTCCGCTTTCTGTAGGCGATGCGGCAGCCAAGCACGCCTATAACATCTATGATGTGATTTGTGCGCCCAACTATCCGAGTGTTTCTATCTCACCAAATGGAAAGTTTATCGTTGTTCGGAAAACATGGGTAGATAGAAAAGGTAATAACCATAGCATTAGCGAATTGCGCAACTCTCAGACTAACAGAGTGATGGCTACATTTGTGGAGAGTGTAAAATGGATGCCTGCAAGCAATAAACTGTATTTCACCCAGAAGGCGAGCGACAGCAGTATTGCCGGAGAAGAAAAGCAGGATGGCACATTGCAGCTCATTACCATCAATCCGCTGACGATGGAGCGCGAAGTGCTGGCTGCTAATATTCCTGACGGATGGTTCCAGTTTACTCCCGATGAGAAGACGCTTATCTATACGCTCACTACTGAAGGCAGAAAAAAGGATCCGCAAGTTTATGATGTAAAAGAACCGGAAGACAGACAGCCTGGTTGGCGCGAGCGCAGCAATCTCGCCAAATATGATCTTGCATCGGGCATTCTCCAGCCGCTCACCTTCGGTTACCACAACATCTATCTGATGGATATTTCTGCCGATTCGCGTTATCTGCTGATAGGAAAGGGAGAGGAGCGACTCACCAAGCGTCCTACAACCCTGACATCATTCTACCGCCTGGATTTGGGCAGTATGAATACTTCTTCAGCCACAACGCCAAAGGTAGAAACCCTGATAGAAAAGGGCGAATTCCTGAACAGCGCCCAGTTCTCGCCAGATGGCAAGAGCATTCTCGTGAGCGCTTCGCCAGAAGCTTTCAACGGCATTGGAAAGAATGTGGAAGAAGGACAGACACCTAGCATGATTGACACCCAGCTCTATCTGATGACCTTGTCGGATAAGAAGGTTCGTCCGCTGACCAGGGATTTCAATCCGAACGTGCAGAGTGTGGAATGGAGCAAGGTCGATGGAAACATCTATTTTACAGCTGAAGATAAAGACTGCGTGCACCTCTTCCAGCTCAATCCGAAATCGGGCAAGTTTACGCTTCTCAAGACTCCTGAAGAGTACATCAAGAGTTTCTCGCTTGCATCTTCGGCAGCAGAAATGGCTTTCTCCGGTCAGAGTGCATCCAATGCCGACCGACTCTATAAGATGAATACGAAGGCGCTGAAATCGCAATTGGTTGACGATTTGAGTGCGCGCGAGTTGAAGGATGTTGAACTGGGCGAATGCAAGGCTTGGAATTTTGTCAATTCAAGAGGCGACACCCTTTGCTGCCGTTACTATCTGCCACCCCATTTTGATGCTGCCAAGAAGTATCCGATGATAGTGAACTATTATGGCGGATGCAGTCCTACGAGCCGCATGTTCCAGAGCCGTTATCCTCATCATGTTTATGCGGCAATGGGCTATGTAGTGCTGGTTGTGAATCCTAGTGGAGCCACCGGATTTGGTCAGAAATTCTCTGCCCGCCATGTAGATACGGCAGGCGAGGGAGTGGCTGAAGACATCATCTCCAGCACCCAGGCTTTCTGCGATGAGCATGCTTTCGTAAACCGTAAGAAGATAGGCTGCATCGGCGCAAGCTACGGCGGATTCATGACTCAGTATCTTCAGACCAAGACCGACCTCTTTGCTGCTGCCATCTCGCATGCAGGCATCAGCGACCACACCAGCTATTGGGGTGAGGGCTATTGGGGCTACAGCTACAGCGAAGTTTCTATGGCGAACGAATATCCTTGGACCAACAAGCATCTCTTTGTAGATCAGAGTCCGCTCTATAATGCCGACAAGATTCATACTCCGCTGCTGTTTGTTCACGGCACGGCTGATAATAATGTGCCTGTGGGCGAGAGTATCCAGCTCTATACGGCTCTGAAACTTCTTGGCCGTCCTACGGCGATGGTATTGGTAGATGGTCAGGATCATCACATCATCGACTACGAGAAGCGACTGAAATGGCAGAACACCATCTTTGCCTGGTTTGCCAAGTGGTTGCAGGATGATGCTTCCTGGTGGACGGAAATGTATGGTGATGAAAAGATGTAATTGAAGTTTCGGCAGAAATGCCAGCTTCAGTCTCTATCAAAATAAGAAAAGAGATTACGTTCCTGTAAGTCGGGAATATAATCTCTTTTCTTTTTATATGTTTATTTCTTGCAGTTTAGCGTGATAAGCAGAGAAATCATGGCAAAGGCGATTCCTACGATGCAGACACCGAGCCAGTCGGCTTGCGTCCAGACATAACCGGCACAGAAAGTACCTAGCGAACCACCGATGAAATAGCTGGTCATGAAGATGGTATTGGCGCGGTTGGAAGCCTGCGGAATCTCCTGCAGACAACCACTCTGATTGCTGAGCTGCTGACATTGCAGACCGATGTCAACCAGGATGATGGCTGCGATGAGTCCGGCGTAAGTGTCGCCGAAAAGCAAGGCTATTGCCCAGGCGATGATCTGCATTCCTGCTCCGAACAGATTGAATTTTCGAATGCCAAACCTAGGAATCAGTTTTCCCACACCACTGGCAGCAACGGCTCCCATGATTCCGCAAAGTCCGAGCATTCCTACCATATCACTTCCTGCGCTGAAAGGTGGCTGCGCCAGATGGAACGCCAGACAAGACCATATTGCCATCATACTGCCGAACCCGAAGGCTGCACGGGTGGAATAGATGCGGATAGAAGGATGGAAAAAGAAAATTTCTGCTATCGTGGTCATCAGCCCTCTGTAGGTTCCTACATAGTTGCGCTTCATTTCAGGCATCATCAGCAGCATGATTCCCATGCAAAACACCATCACGAAAGCAGCTATGATAAACATCTCCCGCCATCCCAGCCATTCGCCGATGTAACCGCTGATTACTCGTGAGGCAAGAATGCCCGTCAGCAGTCCGGAGAGTACAATGCCCATATTCCTGCTCTTGTTCTTGGGCTCCGAAAACTGTCCGGCTATCGGAATGAAGAACTGCGGAATCACCGAACAGGCGCCAATCAGTAGTGAAGCTCCCCAGAGCATCCAAACGTTTTGCGCTGCAGCCATCACGATTGCCATCAATGCAGCAATGGTCATATTGACAAGGATGAGTTTCTTGCGCGAAAGCATGTCGCCCAAGGGGATGAGGAAGAATAAGCCCAGCGCATAACCTATCTGGGTAATGACGGTGATGAGGTTAGCCTTCTGCTCGGTAATATCCAGGTCGTGGCGGATGAGTTCGAGAAGCGGCTGATTGTAGTAGCAGTTGGCTACGGTGAGTCCTGCGACGATAGCCATCATCAGGAGAATGCTGCGGGGAATGCCCTGATTTTCTTTTAGCTGTATCATTTTCTGTCTGTTTGTTTCTTTGTTTTGAGTGCAAAGTTACGAAAAAATTCTCGGCAATCAAAGTTTTTGGGGACGATTTCTTGGGAAAATCTTCTGTTCTTTCCCTCGCGCGCGTACCTTATTATATGTATATAGTGCTGCTCTGAAGAGGTGTTGGCGCGCACCCTTGTTACGCTAAAAAACACCGAAAAGTGTTAAAATTAGGCTGTTTCCGAGCACACCAAAAACTTTAACCTTTGTTAGCACTTTGTAAGTAGCTGATTTATAGTGATTTGTAATTTTGTTACAAAATCACCTAAAAAAAAGTCGCAAAAAAAAGAACAACGTATCAAAAAAATGCTTACCTTTGCATCGTTCAAAAGAACAAATGATTGTTTTACAGATTTTAAAAAAGCAAAGAAAATGAAGAAATTAGTTTTTATGTTCGTAGCTATCGCAGCTATCTCTTTCGCATCATGTGGTAACAAAACAGCTCAGAACACAGCTTCTGCTGATTCTGACACAGCTCAGGTAGATACAACTGCTGCTGACACAACTGCTGCTGCTGATACAACTGCTGCAGATTCTGCTAAGTAATTTGAAATTACTTGCGAACGAAAAATGAGAGAAACAACCGCTGGACTTCGGTCTAGCGGCTTTTTTCGTTTTATAGACCCTAAGGTCTTTTTGGGGAGAACGCCCTAAAGGGGCAGAAGCTCCTAGCCCAGGGCAACACCCTGGGGATGAAAGCAATCATCAATGCGCCCTGTAAGGGCAAAAGCTTAAAAGAAACCAAAGAAAAAGATAAATATATGATAGATTCAAGTGCCTTCCAAGGTAAAAAGGCAGCTTACTATACGCTAGGCTGCAAACTCAACTTCTCTGAAACTTCCACTTTTGGCAAAATGCTCGAAGATATGGGCGTCATTACTGCTAAAAAGGGGGAGAAAGCTGATATTTGTCTGATTAACACCTGCTCGGTAACAGAAGTTGCCGATCATAAATGCCGTCAGGCTATCCACCGGCTGGTGAGAAACAATCCGGGCGCATTCGTTATCGTGACGGGCTGTTATGCGCAGCTCGAATCTGAGAATGTCAGCAAGATAGAGGGTGTAGACCTCGTGTTGGGTGCTAACGAGAAGGCGAACTTGATTCAATATCTCAGCGATGCATGGGCGCAGAAATTTGCTCAGGAAAACGGATTGACTGCTCTGGCTCCTCAGAACGGCGATGCTGCGGCTCTTCATCAGCATTATAGCGTGAAGACGAAGGAAATCAAGACCTTCCAGCCTTCTTGCTCGCGTGGCAACCGTACCCGTTATTTCCTGAAGGTGCAGGACGGCTGCAACTATTATTGTACCTATTGCACCATTCCATTTGCCCGAGGCAATTCGCGCAACCCGAGCATCCAGTCGCTTGTGGCTCAATGTGAGCAGGCGGCTGCTGAAGGCGGTAAGGAAATCGTCATTACCGGTGTGAATATCGGTGATTTCGGTCAGACTACCCACGAGCGATTCATCGACCTTGTCAAGGCGATGGATCAGGTAGAAGGAATCAAGCGTTACCGCATCTCGAGTCTGGAGCCTGATCTCTGTGATGATGATCTCATAGAGTATTGTGCCCAGAGCCGTGCTTTTATGCCTCATTTCCACATTCCTCTGCAGAGCGGAAGCGATGAGGTGCTCAAGCTGATGCACCGTCGTTACGACAAGGCGCTCTTTGCCCACAAGGTGAATCTTATCAAGGAGAAAATGCCTGATGCGTTTATCGGTGTTGATGTGATGGTGGGTTGTCGCGGCGAAACTCCGGAGTGTTTTGAAGAATGCTATGAGTTCCTGAAGAGTCTGCCTGTTACCCAACTTCACGTCTTCCCTTATTCTGAGCGTCCGGGCACGGCTGCCTTGAAGATTCCGTATGTGGTTGACGAGAAGGAGAAGAAGAAGCGCTCCAAGCGACTGTTGGAGTTGAGCGATCAGAAGACGCAGGAATTCTATGCCCAATACATCGGTACAGAGGCTGAGGTTCTCTTCGAGAAGGCGCCAAGAGGCAAGGCAATGCATGGATTCACCAAGAACTATATCCGCGTAGAACTTTCGCCGGCTCTCGCCAAGGAAGAATACGACAACCAACTTATCAAGGTTCGCCTGGGTGATTTTAATCACGATAAGACGGCGCTGAAGGGAGAGCTTCTTTAGTTGATAGTTTATAGTAAATAGGGCTTGTTGATAGTTTATAATTGATAGTTTATAGTTAATAGGGCTAAGTAAAAAGGGTTAATCGTAAAGTTCAAAGTCCAATGTATTACAACGATTTTGGAACATGGATCCGGAAGCAGTTTCCTGATTTCCGTGTTCAGAAGATTTCGATAGACGCGGGATTCTCCTGTCCTAACAGAGATGGAAGGATTTCGAGTGGCGGATGTACGTATTGCGACAACCGCACCTTCAATCCGAGCTATTGCGACCGGAAAAAGTCGATTACTGAACAGCTGGAGGAGGGAAAGGCTTTCTTCAGCAGGAAGTATCCTGATATGAAATATCTGGCTTATTTTCAGGCTTATACCAATACATACGCCAGGGTGGAGCAACTGAGGCAGATGTATGAAGAGGCTCTTGAGGTGGAAGATGTGGTGGGAATCGTTATCGGAACCCGTCCGGATTGTGTGAGCGATGAATTGCTCGATTATCTGGAAGAACTGAACCGCCGAACCTTCGTGCTGGTGGAATATGGCATTGAGAGTGCCAATGATGAAACCTTGAAACGCATCAACCGTGGACATGATTTTGCCTGTTGCCGTAGTGCTGTGGAGCGTACTCATGCCAGGGGAATCCTTACGGGTGGCCACATCATCATCGGCTTGCCGGGAGAAGATGCGGAAGAAAGTCTGCGTCAGGCTCCTCTCATCTCTTCCTTGCCGCTTGATATTCTCAAGATTCATCAGATGCAGATTATCAGGGGCACCCGGCTGGCACAGGAATATGCTGAGCATCCCTTCCATGTTTACACGGTAGAGGAATATATTGATGTCATCGTGAAATACATCCGTCTGCTCAGAAAGGATTTGGTGCTGGAGCGCTTCGTCAGTCAGTCGCCCAAAGAACTGCTGATTGCTCCCAAATGGGGACTCAAGAACTATGAGTTTACCAATCTCCTGAATAACAGATTAAAGAGTTTACAATAAATATGGCAAAAGTAGCAATCGTTATATTAAACTGGAATGGACAGAAGATGCTGGCAAAGTATCTTCCGAATGTCATCGAATATTCCCGTCAGGATGCTGAAATATGGGTGGCAGACAATTCTTCTTCTGATGGTTCGATGCACCTTCTGGAGACTCAGTTTCCTCAGGTGAAGACCATCGTGCTGGAGCAGAATTTCGGCTTTGCTGAAGGCTATAACCGTGCCTTGAAGCAGATTGGTGCAGAATATTATGTGCTCCTGAATAGCGATGTGGAGGTTTCGCATCATTGGCTTACACCGCTCATCGAGTTTATGGATTCGCATCAGCAGGTGGCTGCCTGCCAGCCTAAGCTGCTTGCGGAATACGATAAGGACAGCTTTGAGTATGCTGGTGCTTGCGGCGGATTCCTCGACAAATACGGCTATCCGTTCTGTCGCGGCCGCATCTTTGATACGGTAGAGCGCGATAACGGGCAGTATGATTACCAGCAGGAAATATTGTGGGCTACGGGTGCCTGTATGATGATCCGCTCAAAGGATTATTGGACTGCCGGAGGTTTAGACGGCCGTTTCTTTGCTCATAATGAAGAGATAGATCTTTGCTGGCGCTTGCGTCTGATGGGCAGAAAAATCTACTGCATTCCTGAGAGTGAGGTTTATCATGTGGGTGGTGGAACCCTGCCGAAAAGCAATCCGATGAAGACTTATCTGAATTTCAGAAATAATTTAACCATGCTTTATAAGAATCTGAGTGATACAGAGTTGGCTCATGTAATGCATATGCGCAGATTCCTGGATTACCTTGCTGCTTTCGAGACATTGGTTCTGAATCGCAACTGGGGTGACTTCAAGGCTATCTTCAAGGCGCGCAGGGCTTTCAAGGCATGGAAACATGAGTTTGACGAAGATCGCAGAAAGATACAGGCGGGTAGGGTGAAGGAGGAGATTCCGCAGGTTTACAATCTCTCTATCATCTGGCAATATTACGCCAAGGGCAAGAAACTCTTCTCGCAGTTGTAGACTATTAATAAACAAACTTAAAAATAAAATCTATGAAGAAAAAACAAATGATGATGGCACTGGTTTCGCTGATGGTTCTGTCAGCCCAGGCGCAGGCTAATTTCCAGGTGTCGGTTTCCAATCCTTCCAAGGTGGCAAGAACCGATGCTCCGGTGGTTGTAGATCTCAGCAAGTTGGGCGCTATCGGCAACATTCAGCGCGCTGTAGTAACCGTTGACGGTAAGGAGATTCCTTCACAGCTCGACGACACCAACCGCGATTGTACCAACGATGAACTCTGTTTCCTTGCCGATTTGGGCAAGAAAGAAACCAAGACCTATCAGGTGCATCTCTATCGTGAGGGCGAGCAGGCACAGTATCCGGCTCGTACTTTTGCAGAACTCTGTCTGCCAAGCAGAAACAGGAAGCTGGCTAAGAACAGGCAGGATATTTATCTGCGCAGCATCTCGTTTGATAAGAAAACCAAGGACCCTTATCACTACGTCCATTCTCATGGCATCTGCTTCGAGAGCGAACTGATTGCCATGCGTGTTTATTTCGACCATCGTCAGACCATCGACCTTTATGGCAAAATCAACAAGGGACTGGTGGTTCAGGATACGCAGTTCTATCCTTCAGAAGAGCAGATTCAGGCTGGTTCGGGCGATGATTGCCTCTGGGTAGGCAATACCTACGGGCTGGGTGCGCTACGTGGCTGGGACGGTAAAGACCAGGTGCTGTTCAACAACGTGAAATACCAGGAGCAGCGCATCATTTCAGAAGGTCCGCTCCGTGCCATCGTCGAGGTAGTGGATAAGGGTTGGGTTCCGGCTCCGGGCTTGCAGCCTGTCAATGCCACCATCCGTTACACCATCTATGCCGGTCATCGCGATTTCGATGTAGATGTATTCTTCAACAAGGATGTTTCTGATTATCAGTTTGCTACAGGACTCATCAACGTAAAGGGTTCCAGCGAATTTGCTGATGGCAAGGGATTGCGAGGCTGTTACGGCAGCGACTGGCCAACAGGCAAGGACGATGGAAAGCATAAACTGGAGACCGTAGGCTTGGGCATTTATGTGCCACAGTCAGCCCTGGTTAGTCAGCAGCCAGCCAATAAGGATTGCTATACTCAGGTGGTGAAACCTGCAGGCAGTCAGCTCAGTTATAAGCTTGCTTATACCAGTGCCAACGAAACCTATGGTTTCAAGGGCGAGAAGGAGTGGTATGAGTGGTTGAAAGCCTGGAAGAAGCAGATAGAAGAGCCGGTTCAGGTTTCAGTTTCTGTCATCATCCGATAAGCCGTTTCTTTTATCATCTGATAAGCAGAAAAACTGCGCAAATAGCCAGCAATGAGCAAAAAAGCCTTACGTTTTGCTCATTGCTGGCTATTTTGCAAACAAATTTAAGAGAAAAACCCATTTTTTTTGCGAATGCGTATGATTTTTTAGCAAAAAAGCTTGGTAATTTAAATAATTTTTAGTATTTTTGCAGTCGTAACTCGAAGATTTGTAAATTATCGTGAAAAGGTTTTTTAATTATATAGTCATATTAGCAATAGTGCTTCTCAGTTCGGCCTGCGAGTTTAAGTTCAAGCCGAACGAGGAAGGAGAGGCTGTGCCCCTGTCAGTACAGCGTTACGACCGATTGGAAAGCAGATATCTTACTACCGGTGATTTCTCAGCCCTGCAGCAGATGAACACCGATTACCCGATAGAAACCCGTACGCTGATAGAGAAAATGCTCCAGCTTGGCACCATTACCGACGCCAATATCAGCAACCGTTTCCTCATGTTCTATCAGGATTCTACCCTGCAGGCACTTATTGCCGATGCTGAGGCAGAATTTGCCAATATGGAAGACATCAACGAACAGCTGAAATCTGCCTTCTCACGTCTGAACAGTTGGATTCCGGAGCTCCAGCAGCCTTGTTTCTATGCCCAGATTGGCGCTCTCGACCAGAGCATCGTAGTAGGAGAGCACTCAGTAGGAATTTCGCTCGATAAATACATGGGCGAAAACTATCCGCTCTACAAGAAATTCTATACGCCGCAGCAGCGCAGCACCATGTCGCGCCAGTATATTGTGCCAGATTGCCTTACCTTCTATCTGCTGAGCATCTTTCCGATGGATCAGTTCGACACCCGTCCGCAGCTCGACCGCGATCTGCACATGGGCAAGATCATGTGGGCTGTAAACAAGGCGATGGGCAAGGAGATTTTCAAGACCAAGTATGTGAATACAATCAACGCTTATGTAAAGCGCAACCCTAAAGTAACGGTAAAACAACTGCTCAAGGACGAAGATTATTCGCCTATTGAGGCATTACATAAAGATTAACACATGAAAAGATTTCCAGTTTTTATTGCAACTGTCATGATGGTTTCAGCAATGCAAGCTGCAGATAAACTCGACCTGAAGGCCATTACCTCCGGCGAGTTTGCTGCCTCTTATGTTACCGGTATTAACCCTATTGATGGCACCGATTTGTACGCTTCTATCAGCAATGATGGCAAGCAGGTTATCAGTTATTCGTTCAAGACGGGCAAGCAGATGAGCATCCTCTTCGATGTGAACGCAGTCAAGGCTCCCTTCGAACAGATTGAGGGTTATGTAATCAGTCCTGATGGCAAGAAATTGCTTATCATGACCCATCGCGAGGCTATTTACCGCCGCTCGTTCAAGGCAGAGTATTTCGTATATGATATTGCTAAGAAGAGTTTGAAGAAGCTTTCCCAGGGCGTTAACCAGCAGGTGGCTACCTGGTCGCCTGATTCACGCCACATCGCCTTCGTAAAGGATAACAATCTCTTTGTTACCGATGGAGATAAGGAAACCCAAATTACCCGCGACGGTAAGTTCAACGAGGTAATCAATGGTATTCCTGATTGGGTTTACGAAGAGGAGTTCAGCTTCAACCGCGCCTTTGCATGGAATGCGGATGGAACTGCCATCGGATGGATACGCTTCGACGAATCGCACGTAAAGACTTATTCTCTGCAGATGTTTGAAGGTTCTCATCCTACCCATAGCGAGTATCACGACTATCCGGGAGAGTATTCCTATAAATATCCTAAGGCAGGACAGGACAACTCTAAGGTGAGCCTCTGGAGCTATGATATGAAGAACGGCAAGACCGTGGCGCTCGATGTGCCTGTAGATTCCGACGGCTATTATCCACGCATCAAGACATCGCCAGACGCCAACAGTCTGATTGTCTATACGATGAACCGCCATCAGGATGACATGCGCCTCTATGCAGTCAATCCTTTCACCGGTAAGAGCAGGATGCTCATCAAGGAGAGTGTGCCTAAGTTTGTAAAGGAAGAGGTGATTGACAACAGCATCGTGGGCAAGAAGAACATCCTGCTGCCTAGCGACCGCGACGGCTTCATGCATCTCTATCTCTATGATATGAACGGCAAGCTCCTGCGCCAGGTAGAGAAGGGCAACTATGATGTTACCTCTATCTACGGAATGGATGAGAAGACGGGCGATGTTTATTTCCAGGCTGCCAAGCTCAATGCGCACGACCGCCAGGTTTACGTGGCTCATAAGAACGGAAAGGTGGAGCGCCTTACCGATGCGGCTGGTTCCAACTCGGCTAACTTCTCGGGCGATTACCGCTATTTCGTCAATACCTGGAGCAGCTACAGCCATCCTTATGTCTTCACCGTACGCAGCAACAAGGGCAAGCTTATCAAGACATTGGAAGACAACAAGCAGCTGCTCGAAAAGACCCGGAAGTATAATTGGGGCAAGCGCGAGACTTTCTCTTTCACCACTTCCGAAGGTGTGAAACTGGACGGCTGGATGGTGAAGCCTGTAGATTTCGACGCCAGCAAGAAGTATCCTGTCATCCTCTTCCAGTATTCCGGTCCGGGCAACCAGCAGGTGCTCGATTCATGGAGCACGGGCAGTATGGGCAATGGCGGTGCTTTCGATTATTATCTTGCTCAGGAAGGATTCATCATTGCCTGCGTAGATGGTCGTGGAACAGGCGGTAGAGGAGCTGAGTTTGAGAAGTCTACCTATCTCCGTCTGGGCGATTTAGAGTCGAAAGATCAGGTTGAGACTGCTCTCTACATGGGTTCTCTGCCTTATGTAGACAAGGATAATATCGGCATTTGGGGTTGGAGCTATGGTGGTTTCAATACGCTGATGAGTATGAGCGAGGGCCGTCCTGTGTTCAAGGCAGGTGTGGCTGTGGCTCCTCCTACCTGCTACCGCTTCTATGATTCGGTTTATACTGAGCGCTACATGCGCACTCCTAAGGAGAACGAGGAGGGTTACAAGGTGAACCCTATCGAGCGGGTAAAGCAGCAGCATGGTGCGTTGCTTATCTGTCACGGATTGGCAGATGACAATGTGCATCCGCAGAATACCTTCGAATATGCTGAGGCGTTGGTTCAGGCAGACAAGGACTTCAAGACCCTGTGGTACACGAACCGTAATCACGGCATTTCGGGCGGCAATACCCGCAATCATCTGCTTCGCCAGATAGCTAACTGGTTCAAGCAGAATTTGAAGTAGAAAATGATATGATATAAAAAAGTGAAGCCATTCCCGGCTGAAAGGGAATGGCTTCTTCATTTAATGTTCTCCTTATTACTTTGCAGAGTAAGGATAGTTTGATTTCTTATTCAGTTTTAGCGCCTTTTCTGCGCTCTTCTTTCTTGGTTTTCTTAGCCTTCTTCACTTTTACCTCTTCAACCTCTTCATCGTTTGGCTGAACAGATGAAAAATGAAAATCTGTAGAGTTGATGGTCTTCACCTGATAAGGGCTAGGCGCATCGTTCATCTGCTGTCCGTTCTTTGCCTTCTTAGCCTTTGGCTTCTGAATGTATCTTGCATAGAGCTTGTTCCATTTCTTTTCAGCCTTCTTCTGGTTGAAGTCAAACATCACGATACACGTGCGGTTGCCGGCACCTTTCTGCTCCAGATAGTCGCGCAACTGGTATGAATAGTTCTCGCGGCTTACCAGAAACTTGTTCTTGCGGGTGAAATAGGCAGAATCAACCTTCTGAACGTCTGTGAAATAGACTGTAGAGTCATTAAACGACGAGGCAAATCCAAAGATGTATGCAGTCTTAACTTCGTTCTTGGCTGATGCGGAGAGCGAGCTGAAACATGCTAATGCAATAGATGCTAATGCAATTTTTGTAATTTTCATTTCTTTTTCTGTCTTATTTTGTTTTGTGCTGTCTGCCCCATCAGTCTGCAGGATCTTTCCTTATCCCAGATAGGACTTCAGCAGTTTATCTGTCGTACTGTTCCGGAGTCGCCTTATCGTTTTTTCCTTGATCTGGCGTACTCTTTCCCTGGTGAGATGATACTTGGTTCCGATTTCTTCGAGCGTCAGTTCTGGTGTTCCTATGCCATAGAAGGCAGCAATGACTTTCTGGTCTTTGTCCGGCAGCGTCTTGAGCAGTCTTTCTATTTCTGCTCTCAGCGACTCTGTCAGCAGCTCATTGTCGGTCGGATCATCCGAATTGGCCATCAGGTCGAGCATGCTGCCATCTTCATCATCAGAAAAAGGAGCATCCACGCTCAGGTGGCGACTTGTCGATGTAGCCTTCATGGCGTCCTCTATCTTGTCTTCCGGCAAGTCTATGCGGTCAGCTATTTCGTCTACACTCGGTTTGCGTTCAAATTCCTGTTCGAACTTACTCATCTCTCTGTTAATCTTGTTAACGCTTCCCACCTGGTTGAGCGGAAGGCGCACAATTCTGCTCTGCTCGGCTATGGCCTGCAGAATGCTCTGGCGAATCCACCATACGGCGTAAGAGATGAACTTAAAGCCTCGGGTTTCATCAAACTTCTGTGCGGCTTTGATAAGCCCCACATTTCCTTCGTTGATAAGATCAGGCAAACTGATCCCGTGGTTCTGGTATTGTTTGGCAACAGACACCACGAAACGGAGATTGGCTTTTGTTAATCTCTCCAATGCCCTACGGTCACCTTTTCTTATACGCTGAGCGAGCTCCACCTCTTCATCTGTAGAGAGCAGCTCCTCATGAGCAATATCTTGAAGATATTTTTCTAACGATGCGCTTGCGCGATTCGTAATTGACTGAGTAATTTTTAATTGTCTCATGCTGGCATCAAATTTTAAGTAGTTGCAAAAATACACTTTTTTGTTTAAATACCAAAAAAAATAGTAGATATTTTTCAGAAATACCTACTATTTTATTGTTTTTTGTCTGTTTCTTGAGTTTTTTGGCAGTAAAAATGCCTTTTCACTACTCAATCATGAGACGTTTCTCTTAAAACTCTTACTCTTAGTCTTTCTGCAGTGGAACAGCGAAGTAAGCCTTCTTGCCTGTTGGCCATATACCCTGAATGTAGAGCACTGGGTCCTTGCTGGTAGAAGCACTCTTTACAGCCTTCTGCAGGTCATCAATCGTATTGATGTTGTTGTCGTTGATGCGTTGGATGATGAAACCGCGTGAAATGCCACCATCCTTCAGGGCGCCGCTGTTCACCTTCATTACCTCTACACCATACTTGATGTTGAGCTGGTTCTTCTGGCTCTCTGTAATAGGGCGGAAGCTGCCACCGAGCACATCGAGGTCGGCACTCTTGATAATCGAAGTATTACCCTGGGCATTCTTCAGTGTGATGGTCTTGGTGCTTGCCTTCTTGTTGCGCAGGTAGGTGATGCTCATCTTGTTGCCAGGGCGCTTGCCATTCAGGATTTCCTGCAGCTCAGCCATCTTGGTCACCTTCTTGCCGTCAACCTTGGTAATCACGTCACCTTCCTTCAGTCCTGCCTCAGCACCGTTGCCGTCTTCATCAACATTGGCAATGTAAACACCCTCGTTGGTTCCCAGGTTCACTTCCTTGCCGTTCTCCTTCTGGGCGTTGATATAGTTCAGCACATCGATTCCCTGTATGCTCAGCATCACGCGCTGTACGCTGCCGTATTTCTTCAGGTCGTCTACCACCTTGTTCATGATAGAGGTAGGGATGGCGAAACCGTAGCCGGAGTAAGAACCGGTCTGTGAATAGAGCATGGCGTTGATGCCTACCAGTTCGCCCTGGGTGTTGACGAGTGCACCGCCCGAGTTGCCTGCGTTGATGGCAGCATCGGTCTGGATGAAACTCTCTACACCGTTGGCACCGAGCGAACGTGCCTTGGCAGAGATAATGCCGGCTGTAACCGTATTGTTCAGTCCGAATGGGTTGCCCACGGCGATGACCCATTCACCCACCTTCACCTTGTCGCTGTCGGCGATAGGCAGGGTAGGCAGGTTCTTGCCGTCTATCTTGATGAGGGCGAGGTCGGTAGTCTTGTCGGTTCCGATGATGCGAGCCGAGAATTCACGGTTGTCGTTCAGTGTTACGGTCAGCTCGTCAGCACCTTCTACCACGTGGTTGTTGGTAACGATGTAACCGTCCTGACTGATGATGACGCCCGAACCGGTAGCCTCTCTCTTCGGAGTCTGCACTTTCTGCTTACGTGTGCCTCCGTTGCCCTGTCCCGGGTTGCCGAAGAAGCCGAACGGGTCGAAGAAACCTCCGAATGGATCGTCCTGCACATCTACCGTCTTCACCTTCGAGTTCTGTACGTATTTAATGTGTACTACAGCAGGCAGCGCCTTCTCGGCAGCATAGGTTAAGTCTACAGGCTGACCTGCTGGCGCAGCGGTAGCTGCAGGTGTAGCATTTACTTTCATGAAAGCACCGGCTGAAAATGCGAGCGAACCAACGCAGAGCACAGCCACAACATAATTACTTAATTTTTTCATGTCTCTTATTTTTTATTGTTTACTTTTCTTTTCTTTTCCTTGGAACTGCAGCAGCTAATATCATGCCAAAAGTCAGCTTGTCATGCACCGCTCTGTTTTCCGGTTGCAAATATAGGGTCATTTTTTGAGATACGCTTCATTCTCTGCATAAATTTATTCCGTTTTAACATTTTAAATTAACACTTTAACGGCTATTAAACAAGAAATGCCCTAAATTCACAAATATTTGAATGTAAGTACGAAAATCTTAGTTTTGTATACGTAACTATCTTTTGCTGATTGATAAATATCTGTTAAACGATAGGGACTCAGAAACTCAGTTTAACCGGGAAAAAGAGTGAAAATAGCCTTGCGAATAACTAATGATGCATAAAAAAGTGAGGAATCGTGCGATAGTATCAAAAGTTTTTTGTACTTTTGCATGTCGAAAGCAGTGCTCCGGTCTGTCGCTGGCATCTTTCAGGTGCGAGAGGAAAGTCCGGGCAGCATAGGGCATCCCACTTCCGAAACTAGAAGCTATTGGTGACAGTAGGTGTCGGTAGAAGAAAATAACCGCTTTCACTTATCCCGTTTGTCCAGTCTGGGGTGGTGAGAGTAAGGGTGAGAAGGTGGTGTAAGAGACCACCAGCTGGCGGGTGATCGTCAGGCTGTGCCATCTGGGAGCTGTAAGCTCATGTATACCGCAGATTGAGGGCGGCTCGTCCGATTGCCTTCGGGCTGCTGTGGAGGGTAGAGTGCTTGAGCCCAAGGGTGACTTTGGGACTAGATAAATGACAGACGTTCTTATTTTCAATAGGAACACAGAACTCGGCTTACAGGAGCACTGCTTTCTTTTTTTCAGCATCGCAGCCTTTATATATAATAAGGTATAAGATGCATTCATTTTTAAACGATTTTAAAAACTAGCAAGATTATGAAACTCAGAGAACCGGAAAAGCAGATATTAGATGATTTCGAACATAAGGTAACGGGCAAGATAGCGAAATATGGCAATGAGCCCGATTTCCCAAAGTTTGAGAACTATGGCATTACCCGCATGGAGCTGGATGATTATCTTTTCGATAAGCAGGCGATACTCGACATGGGCGGTTCCAAGCGCAGCCAGCTCACCATCGGCGGTTTCATCACCGTACTCCCCGTATTGGTGCTGTCCTGTTTCCCGGATAAGTCACCCGTCTACGACAACGGCAAGATGCTCGCCACGGTCATAGCCGTCATCATCGGTCTGCTGCTGGCGTGTTTTGTCAAGGCACTTCTCCAGATGATCATCGCCTATCGCGTGAACCATCATAAGGAGCCTAAGATGGAGACCTTCATCAAGGCAGTCCTCTTCTACGAGAAGCGGTCGTAACTGTAAACTATAAATTATAAACTATAAACTATAAGTAGTATGACATTACCAGACTTTATGGACTATAAGGACAAGTTCACCCAGCGTGCATTTGTCGAGAAGATTTCGCATGTTGCCAAACGTGCCGGTGCCAAGATGGTTTATACAGCGCTCATTCTCTATTATACGTTAGAGAGTGACAAGGTTTCGCTGAAGGACAAGGCTCTGATTGTAGGAGCCTTGGGTTATCTCATCAGTCCGCTCGATGTGATTCCAGACGCCATACCTATTGCCGGTTTGGGCGATGACCTTGCCGTATTGCTGTTTGTGCTCAAGAAAGTTTGGGGTGAGGTTTCAGAAGATGTAAAAGCAAAGGCTCAGGACAAGTTGAAGAAGTGGTTTGATGAAGATGAGATTCCATCAGCCGATGACCTCTTGAAGGATTCAGCCACCGATACACCGGTTTGAAAAATGATAATGACCCTTAATGACTTTGACCCTTCATGACCAGAATTCTCGGTAGAACGAAAACGGCCGCTCTCCTCATATTGAGGTGAGCGGTCGATTTTGTTTTTATCCCATGCAGCTCGTTACTCCGAGCGTAGTAGCGATAGCGGTCAGAATGCTGATGGCTA
>OIAK01000025.1_pt1 | contig 91108 bp, 69 predicted proteins | sample 1580741 | NCBI WGS metagenome assembly OIAK01 (sample SAMEA3882521, study PRJEB24775) | human gut metagenome | biome: human-associated habitat; feature: intestine environment; material: feces | place: Netherlands | collected 2009/2010
TCCATTATATATTATCTGTACAAAAAATACCCCCTCTGTGTCTAAAATAAGTTTATCACTTCAGGGCGACTGAGAGGGGCTTGCACTCTCGGTACCTTTACCCCTCTCCGTCATCGCTGCGCGATGCCACCTCTCCCCTAGGAGAGGCTTTTCTTGCCCTGCCGGCAATTCACCTTGTCTCCCATAGGAGAGGCTCGGTCGCCCTTTTTATTATCTTCTTGCCTTCGCCGGCTCAATATTAACCTTATACCCCTTGATAAAGTTCTTGTTCATCGCACCGATAACCTTTTCGGCTACATCCTCCGGTACCTCAACAAAGGTGAACTTATCATAAATATTAATCAGGCCGATATCACGCGCCGGAATATCTGCCTCGATAGCAATGGTGCTGACAATATCCTTAACCATAATCTTCTGGCTGCGGCCGATGTTGATGAACAGGCGCACCATGCCCGGACGGCCGCCGGTGTTGCGCAGGTCCTTAGAGAGGATATCCTCCTGCGGAGCCTCCAGAGCCTTAATACCCTCCTGCATCAGCTTCAGAGCTGCGGCAGCAACCTCTTCCGCACTGTAATCATCCAGCAGGCTTTCGGCAATCGGCATATAGTCATGATATGCGTTCAGCTCCAGCACAGTCTGCATCTTGCTGATAATCTGGTCGCGCTGACGCTCGATAACGTTAGCAGCGGTCGGCAGCTGACGGCGTTGGATTTTAGTCTTGACAGTGCGCTCAATCAGCTTCAGCTGACGGAACTCACGCGGAGTGATGAAGGTCATAGCTACGCCGGTGTTGCCTGCACGACCGGTACGACCGATGCGGTGAACGTAGCTTTCCGGATCCTGCGGAATATCAAAGTTGATAACGTGGGTAATATTGTCAACGTCGATACCGCGGGCAGCAACGTCAGTTGCAATCAGCACATCGACAGCGCCCTCGCGGAATTTCTTCATTACGCGGTCACGCTGGTTCTGGCTCAGGTCGCCATGCAGGCCCTCAGCCATGTAGCCGCGGCTGGAAAGTGCGATAGACAGGTCGTCAACACCCTTTTTGGTACGGCAGAAGATAATCAGCTTGCCGTCGATTTCTGCGTCCAGCAAACGGCACAGGCCTTCAATCTTATCCTTGGTTTCGAAATAATATTGCTCAATCAGAGGTACAGTCAGCTCTTCCTTGGAAATTGTTACATTCTTCGGTGCCTTCATGTACTTCTTGGTCAGGCTCAGAATCGGACGGGGCATAGTTGCGGAGAACAGCAGAGTCTGGCGTTCAACCGGCAGGCTGCGCATAATTTCTTCGATATCATCAACAAAGCCCATATCCAGCATTTCGTCAGCCTCGTCCAGTACGAGGAATTTGATATGGTCCAGATGGATAGTACCGCGGTTGATATGGTCAATCAGACGGCCCGGAGTACCGATAACAATCTGCACATTGTTGCGCAGCGCACGGATCTGGCGTTCAATCGGCTGGCCGCCGTAAACAGGCAGCGCACGCACGCGGCGGGTACGACCGATTTTGCCTACTTCTTCCGCAACCTGAATAGCCAGCTCACGGGTCGGAGTCATAATCAGCGCCTGAATATGCTTGAAGTCGGTAATTGCCTGCACCAGAGGAATACCGAAAGCAGCAGTCTTGCCGGTACCGGTCTGTGCCTGGCCGATAACGTCGTTACCCTCGAGCACCAGGGGAATAGTAGCGGCCTGAATCGGAGAAGGCTCTTCGAAGCCCATGTCAGTCAGGGCGGTTACAATTTTTTTGTCCAGCTCTAAGTTGCCGAACATCTCTTTTTGAATGGTCATTAATGTTTATCCTCCATATTGTTTTTTTCTTCTAATAATTTATCAATAGCCATGGAAATAGCTGTCTGAGCTATTCTCAGCTTATTTTCTGTTCTTGTAGACATAAAACGGTGCTCCTGGCAATATACCACATCGTCGGTAGCAACGGCAATATATACAAGGCCTACCGGCTTGCCCTCGCTGGCTCCCGGTCCGGCGTTGCCCGTAATGCTCACACCATAATCACTGCCCAGCTGCTTGCGCACGCCCAGCGCCATTTCACAGGCGGTTTCGCGGCTGACAGCGCCGTATTTGGCCAGCGTATCTGCCTGTACATTGAGCAGCTTCTGCTTGGCCATGTTAGTGTAGCTGACGATGCTTCCCAGCAGATATTCGCTGCTGCCCGGCACATCTGTAACTAAGCTGCTGGCAAGACCGCCGCTGCAAGATTCCGCAAAGGCAATAGTTTTGCCCTGCTTCAGCAGCTCCTGCCCCAGGCATGCCGCCAGAGTGGCATCATCCACACCGTATATATAATTATCAACGCTCTTGCGTACCTTGGCTTCCATAGCATCGAGCAGCTTGACTGCCTCTTTATCATTGGCAGCCTTCGCCGTAAGCCTGATGAGAATTTCACCGTAGCGGGCATAAAGCGCAATCGTAGGATTCGTCTGCGCCATAATCAGCTCGTCGAGCTTAGATGCTACCATGGATTCGCCGATACCGCGCAGATGCAGAGTGCGTGACATGATAATGCCGTGCTTGCTGAAGCGCTGCAGCATACGCGGCAGCAGCTGCTTTTCGCACACATCCGTAAGCTCGCTCGGAGGTCCTGGCAGCATAATGAAGATTTTATCCTTATATTCCAGCCACAGTCCGGGAGCGGTACCCACATCGTTCTGCAGTACCTCGGCCCCGATGGGAACATACGCCTGCTTTTCGTTATTTTGCGAAGGGCAAAGTCCCTTCTTGGCAAAATATGCATCTATGCGTCCCCACGTATCCAAATCGAGATAGCCTTCGGTATGACAAACCTCCATCACCATCTCCTTGGTAATATCACCGCGCGTCGGCCCCAAGCCGCCGCTGGTAATGATGATATCGGCGCGCTGCATGGCCTGCTCCAGCACTGCGCGCATACGCTCCGGATTATCTCCGACCGTAGTGTGATATAAAACATCAAAGCCTATATTGTTCAGCTTGCGGGATAAATACTGCACATTGGTGTTTAAAATTTCACCCAGCAGCAGCTCCGTCCCGGTAGTAATGATTTCAACCTTCATCTGCTGTCACCCTCTCACCGGTTATTTTGACTCTTACAGCAACGCTCTTAAACCAGCTCTGCCACCATTTCATAGGTAAAGCCTTGCAGAATACGCACTCTTACCATCTGGCCTACCTCCAGCTCGGCGGCATTTTCGATAAAGATGTTGCCGTCGATATCAGGTGCCTCATGGTAGGAACGTCCTACCGCAAGAGCGGGGTTTTCTTCATCAAAGCCTTCGACGATAACGTCCAGCTCCTCATCCTCGCGCTCCTGATGGATTTCTTCGGAAATACCTGCCTGCAGCGCCATCAGCTCATGATAGCGGTTTTCCTTAACCTCAGGCTCAATCTGGTTTTCCATAGCGCCGGCCACAGTGCCCTCCTCCTGGGAATACTGGAACACGCCTGCGTTTTCAAAGCGCTGCTTTTCAACAAAGTCCATCAGCTCCGCAAAATCCTCGTCGGTTTCACCGGGGAAGCCCACGATAAAGGTAGTGCGGATAGTAATTCCCGGAATACGCTCACGCAGCTTGGCCAGAAGCTCCTCTACCTGCGCGCGTGTATCGTAACGGTTCATGCTGTCGAGCAGTCTGTCGCTGGCATGCTGCAGAGGAATATCAATATACTTGCACACCTTGTCGCATTCGGCGAAGGCTGCAATCAAATCGTCCGTAAAGTTATTGGGATACAGGTACATAACGCGAATCCACTTAATGCCCTCCAGCTCGTTGAGGTCACGCAGCAGCTGCGGCAAAAGCAGCTTGCCGGTGAGGTCCTCGCCGTAGCGGGTGGTGTCCTGCGCCACGACAATCAGCTCCTTGACGCCGTGAGCAGCAAGGCTTCTTGCCTCTGCCATAACCTCATCATAAGGACGGCTGGTGTAGGGACCGCGCAGCTGCGGAATAATGCAGTAGGAGCAGCAGTTGTCGCAGCCCTCGGCAATTTTCAGATACGCCATGTAATCAGGCGTAGTCAGCATTCTGGGCGGAGCCTGCACATTTTTGCTTTCCAGCTTCTGCAAATGCTTTACGCGCTTGCCTGCCAGCACCTGGTCGATAACCCAACCGATATCGGTAAAGCTGTCGGTGCCGACGATAGCGTCAACCTCAGGCATGCTTTCGAAAAGCTCGTCAGCATAGCGCTGGCCGAGGCAGCCTGTCATAATCAGATACTTGCAGCTGCCCTCCTCCTTATATTGCGCCATTTGTAAAATTGTGCTGATGGATTCCTCCTTCGCACTTTCGATAAAACCACAGGTATTAACAATAATCAGTTCGGCATCTGCGGGATCATTGGTAATCTCCAGCTGCTTATCCTTGATAATACCCAGCATAACTTCAGAATCTACCAGATTTTTGGGACAGCCGAGGCTGACCATACCTATTTTCATTCTTTACCTCCAAAACCTGCTGCCCTCACCCAAGCTGTCGGGACAGCAAGCAAGAGCATAAATCACTATAATCTAATCACTAATCACTGATGACTAACGACTAATCACTGTTCACTAATCACTAATCACTAATCACTATTTACTGAATCTTACCTTACTCAGCCACTTGTTTGTCAGTCCGTCCTGCTTATCGGGCTCCAGATAGCTGCTGTTGAGCCAGATTTTATCTGCATCGGCAGCAGCCTCGTCAAAACCGCGCGGGAACAGGAAAAGATAGCCTGTGGCGTTTTCCTGCGCAATCGCCTGCACCTGCTCGCTTGTCAAAAGCCATTCCATAACCGCAAGGCCCTGCAAATCATCGGCAGTATTCTTAAACAGGCCTACGCAGAAAAGATTTACCGGCGTGCCTTCCTTGGGATAGACAACATAAGCGGGAAATTTATTTTCCAGATATTTAAACACGTAGCTTTGTCTGGTTATAGCCACATCCGCATCACCTACCGCCGCCATGCGCACAGGTGTAAAAGGGAACTTGGCATATTGCCCGATAAAGCGGTTGATATTGCCTAAATACTCCAGCGATTCATCCTCGCCGAAGCGGTCTGCCAGACCTGCCAGAAAGTTTTGCGTGCTGTTGCTGTCGGATAAATTTTCCAGAGCAATGCGCAGCTGCTCTTTTCCTGCCAAATCCTGCCAGCTGCAGATATTGGCCTGACCGACAGTACGGGCGTACTGCTGGTTGACCAGAAAAACTATCGGATCATAGAAAACGCCGTACCAGCTTAAATCTGCGTCACGGAACTTCTGCGGCAGTCTGTCGCCATCGGCAAAGGCCACAGGCTTCAGCCTTCCATGACGCTTCAGGCCGGCAAGCGTGCGCTGTTCGGCCAGCACAACGTCCGGCAGCTCCCCGCCAGGCTTCAGCTCGTAAACAGCCTTCAGCTGCAGCTTAGCCTTATTATCCTTGTTAAAGGCATCCACCAGGTTTTCAGTAAATTTATTATCAAGCTCGGAATACAGGATAATGGTTTTTGCCCCTGCGTTCTGTACAGGAGCAGGCTGCTCACCGCAGCCTCCCGTCAGTATTCCGGCCAATATCAGCACTAAAAAGATACAACGGATCATCTCATCCCTCCGTTACTATCTGCGGCGCTTTTCCTCACGCCTTTTTCCACCGGTACTGCCTGAAGCGGTACTGCGCGTTGCCTTACGCGCTCCACTGCCGGCAGCACTGCGGGTTGCATTATGCGCTCCACCGCCCGCTGTATTACGCTTCGGTCCGCGAGATGCATCACGCTTTGCGCCGCGCTGCTCCTGCTCCGTATGCAGCAGGCATTTAGGTCCGCTGCCCACAAGGTCCATACGGCCTGCCTTCTGCAGCGCCTCCAGCACCAGCTTACGGTTACGCGGAGTACGGTACTGCATCAGCGCACGCTGCATTGCCTTATCATGCGGATTGCGGGCCACAAATACGGTTTCACCGCTTTCCGGGTCAACGCCGGAATAATACATCGCCGTCGCCGCACTGCCAGGAGTAGGAATGAAGTCCTGCACCTGCTCCGGATTGTGCTTGATATCACGCAAAAACTCTGCCAGCTCAATAGCATTGTTCAGCGTGCAGCCCGGATGGCTGGAAATAAAGTACGGCACCAGATATTGCGGCAGGCCGATTTCTTTATTTTTTTGCGCATAAAGGCGCATAAACTTCAGATAAACATCCTTGCCGGGCTTGCCCATACGCGCCAGAACCTGCGGTGCGATATGCTCGGGTGCCACCTTCAGCAGACCGCTGATGTGATAGCGGCACAGCTCATCGAGGAAATCCTGCTTTTTATCCGCCAGCATATAATCATAACGGATACCGCTGCGGATAAACACCTTCTTGACGCCCGGTAAAGCGCGCAGCTTGCGCAAAAGCGCTATATAATCGCTGTGGTCGGCATCTATATTGGGGCACGGCTTGGGGAACAGGCACTGTCTGTCCTTGCACACGCCGTATTTCAGCTGTTTGGCACAGGAAGGATGGCGGAAGTTGGCCGTAGGGCCGCCGACGTCATGGATATAGCCCTTGAAGCCGTCCAGCTGCGTCAGAATTTTAGCTTCGCGCAGAATAGATTCATGGCTGCGAGCCTGAATGATGCGTCCCTGATGCGCATGAATAGCGCAGAAGGAACAGCTGCCGAAGCAGCCTCTGCTGCTGACTAAGCTGAACTGAACCTCTTCGAGCGCCGCAACGCCTCCCTTGGCATCGTAGCTCGGATGCCACTTACGCATATAGGGCAGATCATAGATAGCGTCCATCTCCTCCATCGTCAGCGGGAAGATGTTCGGATTCTGCACGATATATTTCTTCTGTCCCTTTTGGACTACGATTTTGCCATAAAACGGATCCTGCTCCTTGCTCTGCAGCTTGAATGCTCTGGCAAATTCCTTGCGGTCGTCCTTGATAGCACTCCAGTCGGGAAGCTCTACATATTCGTCATCGGGCAGAGTGTCAGACATATACGCCGTACCGCGGATATAATGCATATCCTCGGCGCCGGCACCGCCTGCCAGATAGTCGGCAATTTCCACTACCTGCTTTTCGCCCATGCCGTAAATCAAAAGGTCCGCGCCGCTGGCCTCCAGAATAGAGGGCATCAGCTTGTTTTCCCAGTAGTCGAAATGCACAAAACGGCGCAGGCTGGCTTCAATGCCGCCGATAATTACAGGCATATCCGGCCACAGCTTTTTGACGAGCTGCGCATAAACGGCCGTAGCATGGTCGGGACGCTGTCCCACCTCGCCGCCTGCGGTATACTTGTCGACAGCACGCTCATTCTTGGCTGCCGTATAACGGCACAGCATGGAGTCAAGGTTGCCGCCGGAAATAAGCACGCCCAGTCGCGGCTTGCCCAGCTCTGCCAGATATTCTGCTTTATCCCAACGCGGCTGGCACAGCATAGCTACCTTGTAGCCCTGCGCCTCCAGCACACGGCAGATTACTGCCGGACCGAAGGAGGGGTGGTCTACATAAGCATCGCCGCTGATAAACAGAAAGTCAATCTGCTCCCAGCCACGCTCGGCAATTTCTTGAGCGGAAATCGGTAAAAACTGTTTCATTAAAAACTCCTGAACAAATTATTATTTCTTCTTATCGGTCTTCGCTTCGCCGGCAGCCTGCGGCTGCTGCGGCTCAGCCGGCTTAACCTCAGCCTGCGGCTTCGGTTCTTCTGCCTTCGGCGCAGGTGCGGCTGCAGCGGGCTGCGGCGCTTCCTCTACTGCGGCAGCAGGTGCGGCCTTGGTTTCGGCTACGGGCTGCGGTGCAGTCTCCTCTGCCTTAGCTGCGGCTGCAGGCTGTGCGGGAGCGTTGCGCAGATAGGTCTTCACGGCCACGCCATGCTCGCCCTTCAGGTCAACAGCCTCGCCGTTCACCTTGATGCGTACAACGCCGATATTGCCATATTTGACAATCAGCTTATCCTTAGCCTCGAAATGCTTGCTTTCTTTAGCATGCAGAATGCCGGCAAAAAGCTCCTTGCCGTCGGCACTTGCCTCCAGCCAGCAGTCACCCTCGGCCTCCAGGTCAACGGTAACCTTATCCAGCACTGCAGGTGCTTTAGCTTCAGGCTTAACCTGCTCGGTCTGCTTTGCCTCTTCCTTAGGCATATTTTTAAAATAGTTAATGGTAGCAGGAATAGCAAAATAGCCTGCCGTGAGCACCGCTACCGCTGCTAAGCCTGCCAGACACTGCTTCATCGGCAGCTTCGGCAAACCCGGCATTTCAAAGCGGCCTGTACCGCTGCCGATATCACGCTTATCCTTCAGCTGGATGTTGAGGCGGACCTTTTCCACCTCGCGGATACCCTGGCTGCGTACAGCCTCTGCCGCCATACCGGCAGCACTTGCTTTATATTCATTAACAAGCTCCGGACCGTTCAGTCCCAGATAATTACCGTAGTTGCGGATTATTCCCTTCAGGAAAACCTCGCCCGGAGTCTTGTCATATTCGTCATTTTCTACAGCCTGCAGATAACGGCTGCGGATACTGGTAGCCTTTTCGGCATCAGCAAGAGAAATACCCTTAGCTAATCTTGCTTCTTTTAAAATTGCGCCGACAGTCTTTTCCTTATCATCCATTTCGCCTGCACCTCCGCTTATTCACGGCGCAGGAAGCGTTCCTCTGCTTCCTTACGCGACATTATAACCTCTCGTGGCTTGCTGCCTACAGATTGACCGACAATGCCCAGCTCCTCCATGGTATCTACCAGACGCGCCGCACGCGTATAGCCTATGCGGAAGCGTCGCTGCAGCATGGAGCTTGATGCCTGCCCCATGTCCAGCACAAGGCTCAGTGCATCCTCAAAAAGCTCATCCTCTGCAGGCGCATTGGAGCCTGCATCCTCGGCATTATGGCCTTTATTATCACATTCCAGCTCCTGCTCTGTTACCTCTTCGCTGTAATTTACAGGAATGGACTGCTTGATAATGAAATCTACTATTTTATTCAGCTCATCATCGCTGACGAAAGCACCCTGCACACGCACGGGCTTGTTGTAGCCCATGGGGTAAAAGAGCATATCGCCCTTGCCCAGCAGCTTTTCGGCACCGCCCATATCAATAATGGTGCGCGAATCTGTCTGCGAGGATACGGCGAAAGCAATACGTGAAGGAATATTCGCCTTGACGATGCCTGTAATAACATCTACGGACGGACGCTGGGTTGCCAGAATAAGATGGATACCGGCAGCGCGGGCCTTCTGTGCCAGACGCAGGATGGCATCCTCCACATCAACCTTGGCTACCATCATCAGGTCTGACAGCTCGTCGATGATGATTACGATATAAGGCATCTTTTCGGAGGCCTGTGCGTTATAGGTTTTGATGTCACGCACACGGCTGTCGGCAAACGCCTTATAACGGCGCTCCATTTCCGCTACCGCCCAGTGCAGCGCGCTGGCTGCCTTTTTCGGCTCGGTGACAACAGGTGTCAGCAGATGCGGAATACCGTTGTAATTAGACAATTCTACGACCTTAGGGTCGACAAGAATCAGTTTAACCTCGTCCGGGGTAGCACGGTACAAAAGACCGGCGATAATCGTATTGATGCACACCGATTTACCGGAGCCCGTGGAGCCTGCTACCAGAAGGTGCGGCATTTTCGCAAGGTCGGTGGAAATAATATCACCGCTGATATCCTTGCCCAAACCGATGCACAGATGCTCCTTGGCATTGCGCACACTGCCTGCCTCCACAACCTCACGGAAGCACACGGGATCGTTCTTTGTGTTCGGCGCTTCGATGCCGATGGCGGATTTGCCGGGAATCGGTGCCTCGATACGTACACCGGGCGCAGCCAGACGCAGGGCAATATCATCCGCAAGGTTCACCACCGAGCTTACCTTCACACCGGCCGCAGGCTCCAGCTCAAAGCGCGTAACCGACGGTCCGCGCGTTACGGCAACAACTCTGGCGCGCACCTTGAAGTCTGCCAAGGTCTGCTCCAGCACCGCACATTGGTCCATGATGTCCTTCTGATAGGTGGACGGGTCACTGGCCTTCGGCGTATCGAGAAGCTCCAGCGGGGGCAGCTGATAGCTGCTCGCGGCCTGCGCTTCAGGCTCATATGCTGCTGCGGTCTGCGGAGCAGGCGCCGCTGCGGCAATTTTATCTGCGCTGTCAAAAATCGTTACGGCTGGCTTCTCCGGTTCAGGCTCAGGCTGCGGCTCTGCCTTGGCAGGCACTGCAAACGCTGCAGCCTCCTCGCGATAGGTATTGCGGATTACGGAAGCAGGACGCTCCGGCTCGGGCTCCGGCTCAGGTTCAGCAGCATGCAGCTCGGCATCATCCAGAAAGCGGCTGTCCGGCTCGTAATCATCGTCATAATTGATAATCGGTCTTACAATGACCTCGGGTTTGGACTGCTCCCATTCGGGCAGCTGCACCGGGTCACGCTCTATTTCCTCTTTTAAAGGTGATTTTTCGTAAACACTCTTGTTTTTGGTAAAGCCTAAAATGCTTCTGAAAGCACTTTTCTTCTGCACGCCCTCGTTGAAGGCATCAAATTCGGGGCTGGTATAGTTGCTGATAACGTTATCCGCAGGAGCGGCATGCTGTTGAGGCGCGGCACTCTTGCGCTTGAACACAGCTCTTACCGCAGGCTCTGGACGCACGCGCTCCTCCCTCACCTTATCACCTGGGCGCACCAGCGTCAAATCGTCGGAGGTCAGGTAATCCTGCCACAGCTCCCACCATTTGCGCAGTGGCAGCACCAGGCCCAGCAGCCACAGCCAGCCTAAGGCCAGAATGATGTAAACAGTTACATCACCAGCAAAGGAACGCAGCAGCTTCAGCAAAAGGCCGCCTATAAGACCGCCGCCCTCCGCTATCAGCGAAGGCTCCAGCTCAGAGCCAACAGGCACAAAAACATGATGAGCTGTGCCTGTAAGGCACAGCGTCACCAAAGTAAAAATTAATGTTCTCTTGTTAAAAACACCAAATTGTCCTCTAAGCAGCTGCCAGGACGCAGCAAAGAAAGCCAAAGGCAGCAGAAAGACACCCTTACCCAGCAGATTCTGCTCCACCAGATAAGCAAAATGCATCACATCGTCCTCAGCCGTCATAAGAAGAGCGGCTGCAAACAGCAGACCCATAAGCAGGCAGACAACGCCGACAGGGCGCGAGTAGCTTCTATTCTGTTGCTTCCTTCTTCTTTCCTTGCGCAAGATAAGACAACTCCTAAAATCGCAGCTGCCGGCAGTCATCCTTTATCAGCTGACTGCTGACAACCGCTCACCAAAAAATATTCACTATTTACTATTCACTAATAACTAATCACTGAAAACTATCAGATCTCCATGATAATCGGCAGAATCATCGGGCGACGACGGGTTCTTTCGAACAGGAAGCGTCCCAGAGAATCACGCACGGTGGACTTGATTGCCGACCATTCGGAAACATTGTTTTCCTCGCAGCGGTCTAATGCAGCCTGCACCTTGTCGCGTGCTTCATCCATCAAGTCCTCGGCCTCGCGTACATAAACAAAGCCGCGGGAAACGATATCCGGACCGGAAACCACATGGCAGGATTCCTTGTCGATGGTTACAACAACAATCATGATACCGTCCTGAGAAAGCTGACGGCGGTCGCGCAGTACGATGTTGCCTACGTCGCCGACACCCAGGCCGTCAACCAGCACCTTACCTGCAGGCACCTTGCCGTTAATGGTAATGCTGCTCTTGGTCAGCTCGATAACGCTGCCGTTTTCACCGATAACAATGTGGTCTGCCGGCATGCCAAGGGATTTTGCCAAGTTAGCATGCTTAACCAGGTGACGGTATTCACCATGCACAGGCATGAAGAAACGCGGACGCACCAGATTGTGCATCATCTTGATTTCCTCCTGGCTGGCGTGGCCGGAAACGTGGACGCCGTTGCTCTTTTCATAAATAACGTCCGCACCCAGCTTGTACAGATGGTCGATAGTACGGGAAACAAGCTTTTCGTTGCCCGGAATCGGTGTAGCAGAAATAATTACTGTATCACCGGGCATAATATCAACCTTTTTATGGTCATTCATAGCCATACGGGTGAGCGCACTCATCGGCTCGCCCTGACTGCCGGTGGTGATAATAACAACCTTTTCCGGTGTATAGTTATGAGTTTCATCAATATCAATCAAAACGCCCTCGGGAACCTTCAGATAACCCAGCTCCTTGGCGATATTTACAACATTCACCATGCTGCGGCCGATAACTGCTACCTTACGGTCATACTTCACAGCAGTATCAATAACCTGCTGGATACGATGTACGTTAGAGGAGAAGGTTGCTACGATAATACGATGCTTGGCATAGCGGAACTCCTCGTCAAAGGTCTGGCCAACCATTTTTTCGCTGGGAGTGAAGCCCGGGCGCTCGGCGTTGGTGCTGTCTGCCAGCAGGCACAGTACACCGCGGTCGCCGTATTCGGCAAATTTATTGAATTCCATAACCTGTCCATCAACAGGAGTGTGGTCAATTTTGAAGTCACCGGTGTGGATAATAACACCGATAGGAGTAGTAATCGCGATAGCAACAGCGTCGGGAATGCTGTGGTTTACGCGGATGAAATCGAGCTTAAAGGCACCGGCGTTAATCTTGTCACCGGGTTTTACTACGTGCAGGTTTTCGTTGCCTACACCGTTTTCCTTCAAGCGGCCTTGTAAAATACCCAGAGTAAGTGCGGTACCATAAACGGGACAATCAATTTGTTTCATAACATAGGGCAGCGCACCGATATGGTCCTCGTGACCATGTGTCAGAAAGATACCCTTAATTTTATCTTTATTCTCAACCAAATATGTAATATCGGGAATAACCAAGTCAATGCCGAGCATATCGTCTTCAGGGAACATCAGGCCTGCATCAATCAGGATCATGTCGTCCCCGTAACGGAATACCGTCATATTTTTACCAATTTCGCCCAAACCACCCAGCGGGATAATCTGGACCTTATGTTGAAATTTACCCAAAAAAAATACACCTCCATTTTTTATTTTACATTCTTCCGTACAAATGTAGAAATTGAATTTGATACTGTGTCCGCACACATACTCTCTACTTTATTATACACTAAATATGGGCTATTGACAAATAGTGATACATATTTTTTGTGAAAAGTTTGTTGCCAAACGGATGATTTTTTGGCAGAGGAATAGCGCATGCAAAAAAAGGTTGCAGGCAATGCGCTCCCCTGCACCCTTGACATTCCCCTATATTTCAAGTACACTTAAACTAAGTTCTTGAAAACCGCAAGTAAGCATAAGCCTCCGGCTCATTTACCTGCGGACAATTAAATAAGCAGTATATCCTGCAGATGCATCTTTTCTGCAGAAGCTTAAGCAAGGCCATTTATTTTTATCTGGTACATTCTAAGAGTAGTACAAACTGACGATTTTTTATCGTCAGGGTACTGCTCTTTTTTGTTTTTTAGGCGCTTTGCAACTGCTTATGTATTTTTTTATTCACATGTGTTAAAATGAAAGGAGAAAAGCCATGCAAGACCTGGCAACAAAATTTGCAAACCTGACTATCCAAAGCGACTTCATCTTCAAGAAGGTTATGTCGAGCAAGCGCATCTGCAAGCATCTGCTGGAGGAGCTGCTGCAGATAGAAATTACGGATATCAACTATCTGGAGGCAGAAAAGACGCTTGAGCCTGAGTACACCAGCCGCGGCATCCGCCTTGATATCATCGTAGCGGATGATAAAAACACGCATTATAATCTGGAGATGCAGGTGAAAAACAATAAAAATCCTGATACTGATACCTACGTTCTGCCCAAGCGCTCACGCTATTATCAGGCGCTGCTTGATATTGATTTGCTGCAGAAGTGACAGCCGTATGACCTGCTGCCACCGACCTTTATCATTTTTATCTGTGTTTTTGATTTCTTTGAAAAAGGTAATTATGTTTATACCTTAAAAAAACGTTGTCTGGAGAATTTGGAGCTGGAGCTTCCCGATGAAGCGACCACCATGATTTTGAACACCAAAGGTACGCATGGCGATATTTCTAAAGACATCAAGAGCTTTTATGATTATGTAAACAACCACATTGTGACTACTGATTTTACCAAGCAGATTGACGATGAAATCAGCTATCTGAAACTCGATACGAAAGTGAGGCGAGAATTTATGCTTATGGAAGCACGTTTGTTAGATGAGAGGCGTGAAGGCATTGCCGAAGGCAAGGAGATTGGCCTTGCTGAAGGCGAAGCTATCGGATTAGTAAAAGGTGAAGCCGAACATAAACTTAAAGTCGCTAAACTCATGTTAGCTAAAGGTTGCTATTCCCTGCAGGAAATCACGGAACTTTCCGGTTTATCTCTCGCTGATGTGGAAAAGCTGAAAGAAGAAGCTTAACCACTCTAATACTGATTTCACCAAGCAAATTGACGATGAAATCAGCCATCTCAAATTAGATACAAAAGTAAGGCGAGAATTTATGCTTATGGAAGCACGTTTATTAGATAAAAGGCGTGAAGTCATTGCTGAGGGCGAAGCAAATGCCAACATTGCTGCTAAGCGTCTTTTCAGCATGGGCCTTTCTGTGCAGGATATCGCCAAGGCTACTTCTCTCCCGTTTGAACAGGTTGAAGCATTGCAAGCTGAGCAGCAACCATAAACTAAAATTAATATTATATTCCAAGGCGTTCTACCGTACTTAAGTAGAACGCCTTTACTGTTTTTGCCCCTTAACGACAGCCCTTTTCAAAGAAAACCTCCGCAACATCCCACAGCCAATAATTTACAATCTTTTTGCTTGTAGCACACAAATATGCTGTGCTATAATATACACCGCAATTTTATAGAATGAAAGTCAGGTGCTTTATATATATGGAAAACAAAATAACTACCCGCGAATGGCTGCCGTTAATCGGCATGACCGTTTCCGCCTTTATTTTTAACACATCGGAATTTATGCCCATAGGCCTTTTATCCGACATCGCTGCAGATTTCCGCATGACGGAAGCGCAGGCCGGTATGCTGATTACAATTTACGCCTACGTCGTAATGCTCATGAGCCTGCCGCTGATGATTGCCGCTTCCCGCTATCCGCTGCGCAAGCTTTTGCTGGCAACCATCAGCCTGTTCGCCGTATCGCATGTAGCCTCTGCCTTCGCCACCGGCTTTTGGACGCTGCTGCTTTCGCGTATCGGCGTAGCCTTCGCCCACTCCATTTTCTGGTCCGTTGCCTCGCCTATCGCCGTGCGTCTGGTCAAAGGTCCCTTTAAAGCACTAGCTATGAGTATGATTGTAACCGGCACGGCCATCGCCATCATCGTCGGCCTGCCTTTAGGACGTATCATCGGCCTTTACGTAGGCTGGCGCATGGCCTTTATGTGCATCGCCGTTTTGGCCTTCATCGTATTGGCCTATATGTTCTTCGTCTTCCCCAAGCTGGAAAAAAGCGAACCGTTTACGCTTTCGCAGTTGCCGGTAATGCTGAAAAATCCTGTGCTCATCGGCCTCTATATGATGTCCTTTTTACTCCCCACCGGCTATTACACTGCCTACAGCTATATCGAGCCTTACCTGAAGCAGATTGCTCTGATGGATGATGCCTGGATAACCATCACCTTGGTTATTTTCGGTGCTGCCGGACTTTTGGGCAGCGCAGCCTTTTCCAAATGGTATGATAAATGCCGCTATCACTTCTTCCGCATTACCGTTCTTGGCGTAGCAGTTGTTTTGCTGCTGCTCTATCCCGTAAGCTTTAATCATTATCTGCTGGTGCTGCTCTGCGCAATCTGGGGCATTTTCGTTACCGCCTTCAACGTTGTAGGCCAGGCAGAGCTTTTGCGCACAACTACTATGAGTACCTCCGCTGTGGCTATGTCGATTTACTCCGGCATTTATAATCTTGGTATCGGCAGCGGCAGCTATCTGGGCGGACTTATCTGTACGCATGTTTCCATCGCTTATATCGGTCTCGGTGGCGGCGCAATCGTGCTGCTTTCCTTTATTTACTGTGCCTTTTTCCTTATTCCCGCTATGCGTCGCCAGCAAGAGGAAGCTGAAAAATAAATTTAACAGCCGAAAAGCGTATAATAAACTGTGTATTAAATTTCCTCACTTGCTATATTTCCTGTTTTTATTTATAATTAAGAGATACGTAAGATTACAAAGAAGGAGATTTTCTATCAATATGTCTGCAAGTACAACCAAAACCAAGAATCAACCATCCCGTAAGCCTGTATTGCTGGATTACTTAAAAGCCTTCACTAAGGATAAATTGATTTTTGCAGCGCGTCAGCTCTGCATCACCTACAGCAAGCTCAAAAAGGACGAGCTGGCAGAAAAAATCTGCACAGAAATGCAAAAGCCGGAAATTGCAGCAAAACGCTTTGCTATTATGCCGGACGAAAACATTCAGGCCTTCGAAGCAGCCCTGGAGAAAAAATGCTTCCATCCTACCTACAGTGAATATGCACTGCTGCTGCCCTTTATTTCTATGGGCTACATTGTTTCCTATCCCGACGACTGCTTTGAAGCAGTAAAGGAAGCACGCACTGTCTACAAAAAAATCAACACCGCAGATTTCCAGGCTCACCGCCAACAGCTGGCATGGCTTTTGGACTGCATCACCGCAATGTCCAGCCTGCACCTTATCCTGCCGGTAGAATTTTTCTGCGAAATGTATAATCAAAAAGCAGGCTTTGAGCTTACCCCGGAAACTCTGCCGCAGCTGCTGGCCGAGGTTCCGAGCAACTTTAACCCCTGCGCAATTAAAGATGGCCGCATCCTGCTCAAGAAAAATGACAGCGATGACTTCTACACCAGACTGGAGCAGGGCAGAAAGCCCTTCGGCCTGTACCTGCCTACCGTAAAGGAAATCACCATGCTTTCCCACTACGGTTATATGCAATCTACTACCGCATATCAGGATTTGCATGACTTCTTCACTCAGGAGCTGAATGTTGCGGCACTGGATGCACATTACTGGTGCCAGTACATCTATGAATTTGAAAACTCCAACACCGACGGCAATACCTCTGAGCTGATTCAGAAGCTGCAGGCTAATATTCTCGCTTGGAACAATTACAGCCATCTCGGCAGACTATCCGTACTGCTGCAAAACGCCCGCAACAGTGCAACCCGTATGTTCTGCCTCGGCGGCCACACTCCTAACGAAACTATCAAGCTGCTGCGTAACGCACAGCAAGCAGCTCAGCAAAATACCCGTGTAGGTGCCAAAGCGAAAAAGGTTTATCCTAACGACCCCTGTCCCTGCGGCAGCGGCAAAAAGTATAAAAAATGCTGTGGTAAAAAGCACTGAGCAGCAGGCTATGCTTTAGTGTAAGAAGGAATTGCAATGAAGAAATTTTTAGTCGTTGATTTTGAATTTACTACCTACGAGCGCCCTGTCGGCCGTCCGCGCGGCTTCTTTTCCGAGATTATCGAAATCGGCGCAGTGAAGCTGGACGGCGAACCGCTCACCGACTGCGGACGCATCCAAAGCTTTGTCAAACCACATTTTTATCCTAAGCAGGCTAAGGATTCTATGGATTTTTGCATGATTACCGCTAAGGATATGCAGCATGCCATTGAATTCCCTGCTATGGTGCAGGAGCTGGCAGCGCTGTACGAAAGCGGCGAAACCTACTTTGTAGCCTGGGGAACCGAGGATTACAAGGTGCTGCAGACAGGCTGCGAGCGTCATAAAATCGAAAACCCCGTAAAATACGAGGACTATCTTGATTTGGCGCTGGCCTACCGCCTGTGGAAGGGTGATGATTACACCACCGGTCTGAAAAAGGCCACCGAAGAGCAGGAGGTCAACACCGCCGGCCTGTGGCACACCGCCTTTGACGATGCCAACAACACCGGCAAGCTGCTGATTGAAATGTTTAACCGTGGCTGGAAGCTGGAGGATTTCTTCGCTGCCCGCGAGGTTTACGAAGCGGAGCGCGCTGCCCGTCAGGCAGAGCGTGCCAAGCACCATAACGGTTACAGAAGATGGTAAAATTTTAAAGCGCATAAAAAAAGCTATCACCGGGCTTTGCCCGCTGATAGCTTTTTTGCTTTTATGCTGTTTATCTTTTAGTAACGGCTGAAAATCTCCTGCACCTCGTTGCGCTCCTGCGTCCGCAAAAGTGCCAGCTGCAGCAAAAGGCGTGCCTTGTGCGGATTCAAGTTATCCGCATACAAAAAGCCATGCTCCTGCCAACGCTCCAGGCCTGCGGCAACAATACCGCTGCCTGTGCGGCTGGAACGCACTACTACAACGCCACAGCCGACAGCATCCGCCAGCGCTGCCTCCACAGCCTCATGAATGCTGCCCATGCCGCTGCCGGCGTAGATAATGCCACACGCGCCTGCTGCCAGTGCCGCATCCACAAATACGCGGTCCTCACCGATATGCGTGTAGATGATATCCACGCGCGGTAAAGCAGCAACACCAGTTACGTCAAATTCGCTCTGCAGTGTGTGCGGACGCACGCTGCGATAATAGTAATGTACCTCACCGCCAACGATAAAGCCTAAAGGACCACCGTTCGTTGCCTTGAAGGTTGCCACATTCGCCGTGTTTGTCTTGGTCACGTCACGCCCGCTGTAGATTTCATCGTTCATCATCACCAGCACGCCCTGTCCGGCGCTTGCAGCATCTACAGCAACCTTAACAGCGTTGATGATATTCAAAGGTCCGTCGGCACTGACTGCGGTGGCAGGACGCATTGCGCCCACGAGTACCACCGGCTTAGCACTCTTTACCGTCAGGTTCAGGAAGAAGGCCGTTTCTTCCATAGTATCGGTACCATGGGTAATAACAACACCGTCGACATCATCCTGCGCCAGCAGCTCATTGCAACGCTGCGCCAGACGCAGCAGCAACGCATCGGTAATACTGCTGCTGTCGATATTGCACAGCTGCTCGCCGCTGATATGCGCCAGCTCGCCCAGTTCAGGCACACCTGCCAGCAAATCGGCAACGCTGTAGGCACCGGCAGTATAGCCAGTCATCTGGGTACCGGAAGCAGCCTTGCCGGCAATAGTGCCGCCGGTTGCTAAAATTACAATGTTCTTCAACTCAGTTTTTTCCATCAGCCTGACCTCCATCAGTCCTTCTTTCAGCTTCGCAGCCAATGCTTATTTTACCAGGCCCTTTTCCTGCAGATAATCGGATACCATGTCTGCCGCTTCGGCAGTAATCTTAATACATTTAGTTCTGTATTCCGGTGTGCCGAAGCTCAGGCGGTTCAGTGCTCTGCAGCAGGAAGTGCCGAAATGCTTGGTAAAGCGCTCATGAAACTCATGCGTATATTTATAGACCTCTGTCTGATGCTTTTCAGACGGATCCAATCTGCCCACGATAGAGCTGATAACCAGGCAAGAACCGCTCAGCGCACCGCACACGCAGCCGCTGCGGCCGATACCGCCGCCCATGCCGGACACCATGCGGATTGCTACATCCGGCAGGCCCAACTCTAAGCCGTCATTGCACGCCTTAACTACGGATTCTACGCAGTTATTGCCATCGTTATGATATTGTTCTGCTAAATCATAAATTTCCTTCATATTCTATGCCTCCAAAAAATAACCTAATCCTGTTTATTTTAGCAAGCATAGAACAAAATAGCAAGAAAAATGCTGTGACCGAAAAACCACAGCATTTTATATCAAAGTCCGAACATAGTCTTTACCAGCTTCGTTCCGCTTCCGGTTTTAAAAATCCGCTCCACAGCTTTGGCAATATTCTCCTTCGGCGTACCGTCCTCATAAAAATTTACTATAAAATCAGCTTCCACAAGCAACTGATAATCAAGACCGTCAATGATATTATACGTATGGTGATGACCGACAAGATAGCAGATGCGTTCAATTTTTTCAGGGGCATACCCAACCTTTTGCAAAAGCTCGCGTGCCACCGCAGGTCCTTCCTGCTCCTGAATTTTTCCTGTGCAATGACCGGCGCCGTACTTGGCTTCACCCGGCTTAATACCGCAGTCATGCACAAGACCTGCCGCCTCCACAAGCTCTGTCAGCTCTGCATCTGCACCCTCGCTCTCAGCCAGCTGCTTTACCAGGCTGGCAACCTTAATAAAATGCTGACAGCGGCGTGCATCTCCTGCAAAAAAAGCTATCATCTCATTATATAAAGCAACGTTTTTATTCATAGCATTCACTCCAATCCGGCTAAAATACGATTCAATCTTATTTTGGCCTAAACAATGCAGTTTTGCAAGTTTTTTCGCCATAATAAGATTATAAAAGCATTCTCCTCCAACACACAGAAAAGCGCTCTTAGCCTGCATTACGCAAGACATCGAGCGCCTTCCTGTTTTATTAGGGAGTTTGATTAGGGAGAAGCAAATTATTTTTCCTCAATAGGATAATCCTGCAGAGCATCATAGCCTGTTTCACCGGTACGAATCTTAACAACATCCTCAACATCATAGATGAAGATTTTGCCATCGCCGTATTTGCCGGTATACAGAACCTGCTTAGCAACATTGACTACTGCTGCAACAGGAATTGCGGAAACAATCATTTCAACCTTCACCTTCGGCAGCAGGTGTGCAGCAACCTCAACACCACGATACATTTCCGTGGAGCCCTTCTGGATGCCGTAGCCCAAAACCTTGGTAACAGTCATGCCAGTAATTCCCAGCTTATCCAAAGCATTTTTCAATGCTTCGAAACGATTTTGCGAGGTGATAATAACAACCTTGCTCATCTTTACTGCGCCTGCAGGCTTAGCTGCAGTTTCTTTGACCGGAGTAACATAAGTAGTAGTAACAGAGGTCTGTGCCTCCAACGGAGTTTGCATAAAGTCGGCATAGCTGCTGAGCAGGCCATGCTCTTCCATATCCAGGCCTTTGATTTCTTCGGATTCCTTAACACGCAGACCGAAGAGCTTATCAAGAATTTTAAAGATAATCGTCATCGTAATCGCAACATAGATTGCTACAACTACAACGCCGAGGATTTGTTTTACCAGGAAATCAGTACCGCCGCCATAGAATAGGCCGCCATCAAGAGCGAAGAAACCGGTTGCGATAGTACCGAAGGCACCGCAGACACCGTGAACAGAAATTGCACCGACAGGATCATCAATCTTCAGCTTCTGGTCGAAGAATTCAACAGCAGCAACTACCAGCACACCGGCAATCAGGCCGATGATTAAAGCGCCGGCCGGGCTTACCATATCGCAGCCTGCGGTAATTGCTACCAGACCTGCAAGCACGCCGTTCAGTGTCATGGAAACATCAGGCTTGCCGTAGCGAATCCAGGTGTAAATCATAGTTGCGGTAGCAGCAGCTGCTGCAGCCATGTTAGTGGTAATGAAGATAGCACCCATGGAAACCAAGGCGTCATCACCGGTTGCGCAGACGGTGGAAGCACCGTTGAAGCCAAACCAACCGAACCAGAGAAGGAAAACGCCCAAGGCACCAAGCGGAATGCTGTGACCGGGAATAGCGTTTACCGTACCGTCGGCATTGTATTTGCCGATACGCGCGCCAATCATCTTGGCACCGACGAAAGAAGCAACGCCGCCTACCATATGAACGGCAGTGGAACCGGCGAAATCATGGAAGCCCATCTGTGCGAGCCAGCCGCCGCCCCAAATCCAGTGACCGCTAATCGGGTAAATAATAGCGCTGATTAATACGCTGTAAATGCAATAAACCAGGAAGTTGGTACGTTCTGCCATAGCACCGGAAACAATGGTTGCTGCGGTAGCACAGAACATCGTCTGGAAGATAAAGTACGCAGTGCTTGGATAGCTGGCACCGTAATCACCTTTTACAAAGAAGTCCGGCGTGCCGATGAAGCCGCCGATATCGGTACCAAACATCAGGCCAAAGCCCAGAACCCAGAAAACAAAGGAACCGAGGCACATATCCATGACGTTTTTCATAACAATGTTGCCGGCATTTTTTGCTCTGGTAAAGCCTGTTTCAACCATTGCGAAGCCCGGCTGCATAGAAAATACCAGGAAGGCACCTATCAGCACCCATATAGTATCGGCAGATACATATTTGTCCATTTGCAAACACCCCTCAAATTATAATATTTTTTAACGTGTCATTGAGCAGCGCTCACATGGCATTAGCTAAAGAAAAAGGGGCGTACCCGATTTTTCGGATACACCCCATTGTGTATGAGTTTATATATATATTATTTTATCTTAACACACCTTACTCAAGGCCGTCGAGAAGGCAACTGCAGCTTACTCATTTACACCAAACAACAACTCACCATAAGTCGGATAGTCGAGATACTTACCACCGGTCAAAGCTTCGGCAGCATCAACCGCACTTCTCAGCTTGCCCATTTCTTCAAGAACGGTATCGTGATAGTACAGAGCCTGTTTCTCGCTATCGCCGATTTCTGCTGCTTCCTTCAAGCCATCTTCCAGCTTCAGGGAGGATGCATACATTTCTCCGCCCAGCTTGCTCAGCTTATCGGCAAGTGCGCCTTCAAAGCCTGCGCTGACACCGGCAGCCTTTTTATCCAGTACTGCTTTGGTCAAATCTCCGGTATATGCGGTAACTGCCGGGAGAATGTCCTTATGGAACATATCCAGCATGGTTGCTGCTTCGATAGAAATCGTGGTGCTGTAGTTCTCCAGCAGGATTTCTACACGGGATTCAACCTCGGCTTTTGTGAAGATGTTATGCTTTTCGAACAGCTCGATGTTCTTAGCATGTCCCAGATACGGCAGAGCCTCCGGAGTAGATTTAAGGTTCAACAGACCGCGTTTGGCAGCTTCCTCAACCCATGCATCGGTATAACCGTTGCCATTGAAGACAATGCGTTTATGAGCTTTATAGGTTTCTTTAACCAAATCATATACTGCTGCTTCCAGATCAGGAGCATCTGCCAGCTTATCAGCAAATTCATCCAGCTCTTCGGCAACGATGGTGTTCAGTACTATGTTGGGGCCGGCGATGGAGAACATGCTGCCCAGCATACGGAATTCAAATTTATTGCCAGTGAAGGCGAAGGGAGAGGTTCTGTTTCTGTCGGTGTTATCCTTAACAAGAGCAGGAATGGTATCGTCGCTTACTTTAATGTAGCTTTCCGGGTTGCCGTTGTAAACCTTGTCTGCTGCAATAGCTTCGAGAACTGCAGTCAGCTCAGTGCCAAGGAACATGGATACGATAGCCGGAGGAGCTTCGTTAGCGCCCAGACGATGGTCATTGCCGGCGCTGGCAACAGATACACGCAGCAGATCCTGATATTCATCAACAGCCTTGATAATTGCTGCCAGGAAGGTCAGGAAGCGCAGGTTTTTGTACGGCTCCTTGCCGGGATCCAGCAGGTTAAGACCTTCTTCCGTAGATAAGGACCAGTTGTTATGCTTACCGCTGCCGTTTACGCCGTCGAATGGTTTTTCATGCAACAGGCAAACAAGACCATGACGCAGAGCAACACGTTTCATGAACTCCATCATCAGCTGGTTATGGTCAGATGCTACGTTGGTAGTTGTGAAGATAGGTGCCAGCTCGTGCTGTGCCGGAGCAACTTCGTTATGCTCGGTCTTGGCGAGTACGCCCAGCTTCCACAGCTCCTCGTCCAAATCCTTCATGAAGGAAAGAACTCTTTGTTTGATAATGCCGAAGTAGTGATCGTCCAGTTCCTGCCCACGCGGAGATTTCGCACCGAAAAGGGTACGGCCGGTGTAAACCAGGTCTTTACGTTTTTCCCACATTTTTTTATCTACGAGGAAATATTCCTGTTCCGGACCAACAGTACTGTTGACGCGGATAGTATCAATGCCGAACAGCTTCAGCAGCTTGCAGGCTGCTTTGCTGGCTGCATTCATGGAACGCAGCAGCGGAGTCTTTTTATCCAGCACTTCGCCGGTGTAGGAGCAGAAGGCTGTAGGAATGCACAGGCAGTTATCTTTGATAAATGCATAGGAAGTCGGATCCCATGCTGTATAGCCGCGGGCTTCAAAGGTTGCACGCAAGCCGCCGGACGGGAAGCTGGAAGCATCAGGCTCGCCCTGAATCAGCTCTTTGCCGGAGAAGTCCATAATAACACGGCCTTCGGCAGTAGGAGAAATGAAGCTTTCATGCTTTTCAGCAGTAATACCGGTCATCGGTTGGAACCAATGGGTGAAATGAGTGCAGCCATGCTCCAGAGCCCAGTCCTTCATAGCATTGGCGATGATATTAGCAATTTCCAGATTCAGCGGAGTGCCTGCCAGCACTGCTGCCTTATATGCCTTATAGGTTGCAGTCGGCAGACGATCCTTCATAACGCTTTCGTTAAAAACTAAGCTGCCAAACAGTTTCGGTACATCATTCATTGTAAAACCTCCCTAATTTCTCTCTGAGAATTTTCTTGGGTTTACGAAGTGTAAGCCCCTCATTTGAATTACATTTTGTGTGCTTTACAGATTTTCTTCTCTCTGGCTCTGTAAATAAGAAAGCACCGTCAGCTGCGCCCTGCGCTGCTACGGTGCTTCGTTGCACTTATCATGGGTAAGATATAAATTATAATTCTCACCGCTGATATAACAGAAAAAGCAACCACGAAGTTTGGATCTTTCAATCCAACAACCACGTCGTTGCTTTATGCGCTTATTATAATACTAGGATTTGAATTTGTAAAGGGGGTAAGAGGAAAATTTTTATTTTTTTCGTGGAAAACGCTTTTTCTGTTAGCGTCACAATTAACATTTCGTTCCGTTCAGAAAAAATTTTCCGTGCCCAAAGGGCACAACGCAAATTTCGTGTGGAACCATATGCGAAGTGCTGCAAAACTCGCGCGAAGCTAGGAATTTTTGCAAGATAAACATACAATAGCGCTCAAACAATGCAGCACTTCGATGCTTCCAGACACTCATTTGCTAAAATTTTTATTCACTTCCCGATATGTTAATTGCTTTTCGCATGAATATCTTCAAAAACTAATGCTAATATAAAATTAACGGTTATACTACACACGCTTCAGCAGGATTTTTGCGTTCTGTAAAGAATTGTACAGTATAGAGTATGCAATGCAAAACGCAATATAACTAATTGCCAAGGAGGAACCCTTATGGAATTAACCGCTGTTGCGCAGCTGCGCCGCATGGTGCTGGAGCATTTATCCCGCTACACCTGGAATAACGAGTTGCCTGACCACGTCTACGATATTCTGCAGGAGGTACGCGAGGACACTCCGCGCTACCGCTGCTGTGTTTATAAAGAAAGAGCCGTACTGAAAAACCGTATTGATATGGCGCTGGGCCAGGAGTGCTCCAGCAATATCATCGAGGCTGCCAAGCTGACACTGAACGAGCCTGAGCGCACCGATTTGCCGATTATCGACGTGCTCCCCGCAGCCTGCGACCAATGCCCGATTGATGCTTATTACGTTACCGATATGTGCCGTCACTGCATCACCCACAAATGCATGAATAACTGCCCGAAAAAGGCTATCAGCATTATTCAGGACCGCGCCTTTATCGATAAAACGAAATGTATTGAATGCGGACGCTGCAAGCAGATGTGCCCCTACGGTGCGATTATCGAAATCCATCGTCCCTGCGTGCGTGCCTGCGCCATCGGTGCTATCAGCATCGGTGAAAACCGTAAGGCTGTCATTGACCACGAAAAATGTGTTTCCTGCGGTGCCTGCCGCAATGCCTGCCCCTTCGGCGCTATCGACGAGCGCAGCAATATCATCCGCGTTATCCGCGAAATTCAGCAGGGCAAGCAGGTTATCGCCCTTGTGGCACCTTCTATCGTAGGCCAATACGGGTTAAAGATTACCATGGCGCAAATTTACGAGGCACTGCAAAAAGCAGGCTTCGCCGAGGTTGTAGAGGTTGGCGTTGGCGCCGATATCACCAGCGTTAAGGAGGCAGAGGAATATCTGGAGAAGGTTCCTGCCAAGCAGGGCTTTATGACCAGCTCCTGCTGCCCTGCCTTCGTTAAGCTGATTAAAACGCAGGTGCCGGAGGCTGCGGACAAGATTTCCGACACTCCCTCCCCCATGCTCACCTGCGCTGAGCTGATTAAGGAAAAATATCCTTACGCAGTTACTGTGTTCATCGGTCCCTGCATCGCCAAAAAGGTGGAAGCACGCGAGCACCGCGAAACCATCAACTACGTGCTGACCTTTGAAGAGATTATGTGCATGCTGGAGGGCAAGGATATCAAATTTGCGGAAATGAGCGGTGATACTGCTTATGAACGCGATGCCTCCAAGCTTGGCCTGAGCTTCCCGCTGACGGCCGGCGTAAGCGCTGCCGTGCAGGATACGGTTGCCGCTATGGGCGGTGAGGTGCATAATGCACAATACTGCTCCGGTCTGGACAAATGCCGCGACACCGTCAAGTCTGCTGCCGAAGGCAAGCTCGACTGCAGCTATATCGAAGGTATGGCCTGCTCCAACGGCTGTATCGACGGTCCTGCTGCCGTAGGCGACTTCCACATTACGAAGGTCGCACTGACGAAATACGCAGCAGCAGCCCCCAATAAGCAGGCTGCCGAAGATAAGCACACAAAATAAAAACTTAAAGCCTATCCCTTCTGTCATACCGGCAGAGGGGATAGTTTGTTCATAGCAGGATTTTAGTCTGCTAAAATCATAGAGTACGCTTTACTGCGCACTAAAAGAACGGAGATTCCTAAGCAAATGCAAAACACTCGCTACATCGGTCACCTTGCTGCCCTCATTACGATTGCTACCTGGGGCACAACCTTTATTTCTACCAAGGTTTTACTTACCGGCTTTCAGCCGCTGGAAATTCTTTTTTTCCGCTTTATTATGGCCTTTTTCGCCCTTTGGCTGGCCTATCCTAAAATGCTGAAAACAGATAAAAAGCAGGAGCCTGTTTTTATGGCAGCAGGCCTATGCGGCATCTGCCTCTACTACCTTTTGGAAAACATCGCCCTGACCTATACGCAAGCCTCAAACGTTAGCGTAATCGGCAGCACAGCGCCTTTCTTTACTGCGCTGCTGGCGCATTATTTTATGCATTCTGTCGGCAGCTTAAGCAAACAGTTCATCATCGGCTTTTTTATCGTGATGAGCGGTATTGCCTGCATCAGCTTCAACGGTGCAGCCATGCAGCTCAATCCGCTGGGTGATTTGCTGGCTATTTCGGCTGCCGTTGTGTGGGCGTTTTATGCCCTGCTTACGAAAAAAATCAGCAGCTACGGCTATCCTGTTATCCTCGCTACACGCAGAACCTTTTTCTACGGCATTCTCTTTATGCTGCCAGCGCTCGGTTTTTTGGATTTTGAGCTGAACCTTGCACGCTTCGCCAATACTACCTATCTTTTCAATATCGTCTTTCTAGGACTGGGTGCTTCCGCTCTCTGCTTCGTCACCTGGAATTTGGCAGTTAGGGAGTTGGGCGCAGTAAAGGCCAGCGTTTATATTTATATGGTTCCCGTCATCACCGTCATTACCTCGGCTATTGTCCTGCAGGAAAAAATCACCCTGCTGGTAGCACTCGGTACCATTCTGACAATGACTGGCCTGTTTATCTCGGAATACCGCCCGAAGAAAAAAATACAGTAAGAAAGCAAACAAATACGCCCTAGGCATCAACAGCCTAAGGCGTATTTTTATTTATTCTGCATATAATAATTAATAAAGGTCTGCGCAACCTGCGACAGCTCTCTGCCCTTAACTATAGACAGCGTCATCTCCAGAAACAAGCGCTCATCCTTGATTTCCTTGCGGACCAAATTCGCCGGAAACAATTCTACAGCCGGTGCCGGTACAATTGCCACACCGGTATTTTTTTCTGCCCAAGCTATGGCCGAAAGCTTAGTAGTATTAATACTCATAACCTGCGGGAAAATGTGTGAATCCGAGCACACAGAAAAAAACAGCTCAGAACAGCCACGCGAAAGACATAACGGAATGTCCTCCAAATCATCCAGCAAGATATTAGGCTTATCATTTTTCAGATACGGGCTATCCTTATGAAAAAGCGCAACCAGACGCTCTTTACGGCTGAACAGCGTTTCAAAGCGTTTAGACTGCTTTAGGGGTGCATTGGCAATGCCTATTTCCGTTTTCCCCTCCAAAAGCTGCTGGGTTTGTTCGTCAATCGGCACCTCATACAGCTCATAATTAATATGCGGAAACTCTCTGTAAAAATCACTCAAAAAGTTTTTAATAAAGTTTATTGACATCGAAGGTGACAGACTGATGCGCAGCGTACCGCTAAAGCCTGCCTGACAGTCAACTATCTCCTTCAGAGCGCTGTTTTCGACCGAGCAGATATACTTAGCCTTGTTATATAAAATACAGCCTGCATCCGTAAGCTCAATGCTGTGATCGCCACGGCGCACATGCAGCAGCTGCGTACCAAAACGCTTCTGCAGCACCTTAAGCTGATTACTCAGCGCCGGCTGAGCAATCGCTATCTGCTTAGCTGCGGCAGAAATACTGCCGGCTTCAACTATGGCAATAAAATTGCGGTAATATTCTATGTCCATATAGGGTTCTCCTTTACTTCTCTCTGCCTTTATTATACTATACAGCAATATTTCTGAGTACTTTTTTAGTTTTTAAAATTAAATTTTTCATAAAACCAATGACAGCATATGCAAAACGCATATAACTCCAATAGATTATTTTTATAAGTGATTAGGAATAAAAGTATAAGTTTTTCGTTTTTTTCTAAAAACAGACAACTATATATCATGAATTATCCTGTTCCCGCATCAAAGAACGAGTTAACGTATATGTATTTTTTATATGTAAAATGTATTTTCCGTATTTTACTTTATATGTTGATAGATTTAAACTGTAAGCAGATAAGGAAATTTCCAAAAAAGAAAAGAGGTTTTTGAAATGCTGGATGCAACACGTTTGCGCACCCCCTGCCTATTTGACAAAATAGTCAGCGCGGACGAAGCAGCCACACTGATTACCGACGGTATGAATGTTGGTGTCAGCGGCTTCACCCCCTCTGGCTATCCTAAGAAAACCACACTTGCTCTCGCTAAAGCCATCAAGGCCGGCAAAAAATGCCGTATCAATATTTGGAGCGGTGCTTCCGTCGGACCGGAAATCGAAGAATCACTTGCCGAAGTCGGCGGTATCAGCGGACGCATGCCTTATTATGCAGCCTCCAACAAAACACTCAGCCGCCAGATCAACACCGGCAGCGTAACCTATATTGATCAGCATTTAAGCCATTTTGCCCAACAAATCGACTACGGCTTTTACGGCGATGTTGATGTTGCAATCGTTGAAGCCGCTGCTATCAATGCAGACGGCAGCATTGTTCTCGGTTCTGGTGTCGGCAACACGCCTATGCTTGTAAAGCATGCGAAAAAAATTATTGTTGAGGTCAACACATCTATCCCGCTGACGCTGGAGGGAATGCACGATATTTACATCTGCAGCAAGCCACCTGAGCGCACCGAAATCCCTATTTATCATGTCGGCGACCGCATCGGTTCTCCTTATGTAAGCTGCGGACTTGACAGAATTACCTGCATCGTCGAATCAGACATTGTCGACCATGTACGCAATTTAAGCGCTCCTGATGACACAAGCAAAAAAATTGCCGCTAACCTGGTTGATTTTCTGGAGCACGAGCAGCGCCACGGCCGTCTGCCGCAGCAAATGCTGCCGTTGCAGTCCGGCGTAGGAAGCATAGCCAATGCTGTATTAATGGGTTTGGCAGAATCTAAATTTGAAAATCTTACTATGTACTCAGAGATTTTGCAAGATTCTGTTTTCAAGCTGATAAAATGCGGTAAGGTCACTCAAGCCTCCGGCTGTGCCTTCACTCCATCGCCGACAGTTTGGGAGATGTATAAAGAAGATCCCGAGCTCTACCGTAACCGTATTGTTCTGCGCCCGCTCGACATCAGCAATAATCCGGAGGTCATCCGCCGCCTCGGCGTTATCTCCATGAATACACCGCTTGAATTTGATATTTACGGTCAGGCAAATTCTACCCATGTTATGGGCAACCGTATGATGAACGGTATCGGCGGCAGCGGAGATTATATGCGCAACGGTTACCTGACAATATTCTCCACCCCGTCAACTGCCAAAGGCGGTAATATCTCGAGCGTAGTTCCCATGGTTTCACACGCAGATCATACCGAACATGATACGATGGTTTTTATTACCGAGCAAGGTGTAGCCGATATCCGCGGTCTGAGTCCTCTAAAACGGGCCAAGCTGATTATCGAAAAATGCGCCCACCCCGATTTCAGGGAACAGCTTTATGATTACCTGAAAATGGCGCAAAGAAAAAACGGCCATGAGCCTGTTGATTTGGAACATGCCTTCGACATGCACATAGCGTTAGAAAAAACAGGCACGATGAAAGAGCAATCCAAGGAGGAAAATCATTATGACTACACGAGAAGATTTACAGCTTAGCTTAGATGCCTACGATGCCAAGGTTGCCAAGGCAATCGCAAAATTCCCCGAACGGCAGCATTTAAGCGAAAAGCGCTTATATACACCCTTAGATATCGATGAAAAATTTGATTATAACAGTAAACTCGGCTTTCCCGGTCAGTATCCCTTCACCCGTGGCGTACAGCCCACAATGTACAGAGGCCGCCTGTGGACTATGCGTGCTTATGCAGGCTTTGCCACTGCCGAAGAAACAAATGCCCGTTACAAATATCTGCTGCAGGCAGGCCAAACCGGTCTTTCCGTAGCTATGGATTTACCTACACAAATTGGTCTGGACAGTGACGCACCGTTATCCGAAGGTGAAGTCGGCAAGGTTGGCGTAGCAATTGATTCTCTCGCTGACATGGAAAAGCTTTTTGAAGGTATTCCGTTGGATAAGGTCAGCACCTCGATGACCATCAACGGTCCGGCAGCCGTACTTTTGGCAATGTATGTTGCTGTTGCCGAAAAGCAGGGCGTAAAGCCGGAGCAGCTGAAGGGCACTATTCAAAACGATATTCTCAAGGAATATATCGCCCGCGGAACCTATATCTTCCCGCCACGTCCTTCCATGCGCCTGATTACAGATACCTTTGCTTATTGCTCGCAGAATATCCCCAAATGGAATACTATCAGCGTTGGCGCTTATCACATTCGCGAAGCAGGTGCTTCCGAGGTACAGGAAATCGCTTTTGCCTTCGCTAATGCCATGGCCTATATTGATGCTGCAATCAAAGCAGGCCAAAAGGTTGATGATTTTGCTCCCGGTATCAGCTGGATTTTTACCGCAGGCCTGAATTTCTTCTCTGAAATAGCCAAATTCCGTGCTGCCCGCCGCTTGTGGGCACGCATAATGAAAGAGCGTTACGGAGCCACCATTCCCAAGGCACAGATGCTGCGCGTACACGTTCATACCGCAGGCAGCGTGCTAACAGCACAGCAGCCTTTGAACAACGTTGCCCGCATTACCTGGCAGGCTATGTCTGCTGTACTTGCAGGCATTCAGTCGATGGCCTGCTGCGCGTATGACGAAGCCATTGCCCTCCCGACGGAAGAAAGTGCAACTCTTGCACTGCGTACCCAACAGCTCATCGCTTACGAAAGCGGTGTTGCCGACACTATCGACCCCATGGCCGGTTCCTATTATGTTGAAGCACTCACTGACAAATTTGAAAAAGAAGCTTATGAATACATCCAAAAAATTGATGCCATGGGCGGTGCGGTTGCTGCTATCGAACAAGGCTATATGCAAGGTGAAATGGCTGCCCATGCCTACGAATATCAGACAGATATTGAAAAAGGCAAGCGTACAGTCATCGGCGTCAACAAATTTGCAGACAATAAGGCTGTCAAAACAAATGATGTTATTACGGCAGATTTAAGCGTTGCGGAACGTCAGATTGCCCGTGTAAATGAAATGAAGGCTCACCGTGACCAGCAAGCAGTAGATTCTTCCCTGAAAGCTCTGAAGGAAGCTGCCAAGGGTGAAGCTAACCTTATGCCTTATCTGATTGATGCTGTTAAAACCTATGCAACCTTAGGCGAAATCTGCGGCGTACTGCGCGAGGTATTCGGAGAATACCAGCAGGGAGGTAATTTGTTTTAAGGCTAAGGCAGGTGTTTACGTTGCGTTTGGCGAATACCATGGCAATAGTTAAAATTAAAGCAAAGGCAGGTATTAACAATGACAACTAAAGCATTAGCAAAATTTACCGCAGAATTGTGCTACGAAAAGCTCTCTGCTCACAGTATCGAAATGGCTAAAAAATGTCTGTTGGACTGGCTGGGAATTGCTATCCGCGGTTCGCAGGAAAAACCGGTACGTATTATACATGACGTAATCTTGCAGGGAGATGCCCCGCAGGCGAATATTTTCGGCAGCCTTCCCGCAAAAAAGGCCGGTGCCCTGAACTCAGCCTTTATCAACAGCGCGGCCTCTCACAGTCTGGATTTCGATGACCTGCATAACCCGTCTATTATCCATCCAGCCTGCGTTGTTGTTTCTCCCGCACTGGCTGTCTGCGAGGCAGAGCACAAAAGCGGTAAGCAGCTCATCGCAGCAATTTGTGCAGGCTACGAAGCCAGCGGGCGCGTAGGCGAAGCGGTTATCCCGGAATCCTACTTCTTTTGGCATACTACCGGTACCGCAGGCACCATCGCCGCCGGTGCTGCTGCCGCCAACGCTCTTGGACTTAACGCACAGCAGACACTGATGTGCTACGGCAGCGCCGGTACCCAGGCAGCAGGCCTGTGGGAGTTTTTAAAGGAAGGTGCCATGAGCAAGCCGTTGCACACAGGCAAGGCTTCCTACAGCGGTGTCCTCAGCGCTTATCTGTCGCAGAAGGGCTTTACTGCCGCCAGTGAGATTTTAGAAGGTGAAAAGGGCTTCTGCCGTGCCATGGTCAAAGAACCGCATTTGGAGAAACTTACCGAAAACATGAGCACTGATAAACTGAAAATCGACATCAACTCCTTCAAGCCCTACGCCTGCTGCAAGCATGCCCATGCCGCTCTTTACGCCATTCAGGAGCTGCGTAAGGCTCATTCCCTGCAGCCTGAGGACATCGCTAAAATTAAGCTTTACGTCAACGATATTACGAACTATCTGATTAATAATCCGCAGCCGCAAACTCCCTACGGCGGCAAATTCAGTATTCAATATTGCTCCGCTGCTATGCTGAAGTTAGGCGAAGTTGGCATTGCGCAGTTCAACGAGGAGTGTATCCACAACAAAGAGCTTACTGATTTAATGCAGCGCATCGAGGTTATCCGCGATGAGGCTATGGAACAGCTTCATGCAGCAGATGCTTCCAAGCTGGCTTCCAGAGTAGAAATTCAGCTGCATAACGGGCAAACTCTTACAATGCAGGTTGATTATCCTAAGGGAGATCCGGAAAATCCTCTGACTTGGGAGGAGCTCTGCGCCAAGTTTATGAGCCTTGCCGTACCTGTTTACGGTGAAGCAAAGGCATTACGTTTACAAAATTGGGTAGCAAGCCTTGAGCAATGCAACGACGTTGCCCAAGCGCTGGACGCCTGTCTAAAGGAGGAATGATTTATGCAACCGGAAGAAATTATCCGAAGCGTAAAAGATATCTACACGCATAACGCTTTTATGCAGCACTGCGGCATAAAGGTTCACAGCATCAGCTGCGGCAAAGCTGCAGTAGGCCTGCGCATCGACCCTGCCATCCACACAAACCTTAACGGCAAGCTGCACGGAGGCTTGCTTACAACACTGGTGGATAATGCCACCGGCATCGCCTGCGCCGCTATGGGCAAGCGCGTGGTTACGGTATCGATGACCGTAGATTTCATTAAGAGCGCTCCTTCCGGTGCAATGGTAGAAGCACAGGCTGAGGTTTTTTCGCATAATGGCCAGTTAATTACTATGCAGATTCATGTATATGATACTGATGCAGATACACTGCTGGCTACCGGCAGCTGCTGTATGCTGACGATTGCCGACTTCCCCGGAATTCCGGAAAAATGGTAAGTGTCAGCTTCGCAAGCAGTCTATAAAGCGTATACCATAACAGCTTAACTGCTTTCGTTACAATGTAAAAAGGCGTTCTCCCCTGCGGGAGAACGCCTTTACTGTAAGCAAAAACTCTTTATCAAATTCATTCCGCCTTAATTGCTTCAACCTGCTCAACGGAAAGTGAAGTAGCCTTAGCAATATCCTCTACAGATAATCCCATACTTAAAAGACGCTTTGCAGTTGCAGTCTTTTCTTTTGCCTTGCCTTCGGCGAGACCTTTTGCCTTGCCTTCGGCGAGACCTTCTGCTTTGCCTTCGGCATGTGCTTCGTCACGCAGGTCTTTCATACGCATTTCGTAAGTCATATAGGCATCCCTCACTTTCTTGTCATTTTTAATTTCCACAATCGTGTCAGCAACCTCACGTGTAAAATTACTGGTAATAGTATTGCTGTTGATGTAGTCAAACAGACTTTGAATGTCCGGTGACACATCACCTTTGGTTCCCAAGGTATTGAGAAACATAATAACTGCTTCATCTGCCAATTCAATATTCATGTTTTCCAGACAACGCTTCTTAAAGGTATAAATACGCTGAGAATCCTGAAAAAAATCAAACAGACAGAAGAAAATTATATACGTAGGAGATAATTCGTCATAATCCTGACCTTTTTGCAGCATATCCGTATCAAGCATAGCCTGATAGTAGCGGGTACGCTTAGGCAACAGAAATTTTCCTGTAGCACGATTAACAGGATTCTTTACCTGCATTTCCAAATTGTAATGAGTATTAGCAGTATCTGCAATTCTAACATCCAAACGAATACCATGGCTGTCAGGATAAACATCAATAGTCTGCTCTGCTTCAAGATAGGTAATATCTGCAATTTGGGTGTGTAAAAGCTCTTCCAGAATATGCTTGCAGATGCGCTTCCTGAGCATAACGTGCTTGAAAAGAAAATCGTTAGACAGAGTCAGCTTATCGAGATTAGAGATTTGCTTTTGCATATGTTTCCTCCTTTGATTATAGCATAATTTGCAGTAAAAATATATAAGCCGGCAATTGCGACTGACATAAAGGAAAAGGCGCCTGCCGAAAGCTCGACAGGCGCCACTGGTCCGCACGACCAGGCATAAGCTCCGCCAAAATGCGGCTACCTATGCAACTAAGGTAATTATAACACAGAAGCACTTTAAAAACAATAGTTCGTTAAATAAAAAGTATTATTATACTCAAGGCATATTTCATTACTGCAAAAGGCGTTCTCCCCTGCGGGAGAACGCCTTTACTGTTTACTGAACTTTATTCACTTGTCACTGCCGACAATTTATTTTGCCAGCTTGTTGCCGTAATGGTCGCGCTCGCCTTTAGTATCGTTTACGCGTACACGTTCAATCTTATCGCGATCGCCATCTTCACCGCTGATGCGGTCTACACGGATGCGGCCCAATTCAGGCTCAAATTCTTTGATGATCTTTTCTTCCAGAGCTGCGCCGTTTTCGATTGCACGATAGAGCATTGCAGCAAATTCATAACGGGTCATCAGGCGGTCACCGCCGAAGTTGCCGTCAGGATAGCCTTCGATGTAGCCGTTGCCTGCCAGCTTAGCGATGTATTCATATGCCCAGTGGTTAGCCGGAACATCCGGGAAGAGTTTGGTCTTGGTTTCATCCAGCATACCGAATGCTTTTTCCATCTTAGCCATCTTAGCGCCCATTACTGCCAGTTGACCTCGGAGGTCGATAACCTCACGAGCCAGAGCGGTACGGCTGTTGCTTACATGGTTGGTGCGGTCCAGAGCGAAGGATACGCCTGCGTTAACCATGTTTTCACCATTGCCTACGGTACCTGCAACACTGAACATTACCTTTTCGTCAGGACGATAGTATGCGCCGATTGCTGCAGCGTTTTCGCCTGCATAGTTGCCATAGCCTGCGGAGAAGGTCAGTTTGTCATCCGGGTCAAAGTCCATCGGATGCAGTGCTGCCAGAGCTGCTGCTCCTGCGCCAACCTTGTTTACACGGCTGCCAAGCTTGTTGATGCGGTTGGTGTTGTTAACAACTTCTTGATTGGTCTTATACAGTTGGCTGCCATTTACAGCGTCCTTAGATGTTTCGCTGAGTTCACCTGCAGCAACATTGGTAACCTTTTGGTCATTAGCATTCAGCCCTTTATCGCTGATATAGGTCTTGTCGCCAACTTTTACGCCTTCATCGCTGATGGAGGTCTTGCCTGCGGTTACAGCAGTTGCGGTTACGCTTACGTCTTTACCAACCTTCAGACCATCGTTGTTCATTACAGTTTGACCGGTTGTTACGCTGCCATTATCACCAAGATCAATATTGTTCTTCAGAGCAACATTGTATTCTTTGCCACCGTCTTTATTGGTGTCTTCGGTTACAATAATGTTGTCACCTGCGGTAACAGTGGTGTGTTTCTTAGCAAGCTCTTCAACCTTTTTGATGTCCGCTGCATTTTGGGCAATGTTTGCTTTATTGGTAGCAATATCTGCCTTGTTGGTTGCAATATCGGCTTTATTGGTAGCGATATCTGCTTTATTTTGAGCAATATCTGCTGCATTTTGTTTGATATCTTGCTCGTTTTTGGTTACGCGGTTATCCAATGCTGCGATATCTGCTTTATTCTTATCAATATCAGCTCTGTTAGCTGCAACATTCTCATTGGTCTGATGCAGTTGACTGCCATTGATAGCGTCAGTAGAGGTGTTGCTTACTTCGCCTGCAGCTACGCCGCTGATCTTGCCGTTCTGATCAATGGTAACCTTATCGTTAACCTTAACATTGCTGCCATCCAGAACGATGGAGGAAGCGCCGTTAGAGATCTTGTTGCCGGTTACGTCGATATCTGCCAGTTTTGCACCCTTATCAGCATATACGCGATCCTGGGTTGCAATGTAGCCGGTGGTTTCGATAGTACCGTTGGTACCGCTGATGTTTACATATTTACCGGTCAGGTCGCCAAGCATGATATCCTTGTTCAGGTTAACCTTGTAAATCTTTTGACCGTCATTATCAAATTCTTCAACATTGATGTTGGAGCCATTTACAACCTTGCTGTGTTTGCCTGCTTCAGTTGCTACTGCATGCAGCTGGCTGCCATTTACAGCGTCAGTAGAATCAGCAGTGATTGCACCTGCTGCTACACCGGTAATCTTGCCGTCTTCAGTAACAATTACTTTGCCCAGCTTAGCGCTCTTAGCATCAATGTAGCTGTGGTTACCGTTATCATCGGTGAGTAACAGGCTGCCGTCCTGCAATGTGGAATGACCGTAGTATACGCCATTTTGTAGAACTACGTTGCCGATTTCGCCTGCGGTTGCGGTTACTTTGCCGTCTTTATCTACGTGGAATTTATTGTGTGCTGCGTAGAAATCGCCGGTGCTGTTTACAAAGAACGGCATGATTCCGTTTTCTGCCATAGTGCCTACGGACAGGTTGTATTTGGAGTTCAGTGCGTTGGTTTGAACGGAGTTAACATCGATGTCTTTGTTCAGCTCAACCTTAACCTTAGTGCCGTCATGGCTTACGCTGATGTTCTTGTCGCCGCTGAAATCAACATAATCGCCAGGTTTAACATTAGTTGCTTCAGTTGCAACACCGTTGGTAGCCAAGCTCCAACCCATGTTTGCAGTTGCACCTACTGCCTTCAATTGGCTTACGTTTACAGCATCATTGTCGTTAATGCCTGCAGCTACGCCTGCAATACGGCCATCCTTGTATACGGTTACTGCATTGTTGATAGTAGTGGTATCACCGAACAGTTTTACGGATGCGCCCTGACCGTTAGTCAGTTCGGTTGTAAAGCCGCCCAAGGTCAGCTTAGCATCGCCATTGCTGATGGTTTCGATATTTTTCAGATCTTTGTTCAGTTCAACCTTAACAGTTTTAACGCCGTCTTTTGCATCCTTGCTTACGCTGACATTCTGGTCACCATTGAAGTCAACATAATCACCGGCTTTTACATCTTCTGCTTCGGTCAGAACACCATTAGCAGCAAGTTTCCAAGCGCTGTTCTTCAGTTGGCTTACGTTAACTGCATCGGTATCGTTAATGCCTGCTGCAACGCCTGCAATACGACCGTCATTGTATACGTTTACTTTACCATTGATAATGGTTGCATCACCAAACAGTTTTACGGATGCGCCCTGACCATTAGTCAATTCGCTCGAAAGACCGCCCAATGTCAATTTAGCATCGCCATTGCTGATGCTTTAGATATCAACCAGATCCTTGTTCAGCTCAACTTTAACCTTAGTCTTGTCATTGCTTACGCTGATATTCTTATCGCCGCTGAAATCAACATATTCACCGGGTGCTACATTAATAGCGGAAGTAGCAACACCGTTAGTGGAAAGATTCCAGCCTTTATTTGCATTTGCAACTACCTCTTCGACTTCTTTCAATTGGCCTACATTTACAGCATCAGTATTATAAACACCTGCAGCTACGTTAGTGATTACTTTATTGTTAGCATTCAAGCCATCTTCGGTGATGTAAGCATCTCTGCCAACGCCAATACCCCTATAAGAATCCATGAAGTAATCGCCTGCTTGAACGCTGTCAATCACAAGATTCTTGCTCAACGCAACATGCATAACAGTAGCATCTTCAGTTTCTTCTTTGCTTATGGTAATATTATCATCAGTACCCCGGAAGTGAACAATATCACCATGATTGATTTTAGTTGTGCTATTGACATCTTTTGTAATTTTCTCCTCAGCTAAAAGATGCCAGGCTGTATTTTGGGTTGCTTCTTGTAGCTGTGCTACGTTTACAGCATCGGTATCTGCAGTACCTGCTGCTACGTTAGTAATTTGACGAGTAAGAGTGGCACTACCTACAGATACAGCACCACCATTGGCTCTCCAAGTAAGGCTGTCTGCACCTTCAGGAGCAAAAGCTCCAACAACACCAGCTTCTCTATCAGCAACAGAGGAGGCACCAATTGCAACACCCCAACCTGCTGTTACTTCAGAATAATCACCTAAAGCTGTACCATAATCAACATTTGCCTGGCTATGATAACCAATAGCTGTTGCCAGTTTGCCTTCTGCTTTAGAATAGCCGCCTACAGCTGTAGAAGCAAGTCCCCAAGAACCTGCATATGCGCCGATAGCAGTAGACTGTGCACCGGCTTTTCTCCAGTCATCATGAGAAGCATTATACTTAGCATCAATGTTGGTCATAGTACCGATTGCAGTTGCATTATCACCACTTGCATAAGCTTGCTGACCTACAGCAGTACCGGCATAAGCTGTAAAACCGATATCATTACCTACGGCAACACTATAAGTTTGGCCTGCTTTGGTGCTGGAACCGATTGCAATAGAGTCAGTTCCGCTTGCAACAGCATCACGGCCGATAGCAATACCAACTAAGCCGCTTGCTTGAGCATTATTGCCAATTGCAACACTGCCTTGACCGCTAGCACTTGCATCTTTACCAGCTTCAATCTTTGTATCTTCCGGTGCCAAATTAGCAGCCATCGCCGGTGCTACGCTCGCACAGGTCATAACACCTGTAGCAATCAGCATTGCCAACAGTTTTTTCGTGGAGCAGCTTTTAGTTCCATGGCTTTTGGCCATTTCGGAAACAACTACATACGCATTACGCACTTCACTCCAGATAACCTTAAATACCTTGTTCATAAAAACACTCCTCCTAACATACTCAAAAATATAAATAGATATATTAAAGCGTGGCTTAGACCACGTAAGGAAACAAGTTAAGTATTTATAGCAGCAGCTATACCGCCAAGGTGCTTTTATACATAATTCAATATTTGCAATTATGTATATTATCAGGCAAATCTTTATAATAACTTTTTATTAATACATTAGCAACAAAAGCTTATGGCACTTTAATAAAAGATTATATGGAACTTTCTGACGTTTTCCTGTACTTTTATTTTAGCACTTTTATCTTTATTTTCAACCTCATCACTTGCACTAAGAGTTTAAAAAACGGTTTTTCTTGCGATATTTTAAAAAAGTGTAATGCTTTTTTTAGTTACTTTATTCCCTGTATACTTTTCGTTTTGCACCGCTAAGCTCCAAGCAGTATGTGTAAATACATATTTCTTTTATAAACAAAACTTTATATGCTATGTATTCAGTAGGTTTTTATCCATAGAGAAAAGTACCGCACTACTGCTTGGGCATAACAAAACCCCCGCCCTTGTCGGCCAAGCCGACAGGAGCGGGGGTTGTTGAACACAATATTATTTTTTGAAGCTTACTTAATGAGCGGAAAAAGCTTATTTAGCTTTGGCTTCAGCTTTAGCAATCTTGTTGCCGTAATGGTCGCGTTCGCCTTTAACAGCATTTACGCGTACACGCTCAATCTTGTCGCGGTCACCGTCTTCGCCGCTGATGCGGTCAACACGGATGCGGCCCATTTCAGGAGCGAACTCGTTGATAATCTTGCTGTCGAGCTGAGCGCCCTTCTGCATTGCACGGTAGAGCATTGCAGCAAATTCGTAACGGCTCATCATGCGGTCACCGGAGAATTTGCCATCAGGATAGCCTTCGATGATGCCTGCAGCTGCCAGCTTGCCAACGTATTCATATGCCCAGTGGTTTTCAGCAACATCCGGGAAGATCTTCATCTTATCTTCTGCGATGGAGCCTAAGCCACCTTTAGCAACCATAGCCTTCAGCTCGGTAACCTCAGCACGCAGGTCAAGGATTTCGCGAGCCATTGCGGTACGGCTGTTGCTTACATGGTTGGTGCGATCCAGGGAGAAGGATACGCCTGCGTTAACCATATTTTCACCGTTGCCTACGGTACCGCCAACACTGAACATTACCTTTTCGTCCGGACGGTAGTAAGCGCCGATTGCAGCAGCGTTTTCACCGCCGTAGTTGCCGTAGCCTGCGGAGAAGGTCAGTTTGTCGTCCGGATCAAAGTCCATCGGATGCAGTGCTGCCAGAGCTGCTGCGCCTGCGCCAACCTTATTCACACGGCTGCCCAGTTGGTTGATACGGTTGGTGTTGCTTACAACCTGATTTTCAACACCATCGATGCGGTTGTTAATATCAGCTTTTGCTTGATGCAACTGACCGCCGTTGATAGCATCCTTGGAATCTTTTTCTACCTTACCGTCTGCTACGTTGGTAATATTCTGGCCGTTTGCATTCAGGCCCTTATCGCTGATATAGGTCTTGTCGCCAACTTTTACGCCTTCATCGCTGATGGAGGTCTTGCCTGCGGTTACAGCAGTTGCAGTTACGCTTACGTCTTTACCAACCTTCAAGCCATCGTTGTTCATTACAGTTTGGCCGGTGGTTACGCTGTTTGCCGTTACAGTATTAACGTCGATGGTTTCATTCAGCTTAACCTGGTAGTTTGCAGCTTCACCTTCTTTAGCAGTATTGGTAACAATAATGTTACTGCTGCCTTCTACTTTAGTGTGCTTAGCTGCGGTTGCTGCTACATCGGTAAGCTTTTGATCCAGCTTGCCGATTGCGGTAGTGGTGCTATCGCCATCTGCAATATCACCTTTTTCTACCTTGCTGTATTGCAAATCGCCAACCTTGTTGTTCAGGTTGTTTACAGCGTCAACAACGGTAGTCTTGCCTTCTTTGTTCTTAATGTCGTTGGCAATATTATTAACATCGCCTACGTCACTTGCTTTTGCTACGTCTTTGATGGTAACGGTATCAACCTTGTTGCCGTTTTTATCAACAACATCCATTTTTACGGTATTGTCAGCACCAACGCCGTATTCACCCGGTTTGATATGGGTATCGGTGTTGCCTGCTTCAACAGCTTCTTTCAATTGGCCAACGTTGACTGCATCGGTATCAGCTACGCCTGCAGCTACGCCGGTAATCTTGCTGCCTGCTACATTCAAGCCACCGCTGATGGTTGTTCCGTTTTCACCAAGCATGATAGACTTTGTACTATAATCAGCAGTGATATAGCTCATGCCAATACCGCTGTTAGTAATTGCAAAGGATTTGTTACCATTGGAAATGCTGATGCTGTCTGCATTCAGGTTAATCTTAGAATCACCATTGGAAACAGAGGTAATATCCTTTAAATCACCTGCAACATTTACTTGATAATCAACTTGTCCGTCTTTATTTGTAGAGGTAACTGTTGTATTCTTACCGTTAGACAAAGTAGTGTGTTTGCCTGCTTCGGTTGCTACTGCATGCAGCTGGCTGCCGTTTACAGCGTCAGTGGAATCAGCAGTAATTGCACCTGCTGCTACGCCGGAAATCTTGCCGTCTACAGCAACAGTTACTTTGCCCAGCTTAGCGCCTTTAGTGGTGATTTGGCTGTAGTTGCCGCTTGCATCGCCTACGAACAGCTCGCCATCACGCAGTGCGGAATTACCGATGTGTACGCCATTATTCAGAACTACGTTGCCTGCGGTTACGTTGCCGTCTTTATCTACTACGAAGCTGCCGTTTGCACCATAGAATGCGCCGTTGCTGTTTACGAAGAACGGTACAGTGCCGTTTTCATTTGCAGTACCTACGGACAGGTTGTATTTTGCGTTCAATACGTTGGTTTGAACAGATTTTACATCAATATTTTCATTCAGCTCTACTTTAACCTTAGTGCCGTCATGGCTTACGCTGATGTTCTTGTCGCCGCTGAAATCAACAATTTCGTTGGGAGCTACATTGGTTGCTTTGGTTACAACACCGTTAGTGGAAAGATTCCAGCCTTTATTTGCATTTGCAGCTACCTCTTCGACTTTTTTCAATTGGCCTACATTTACAGCATCAGTATTATAAACGCCTTCAGCTACGTTAGTGATTACTTTATCGTTAGCATTCAAGCCATTTTTGGTGATGTAAGCATCGCCGCCAAAACCAACACCACGTTCGGCATCAAAGAAGTAGTCGCCTGCATTTACTTGGTTAACTTTCAGATCTTTGTTCAGTTCAACTTTTACAGTGTTAATTCCATCAACAGTTTCGTTGCTTACGCCAATGTTCTCATCACCTTCGAAATTGACAATAGCATTATTTTTAATCTCTTTCAGATCAGTTACAGCACCATTTGTAGCGAGCTTCCAACCGCTTTCTGCTACAGCGCTGTTCAGTTGGCCTACGTTTACAGCATCAGTAGCTTTAGTACCTGCTGCTACGTTGGTAATTACTTTACCGTTAGCATTCAGACCGCTTTGGGTAATGTAAGCATCGCCGCCAAAACCAATGCCCATATCATTATTCATGAAGAATTCACCAGCATGAATGCTGTCAACATTAAGGTCTCTGCTAAGTTTAACTTGAACGGAAGGGCCAAAAAATTCCTTTGTTGCACTTACGATGATATTTCCTTCGTCACCGTTAAAGTTAACATAACCGCCAGGTTGTACTTCAGTTCCTGCTGTTATACCATTATTAACAGACAGATTCCAACCTTTGTTAGCGTCATCCGATGCCGGATTATCAGCCATCGCCGGAGCCATGCTTGCACAGGTCATAACACCTGTTGCAATCAGCATTGTCAACAGCTTTTTGGTAGAGCAGCTTTTACTGCCATGATTTTCTGCGATTTCGGAGACAACAACATATGCGTTGCGCGCCTCACTCCAAATTACTTTGAATACTTTGTTCATCAAAAAATCCTCCCACATAAATAATATTAGTTATATATTGTACGTGACACCTGCCACGTGTGGAAACAAGTTAAACAACTATTGTATTAATTGTCCTGTGCCGATATTGCTGTTTTCTGCCATCCGCTGTCCTGCAGCAGCACCGGGCAACAAACCTTCGCAAAACAGCTTCAAGTACACTCGAAGCTATTTAATCTTCGGCTAACTATTTCTATCAATTATTTATTATAGCACTTCGAATTCCTTTTAACAAGGTGCTAACATGTACAAATAGTTTAAGTATGCTATTTTCAAAAAATACTGTAACCCGCATCCATGCTGAGTTTTACGAATTATTGCAGACTTTTTCTGAAAAATTTTCTAAAAAATTTTTTTCTAAAATTATCATCAACAAACTATCAACCGCCAATGGCTCTATTTAAAAAAAGATTATGTAACATATTGAATAAATCTCTTCTAACCTCACCTTTTACTGCCTTTCATTCACCCTCAACACCGTTTCTGCAAGAGATTTTTGCAACATATTGCATTTTTCTCTTCTAAATTCGCCTCGCAGCGCCAAATTCGCCGCCCAAAACGCAAAAGCCCCCGAAGCAGGACAAGCCTGCTTCGAGGACATTCATGTTAAACTTTATTTTGCTTTCGGTCCCAAGCCGTACTTCTTCAGATAACGGTACAGGGTTACACGGCTGACATCAAGCATTGTTGCCAGCTTACTGATATTGCCGCCGGCAGATTTCCAGGCTGCAATAAAGGCTTCCTTGTCGTACTTCCAGGAGCGCTCCAGGGTTTTGTCACCGGGCAGCTTAATATTTTCTGCTTCGATGATGCTGCCGGGAGTGTGGAAGAAGGCCTGCTCGATAACACCCTGCAGCTGCTTGATGTTGCCCGGCCAGCTGCAGGACAGCAGCAGGGAAACAGCCTCCGGAGACAGGCGTTTTTGTGGCAGGTTGTGCTGTGCGGACATTTCCACCAGAATATGCGAAGCGATAACCTCGATATCCTTCACGCGCTCACGCAGAGGCGGCACGCGCATGGTGGTATCCAGCACCAGCTCATACAGATTACGGGAGAACAGGCCCTTATCTGCCAAGCGCTTGAGGTTGGAATCGCAGGCAGCGATGACGCGCACATCGAACATACGCGGCTTGCCGCCCTTTTCCGTTGCAGGCAGACCGTGCGTCAGTGCATCAGCCAGCTTGTCGCCCATTTCCAGCGGCAGCTTTTCTACCTCGTCGAGGAACAGCGTACCGCCGATAGCAAGCTCCAGCTTGCCTGCGGACTGCTGTCCGTCCTCATTGGTGCCGAAGAATTCAGCCTCCAGCTCTGCCATAGATGCGTTGTGACATTTTACCGCAATCAGCGGAGCGGCAGCGCGGGGGCTGGCCTGATGAATGCCGTGTGCCAAGCGCTGCTTGCCGGTACCGGGCTCGCCCTGCAGCAGGATGTTGTGGTCGGTGCGGGCAACGCGGCTTGCCTTATGCTGCAACGCCAAAAATTCGCTGGTTTCACCAACCATGCTGTACAGGCTGTAACGGCTGCTGTAACCGGTTGCATGGGCGATGGTTGTTTTCAAATCCTCAATAGACATGGAAAGCACCAAAGCACTTTCTACCTCGCTGCCTACCTTAATAGGCATAACGGTGGTAATATCCTCAAAGGTTCTGTCTTGGGTAATCCAAGTGATTTCACGACGCTGCGTTGCCACGCCATGCAGCGCTTTTTTAATAGGAATATGCTCGTAGTTCAGGAACACATCCTCCAAGCGCTCATGTCCTTCCAAACGCTTGCGGCCGTTTTCGTTGCAGTATTTCACGCTGCCGTCCTTGCCCAGCCAGTAAACGGTTACAGGCAGCTGCTCCATCATAATACGGTTGATGCTCCAGGCCTCCAGCATGTTCAGGTGCTGTTCGATGGAATATTTCATCGTCATCAGCAGGCTCAAAAGCAAATCATAGGGCAAATCGTTCTGATCCAAGGAAAAGAAGGAAATAATATAGCGGATTTTGCCGTTTACGCAGATAGGCGCACTGCAGGCATCGCCGGAATGGCTGTCCTTAATCCACATTTCCGGTCCGAACATCAAAAAGGGCACGTTATGCTCGCGCGCAATGCTGATGCTGGAGGTACCAACATCCTCCTCCAGCACGCGCATACCCTGAATATCCTCGATAATGCGTTGGAAGAACGGCATAGCATAGTTTTTGATTACATAACCGTTTTCATCAATCAGCAGCATGCTCAGGTTATGGATATTGAAATGCTGCTTGCTTTGCTCATAAAGACCGTCAACGTATTTTACGATGAACTCATGCGTCTTTTGGTGCGCGATAATTTCCTCGCGGCTCAGCTTGTTGATTTTGGGCATGGTTTCGTGCGGCAGATGCATAGCACGGCAACGCTGCCAGCTGTCGGCAACCCACGGATGCACGTTGGGGTCAACAATGCCCTCTTCCATAAACTTTCTGTAATAAGCAGCCAGCTTATCCTTATTTCTTCTCTCACGAATCATGTTTTATACCCTCCCCAGCTGTCCGGCAGTCGGCTGCCGTCAGCAGAACTTTTATTTATAAACCTCGCCGTTCGTAATCAATACCCGGCGTGCTCCATAATAGCGTTGTTTCCAGTAATCGTCCTTCAGCGACGAAAGGATTACACCTTTGGACGAGGATGCGCTCCAAAATTGTCCGTCACCGGCATAAATGCCCACATGCGATGCGCCTGCGGCGTAGGTGGTAAAGAATACCAAATCGCCGGGCCGCAGCTGCTTTTGCGTTACAAAAATCCCCTGTAACGCCTGCTCGTCTGCCAGTCGCGGCAGCTTGGCCTTACAGTCCTTAAACACATACTGCACGTAACCGGAGCAGTCAAAGCCCTTGGTCGTGGTTCCGCCGAACACATAGGGAACACCCTTGTATTTGGCGGCACGGCTAACGATTTCCTTGCCCTTAACCTTGGGGATGCCCTCCTTGGCAAAGGCCTCCCAGGTCAGCTTATGATAGGTTGCATCATTCAACTCACCGTCTGCCTTCAGCTTGTACTGCTTCTGGAAGCTTTTCAGCGCGCTGCTAGTAGCCTCCGTCATGCGTCCACTGGGGCGTTCGTCACTGAAGCCCAGTACCTGCAGCTTTTGCTGTGCCACCTTCAGGCGCCAGTTGCTTTGCTGCACCTGCACCTTGGACTGCTGTTTGTCCTTAGTTTTTTTAGTCTTTTTCTTCGCCTTTTTCTCAGGCTGCGCCTGCTTGGACGCCTTCACTTCGGCAGCAGGCTTGGCTGCGGTATCGGCTTTGACGGCAGCAGGCTCCGGCACCGCCCTCACAGGCCGCGCCTCGCTTACGGCCGGCGGCGTTGCCACCGGTGCCTTATGCGGTTTGTTGCTGACAATAGGCACTGCAGCCTGTGCCTGCCATGGCAGGCTGCAGGCCAGCATGATTACGGTCAGCACAGAAGCCAGCTTCTTTTTCATCTTCATCAGCCCCGCTCAAATGCAAAATTAAAAATTAATCGTAGTTATATACGTCCCAGCTTTTCAGCTTGCTCAGCTGAGCAATACTGTAATCAATATCGCGCAGCAGACGCTGCTTGTCATGCGGCAGTGTTGCTGCCAGCTGAACGTAGTTAGATACATGGTTACTGCGGAAAAGGCAGTGCCTGTCCGCAGGTAAATCTATATTTTCTATTATCAGCTTCAGCTCGCGCATCAGTCCTGCCGGTGAAAGCGGATTGAATTTGCCTGCCTCGTACTGCTCCAGCAGCTCGCTGCCGCGGTACAGCATCAGGCAGAGCGCGCTCAAATGCGTCGGCTTGATAATATTAATCGCCTTAGCAGTTGCCAGTGCGTGGCGTTCGCTGCCCTCTGCACCTGCCAGTCCCAGAATAATCATCATGGAAAGCTTCATGCCGCTGGCGGTAACTCTGCGTCCTGCTTCAATCGCCTGCTCGGCGTCAACACCCTTGTTGACAGCCTTCAGCGTAGCATCATCACCTGTTTCCATGCCGTAATACAAAAGCTTCAGGCCTGCTTCCTTCAGCTGGCGCAACTCCTCCTCGCTCTTGCGCAGGATATCCTTGGGCGCAGCATAACTGGCAACGCGCTGCAGATGCGGAAACTGCTCACGCAGTACCTGCAGAATCTTCAGCAGCTTGGCCGTAGGCAGCACCAAAGCATCGCCGTCCGCCAAAAAGACGCGGCGCACCTTGTTCTTGCCGTAATGGGCCGCCAGTGCAATCTGACGGGAAATTTCTTCATCCTTTAAAATCTGAAAGGGAACACCTCTGTACATGTTGCAGTAGGTGCATTTATTATGTGCGCAGCCGCGCGTAACGCGCAAAATAAAGCTACGTGCCTCACTGGGAGGTCTGAAGACTGGTGTCTCATATGAATCAAAAAACATTTCTACTATTCTACCTCATTTTACTTTGATTGATTTGGCGCCAGTTTGAGATCTCAGAGATTTTGTAAAGTATAGTACACTTTAATATTATTATACTAGATTTTTCGCCATTTGTAACGTCCAACTGAAAACTTTTTGTTACTTTTTTTACAGAGATTTTGTGAAACATAGTCAGAGTGTAAAATAACTGTGATTTCCCGCGCTTGCAGGCAACGGCAATGACGCTTGGGCAGGCCAAAACGGACGTAACAGCATATACCCGCACACAAAAAAATACGCCTGCGGGCACAAACAACAGTATCGCCGCAGGCGCACCAAGGAGGCTGACGCAGCTCAGCCTCCGATGCTTCATATTATTTTTTTCGGTAAGCATAACGCTTTACAGCATCAGCTTATCATTTGCGTTTTCTGCGCAGGAAGAAGAAGGCAGCGCCACCGATTATAATTACGCTGCCGATAATAGTCAGCAGGCCAAAACCGTCATCGTCATCCTCATTTTCTTCCTCATCCTCGGCAGCAGGCAGCTCCGCAGTGCCCACAGCCACCGGCCATTGGCTCTTCATCTCGCCGTGGACTGCCGTGACGGTAACAACGCCGTCAGCCTTGCCGATCAGCTTGCCATCTTCGATAACGGCAATTTTTTCATCGCTCACGCTCCACTCCGGTGTCACGCCGTCAGCCTCGCCCACAACGTAGGCCTCCAGCTTCAGCGCCTCGTCTATTCCCAAGTGCGCCGGCAGATTCGGAGCCTCCAGCTTCGGCTCATAGGCAGTAATCTGCGTCATAAAGGCTTTTTCGCCCTTTTCCAGTAGCAGCTTCCCGCTAATCGTCGCAGTTCCCGGCTTCACAGCCAAAAGCTGCACATCGCCGTCCACCTTCACTATATCACTATTGGAGGAACGTAAATCAGTTACATTATAGCCTACGCAGCCCGGCAGCGAAGCAACAATCCTTGTACGCTCGCCCACCTTCAGGCTGCCCTCCTCTGGAGCCACCGTCACCAGCGGACTAAGCTCGGAGGCTGCGGTTGCAGGCAGGTCGGGTGCCTCCTCGTCACCCTCCAGCTCGCCGCTTTCGATTGCAGGACCTTCAAGCTCCTCTTCTTCTACAAGCGGTGCTCTTTTAGCCGCCAGCATATTGATCGGGTCACCGTAAATAAGGCTTACCTCATCCTCCTTATCGTTGCGGTACACAGCGCTCAAATCGGCAGCTACCAAAAATTTGGCAATAACCTCGCCCTCATCATCCAGCGCCGTCAGCTGGTAGAACCAGCCGTCCACAGGCTCCTCCGCATAGAGCAGCTTATAATCATCAACATCCTCCGGCAAGCCCGTCTGCTTTTCCGGCAGGCCGGCAAGCAGCGCGGCGGCAGCAGCCTCGGATACATCAAAGCTGTCCTCGTTGAATCTGTATTCACCCTGAACATCAAGCGGCAGCGGTCCGTCCTGATAGGCGGTAACGCTCTTGTCCTTCAGTACGAAGCGCAGCTCTACCGTATCATTATTTTGGTAATCTACCTCGGCAATACCGTCGCCGTCCTCGTTGATTTCAAAAACGCCGGCAGTAACGAAATCCTCCGCACTGTCCTCTTCCTCACTGCCGCGCATAACCTTCAGCTCGTAAAGATATTTATCATCGCCCAAGGGTTTGATATTCAGCACGCCGTTATTATACTGGCTGCTTTCGGTCCACACATAGCAGCCGGCCGTATTCTTCCAGTCATTTTTGGAGGCGGCGCCTGCCAGCAGCGTCAGGCTGCACAGCAGCAGGGTAAGCATAACAGCTACGATAATACGCATCATTTTTTCCTTCATTATGCTCCCCTCCTCAAATGCTCAGACGGAATTTGGCAGTTTTGGGATTAACGCCATCCATCCAATACTTCACGGTGTATACGCCCTTAGCACATTTTTTGCCGCTGTTGCCGCTCGCCCAGCCATTCCAGCTGAAGGCAAAATCCTGATTGGCATTTCTTGCCTTATATTTCGTGCTGTAGACCAGCTTGTTATTTTTATTGAAAATCTGGGCATAGCAGGTCTTGCCCGTAGAATTATTCTTTTTGAAATACAGGCGCTGGTAAACATCGCCATTGCCCTTGCGGATAATCTTGGACGCACGGAACTGCATCTTGCTCTGCGGCTTGTAGCTGATGTTGACGGTCTTTTTAACCGCACCGCCCTTGCCGAAGCTACTGGTCGTTACCAAGCGATATCTGCCGGGCTTCAGGTTTTTCATATCATAGCTGTAGGGTACAAAGCGGAAATATTTATCACCATCATAGTACCATTTTTTCAGCTCGCGCTGCTTCCAGCGCACAACAACCTTATTATCCTTGTTGAGCAGCACCGCCTTATCCTTCATAGGCCCCTTGCCCTCTACATAGCGCTGCACATTCAGCTTGGTGCCGTTTACCTTAATAGTTGTTTTGTACTGCGTCGCCGCCCACGCCAATGCCGTAAAAGCCACGAGCATCGCCAGGCACGCCCCGAGCACTGCCTTCAGCCGTTTCATTTTTCCGCCTCCTAACCGCCGGATATAAAAAGACCCGGCATATACTTCTTCATTTAAAGTATATACCGGGTCAAGAATAACTATAAGTAACCTTTAGTTAAGAGTTGGAGAAAAAGCGCTCCAGCTGATGTCTTTTATTTTTGGCCGCCGCATCAATCTGCAGCTTGGCAAAAATTTTATTGAGATATTGCTTAATCGTCCCCTCCGACAGCGACAATCTTTGCGCAATCTCCCTATTCGTATGGCGTGCCGCCGCCAGCTGCGCTATCTGCAGCTCCTGCTCCGTCAGCTCCTGCAGGCCTGCTTCGGCAAAGCGTGCGGACATAATCTGTCCCCGGCCCGCTTCCAGCTGCTGCCCCAGGTGCAGCGCCGCTGCCGCCGCTGCTGAAAATTCACCTTGCAGCTCCTGCTCCAGATAAGGACGCAGCAGCGCTATGTTCTGTGCCAACGGCAGCACAAGCTTATCCGCCTCAGCCATTGCCAGCGCCTGCTTCAGCGGAGCGCGGCAGCTCGTTACATCGCCTCTGCCGGCAAAGGCCGCCGCCCTTTGCACCTGCAAATACAGCAGGCACAAAAAATTACTGTAGGGACGGCATTCCTGCTCCCAGTCGGACCAGCGCACCAAAAGCTCCGTATACTGCCCTTGTGCCAGCAGGCACTGGGCACTGATATAGTTGCGGCAGGGACGCGCAGGATAAAGCACCGAAGGCTGCTGTCCGTTTCCGTCCGTCAGCCAGCTTGGGATATATTCCGGCTTGCCCAGCAATGCATAGTAAAAGCCGGCGCACATATCGGCAGTATTCAGCAGCATGCTCTGCTTCCAAGGCTGCAGCTGCCACTGATTGCGGCTGTACGCCTCTGCCTTACTGCTGTAAACGCCGCGGAAAAGATCGCGCTGCATCTCCAGAAAATCACAGCAGATAGTAATGCACTCCTGCCCATGCTTTTCCGCCTGATAATATGCCTTCTGCAGAGGCATATCCATTTCGTCAATGCGTCCCTGCAGCAAAAGTGCTTCCGCCTCCGTCAGCTCGGCGGCTCCGGCACCGTGCCAGCCGCTCAGCAGATAGTACGGCGGCATGCATTCCTGCATATCCTCCACCGTCTGCCGCAGACTGCAGCCCGTGCGTAAATACAGCCCCAGAACACTGGGCGCGCCGAAGGTCCAGATGCCCTGCTTGCTGAGTGTCTGCGGAGCACCGCTCAGCAGCTTGTAGGCACGCCTGTGATGCTCGCTCATACCGGTAATGCTGTTGAAGGCCAAAAAGCTCAGAATAACCTCCAGCTCGCCGTAATAATTATCGCGCTCACGCTGGTTGAGGGCAGTGTTGCGCTCCAGCGCCATTACATACCATTCCTTGACCTGCAGCATTTCCGGCACCATATTCAGCGAAAACATGCGGCGCATAATTATCAGCACCGCCTGCGGATACTGCCATAAGATTTCCGGCGGACATTCGCGCAGCCAGTCGAAAAGATGCTGCCTGTGCTGCGGGCGCATCGACCAGTCGCGCAGCTGCTGCACTGCAGCCAGCAGGCCGTCAAAATCACGGCCGCGGTACAGCCAGTCCAGCGCTTCCTCGTACTCCCTCTGCTGCGCGTACCATTGTCCCAAGCGACGGAAGTACATTTGCTGCTCAGCCTCCGGCAGCAGGCCGAAGGCATGGCGCGTTGCCTGCTTCAGCATATGGTGACAGCGCAGTCTGCCGTTGGCCAGCCTGATAATAAAGGCGTTGCATTCCAGCAGTCTGCTTACAGACTCCCGGCAGCTTGTGCCGTAGGCATAGGCCACCTGCTCCGGCGTAAATTCCTCCGGCTGTCCCATAAGCAGCAGCAAGCGCTGCTGCTCCGACGGCAGCGGCCGCAGCAGTACATTGGCTATCATCTCATAAACGCTGCCTGTATCAAGGCAAAAGCGCTGATACCTGTCGTAAATCAAAAAGTTAAGATAGGTAACGGAAAACCAGCCCTCGCAGGCCTCATGCAAAGCATCCAGCTGCTGCGTTGTAAGCTGCAGGCCGCATCTGCTGCTGTATTCCGCCAGCTCGTCACGCTGCAGCGCCAGGTCATGCTTATCAAGGCAAAAGACCTTACGTCCCAGCTCCAGCAGACGGCTGCCGTCAAAAATCTGCCCTCTGCTTACCAGCAGCAGATGCAAATCAGTAAAGCCTGCCTTGCTCAGAGCAAAGAGAAAGTCAATTGCCTCGCTGCTCTCCAACAGATGCAAATCATCTATAAACCAATAGGCAGGCTCCTGCGGCAGCAGCTGACGAAACAGCTCCAGCACCCGCGTTCTTGCGTTGGCATCAGCAGGCAAAGACTGCTGCAGCAGCGCAGCGCCCAGCTCCGTATTTTGCCAGCTGTGGCACACTCCATGCCAGAAGGCTTCGGTACCGGCGCCGTAAATACTCTGGCGCAGTATCTTTTTGCCACAGCGCTCCTGCTCCTGCAAAAAGTACTGCACTGCCAGTGTTTTGCCGTAGCCCATGGGAGCAACAATCAGCGTTGTTCCCGCTGTCTGCAACTCTGCCAAAAGCTCTTTTATTCTCTTGGAATAATATAAATTATTGAGCCTTTTCATAGTGTTTTTACTTAATTACGTTCTGCGGTGCTCCCGCCAGCCATTGTTCGATGTTGGCAAAAACGATATCGGCACGCGCAGCCAGTGCTTCGGCGCTGGCGAAGGCCACGTGCGGTGTCAGCACGGTGTTCTTTGCATGGCACAGAGGATGCTCCGGCGCAATCGGCGGCTCGCCCTCAAACACATCAATGCCTGCGCCCGCCAATCTTCCTTCGTTCAGCGCCTGTGCCAGCGCCTCGCTGTCCACAACAGGACCGCGCGCAGTATTCAGCAGTACGGCCGTCGGCTTCATCTTGGCAATAGCCTCAGCGTTAATCAGTCCGCGGGTTGCGTCCGTCAGCGGCACATGCAGGCTGACAAAATCGCTGGCAGCCAAAAGCTCATCCAGACTTACATAGCTTACACCGTCAGCCTGCAGCTCTGCCTTTTGGGTACGGCTGTAGGCCAGCACCTTGCAGCCGAAGGCAGCGGCAAGCTTCGCCACTCTGCTGCCAATCGCACCGGTGCCCACTACGCCGAAGGTTTTGCCGAAAAGCTCAAAGCCTACCAGGCCATCCTTCGTTCCTGCCTGACGGCAGCGTGCATCACAAGGAACGATGTTGCGGATAACGCTGATAGCCAGGCCGAAGGTCAGCTCTGCTACCGCATTGGTGGAATAGCCTGCGGCATTGCACACTAAAATTCCGCGCTCACGGCAGGCAGCCAGCGCAATATGGTCTACGCCGGTAAAGGCCACGGAAAGCATTTTCAAATTAGGGCAGGCGTTAATAATCTCCGCACTCAGCGGCTGGTTGGCCAGCATGATAACATCTGCCTGCTGTACACGCGCCAGCAGCTTTTCCTGGTCTGTTTCCTTTGCGGTATAATACACAAAATCATGGCCTGCAGCCTGCAGCGGTGCTGCCAAGGCATTAATCTGCTCCATCTTTACGCCTAACGGCTCCATAACTACTATTTTCATCAAAGCACCTCCGAAAAAGTCTGTAAAATTTTTGCTTATCACTTACATATTACTACCGCAAGAATTGATTAGCAAGGAGGAAATTTTCAGGACTATATTCTGTTTTGCTGGAATTTGTACCCGCAAATACAAAAAAGCCGTTCTTCTTTCGAAGAACGGCATATTTTCGTTGGTGATCCACCCGAGACTCGAACTCGGGACACCCTGATTAAAAGTCAGGTGCTCTACCAACTGAGCTAGTGAATCATTTGTCGCCATAAATTAGCAACATTAATAGTATACAGACTAACATAAGGAAAGTCAAGTACTTTTTTAAAATATTTTTGCTGTTTTTTCAGCAGCCTAAGCTTACAGCAGCTCTTTCAGAACGATGGTCTGCTCACGGTTAGGACCAACGGAGATAATACCCAGCTCAACACCGGATACCTCGCTGATTTTAGCCAGATATTTTTTAGCGTTTTCAGGCAGCTCATCATAGTTGCGGATGCCGCTGATATCGGTCATCCAGCCGTCGAACTCTTCGAAAATCGGCTCAACCTTAGCCAGAACGTTCAGGCTTGCAGGAATGCGTTTGAGAACCTCATGGCCAATCTTGTAGCCAACGCACATTTTAATCTTCGGCATTTGGTCGAGGATATCCAGACGGGTAATTGCCAGATAATCCAGGCTGTTCAGGCGTGCGCTGTAACGCAGCATGAAAGCATCCAGCCAGCCGCAGCGACGCGGACGACCGGTTACGGTGCCGTATTCATGGCCGGTTTCGCGGATTTGGTTGCCGGGGCCATCGGTATCCAGCAGCTCGGTGATGAAGGGGCCTTCGCCAACACGGGTGGTATAAGCCTTAACTACGCCAACAACATGGTCGATGAAGCGGGGACCTACGCCACTGCCGGTGCAGGCATTACCTGCAGTCGGGTTGGAGCTGGTAACATACGGATAGGTACCATGGTCGATATCGAGGAAGGTAGCCTGTGCGCCTTCAAACAGAACGTTTTTGCCGGCGCTGAACAGCTCATCCATAACAACGCCGGTGTCGGCAACGTACGGACGCAGCTCTTCTGCATAAGCCAGATATTCCTTCAGTACGGTATCATAGTCAAACGGTTCTGCACCGTAAATTTTGGTGATAATAGCATTTTTTGCTTCCAGATTAACCTTCAGCTTATCAGCAAAGGTTTCGGGTTCCATCAGATCGCAGATGCGGATGCCTACACGAGCAACCTTATCCATGTAGCAGGGGCCGATGCCGCCTTTGGTGGTGCCGATTTTGTGATTGCCCAGTGCTTCCTCCTGCAGCTCATCAAGACGTTGATGATACGGCAGAACAACGTGTGCACGGTCAGAGATAACCAGATTGCTGCAATCAATGCCCTTTTCCTTCATGCCGGCGATTTCAGCCAGCACAACGCCGGGGTTGATTACAACGCCATTGCCCAGAACGTTAGTCTTATCATTAAACAGTACGCCGGAGGGCAGCAGACGCAGCTTATAATTAATGTTGTCAACTACAACGGTATGGCCTGCATTGGAGCCGCCGCTGTAACGAACTACAGCGTCAGCCTTTTGCGCCAAATAGTCAACAATTTTACCTTTACCCTCATCGCCCCATTGGGCGCCTAAAACTACAACAGATGACATTAGCAGTCACTCCTTATCAAAATTATAAACCAAATCTAGCAAAAATCTCGTCAACGTGGCGCAGCATCGGTTTCGGATCGAAGCAATGCTCAACCTCTTCGTCGGTCAGATATTTCTTGATATCCGGGTCAGCTTCAACGTTGGTCTTGAAGTCAGCGCCTTGCAGCCAACGTGCCATAGCGTTGCGTTGTACCCATTTGTAAGCGTCCTCACGCAGTACGCCTTTGGTAACCAGAGCAATCAGCAGGTTTTGGCTGAAAATCAGACCGCCGGTTTTGTTCATGTTGGCAATCATTGCATCAGGATATACCAACAGCTTATCGATGATGTTGGAGAATTTACGCAGCATATGGTCCAGAGCAATAGTTGCGTCCGGCAGAATAACGCGTTCTACGGAGGAATGGGAGATATCGCGTTCATGCCACAGGGTTACATCCTCCAGAGCTGCTACTGCATAACCGCGCAGCAGGCGAGCCATACCGGAAACCTTTTCGCAGGTGATAGGATTACGTTTATGCGGCATAGCGGAAGAACCCTTTTGGCCGGGTGCAAAATATTCTTCAGCTTCACGGATATCGGTACGTTGCAGGTTACGGATTTCGGTTGCCATCTTATCCAGAGAGGAACCGATAATTGCCAGAGTAGTCATGAAATGTGCATGACGGTCACGTTGGATAACCTGAGTTGCCAGGCGTACCGGAGTGAGCTCCAGCTTTTCGCAGACATATTTTTCTACAAACGGATCGATGTTGGAGTAAGTGCCTACAGCACCGGACAGCTTGCCGACTGCCATCATTTCACGCGCTTGTTTCAGACGTTCGATGTTACGCTCGATTTCAGCGGACCACAGCAGGAATTTCATACCGAAGGTCATCGGTTCTGCGTGGATGCCGTGGGTACGGCCGATCATAACGGTATATTTGAATTCAGCGGCACGACGGCGCAGAATTTCATGGAAGTTTACCAGATGACGCATAATCAGGTCTGCAGATTGTACGGTCATGTAGCACAGTGCAGTATCCTTTACGTCGCTGGAAGTCAGGCCTTTGTGAATGTATTTGGACGCATCGCCTACATACTCAGCCACATTAGTCAGGAAAGCAATAACATCATGGTTGGTAACTGCTTCAATTTCCTTAATGCGGTCCAGACGGAAGTCAGCCTTCGTCTGAATATCCTTCAGCGCTTCGTCAGGCACAATGCCCAGTTTGTTCATAGCCTCGCAAGCCAGAATTTCTACCTTCAGCATGGTACGGAATTCATTTTCGAGTGTCCAGATATTACCCATTTCAGGATGAGTATAACGATCAATCATTTTTGTATGCCTCCCAAGACAATTTTATTCATGAAAAAACATCTGAAAGCCACAGATATTACCTTCAGATTCTTCACTACACTTTGTTGCATAAATATCATATCATTTTCCGCGTCTTATCGCAAGCTTTATGAACATTTTTTGTTGATTTTAGGTAAAATATTCGGTTTTTCTTCGCAGTTTCCTTGTAAGCTTTTTTACACTTATCAGAAAAAATCTTTTGCCAAGAGAATAAATTTCACGCTTTTAACCCCCATCAGGCAATGCTCCATGCAATACTCAAAAAGTCCCGAGATGTTAAAATCCCGGGACTTTTATTATATCGCTGTATTTTATGCTCAGCTTTCGCGCTTTGTAAAGCCGACAAATTTGGTGAACTGCTTTTGGAAGAACAGATTAACGGTATCTACCGGACCGTTACGATGCTTAGCAATAATCAGCTCGGTGTGCTTGTTTTCCGTTTCCGGATTGTAGTAATCCTCGCGGTACAGAAATGCTACGATATCCGCATCCTGCTCCAGAGAACCGGATTCACGCAGGTCACTGAGCATGGGACGCTTAACCTGACGCGATTCAACACTACGGCTCAGCTGTGACAGCGCCAGCACCGGCACATCCAGCTCACGCGCCAAAGCCTTCAGTGAGCGGGAAATTTCCGAAACCTCCTGCTGGCGGTCGCCGGAATAATTGCGCTTGCCGCTGCCCTGCATCAGCTGCAGGTAATCGACTACAATCAAATCCAGACCATGCTCTGCCTTCAGGCGGCGCGCACGGCTGCGCATATCCATCGCCGTAATGCCCGCTGTATCATCAATATAGATTTTCGCACGGCTCATCGTATCGCAGGCATCCCAAAGGTGTGTCCAGTCCTCGTCATGCATCTCGCCTACACGCAAGCGCTGGCTGTCGATGCCCGCTTCGGCGCAAAGCATACGGTTAACCAGCTGCTCCTTGCTCATTTCCAGGCTGAAGAAGGCTACACTGCGCGGTTCCCCGCCGATTACTTTGTGCGCACGCAGCGCTACGTTCTGCACAATGTTCAGCGCCAGTGCAGTTTTACCCATGGAAGGACGCGCTGCCAGAATAATAAAATCGGAAGGATGCAGACCGCTCGTCAGCTTATCCAGATCCGCAAAGCCTGCAGGCAGACCTGTAAGACCGCCCTTGTTCTGCAGCAGACTTTCGATGCTCTGCACGCTGTCCATCAATACGTCGTTAATTGCTGTAAAATCCGTCTTTTTCTTGCGGTTGGAAATTTCCAGAATGCGGCTTTCCGCTGTATCCAGCAGCGTACCAACATCCTCATTGGCCTCATAGCCCATAGCCGCAATTTCGGTAGAAACGCGCACAAGCTGACGCAGAACCGATTTTTCGGCAACAATATCCGCATGGTATTTAACGTTGGCCGCTGTCAGTACCACGTTCGCCAGACTGGTGATGTAGGCAATGCCGCCGATATCCTCCAGTTTATTGTCACGCTTGAGGATTTCCGTAACAGTAACCATATCTACTGCTTCATTTTTATTATAAAGCTCCAGCATCGCACTAAAGATAACGCGATGCGCTTCGCGGTAAAAATCATCCGCCGACAGCACTTCAGTCGCCTTGGCAATAGCTTCTTTATCAATAAGCATCGCGCCAAGAACAGCCTGCTCCGCTTCTATATTTTGCGGTGGCACTCTTTCTTCAATCACTCGCTTCTACCTCCTGTCAGTAATCTTTTCATTCATATTATTATACATTATTTGCTACAAAGCTGAAAGCTTTTTATTTGAACAGTATCAATGCTAAAACAAAAACAACCTCCCGCAAGCAGTCTGCACCGCTAAATTCAGGAGATCGTTTTTCATATGTTGCAAGCATTTTATGCGTTATGCCTGTTGCAGCTAAGGCTACAACGCCACCTCAGCGAACTCTGTGCCCTCCTGCTCCAGCTCTATCTGCTGATTGAGGTTCTCTGTCAGCCAGGCCTCTGCCTCTGCCTTTTGCTCCGCGCGCATTTTGAGGATAACCTTTGCGCGCAGGTCATACTGCACATCGGCAATCTCAAAAAGCTGCTGCTGATAAAGCACGTTCAGAATGCGTCCGACGCTGTTCACATCATATAAAAAGCTGTAATAGCCCAGCAAAATTTTCTGCGCCAGGCCAGCTTCCTTCACAGCGCCTGCCACACTGCCGCTGTAAGCGCGCACCAGTCCGCCTGCGCCTAGCTTAATGCCTCCGAAGTAACGTGTCACCACGGCTGCTGTTTCCGTCAGTCCGTTCTTACGCAGCACCTCCAGCATAGGAATACCGGCAGTACCGCTCGGCTCGCCATCGTCACTGGAGCGCTGTGCCAGGTCATCCACGATATAGGCGGAGCAGTTGTGCGTTGCATCCCAGAACTCTTTTTTTACGGCCTTAATAAACTCCTGGGCCTCTGCTTCGCTGTGAACCTTTTTCAGCGAACAGATAAAGCGTGATTTTTCAATCACAATTTCTTTGCGGTAATCTCTGCTTATAGTATACAAGTAGCGTACCTCCGTCCGTATTTTTCGCAATTTATATTAACATTATAACACAATTCTGCTGTTTTTAAAATTTTTTACCGTTTTTTACAGCCAACTCTTTATTTCCTCTTCTGTCTTTGTTATAATAGTGGACATTACAGACAAAGGAGAGAGCATTGCCGCTACTCTCTAAAATTATTATTTTTTTATTAAGGGAAAGAGGTAATTTCATAATGAAACAATTTTGTGCTTTAATCGGCAAATTCTTTGGCATCATCGCCATCGTTTTTCTGGTTCTCGGCCTCACAATGCCGCAGAACTTTTTGTGGGTATTAGGCAAGGTGCACGGCATCAGCGTTCTGAGCTGCATGCTCGGTATCGTAATGTTCGGCATGGGCACCACGCTGAACCTGAAGGATTTCGCGCTGGTACTGAAACGCCCGCTCGATATTCTCATCGGCTGCTGCGCTCAGTATTTCGTAATGCCCTTCCTGGCATACCTGCTGTCCGTTGCCTTTGATCTGGACCCGGCGCTGACCACCGGCGTTGTACTGGTAGGCACCTGCCCCGGCGGTACCTCCTCCAACGTAATCACCTTTATGTCCAAGGGCGACGTTGCACTTTCCGTAACCATGACCAGCGTTTCCACTGTACTTTCTCCGATTCTGACTCCGTTCATCACCTACATGATTATCGGTGAAAAGATTAACTTCGATCCGGTAGGCATGTTCTGGAGCATCGTTCAAATCGTTATTCTGCCTATCTGCTTAGGTTTGGCTGTTAAATCCTTCCTGCCCAAGCTCGCCGAAGCAGCAACCGACTATCTGCCGGCTGTATCCTCCATTGCAATTTCTCTGATTATCGCAGGTGTTATCGGTGCCAGCCGTGACCTGATTCTGAAGGCTCCCGGCCTGATTCTGCTGGTAGTTATCCTGCATAACTGCTGCGGTTACGCTCTCGGCTTTGCCATCGCCCGCTTCACCGGCCTCAGCTGGAAAAAGGCTGTTGCCCTTTCCATCGAGGTTGGTATGCAAAACTCCGGTCTGGCAACCGGTCTGGCAAAAGCACATTTCGCTGCTCTGCCTGCCGCAACCGTTCCCGGCGCTGTTTTCTCCGCATGGCACAATATTTCCGGTGCACTCCTTGCGTGGGCTTACCAAAACTACCTGAATCCGAAATTTGATCCGGATTACGCTAAGGAAGAAGCTGTAGAAGCAGAAGCTGCCAAGGCTTAAAAATTTAATTTGACCTGAATATTATTAATCCCCTTGAGCTTGAAAGCCCAAGGGGATTTTTGTCTGCCAATAATCAACCGAAATTGAAGTTACATATTCACGTACTGCTGAATATACTCAAAAAGCATATCCGCACCTCTTTCGCCCATGAACGGCAAATGCTTGGCAATTGTCCTGTGACTGTAACAGGGATGGCTTACGCAAACTTTAAAGTTTGTCATGTCAGCTTGCGCAACAGTATCCTCATCAGCCATAACAAGACAATGACGAATATTCTTCAGCAGCTGCAGATATTCCTTCTCTTCCTTAAAGTACTCTATGCCTTCTGCAGCAGTACCGGTGATTTTATGTGTGCATACACTGTGGGCTACATTAAATTTGAACTCCTTGAAGAATGCACCCAAGCCTTTGACTGTATCATAATTACCCTTTAAAAATACCGTACCGGGAATTCTGCTCAGCAGCGGAGAATTTAAAAGCATTTTCAGTCTGCGGTTTTTTTCCTCCAAACGCTGCCGCATAGCTTCTTTAACAGGCTGATTGATAACTGCGGCAACACTCTTTAAAAACTCCGTCGTCTGACTATAGCCGTAAGGTGGCAGATAAACATAAGGCGTACCGGTAACGCTTTGCAGATATTCCGCACACGGAAGCGCTTCGGCAGCCAAAACAATATTCAGCTCAGCGCTGCCAAGCTCGGCAAGCGCCTCCGTAGTCGTATTCATTGCAAGGCAATGCAGCAGCTCATAGCCAAAGGCTTCACGCAATAGGCTTTCTATTTCGCAAATATCGGATTCTGCTCTGTAATGCAACGGCGAAGCACCTAAAATATTATAGCGTCCTTTTTGCTTGGCTGCGTCAGGCTGTACAAACAGCTCTGCCAACTGCAGATAGATTTTTCGCAACCCGGCGCTGTAGTCTGCGCCCAAACCGGAGGTATTTACAGGAATCAGCCTGCTTTGAACCTTGCCCTGCAGGCTGTCGCAGATTCCCGCAATATCCGTACCGATGATAGAGGTTACAGAAGAAGTCAGCACAAAAATAGCCTTAGGCGAATATAAAGCATCCAGCTCAAAAATACCTCTTTCCAGATTCTCGGTGCTGCCCATAACGATATCACTGTCATCTACACCGGTGGTAAAAAGTCTGTTGGGGTAATCCTGCCCCAGCTTATTGAAAAAATTCATGCTGAAATGTGTTGTTCCTTCGGGACCATATTCCAAAACAACTGCATCTTCTATATTCAGTAGCGTACTGATGATGGCCATCCTGTCAGACGGCACCGGAAAATTTCTTATCAACGCCATAATCACTTCTCCTCTATTTGAGTCTGCGTAAAATCCAGCAAACGCTTAAGCAAGCCGAAACAGCCTGCAAAGCCCAATACATCCTGTCCCGGCATACTGTCTATACCGAAAATCCCTTTTCTTTCCAGGCTGTCGGTAAAGCTTCTGCCTATATACAGCTGAGGCTTTAATTTATCATAGACAAATTCCATCGCCGCCAGATTGGCACTTTTGCAGACGTAAGGATTAGCATATTGCAGCAGCTCATTTTTTACTTCCTTGTTTTTCAGAGTGCTCATCTGTATCATCAGCGGCTGCAGTCCCAAGCCTGCCAGATAAGTATTCAGCTCCCAACAGTTATACGGACTGTTGCCGTAGATATAGCCTGCACCCTGCAGCTTCTCCCGCACCTGCTGCTGCAAAGCAAGACATTTCTCCCAAGTCTCTGTAACAGCAGAAGGCAATTCCACAGCCAAGGCCGCAGCAAGCTCCTTATAGGCCTGCAATATATTTTGCGGATTACACATCGGCGGAAAGTAAACATAAGGCACAGCCAGCCTTGCCTGCATCTGCTTCGCCAGTTCCAGCCCAAGCTCATCAACAACAATATTCAGCTTGGCTCTGCCTGCAAGTGCCAAATCCTGCAGACTGCATTTGCCAGGAAGCTGCAGTCCTAACTGTACGCCAGCCTGCTCCAGCAGCTGCAGCAAAGCAGAATTTTTTTGCAAAGGAGCGCCATTGCCAAGAATATTGACAACATTTTCCGTCGGCATTTTCCGCATCAGCTTCACAGTAGCAGTCAGCGTTCTTTCAATACCGGGCAGATGGTCCCTGCACTGAAAATGCTCTGTACGCACAAGCAGAATCGGCACATGGTACTTTTCCTCCAGCTCATCAACGAGTGCATCATAATCATCACCGATGATTTCCAGAACGCAGGTTGTTACCAATACTATGCATTTAGGCGCTCCTGCCTCAAAAATTTCGGCAACGGCCTTTTTAGTTTTCTTAATCGTACCGAAGGTCACATCATAATCATCAATTACTACTGAAACACAGCTTTCCTTAAGAGTGCCGAATATTTTCATATTCGCCAGCAGCTTGGAATAATAGGTACATTCATCCGTACCTACGATAACTGTAACTGCCTCCGGCAGCTGTCTCACGGTCATCAGAACACCCATCAGCGGGCAATGAGTTCCCGGGAAGGATGTTGCCATCAGCGGTTTAATATCCCTTTGCTCATTTACTTCGCTCAAGCGTCTGATATTACGCAAAATATCGGCGCCATAGTTTTTCTTTTGCAGCATATTTCTTCTCCTCAAAAAACAAGGGGCAGCAGATAAAACCGCCACCCCCATAAAATGTTATTTAATATCACACAAAGACCTTTGTGTCTATTTGCCGTAAACTGCCTCATGCAGAAGCTCTACACTGTCAGCGGCATGTTGCGACAGACAATTTACATAACCCTGCGGAATGACAATCGCCTGCTTTTGCTTTACAGCGGTTACTGTAGCCAGCGCAGGATCAGCATAGAGTTCTTCTAATTGCGCATTGCCTGCCTTATAAGCACCGCCCTGAGACCAGGTACCGATAATTATGTAGTCAGGATTTGCCTGTACTACTTCTTCTTTACTCAAAATACGGCTCGTTCCCGGCTTATCCGCAATTGTATGACGTGCTGCCTCATAGCAATCCTCTACACCGGCAGCGGTCATAATATCATTAAAAATAATTCCCTTGCCGCCGATAGCACCAAAGCGCAGAAAGAGCAATCCTTTTTTTCTGTCCTCAGGCTGCATTTTCTTAACCTTGGCTTCAACCGCGCTGATTTTTTTCTGCATCTCGGCAATCAGCTTTTCAGCCTGCTCCGGCTCGCCTACAGCACCGCCGATAGCCTTAATCGTCTTGGGAATATTGCTCAGTCTGGATGCGGCGGGATAAACAAAAACCTTAATTCCCACATCCTCCAAGCTGGAAATCTGCTCCGGCTTACTGCTGTCCGGCAGCAGCACCAGATCAGGCTTCAAGGCTAGAATCGCCTCCGGATTGCTTTCCGCAATTTGCGGAACATCCTTAGCCTCCTTTGCACCCATGGCCAAATCCTCATCATGCACCCATTTGGACAGGCCTGCTATACGCTTATGGTCAACAAGGCCTAAAAGCACCTCATCACCATAAACATACAGGCTGATTATTTTTTGAGGCTTAGACTCAAAGGACAGCTTCTTGCCGCGTACATCCTGCACAACATAGCTTTGCTTTTTTGCAGCATCATTCTGCTTGTCAACAGTACCGGCACAGCCGGAGCAATAAACAACAGCCAGCAAAGCAAGGATAAGGAAAATTAATCTACGCATAATCAGCCAAGCCTTTCATCAGAAGCTGTGCTCGTAAGACAGCATCCAGTTGCGTTCCTCCAACATAGCACCGGTGCCGCTGGAAGAACCTGTTCTGATATCGTCACGGTCAAGCAGGTTATATACAGCAAATCTTAAAGCATCATTTTTGGTAATCTGCTGTTTTACATTCAAAGTAAGGTCTAACATCGGTTTAACGCCGTTAATTCTTTCTGCCATATAGTTAGCATAAATGTTGGCATTGGTCTTGCCCAAACTATAGCCTACTCCTGCATGCAGACCTAATTTAAAGTCAACTCTTTGCCAATCTCCCTTAGCAAGCTTTTGCTCAGGATTACCATAGGAAACGCCTACATTGTAGCTGAACTTTTCCGAAGCAGCTTTTTCGTAGCTTACCTCAACGCCGGTATTTCTGTACTTGTTGGCATTCAGGAACATGTTCTTGCCGCTGCCGTTATAATTGCGTTGGCTGTAGATACGGTCATTAATATCCATATGGTACAGGTTTACCTTGAAGAGTTCATCGGCAGCCAGTTTCTTTTTCCAGCCGAATTCATAGTTCCAGCCATTTTCTGCCTTCAAATCAGGGTTCATCAGCTGAGTAGAAGTACCCCATTGCTCGTTGACATGCGGTGCGCGCATAGAGCGGTTCACATTCAGGTAAATATTATCATCGGTACCTAAGGAATGCATTACCTGGAATTGCGGACAGAACTTGCTGCCGGATTCCTCAACATAGGCTTCACGTGCACCGAGGAAAATCTTGGTTTTATCGGATACCTCAGTTTCTGTCATAAAGAATACTGCGGCACTGTCGCGCTTTGCTGCCTCTATATTGTTGCTGTTTTTGGTATTTTCATTTTCATAGTTGGCACCGACAGTCAGCATGGTGTTGCCCAATTTGAATTTATCCTGCAAATCGGCACCATAGTTATGACCTTTTTGGTGTGTAGAGGTATTGAATTTCCAATCTCTGTTTCTGAAGAACACGGTAGCCTGTAAATCATCATTTACATATCTGAGCTGGCCGAAATTATATTTAATGTCACTGTGGAAGCCGGGCTTGTAAACACCATTAACGGATTTGGAGCAGTCGGAAACCTTCTTGCTGTACATATATTGCAAGGACAGGTTATCGCTGATAGCATATTGCAGATTCAGGCTGTCCTTTTCCAGCTTATCACCGGTATAATAGTTGCTTGCACCGGAGTTTTTATAGACAAAGCCTCTGTCCTTAGACTGCTGTCTGGAATAGCTTAATTGCAGCTTATCGGTAGCTACATTAACAGCACCTTTAAATTTGTTTTTATCGCCAAAGCCAATCAATACTTTATTCTTGGCTGCCTTTTTGTTAGTAATAATATTGATAACACCGGCACTGGCATTAGAGCCGTAAAGAACAGTAGCGCCGCCCTTAACAACTTCAATGCGGTCGATAATATCGGCAGAAATGGATTCCAAGTCATAGTTTCCGTCTTGGTTCAAGGGAATTCCGTTTACTAAGATAGCAACATTATCCTTAGCAATGCCTCTGAAGCCGATGTAAGTATTACCGGTCGGAGAAGCGGTTAAGGTAAAGCCGGGAATATTTTTTACTACCTCCATAACGTTATTGGCACCCAGCTTTTCGATTTTCTGCTGATCATAAATTTCTGTTGCAGCAGGAATATCTACATCTCTTTTCTCATAACGGGCGGCAGTAACCATCATGGGATCCAATACATACTCATTTAATGCTTCATGTGCCATTACCGGCGCAGCAAACAACAGGCAGCCCAAAGCTACAGCACCATTTACCATTTTCTTACTCATTAAACTCATCACTCATACACTCCTTGAAAATTTTAATAATATAGCGTAAAATAATAATATTAGCTTTTGATAACTCATACCACGTTATCAGTATTATCTTACAATATACAACGCTTATACAGTCAAGAGGTTTTTTATGAAGGATTCACGTTATTTCACTCCAGGTGAACTGGCGAAGCTGCTCGGCATCTCTAAACAATTGCTGCTATATTATGATAAAAACGATATTTTTTCACCGGAATTTGTCGATGAAAACGGCTACAGATTTTATGTTTTATCGCAGTATTTTACTCTGCAAATTATTATCTCATTAAGAAAACTCAATGTTTCTTTGAAAGAGATTAAAGCATACTTGAAAAGCAAGGATATAAACCTGCTTAAAGAAATATATCGCAACAAGCAGCAGGAATATAAAAAGCAGATCGAGGAATTATTATATCTAGAAACAACAATGCAACAGAAAATCTCCTTTTTGAACAACATTGACAATCTGCCGCTTAACCAAATCCTGCTGGAACTTCAAGAGGAAGAACATCTTTATTTTAGTGAGGATATAAGTTTCCAAACACCTATTAAACAACGAATGAATATTTTGGCTAACCATATGCTGCCAGTATTTTCTCATCCGTCCTTTCAGGAATATCTGATGGGCTTTCATTATGACAGCAATGAATTCTTCTACGAAGATCTTATAACGCAATACAACGTATTTATTAGCGCAAATAGCAAATTACATTATAATAATCCAATAAAGAAAACGAAAGAAAAAGGCTTATATCTGTGCGTTTACTGCAATGCTCATTATGGAGTAATTGATTCAAAAATAAAAGAACGCATATTAAAATTTGTCGAACAAAATAATTTGCATATGCATGGAGGCATATATCTTTTCCCGCTGCGCAACTTCTGGTCTACTTCTAAGCCTGAGGAAGAACTTGTTAAGCTCTGTTTAAGAGTAGAATATACTGATTAAGGTGTATAACTATTATACACCTTATTTTTATTTTAAATTGAAGCTCATGCGGTAAAAAACAACAAAACCTCTGATATTTCTTCCGGTATCAATACACAGGCAAAAGAAGTTGGTATATTTGTGCCAACTTCTTTTTATATGAGCATTCTGTGCATCTGTAAGGTTATTTTTGTGCTATAATATTAGTTACAAAAATTCGAAGAAAAGAGTTATATTTATGGACGATAAAGAACAAAAATTCAAAACCTACCGTTCGCTCAGCGACATGCACCGCTTCCGCCTGCGCCTGTTTGCGGAGGGTATCCTCACCGGTATCTTCGCCGGTATAGTCATCAGCTTCTTCCGCTTCGCCCTCTCGGAGATGGAATACCTGCGCGGAGCGCTCTACAACCGCCTATGGGTGAGCGACTGGAGCATCAACGCCTGCTGGTTCGCCGTGCTCATCGCCATCGCCTTCATCCTGCACAAGCTCAACTGCATCGAGCCTATGGCGGCAGGCAGCGGCATTCCGCAGGTTAAGGGAGCAATTTTAGGCCTGATGAAAATGCGTTGGCTGCACATTCTCTGGGTTAAGCTCACCGCCGGCATTATAGGCATCGGCGCCGGTCTTTCCCTGGGACGCGAAGGCCCTTCCATCCAGCTGGGCGCAGTAGCTGCGCAGGGTGTCAGCCGCCTCATGGGACGCACCCGCATGGAGGAACGCTATCTGCTGACCAGCGGCGCCAGTGCCGGTCTGGCAGCCGCCTTCAACGCTCCGCTCGCCGGTGTAATCTTTGCTTTGGAAGAGCTGCACCGCAACTTTTCCATCATGGTTCTGCTGCCCTCCATGGCAGCAGCCTTCACTGCGACGATTATTTCCCGCGCTATTTTCGGTCGTGCGACAATTTTTGATATCCCCGACTTACAGCTGCTTCCCATCAGCTATTACGGCATCGTCATTTTAGTTGCTCTCGCCAGCGGTCTGGCAGGTGTTATCTTTAACTGGGGACTGCTGAACATCGGCCGCTTTTACAGCCTGCCCTGCTTCAAGCGCCCGGTAGAGAAAATTGCCTTTGCCCTTATCTGCGCCGGCATTCTGGGCTACTTCCTACCTGAGGTTTTAGGCGGCGGCAACGATCTCATCAACCATCTGGCCAAAGCGCCTGTATCCTTGCAGCTTCTGCTGATTTTTCTTGCAGGCAAGCTGATTTTTACGCTCATCAGCTACGGTTGCGGCGTTCCCGGCGGGTTCTTCCTGCCGATGCTCGTTATCGGTGCTCTCTGCGGCAGTATCTGCGCTCAGATTCTGATTATGCTTGGCTGGATTGAGCCTGCATATGCCACAAATATTATGGTAGTTGCCATGGCTGCACTCTTCGCTTCTTCCGTACGCGCGCCTATCACAGGCACCGTGCTGATAATGGAAATGACCGCCAGCTACCAGCAGCTGCTTTCGCTGGCAATTGCTGCCATGGTAGCCTTCGTCATTGCGGAGCTGTGCCACAGCAAGCCTATCTACGAGGAGCTGATGCAGCGCATGCTGCGCAAAAAAGCACCGGAGCCGGCTGTACTGGAGCAGCGCAATGTTATCGAGCTGGCAGTTTGCAGCGGCAGCAGTGTCAGCGGCAAGCTTATCAAGGATATTCCCTGGCCTCCCAATACACTCTTAGTAGACGTCAAGCGCGGTGAATCACAACTCATCCCGGCAGGTGACACTCGCCTGCTCAGCGGCGATTTCATCTATATTCTTACTGCTACCGAGCACGTGGAAGAGCTGACGAAAATGGTAGAAGAATAATTATATACCGTACATAAAAACAGAGAGTCTGCTAAAATAGCAGACTCTCTTATCTTTGCCTTGATTACAGGCCAAGCATTACATCAATAATTTCTTTATCGGTTTCTACCATGCCCTGGCTGGCAATTTTGCCGACTGCAGCAATGGTTTCATCGGCAGTATTCTGGACAATGCCGTCACCGCCGGCAAAGTTACGCTCGGCAACGGACATATCAACGCCCATCAAACCGCCTTCAACAGCCATAGCAATTTTAGCTGCGCAGGAGGATTTAGCACCGTCGCAGATAATACCGCTGTTGATAGCCAGAGCATTTTCTACAGCATGCTCAATCTGGTCATCGGTGCAGTCATACAGGAAAGCGATTGCCGCACCGGCACCGCAGCCTGCGCTGATAGCACCGCAGTATGCGGACAGCTTACCGATACCCTGCTTCAGGTAGATGGTAACCAGGTCGCTCAGCAGTACCGCACGCAGCATTTTTTCTTCGCCAGCAGCCAGTGCATGGGCATAAACAACAACAGGAACGGAAGCGGTAATACCCTGATTGCCACTGCCAGAGGTAATTACTACTGGAAGCTCGCAGCCGTTCATACGTGCGTCACTGCCTGCAGCAGCGCTGGCACGTGCGCGGATACGCAGGCTGTCGGGGTCACGGCGCAGCAAAATTTTGCCGATGCTGGCACCGTAATCATTAGTCAGGCCTTCTTTGGAAATGGCCATATTGAAATCAATCTGACGTTGCAACAGATGTTTAACATTATCTAACGGCATATTGCGGGCCGCATCCAGAACGTCCTCGATTCTCCACAGGCTCTTAGCCTCTTCTTCGGCAGGAACAATCGGTTTTTCCAAAACAGTAGCGCCGTTTTTCTTGATGCAGGTAACATTAGTGTGGTCCGTACGGATAGTTACCTCGGCATTATTGCCACCAGCTGCCAAGAAAATGCGGATATAGAAAATATCCGGTTCTTCGGAAACGTGGATGTTAATCTTGCCGGATTCAGCCAAAGCTTTAATTTCAGCCTTTTCCTCCTGGTTGATATAAGCCAGAACCTCCAGCTGACGCTCGGAATGAGCGGCAACAACACCGGCAGCGCAGGCAACCTCGATGCCCTTCATCTTGTTGGTGTTAGGTACAACAACACTCTTAACGTTCTTAATAATGTTACGGCTAACCCAGATTTCAATTTGCTCCGGGAAAGCTCCTAATTGCTCGCGGCACACAGCAGCACAGTAAGCAATGGCGATAGGCTCGGTACAGCCCATGGCGGGAATAAGCTCCTCCGCCAGCGCCTCCTCATAAACAGCATATTTATTTTGCATAAGCACATCCTCCAAAATTCAGCTGCATTCCCTCACAGCCTGATAATTTTTTCGGAAGCATTATTGCCTAAAGCTTCCGACAATTCACTATATATTTTAAATCAAAAGCAGCTTTCAGGCAAGTGCTTATATCACACAATAACAAAGGACTGAAGCCCTCAGGCCTCAGTCCTCGTGAAACAACGTCACTAGGCGTTATTTTTTACATTTTAATTTTTGCTTCTTCTGCCAGCTTCGGTCCGTACTCGCCGAAATCGAAGGTAGCAAAATAATCTGCCGGGGTTTCTGCACGGCGGATCATTTTAACACTGCCGTCCTCCTGCAGCAGCAGCTCAGCACTGCGCAGCTTGCCGTTATAGTTATAGCCCATGGAGAAACCATGTGCACCGGCATCATGAATAAAAAGCAAGTCACCGATATTAATTTCCGGCAGCATTCTGTCTACGGCAAATTTATCGTTGTTTTCGCACAGACCGCCGGTTACATCATACTTATGGTCGCAGGGAGCGTTTTCCTTGCCCATAACGGTAATATGATGATAGGAACCATAGATAGCGGGACGCATCAGGTTAGCAGCGCAGGCATCACAACCGATATATTCTTTGTAGATATGCTTTTGGTGGATAGCGGTAGTTACCAGAGCGCCATTCGGTGCCAGCATGTAACGGCCAAGCTCGGTAAACAGCTTAACATCGCCCATGCCTGCAGGTACAAGCACCTCTTCAAACACCTTGCGCACGCCTTCGCCGATTGCCAGTACATCGTTATCCTGCTGCTCAGGCTTATAGGCAATGCCGATACCACCGCTGAGGTTGATAAAGGAGATATGCGCACCGGTTTTTTCCTTCAGCTCAACTGCCAGTTCGAACAGAATACGTGCCAACTCCGGATAGTATTCGTTGGTAACGGTATTAGAAGCCAGGAAGGCATGAATACCGAAATTCTTTACGCCCTTGCTCTTGAGGATTTTATAAGCCTCAATAATCTGCTCATGAGTCATACCGTATTTTGCATCGCCGGGGTTATCCATAATGTTGTTGGCAATGGCAAAATGTCCGCCGGGATTGTAACGGCAGCAGACTGTTTCCGGAATGTCGGCAACCTTTTCCAAAAAGTCAATATGAGTAATATCATCCAGATTGATGGTTACATTCAATTTACGAGCCAATTTAAAGTCCTCTGCCGGAGTTGCATTGGAGGAGAACATAATCTCGCTCTCCTTAAAGCCTACGGCATCGCTCATCTGCAGCTCGGTATAGGAGGAGCAGTCGGCACCGCAGCCCTCTTCGCGCAGAATCTGCAGCAGATAGGGGTTAGGTGTAGCCTTTACTGCGAAATATTCTTTAAAACCCTTGTTCCAGGAAAAAGCCTTGTTCACCAGACGCGCGGTGCGACGGATGCCAGCCTCATCATACAGATGGAACGGAGTATGATATTGAGAAACGATTTTTTCTAATTGTTCTTTAGTAACAAACGGAATTTTCTTAGACATTTATATCACCTTTCTGTAATTTAATCAGCGCAATTTCATTCTGCAGCGCTTCCTTAAATAAATCAACTAAATTGCGTTTACAGGAATATAAACAGGTTGAATCTTCATCATCCTGTAAATCTCCTGTCAAAACGGTGTGTGAATCGGCAATCAGACGAATCTGCTCGCTTTGCTTATTTGTTCCGTAGCAGATTGCTCCCGGCAAAGAAAAGCTTTTATCGCCGATAACTACTACCTTCAAGCCTCGCTGCAAAGCAGCCTGCAGCTCCGGCAGCAGCAGCTCCAGCATTCTGCTGTTAGCCGACAGATAAATTCTTGCCTGTGCCTGACGCACGGTATTGCGCAGTTTATTTATAATCTCTTGCGCACCCTTGATGGTGATATACCCCTCAGGATCATTGTTCAGCACCGGCAGCTGTTGGAGTATATCTTTCTTTATCTCCTCCAGACAACTGATTTTGTTGCTGCAAAACTCAGCAGCAGGCACCGGAGTATAGCGTGTTACCTTGCCCTCCTCCAGCACATACGCTGCTCCCTTATCCACCAGTCCTGCCAGCGCAGTATAGGTGTTGGAACGCGAAATGCCGGTCTGCTTGGCTGCTTCGTAGCCGGTCATCTGACCGGACTTCAGCAACAGCACATACAGAGTTGCTTCCTGCTTTGTTAAGTTAAAATTAGTAAGACCTTCAATTAAATTCATAAAACCCTCATTCGACTCTTCGGCTTTTGCGACGGAACTTTCTGCATTTTGGACGCATATTTATATTATTGTTCCTGTTTAAGACCACTATACTACGATTCAGACGAGTTGTCAATAGCTAACTGCCGTTTTTTTATGTTTTTTACACAAAAAAAGACGGAGATAACAGCTATTTAATCCGTTATCTCCGTCTTATATTTTCAGCTTAGTTTCTGTCGAAAACCATTACTCTGTCAAAGTCCAGATATACCTTGGAACCATCAGGAATCGCATCAATGTCTGCGCCCTTAACTATAACGCGGATATCATGACCGTGAACATTTACACGATAGTCAACCGCATCGCCCAGATAGAAGCGGTGAGTTACCTGACCTTCAACCAAGCCGCCGCTGAGGGACATGGTAATATTCTCAGGACGTACGGCAATTGTTGCTTCGCCGGTAACCTTAGCGGTATTCGGGAAGGAAACATTGCTTCCCTTAATGAATACTCTGTCACCCTTAACCTCGCCATCAATAAAGTTAACCAGACCGATGAAGTCCGCAACCATTTTGTTGGCAGGCTTGGTATAAATTTCGTGCGGTGCGCCGATTTGCTGTACAACGCCGGCACTCATAACAACTACGCGGTCGCTCATTGCCATTGCTTCGCCCTGATCATGAGTTACGTATACAACAGTAATGCCCAGTTCTTTTTGAATAGCAAGGATTTCAAAGCGCATGGATTCACGCAGCTTAGCATCCAGGTTAGACAAAGGCTCGTCCAACAGCAACAGTCCGGGCTGTGCTACCAGAGCACGCGCCAAAGCTACACGCTGTTGCTGACCGCCGGACAGCTGATGCGGATAACGCTTGCTGTATTCACCAAGGTGAACCAGCTCCAGCATCTTCTGTACGCGCTCTTCGCGTTCCTTTTTATCTACCTTTTGAATTTTCAGCGGATAGCCTACGTTTTCGGCAACAGTCATATGCGGCCAAACTGCATATGACTGGAATACCATGCCGATATCACGTTTTTCCGGCGGAGCGAAGCTGCCCTTAACAGAAGAGCTTACGCAGTGGTCACCGATATAAATTTCACCTTCGGTAGCACGCTCAAAGCCTGCAATCATACGCAGAGTAGTGGTTTTGCCGCAACCGGAAGGACCGAGGATGGAAACAAATTCGCCATCCTTTACAACTAAATCAAAATCGTTTACGGCAGTTACAGCGCCGAAACGTTTAAAAACATGCTCAATTCTTACCTCAGCCATTTATTACACTCCTTTAATTAAATACCTACGTTACCCTTGGAAACCTTGTTCAGAATCAGGTTGCCAATCAAAACAATCAGCAGAATAATTACAGAAAGCACAGAAGCGTTCTGCGTATCTGCATAGGTCTGCAGTTCATACAGCAATACGCCGATAGTCTTGGTATCACTGCCGTACAGGAGCAAGGACATAGTCAGCTCGTAGAAGGACGGCATGAAAATCAGGAACCAGCCGGCAACTATGGACGGTGCAATAAGCGGCATGATGATATCCTTGCAGCAGCGCAGCCAGCTGGCGCCGGAGTTCAGTGCAGCCTCCTCCAGAGAGATGTGCACCTGGCTCAGCGAAGCGGCGATGGTACGCACAGACATCGTCATGTATTTTACCAGATAAGCAACTACCATAATCCACATTGTGGAATACAGGTTCAAACCAAAATTACCGCTGAAGGTAATGATCAAAGCCAGCGCAATAACGATGGACGGGGTACTGCCACCGATAACTACCAGCAGATCTGGCAGGCTACGGCCTTTGATTCTGGTTTTAACTGCAAGATATGCAATAAAGATGGAAATAAGTGTGCCGATGCAGGCAGCAATAACAGCGTAAACAACAGAGTTCCAAACGCTTTCCATGTACTGGGAGCTGGTGATAACCGGAATCCAGGCATCAAAGCCCAGGTTGTCCAGAGCAATCGGCTTGGACAGGGTGATAATCAAGCTGGTAAGCACGATGGAGCCCAGTGGAATGATAATGGAAATCATGCTGTAAGCGCCAACCAGGCAGAAGCAGGGCCATTTCCATTTGCCCAGTTCAACAATGTTCGGACGGGTGCTCTTACCGCTGATAGTTGTGTAATCCTTTTTGCCAACCATCCAGGTCATACCGAACAGCAGGATGTTAGCAAGGAACATCAGGGAAGCAGCCAAAGCAGTAGCATCACGTACACCCGCAGTATCGCCCATGTAAATATAGGTTACGATACGCGTGGTCATTACTTCAATGTTACCAGGCATACCTACGATAGCAGGAATACCGAAGCAGCTGCCGGCAGCAATAAATACCAGCAGGCCGCCTGCCAAGATAGACGGAGCCATCAGCGGCAGTGTAACGTCAAAAACGGTACGCATCGGAGAAGCACCGCTGACACGCGCAGCCTCCTCCAAGGTCGGGTCCATTTTCTCCATAGCACGGGAAATGGTGATGAAAGCAAAGGGAGAGTAGAACAAAGTCAGTACCCAGCCTAAGCCGGCCATAGTATAAATGTCAAAGGGTGCTGTTTCCAGACCAAAGACAAATTTAAGAATCTCGTTCAGATAACCTACACTGGGGTTCAGCAGCTGTACCCAGGCAATAGCGCCTACATACGGCGGAATCATGTAGCTGGATACCAGCAGAGTACGGTAGATTTTTTTGCCAGGCATATCAGTACGGCCAACCAGCCAAGCCAGCGGGAAGGTAATCAGCACACTGACAATCATAACGCCCAAAGACAGCTCGATTGTATTCGTCAACGCACGCCAGTTGACATCCTGACTGTATACATTGCGATAGTTTTCCAAGTTAATTGCGCCATCCAGCATGATGCTGTCATACAGCAGAATTCCCATCGGGAAGATAACAAAGTATAAAAGCAACAGCACGGAGATAGCGATAACAATAAATTTACTGTTTATTCTTGACATAGAACGCTTCTTTCTCCTTTTTTAATACCTCAGAGCAATACCAAAAGCAAGCTTTCGGCCCCTCTTTATTGAGCAGAAAACAGGGATGGCCTGAAAGGTCTCCCTGTTTCCGCTATAATTTAATTTAGCAACGCATTATTTATCCATAACTCTCTTACGGAATTCTTCTTTGATTTGAGCATTGTTGTTAGCCAGCTTCTGCCAGTCAACTTTAATTCTGCCTTCAACCAGTTTCTTAGTATCTTCAGCACCGGTAGGAGCTTTTACGTCGCCACGAACGGAGTGCATCCAGCCCTTAACAACTGCCTGCTGACCTTCTTTGGACAGCCACCAGTCAACCAAAGCCTTTGCACCATCAGGATTCTTGGTATTCTTGAAGATTGCAATCGGGGAAGGAATGTTGATAACGCCATCAGTCGGATAAATAACTTTCAGCGGCTCTTTCTTGGTGTTAGCCAGCTTCAGGATGTTTTCTTCCAGAATCATAGCTGCAGCATATTCGCCGGTCAGCAGCTTGTTCTGAATAGCGGAGTTGCCTTCTTCAACGCGCAGGCCGTTAGCTTTCAGCTTGTCGAAGTATTCCCAGCCATATTTGTCAGCCAGAGCGCCAACTGCTACATAAGCAGTACCGGACAGCATCGGGTTAGGCATAGCGATTTTGCCTTTCCATTTCGGATCGGTCAGATCAGTCCAGTTTTTCGGAGCTTCTTCCGGTTTCAGCTTGTTGCCATTGTAAGCAATAATCATGTTGCAAACACGAACTGCATACCAAGAGCCGTCAGCAGCTTTATCGCTGATAACATTAGCATCTTCTTTGGATTTATAAGGTAACAGCAAGCCTTGCTCATTGAGCTTCAGATAGTAGGACGGATCCGCAACCATCAGAACGTCTGCAGCAATTTTTTTAGCTTTGATTTCGCCGGTAATCTTGGTGATAACTTTTTCGGTACCGCCTTGGAACCAGTTAACCTTCATATCCGGAAAAGCCTTAGCAACGTTAGGTTTGCACATATTGTCGATGATGTCAGGATAAATAGAGGTATAAACCATCAAATCACCTTTAACACCGCCAGCCTTGTTATCAGCCTTTTTGTCACCGCCGCCGCAGCCAGCCAAAGCTACAGATAAAGCCAGCATTGCAGCTGCGCCAAGCATCCATTTAGATTTTTTCATTCACATACACTCCTTTTTTTGCATCGTCGTTGAAAATTATATTTTAGCGTGTTCCATTCTACACCCATATTTGATAAATTCGCTGCAGGCCGTTTTTTACCTGCTTACACTTTACATTAATTTTGCAAATATTTAACTTTTTGTGTCACTTTGACATTTATAAAACGGACATTCCACCACCATATTACATTTGACGTTTTTTGTCCTATGTGGACATTTGCCGTCCCATCATCGTCCGATACAAATAAAGTTCAATTCCCATGCAGGGACATAAGGATGCTTACGCAGATAAATCTTATACTCCGGCACCAGCTCCCATAAAAGCAGTGGCAGACGGAATAAATCAACATCATAATGATAGGCTGCCACAAACAGCTTCGGCTTACATTCGCCGATGGTCTGTCTGCCGCCGGCAATAGCCTGCACCTCAGCCCCCTCGACATCCATTTTGATCATTGTCATCGGGCGTCCCGCCGCTACATCATCAATCGTCGTCACCGGCACTGTTTTCTTCTCCGCACCGATAAATGTTGACTGCCTGCCGCCGCTGTCGCTGAAGCCCAGCTCTCCCTGCTCGCTCCAGATGCCTGCCTCGTGTACCTCGACAGTAAGTCCCTTCGCCGCCAGCTCGTCAGCCAGCAGACGCAGCTTGCGGCAGTTACGGCGGTCAGGCTCTACCGCCAACACCTCGCGCCATTGCCAGTCAGTCAGACGTCCCAGCTCCTGGATGGTATCACCGTTATAGGCACCAAGATCCATATATACCTCGTTAGCCGTCGGCACAAGCAGTGAACTGATATCCTCCTCACGCTGCGTTTCGCAGTCAAAAAGATAGCTTATCCTGCCGCTGAGCTTATAGTTAAGCGTATCTGCAAAAACTCTGCGCGACTGTTCATCCGCAAGTCTGTCGTAAACATACGCCAACTGCTCTTCGTAACGCTGCAGCCAGACTGCGCTTACAGTTTCTTCCTCGTCAAAAAGCGGCAGATGCGGTGCCACAACCTCCTGCTCGGCAGCCAGCTGCGCAAAGCGCTCCAGCACCTCCGGTCTTTCGCTGGCAAAGGCAATAACAACCAAAAGGTCATTGCCCAGACGTGCACGCAGCACATCATAGCGTTCCACCGTAAAGCCGCGGAACTGCTGTCCGCGGACGAACTCGTCACTGGCAAACACGCCCTGCACCTGCACTCCGTTTGCTTCGCACCAGTCAACAATTTTATCGGCTCCGTTGCCCATTCCGTAAAGCACTATCGGTTTTTTTGTCTGTTGCAGAAGCTCCCAGACACTTAGCGTTTCCTGCATAAAATTTAACATAGCACTACCTCTTTCCGTCCAATCCTCTATTTCAGATAGCTACAGCTTACCCATTTAACTATTTCGTTCGATTTTTATTATACACTATCTTAGCTAGTGACGTTAAGAACTAAATGTGTTAAAATAAGAGTAATCGAAATGTTACATCTAATACTGATGGAGGTTATAAAAATGTCACTGCTGGAATCTGGAGAAAATTACTTGGAAACTATCTTAGTTCTGACCAAACGCAATGGCAGCGTACGTTCTATCGACATTGCGGAGGAAATGAATTTTACAAAAGCCAGCGTCAGCCGCGCTATGAGCATTCTTAAACGTGATAACTATATTATCATGGAACCTGACGGCCGCATCCTGCTTACCAAGGATGGTCAGAAAAAAGCTGCTGCCGTCTACGACCGTCACGTAACCCTCACCCGTTTCATCAACGAGGTTCTGGGCGTAGACGAGGAAATTGCGGAAAAGGATGCCTGCCGCATCGAGCATATTATCAGCCCGGAAACCTTTGCAGGCATTAAGGGCATGCTGAAGGATTAATTGGCTGTAAACTTTCGAGAGGTCCGCTATGAAAAAATCAGTCTTTTCCCTACTTACATTCATTATGCTGCTCTGCGTCAGCATTTCCTGCTTCGCAAATCAGCCATATAAGCATCCTGATTACAATCTGCGTACAGTCAAAGAAATTCATATTACCAGAATTGATAATCTTGAAGACGAACCCTCACGCAGCTTCAAATCTGACGAAAACGTCGAAACCAAAGTCCTCGCCGCTGTTTTGCAGGCTGCCGGCAAACAAAAACTGATTGCTACAGACGAAACGCAAAAGCCGCTGCCTGAGTATCACAATGATAATAATACCGGCCGTAAAGCCTTTGCGCCCCGAGATTTAGAAATGCGCATTACTGTTAATCATTGCGGCTACAGTGTAGTTACCGTTCCCGGTCATTTTGAGGATTACACTACTCAGGAAACACATTACTATTATGACAAAGACGGCAAGCGCCACTACTGGACGGAGGATGTTGTCCGTCAGCGCTGGGTACCGGAAAGCTTTCACCCGTATGCGCAGCTAAGCCTGATTTACAACTTTTATGATTTGTCTGACGGTACACTTGTGGCCTCCTTCAGCGACAGCCGCAGCCGCGAATACGAAAACGACCCGGCAGACGGCATGCTTAACCGTTCTCTGAAGGACTGCTTCAAAAAAATCTTCAGGAAATAATACTGCAACAGACTGCTGATAACAGCAGTCTGTTTTTTTGCCATAACTGCATAATAGCAATTCTTATTATTTTTTGTTGACATATCAACTATAAGTGATATAATACAAAGAAGTAAGGTTTATAAAACAACCTTCTACTATTTTTGATGATTATGAATTTCAAAGGAGTGCTTTCAAAATGAAAAGTCTGAAAAAATTTGCTGTTGCATCTATGACTTGCGCTGCCCTCTTAGGCTTTGCTGCTACCAGCCATGCCGCATACCAACTGAACGACGAAGTTAAAGACGCTACCCCGGCTCTGCTTATGGCATCCCAAATCGGCGTAAAAACCAATGTTAATCCGGCTCTGGCAAACCTGCCTGACAAAGACGCTATCGTTGTAATGAGCTTCGGTACCACCTTTAAAGACAGCCGTGCTAAAACTATTGAAGCAACTGTAAACTCTATTAAAGCTGCTCATCCCGGTGTAAAAGTAGTTACCGCTTTCACCTCTCATATTATTATTGACCGTATCAAAGCTCATGAAGGTCTCACCATCCCGACACCTGAACAAGCTTTGGCTCAACTGAAAGCTGAAGGTTACACCCGTGTTGCTCTGACCTCTCTGGATATTATTCCGGGCATGGAATATGCATACAAAGATGCAGTTTATAACCTGCATAAAAACGACTTCAAGAAAATGACCTTCGGTACTCCGCTGATGTACTGGCAAGGTCAGGAAGGCCAAGCTGACGATATTACCGAAACCATGAAAGCAGTTTCTACTCAATTCCCGAAACTCGGCAAAAAAGATGCTGTTCTGATCATGGCTCATGGTACTCCGCATCCGTCCAATGCTTACTATGCAGTAATGCAAGACCGTCTGAATGAGCTTGGCTACACCAACGCTTACATCTTCTCCGTAGAAGGCTGGCCGCATCTGGACACCGTTACTCCGCAACTGAAAGCTAAAGGCATTAAGAACGTAACTCTGATGCCGCTGATGATGGTTGCAGGCGACCATGCTAATAACGATATGGCCGGTGACGAGCCTGATTCCTTTAAATCTCAACTGCAGGCTGAAGGCTTCAAGGTTAACACCTATATCCACGGCCTGGGCGAAAACGCAGCAGTACAAAAACTGTTCGTTGAAAGAGCAAACGATTCTTGGGATGCTCTGCAAGCTAAATAATTTACTGACCAAGTAATTCATTTCTTTCACACCTTTTTACTCTCCGTCCGCTTGTCTGGGCGGAGAGTATTTTTATAATATAAATTAATTCAGGAAGAAGAGGTGCTACAGATGGATAGCAAAAAAGCTCTGGTGGTTATCAGCTTCGGCTCCACCTTCGACGAAACCAGAACCCACGATATCGGCGGCATTGAGCAGGCACTCGCCGCAGCCTTCCCTGCCTATGACCAGTACCGTGCCTTTACCTCCGTAATTATCCGCAAACGTCTGGCTGAACGCGGTATTAAAATCGACGATACGGAAACAGTGCTGCAAAAGTTGGCAGACGCAGGCTACGAAGAGGTAGTATTGCAGCCGACACATCTGCTGCACGGCGAAGAATTCGAACAGAAGATTCTCAGCCTCAAGGATAAATTTACCGCTAAATTCCAAAAAATTATTATCAGCCAGCCTCTCATTGTTAACGAAGAGGACTATAAGCTGGCAGCGGCAGCTATTGCCGTTCAGGTTCCTCCATTAGGTCCTGACGATGGCGTAGTTTTGATGGGCCACGGTACTCCGCGCAACAATAACAAAGCACATGGCTATACCTATGTTAAGCTGCAGGAAATCTTTGATTCTATGAAATTCCCTGTTATTGTAGGAACCGTAGAAGAAGAGGATACTCCTAATTTTGAAGCTGTCCTCGAAAAGCTGCAGGAGCGCAAATACAAGCATGTACATATGTATCCACTGATGGTTGTTGCCGGTGATCACGCCAACAACGATATGTACAGCGACGAGGAAGACAGCTGGAAGACTCAGATTGAAGCTTTAGGCATCAAAACAACCGGTCATCTGTGTGGTCTTGGCCGTTCCAAAGCTATTCAGGCTATTTATATCCAACATGTTTTACGCGTTTTGTCTTTAGAAGATTGACATTTATTAATAATTAACTAAAAAAACCTGTGTTCTGTCCCCTTCGCGGGGAATAATGCAGGTTTTTTTATTGCTTAATGCAACAAAGTTATGCTATAATGGAATTGCCTAAATTTTTGTAAAATAAATTTATAAGAGAAAGGGATGATGAAAATTGGGTATTGTTATTTCTGCAATTATAACTTTTTGGGTTGGCTATTTGATTTACAAAAAGTACAAACCACAGCCTGTGCTCTTCATGGGCGGTATTATCATGATGTATATCGCTGCTATGCTGGGTTACAGCCAGATTTTAGGAGCTAAGGCTACAACAGGCTCCGTAATTTTCGATGCCTTTGAATTTATCCGCGCAACCTTCAGTTCTAATGTCGGCAAGCTTGGCCTGAACATTATGTCTGTAGGCGCTTTTGCTAAATATATGGATAAAATCGGCGCTTCCCGCTCTTTAGTACGTTTAACCATCAAACCGTTGATGGCTTTAAAATCTCCCTATCTGGTAATGAGCGGCACCTGGATTATCGGCATGCTCATCGGCCTGTGCATCAACAGTGCCTCCGGTCTGGCAATGCTGCTGATGGTAACCATGTTCCCCATTCTGTTAGGCTTGGGCGTAAGCCGTCTGTCCGCAACCGCTGCTGTAGCAACCACTCTCTGCTTCGACTGGAGCCCCAGTGATACCGGTACCATCCTCTCCGCCGAAACCGCAGGCGTTGACCCTGTAGTTTACTGGAGCCATTATCAGGTTCCTATCGTTGCTGTAGCCTTTGTAGTTGTAGGCGTTCTGCATTACCTGACTCAAAAATATATGGATAAACGCGACGGCCATATCGTGCAGCCGATGCAAGTTGAAAAAATTGAAGAAGAAGCAGATAATGCACCGATATGGTACGCTATCCTGCCGGTAATTCCTCTGGCATTGATTCTTTCCTTCAGCTCTCTTTGGATTACCACTATTAAGATGAATATCGTTATGGCTATGTTTATCGGCCTGACTATCGGTGTTATTTGCGAATACGCCCGTTGGCGTGACGGCCATAAGGTTTTGGGCGATATTCAGACCTTCTTCGATGGCTTAGGCATGCAAATGGCTAACGTTATTACCCTGGTTGTTGCAGGTCAGACCTTTGCTAAGGGCCTCGTATCCATGGGTGCTATCACCACTCTTATCGACGGCAGTAAAAACTTAGGCTTCGGCCCGATGGCTATGATGCTGGTTATGGTAGCAATTATCGCTGTATCCGCAATTGTTATGGGCAGCGGCAATGCTCCCTTCTTCGCATTCGCTGCACTTACTCCGGCAGTTGCAGCGCACAGCGGCCTGCACCCGGTACTGATGCTGCTGCCGATGCACTTTGCAGCTTCCATCATGCGTAACTGCTCCCCGATTACCGCAGTTATCGTAGTATCCTCCGGTATGGGTGGCGTTTCCTCCTTTGATCTGGTAAAACGTACTGCAATCCCCATGGCCGGCGCTATGATCGTTACCATCGGTATGACCTTCTTCTACTACTACACCGGTTGGTAAGAAGCAAGTACCTTTAACTGTTAAGTAAAAATTTACAGTATTATAACCCCCGCTGTTCCACGTTCGGGAAACGCGGGGGTTTAATAAATTCTGAAAGGAGTTTTCTCTATGTTTATCTGTGATTGTCACTGTGATACCCTTACCGAATTATATAAGAAAGGCACCAGCCTTTATGCAAACGACCAGCATTTTGACATTCAGCGTCAAATCGCTCTCGGCGGCGGTCTGCAATTCTGTGCTATCTTCGTACCCACACACGAATTCCGTTATTACGGCGGCCTGCGCTACACCCTGCAGCTGCTGGACAAATACCTGCAGGAAGTAAAGAAGCTTCACGCAGACGGTATCGACGTGCTGCAGGTGCTCACGAAAGAGGATGCTGCCGATGTGCTCAACCACAAGGCTGCAACTTTGCTCGCCATTGAAGAGGGCGGCGCTATCGACGGCAGTCTGGAAGCACTGCGTTGCCTCTACGCCTTAGGCGTGCGTGCAATGACACTCACCTGGAGCAACCGCAACGATATCGCTGATGGTGTCAACGAAGAAAGCAGCGGCGGCGGTCTCACCGTTTTCGGCCGCCAGGTAGTTGCTGAAATGAACAAGCTCGGTATGCTGGTTGACGTTTCCCACATCGCACCCGCAGGCTTCTGGGATGTTATCGAGACCAGCAGCAAGCCCATTATCGCAACTCATTCCAATGCCAAGGCTCTTTGCCCGCATCCGCGTAACCTGGATGACAAGCAGATTTTGGCAATCAACGAAAATGATGGCCTGATCGGTGTTACCTTTGCCGGTCAATTTTTGGAGCACGATTACAACGATGCCTGCATCGAAAGCATTTACCGCCATATCGACTATATGCTGAACCTCATGGGCAACGATGACCATATCGGCTTCGGCAGCGACTTTGACGGCATCAGCCATCCTCCCTACAACCTCCACGGCGTGCAGGATTACAGTGCGGTTTACGAATACCTTTCTAAAAAATACAGCGCCAGCACCGTTGAAAAAATTACCCATAAAAACGTGCTGAACCTGCTGCAAAAGGTACTGTAAGCATCCATTCTCATCTTACCGTTTAAAAGCAACTAAAAAGCCATACCTCGCTAAGCAAATTGCTTAGCAGGGTATGGCTTTATTTATTGCCTAAATCTGCTTATTTCTTTTTGGTGCTGCTCTTAGCTTTAGCATCATTAGCATTAGCTATCTGCGCCCAATCACGCAGCATATCAACGCAAGCTGCGGCATAAGCGCCGGCACTGCCAAAGGCACCTGCATCCTGAGTATACAGACGGAAAACCTGGATATCGTCATAATAGATATCTGCCGTACTGCCGTTGTCATAAACCACAAAATGGTTGGGGTTTACAGGTCCGCGCTGACGCACGTTCCACAAGCCGCCTGCGAGCATATAGGCACGATATTTACCCTTCGTATTACCGATACTCTGACTTACGTTAAAGCTCCAGTTACCCTCGGTAACAGTCGCATGGTCATCGTCTTTAACAACAACATCCGGATGAATGTTATATTCCTTAAGCTGCTTCATAACGCGTTTTACACGCTCTTCCGGCTCGGGATGGCTGCTGAACAGACCGTATTTGGCACCGCCGCCCTGCTTGGACAAATCATCCAGCTTCCACACGGTAATCAGCATGCTGTAAGGGTTATAGCCTGCTGCGATACTGTTTTTTACGCCTTCCTTATCGGCACCACGCTCATCTGTACGGCTGTAGCCGGCAAACAACGCCTGTTGGGCTGCCTGCACCAGTCCCATGCCCTGACCGCGGGTGGCAGCTATCAGAATCAGTGAGGTCCACATCTGCTTTTCAATCGCATTTACTGTATGCTTCTTGGCTACGTGTCCCACCTCATGGCCAAGAACACCGGCCAGCTCCATGTCTGTCGGCATGTAGTCAATCAGTCCCTTATACACATAAACAAAGCCGCCGGGGCAAGCCAAGGCATTGACCTCATTATTGTTGAGCACCTTGAAGGAAAATGTGATATCATCACGACCGCAAACCTTCGCCAGTCTTTGGCCGATGCGGTTAACTCTTTCCTGCAGCGCAGCATCCTGCGACACGCCGTATTGAGCCTCCAGCTGCTGTGCGGTCTGCTGGCCCATTTCAATTTCCTGCTCTCTGCTGATTAAGCCTGCTTCTGCAGGATTAACGCCTACAAACAGGCAGCAGGCAAAAACAAATGTCATAAAAAGCTTTAATATTTTCCTCATATCGGCCTCCTGCTTCATAAACACACTATAATCAAAAAATCCTAGATTGCGCCCTCTTCATGTAAAGCGCTGATTTCATTATCATTATATCCCAGTTCCTGCAAAATATCCAGCGTATGTTCGCCGAGCTTAGGTGCTCTCATGCGGATGCTGCTTGCATCTTCACTGAACTTCACCGGACCGCCAATATACTGCAATTTGCCAAGATCACTGTCTGCTTTCTGCAGGATATGCTCCTGTGCCGTCAGCTCACTGTCCAACGCTTCCTCTAGACTGCATACGGGCGTTACGCAAAATTCTGCGCCACCGATTAAATCCAACCATTGCTGTTGGGTTTTAGCTGCAATTTTAGCAGCCACCAGCTGCTGCAGCTCCCCCTCATGAGCAAAATCATATTGGCGTTTTTCCAGCTCCGGACATTCAATTAAATCACAAAAACGCTGCCAGAACTTAGGCTCAATAGTGCCTACAGTCAGATAGCGGCCATCTGCTGTACGATAAATATTATAGTAATGCGCTATACGGCCAAAAGGCTTTTCACCGGTTTCTCTGCAGCCCCACAAAGCACTGATGCCCGTCACCTGCATAGACAGTGCCGTAGCATATAAATTGACATCAAGCCACTGGCCTTTTCCTGTACGCTCGCGCGCCAGCAGCGCCATAGAAATCGCACTCAAAGCATTTAAACCGCTGCCTACGGCACTCACCTGCACCTCAGATACACAGGCTCTGCCGACATCATCAAGATTATTTAAGCCTGCCAGCCCCACAACATTCAGATCATGCGCCGGCTTATGCGATTCCTGGCCGAAGCCTGTAATCGAGCAGTACACCAGACGCGGATTGATTTTGTGCACGCTTGCATAATCAAGACCATAACGTGCCAGATATCCCGGACGGAAGCCCTCCAGAAAAACATCGGCCTCCTGCAGCAGCTTCAGCAGCAAATCACGTCCGCCGTCTTTTTTAAGATTCAAGGCAACGCCTCGCTTATTGCGGTTCAGCATCAAATGCCAATAGCTCATACCTTTAGTTTTTTCAGGCCAAAAGCGACGCGTCGCATCACCCTGCAAATCTTCAATCTTGATAACATCCGCACCGTAATCACCTAACAGCATACCGCAATATTGTCCCGGCAGCCACTTGGAAAAATCAATAACCTTAATACCTTCTAACAAAGCCAAATTTATCACTCCTGTTCTGCTTAATAAGCTTTTATATTCTGAAAAATTTTCTTATGAATTTATTCAGATATGTTCACAAAACACCTATTTAAATGCTATAATATAGTTATATCATTGTTAGCCATACACAACTTTCATATGGAGGTTTTTATATGCAAACCCGTAAGCTGACATCAGCAGCGCTTCTGATTGCCATCGGCACACTGAGCGCACATTTAATTTATATTCCGGCAGGTGTTTCCAAATGCTTCCCTGTGCAGCATGCCATCAATGTTATGGGTGCGGTTCTCTTAGGACCTGATTACGCCGTTGCTATAGGTTTTATTATTGCCTGTCTGCGTAACATGCTTGGCACAGGCTCTCTGCTGGCTTTCCCCGGCAGTATGATTGGTGCAGCCCTCGCAGGACTGGCCTACCGCCGTTACAAAACCTTGCCGGCAGCTATGGCCGGTGAAATTTTCGGCACCGGTATCATCGGTGGCTTCGTCGCCTGGATTATGGCCACTCTGCTTTTAGGCAGCAAGGCTGTAGCCTGGTTCTTTATTCCGCCGTTTTTGGTAAGCACCATCGGTGGCAGCGTTATCGCCTGCCTGCTGCTCAAAACCGGTTTCTTTAAACAGCTTAGCAGCAAAGAAGGTAAGTAAGATGAACTTCGGCGAAATCGTTAACCTCCTTCTTTATGCCTTCAGCGGCATTTGCTTCGGAGCCTTTGCCTCACGCTACAGCGTTTTCAGTGCGCTGCACATTAAAAGCAAATGGCAGGAGGAAGGCATCAGCTGTCTTTTCGGCTGCTTGCCGCAGCTGCTCTTTCTCAGTGTAAGCTTTTTCCTTTTTCCGACGTGGTTTATCAGCAAGACTCCTACCGGAGGCTTCTTTTATTACGCAGTACTCGCATTCTTTTTCAATAAAGGTCTGCGCTTAAACAATAAAAAGTAAAGTAGGTGAAAAAATGACACACATCCACAATCATGCCTTGCCTCTCCCCGGCAAAGATGACGAAAAATATATCCAGCCTATGGCAGATATTTTTAAAGTTCTCAGCGATCCCACACGTATCCGCATTCTCTCCCTGTTAGCACACGAGGAAATGTGCGTTACCTGCATTGCCGATTCCCTTGGTATGACTCATTCCGCTATTTCGCATCAGCTGCGTCTGCTGCGTGCCACCAACCTGGTAAAATTTACCAAGGATGGCAAAGAAGTTATCTATTCTCTGGATGACAGCCATGTGCTCAGTCTGTTTGACCAGGCACTGGACCATGTAAAACATAAGGTTTTATAATGCTGATTGGCGCTGTAAAAGCGCCAATTTTTTTATGCCTTTAAAGCGCACCTCTCCATTGTCGGATAATCTCACTCTTATAGACCGAGGTCCAGCTTAAATCATCTACCGGCACGCGGACATTACCTATAAGCTCCCTACGGCCGTCATTATAGGGATATTTTTTTACATGCCACATATAATGATACCCGTTAGCAGGCAACAGCTCTACGCCCGCGTCACTCATCAGATAGTCTAAGAAGGCACGCGCCTGATCGGGATGCTCTGCGCTGCGCATAATCGCTGCACCGGTAAGCATCGTACGGTTGGCATCCTTCACCACTGTCGCAAACAGGTGGCGGTGACGTGCTTCCATCTGCAAAGCATAATCCAAAGGCACGATAGCAACGGTTTTTTTCCCGATATACACAAGGTCTACCGCCTCGCCGAAGCCCTTGGTATACACCGGCTGCTGCGCATTAAGCTTGGCTGCATAAGCCATAGCCTGCTCCTTGCCGCGCATCTGCCAAATGCTTGTAATCATGCCGAAGCTTGCTCCGCCAAGATCAAAGTCGGCAATCGCCAACTCATCCTTAAGCTGCGGTGCCAAAAGCTCATCCCATGTTTCCGGAGCATACAGACCGTAGGCATGCAGATTGTTTTTATTGCTCAGCAAAGCAATATAGCTCAGATACAGGCTCGTCCATTGTCCTGTACGGTTACGCAGCTCTGCCGGCACTTTGTAGGATTCCTTAGCAATATACGGCTGCAGGATATGCTGCTCATCCGCCATGAAATACTCCTCACTCGTACCGCCCAGCCAGGCATCAAACCTGTGCTTGCGCAGGTAATCCAAGCGTTCCTGCTGTGTGCCTCCGGGCAGATAGCTTATATTTACTTTTACACCTGCAGCCTTGCTGTAGCTGTCGGCAATAACCTCCGTCAGCTTGGTGCCCATGCTGCTGCAGAGCTGCAGCTCCTTCGGCTGTGGCTGCTCACTGCCACAGCCCGCTGCCAGCAAAGTCAGCAGCGTCAAAATATATATTATAACTTTTCGCATTATCTTTTCCGCCTTTCGCTTTGCTATTATTATAGCATGAACGCCAAGCTTTCTCCATATTTTAGACAGCCTGCGGCTTGTCGTAAATCCTTAGTTGACTTATAATAAAATGCATCGATACAAAAAAATTATTGCGAGGAAATTGTCTATGAGTTTCGCCAAGAATGACATCTATGATTTGCTAAACGCTAAGAACATACCGTTTACCTGTACGGAACACCGGCCGGTTTATTCTATGGAAGAACTTGATGCACTGGAGATACCGGCCAACGCCGTTATCTGCAAAAATTTATTTTTACGCAACAGCAACGGTAAGCAGCACTTTCTTCTGACCGTTCCCGCAGCTACGCCTGTTGATCTCAAAGAGCTTGCAGTAAAGCTTGCAAGCTCCCGCCTCAGCTTCGCTTCGGCAGAGCGTCTGGAAAAATATCTTAGACTGCAGTCAGGCTTAGTTTCCCCCTTCGGCCTGTTGAACGATACAAGCAAAAGCGTTATCTTCGTTAGCAGCAAAAACTTACCGCCATCCGCCATCATCGGTATTCATCCGAACGATAACACCGCTACCGTATGGCTTGCCTTTGGCGATTTACTGGCATTGTTGTCTGAACTGCAGGTAGAAGTAAAGCTGGTAGAAATGTAAGAAAAAGCATACTTGCGTAAAATGAGCGTTAAGACTTCCCTCTCTGTGTCTAAAAAATTTTGGTCTTGTAACGTTTTTCCGTACTTTTCGCACCTAATCTGTCACGTTTTTCCTAAAGCACAAAAACCGCACCAACGCTAAACGCTGATGCGGTAATAATTCTATTTTCATTTTACAGCCTGTGCTACAGACTGATTCATCTCAATGCGGCCAACGGCAGCAACAGGCTCAACCTCAGCCTTTACACGCTCCCAGATAACGAACTTAGCCTTGCTGAAGCCGTTAAATGTAGTTGCGCTGGCAGAGGTATAGGCACCGCAGCTGGGAACCAGCAGTAAATCTCCAACCTGCAGCGGCACTGTCAGGCGTCCGCGGAACATAATATCCAGGGAATCACAGCTCGGTCCGGCGAACGTCGCTGCCACCTTTTCATCACCCTCACGGAAGCTGATGAGCTTAAAATCCCATTGGTCAAAGAGTACACCGGAGAAGGTTCCGTACAGGCCTTCATCGAGGAAGTACCATGGCTGACCGCCGCGCTCGGTAACACCGATGACGCTGGTAATCAGGTTTACCGCCGTACCGCAGATATAACGGCCCGGTTCGGCCCAGATTTCGGCATCGGCAAAATCTTCATCCAGACGCGCATTGATTTGGCGCAGTATTTCCGGCAGGTTGAATTTAACCTTCGGCTCAGGAATAGGGAAGCCGCCGCCGATATCCAGAATGCGCAGCTTCAGGCCTGCTGCCTCAGCCTCCTCAAACAGCTCACGTGCAATATCCAGCGCATGCAGATAGGGGTCAGCACTAACAGTCTGGCTGCCTACATGAAAAGCAATGCCTGCCATATCCAGGCCTGCTTCCTTAGCCTGCTGCATCAAAGCCAACGCATTTTCACGCGCTGCACCGAATTTTTTATTCAAATCAACATGTGCCGAGGAATTATCGATACGCAGTCTGAGCAGTACAGTCGCATCCGGGCAATGTTTTTTTATTTTATCTATTTCACTGGCGCTGTCAAAAGTCATCTTGCGTACACTGCAGCTGCGGCAGGCCTCCAAGCCTACGCCCGTCTTTACCGGATTAGCGTAAATCAGACGACCGCCATCCACACCCATATCATGCAGGGTGCGGATTTCTCCGTCGCTTGCTACGTCAAAGCAGGAGCCCATATCTGCCATCACCCGCAAAATTTCCGGATGCGGATTAGCCTTAATCGCGTAATGAATTTTGACACACGGCATATATTTTTTCAAAACCTTGTAGTTCTTTTTGATTTCATCAAGAGAAAGTACTAACAGCGGCGTACCGAAACGTACCGCTAATTTTTCTACAGCCTGTTGGCTTATTTGGAAATGTTTTTTATTACTCATAACACTCTCCCCTTGCCCTTGCAGATTTTTTTACAGTCTGATTTTACCACATTCAGACGAAAGTACAATAGGTAAAATGAAAAAAATTAGAGCATTAGACAAATCCTAAGTTTTTATAACATATTTATCAGCCAATCATTCCTAGAAGCATCATTTGTATTAAGCGTAATTATTTTTTAGTAGTATGTCTTGCAACTGCATCGTATAAATTTTCCATATCTTGGCCAGGCTTTATATCTTTATGCGTCCCTGCCATAAATCGTTCGATAGTATTATTCGATATCTCTATTACCTTTCCTGTTTTATCAAATTTGTATCCATCTAAAAATGTATATGTTCTGCATTCCAAATCAAACTCCATATGAAATAATCTTGGATGTACTTTTATGTTTTCATTTTTTGTTAACAATGGATTATTCTTTTCAACCAAATCTGACGGTAGACCTTTTACCCAAACTTTTACCATATTATGCCTATAATGTTTAGAGTCAGTTTTTGATATAATATTACTCTGCATAGACTTCAAATCTACAAAAGCATATGTTGAATTATTATATTTTACCTTCAACCAGCGCCCTTCCAAAACTTCGTCTTTATTTTGATTAACATTCATAGTATCTATTGCATTACTACAACCAGTCAATATTAACGCAATCATTGTTAATAAATACAATACTGTTTTTTTCATCACAATACAACTCCTTTCTTAATATCTAAGCAAGTTTATAATATTCCTGCCCACTCATTAAATGGTAATCCGTCTGCCTTTAATGTTTTCATAACACTAAATGATTCATACTTTGTCACTTCTGAACCAGTAGAAATTAAGCAATAGCAAACAAAATCTTTTACAGTATATAATTCAAATGCAAAAA